>ERZ777003.2366-NODE-2366-length-22416-cov-5.261661_pt1 | contig 22416 bp, 19 predicted proteins | sample MGYA00374956_ERZ777003 | MGnify/ENA primary metagenome ERZ777003 (study PRJEB29302, sample SAMN06268252) | bioreactor metagenome | isolation source: Joint BioEnergy Institute, California, USA | place: USA:Joint BioEnergy Institute, California, USA | collected... | reverse complement strand
CGCGCCGTCTCCGAGACGTTGCGGTCGCACTGCTCGAACACGCGCTGGATGTGCTCCCAGCGCACCCGGTCGGCCGACATCGGGTTCTCCGGCGGGGGCGGCAGGTTGCCCTCGTGCTCCAGCAGCGCCGCAGCCACCTGGTCGGCGTCGGCCGGCTTCTGCAGGTAATCGACGGCGCCGGCCTTCACCGCGGTCACTGCGGTGACGATGTTGCCGTAGCTGGTCAGCATCACGATGCGGCAGTCCGGCCGGGCCTCGCGCAGGACGGGCACGATGGACAGGCCGTTGCCGTCCTCGAGCCGCATGTCGATCACCGCATAGGCCGGCGGATGGGCGTGGATCGCTTCCAGCGCCTCGGCCACGCTGTGGGCGCCGACGAAGGCGAAGCCCCGCTTTTCCATCGCGCGGCCCAGCCGCTGGCAGAGCGCATGGTCGTCGTCCACGATCAGGAGCGACATGTCGGCGCTGGTATCGGCCGCACGCAGGCTTTCGTTGTTCATCCGCGACTCCTCCAAAGGGCACCCCGCCGGCGCCGGCCGGTTCAGGCTGCCGGAACCGGCGGCAGGCCGGCCACGTCGGCATGCCAGCGGCCAAGCGCCGCCCGGGACCACGTCACCGTGACCACCGCCCCGCCGCCGCTTTCCTGCGGCGCGTTGTGGTAGGTCACGTGCGCCCCGGTACGGCCGAGCAGGGTCTCGGCAATGAACACGCCGAGACCCATGTGTCCCGTCCGCACCCGGCCACCCGGGCGCGCGACCGATTTCCGGCTTGACATATAGGGTTCGCCGAGCCGCGTCAAAATCGAGGTTGCGAATCCGGGACCGTCGTCCCGGATCTCGACCGTCACCGTCTCCGCGTTCCAGGCGACCGACAGCGTCACGCGGCGGCGCGCGAACTGCACCGCATTCTCGATCAGCGTGCCCAGCCCGCGCCGGATCTCGGGGGAATTGGGCATCATCGGCTCGTCGCCGTCGGCGGCCGCGGTCTCCACGGCAACCGCGACCTCGCCGGTCTCGCCCTGGTCGTCGGCAATGTTGCCGAGGAGCGTCGTCACCGGCAGCACGTTGAAGGTGGTGTCCAGCGCGCTTTCGTCCGACTGGTTCGACAGCCGGGTCAGGATCTCGCGGCAGCGGTTGGTCTGCGACAGCAGCAGCTGGATGTCCTCGCGCAGCGGCCCGTCGGGCGGCAGGTCGTTCTGCAGCTCCTTCGCCACCACAGTGATGGTGGCGAGCGGCGAGCCCAGCTCGTGCGCCGCGGCGGCGGCAAGCGCGCCGACAGCCGAGCGCCGCTGCTCGCGCGCCAGCGCGACCTGGGTGTCGGCCAGCGCATTGCTGATCCGCCGGCTCTCGCCCGCGACCCGGCCGATGTAGAGCGCGATGAACACGATGGAGAGGCAGAGCGCCGTCCACACGCCCGCCAGATAGACCGACGGCAGGGTGAAGGCGCGGTCCTCCGGCATCGGCAGCGGCTCGTAGACGAAGGCGATGAAGGACGCGCAGCCGATCGCGAGCGCGATCAGGAGCAGCGTGATCCAGCGCGACAGGATGGAGGCGGAAATGGCGACCGGCGCGATGATGAGGAAGGCGAACGGGTTGCCCAGCCCGCCGGTGAGGTAGAGCAGCGCGGTGAGCTGGATGATGTCGTAGCCGAGCATGAAGGCGGCGTCGCGGTCGCTGATCCGCGCCTGCGCCGGCCGGATCACCTGCACCGCGAGGTTGAGCGCCGCCGAGGCCGCGATCACCGTCAGCGCCGCGACCAGCGGCAGGGGAAAGCCCAGTCCGAAACGGACGAACAGCACCGCCGAGGCCTGGCCCAGCACGCCGAGCCACCGGATCAGCACCAGCGTGCGCAGGCTCACCGGAGCGGGCGCGTCGCCCGCCATCGCCGGCCCGGGCCAGTCCCGCGGTTGCGTTCCCGGCGACCCGCCCGGCTGCTGATGCGTGTTGGCCATGTCGCGTCGTGGCTCGGATCCGCCGTCCGACCTGTGCTTGCCCGGAACCGGCGGCGGCGTCAACCGGCGGATCGCCCTGACTTCGCCCGAATCCATCCGGTATACTCGGCTTCGACTCGGGTGCCGGTGCCGGAAGGGCAGACCGGCTGGCAGCAAGGGACCCGGCCGCCGGGACGGATGCGTTCCTCCCCGCGGCGGGCAGGCAGCGAGGAAATCGCCATGATGCACGCGCTCCGCAGGGCCGCAGCCGCCCTCACCTTCGCCGCAGCCGCCTGGGCATCCGCAGCGCCGGCACAGGCGCAGGGCTACAGCACCGAACAGGAGCTCGTGGACCGCGCGGCCATCGCCCTCAACCGGCTGGTGAACGACGGCCGCTTCTCCGCCATCCGCACCTATCTGCGCCAGGCACGCGGCGTGCTGATCGTGCCGGAGCTGATCAAGGGCGGCTTCATCCTCGGCGCGGAGGGCGGCGACGGCGTCCTCCTGCTGCGCCGGCCGGACGGGAGCTGGAGCTATCCCGCCTTCTACACCGTCGGCGCCGGCAGCATCGGCTTCCAGATCGGGGTCGAGGCGAAGGAGGTCGTCTACATCATCATGAATGACGGCGCCGTGGAGGCGGTGCTGAACGACCAGGCCAAGGTCGGCGTCGATCTCAGCGGCGCCTTCGGGCCGGTCGGCGCCGGCTTCTCCGCCTCGACCACCACCAACTTCGACCGCGACATCATCGCCTTCAGCCAGGGATCGGGCCTGTTCGCCGGCGGCTCGTTCGAAGGTTCGGTCATCGCCCGGCGCGGCGACATGAACGAGAACTACTACGGCCCCGGCGCCGGCTCCCGCGAGATCACCCAGCAGGGGCTGTACAGCAACCCCGGCGCCGAGCAGCTGCGCCAGCTCGTGCAGCTCTACAGCCAGTAGCGCCCGGGACAGCCGGTCAGTCGGCCTCCGCCGCGTCGCGCGGCGGGGGCACCACCAGCAGCTTGTCGATGCGCCGGCCGTCGAGGTCCACCACCTCGACCCGGAAGCCCTCGTGCATGAAGCTGTCGCCGGGCTTCGGCATCCGACCCAGGGCAGCGAGGACGAACCCCGCCGCGGTGTGGTAGCCGCCGTCGCCGCGGACGTTGCGCAGGCCGGTGACGTGCTCCAGCTCGTCGAGCGGCATCCAGCCCTCGACCAGCCACGAGCCGTCTTCCCTGAGCACCGCCGGCGGCTCCGACTCCTCGCCCGGATCCGGCAGCTCGCCGGCCACCGTCTCGACGATGTCGGTGATGGTCGCGACACCTTCGATGCTGCCGTACTCGTCGGCGACAAGCGCCATGTGCATCCGCGAATCGCGCATCAGCTCCAGGAGCTTGAGGATCGCGATCCCGTCGTGCACAACGAGCGGCCTCGTCATCACCGCCTGGATGTCGAGCGGCAGCCCGCGGGCCAGACGGTCGAGCAGATCGCGGATATGGAGCACGCCGACCACCTCGTCGAGGTTCCCCCGGCACACCGGGTAGCGCGAGTGGCCGCCGTCGCGCAGGACGGCGAACACCGTTTCCTGCGGCGCGTCCAGGTCGATCCACACCACCTCCGGCCGCGGCGTCATCACCACCCGCACCGTGCGGTCCGCCAGCCGGAGCACGCCCTCGATCATCTCCTTCTCTTCCGGCGCGAAGACGCCGGCATGGGTGCCCTCGGTGATGAGCGAGCGGATCTCCTCCTCGGTCACCGTCGCCCGGCGGGTGCCGTGCAGCCGGAGCAGCCGGAGCAGCAGGTCCGTCGAGACCCCGAGCAGCCAGACGAAGGGGGCAGCAACCCGTGACAGGAGCCGCATCGGCCGCGCCACGGCCGCTGCGATTGCCTCCGGGTTGCGGAGCGCGATGCGTTTCGGGATCAGCTCGCCGAGCACGATCGAGAGGTAGGTGATGGCCACGATCACCACCGCCACGCCGATCGTGCGGCCATGGTCCTCCAGGCCGGGGACCGCGGCAAGCGCATCGCCGAAGCGCTCGCCGAGGGTGGCGCCGCCATAGGCGCCGGCAATCACGCCGACCATCGTGATCCCGATCTGGACCGTGCTGAGGAAGCGCGTCGGGTCGTCGACCAGCCGCAGCGCTGCCCGCGCCCCGCGGGAGCCGGCATCCGCCATCTGCTGCAGCCGCGCCCTGCGCGACGACACCAGCGCCAGCTCCGACATCGCGAACAGCCCGTTGAGCAGGGTCAGCGCGACGAGGGCGGCGATTTCGACGGCGATCATGCGAAACGCTTCCGTTCGGGCGGCGGGGCCCGCGGCTCCATATCACGCCGGGCAGCGCGGCGTCACGTCGGGGCCGCCGGCTGCGGCCGCGCGCCGAAGATGGCGGTGCCCACCCGGACGTGGGTGGCGCCGAGCTGGATCGCCACGGGGAAATCGCCGCTCATCCCCATGCTCAGCCACTCGAGGCCGTGCCGCCGGCCCAGCTCGGCGAGGAAGGCGAAATGGGGGGCGGGATCCTCCGCGACCGGCGGGATGCACATCAGGCCGCGGACGGGAAGCCGGAGCGAATCGCGGCAGAGCGCAACGAAATCCGCGACCGACTCGGGGGCGATTCCCGCCTTCTGCGGCTCGCGCCCGGTGTTGACCTGGATCATCAGGTCCGGAATCCGCCGGCCGCGCTCGCGCTCGCGGACCAGCGCATGCGCCAGCTTCTCCCGGTCGAGGGTCTGGATCACGTCGAACAGGTCGAGCGCCTGGGCGACCTTGTTGGTCTGCAGCGGGCCGACCAGATGCAGGGCAAGGCCGGGCCGGCCGGCCCGCAGCACCGGATATTTCCCGGCCGCCTCCTGCACCCGGTTCTCGCCGAAGACCTGCTGCCCGGCGGCCCGGGCCTCCTCCACCACCTCTGCCGGCATGGTCTTGGCGATGGCGACGAGGGTGACCGAGTCGGGGCTGCGTCCGACGTCCTCGGCGGCGCGCGCGATCTCGGTGCGGACAGCGGCGAGCCGTTCTGCTAGGGTTGGAGTGGCGGGCACGCGGTGGGCCTCCTGTGATGCCTCTGCTGTCACCTTAGCGTGGCGGCCGCCTGTGGCAATTGCATCACGCAGTCACGGCCGATGCGGAAAAATCGGGCTATTTCAACGCTTCACGGGCCGCTTCTTACCTGTGTTGCACAAATGCCGCATCGGCCGGAAAATGTTGCCAATCGGCCACTACGGTCATTGTGACGGTTAAGGTTTTTGGTGTTGTATGCTCGTGGATGACGCCGCGGACCGCCGTTGGCCGGAGCGCGTTGCCAAGGACGACTTGGGGGGACCTCGGCAGAGGTCCCGGTAATCGGAGGTTGGACAGTTATGAAGAAGACCCTGCTTTCCAGCTCGGCGATTGCTGGCGCGGCACTGCTCGCCGCTCCGGTGGCAACGCCGGCTTTCGCGGGCACTGCCGAAGTTGGCGACAACTTCACGGTCACGATCTCGGGTGGCTACCGCTTCTCGGTCTTGGTCTATGATCAGGACGTGCGCGACGGCCGCGGCCGTGGCTACCGGTTCTCCTCTGACGAGGCCGAGATCATCTTCTCGGCTGGCGGCGTGGCGGACAACGGCCTCGAGTACGGCTTCGAGATCGAGCTGCAGGCGCAGACCGACGACGGCGCCAACGCCGACGAGACCTGGGCCTACCTGCGGGGCAACTGGGGTGAAATCAACCTCGGCGACCAGGACGACGCGGCCGACCGTATGGCGATCGGCGGCGAGGACGCGATGCCGGGCCGCGGCGGTTACGACGGCGCGATCGGCGACGTGTTCGTCTTCGGTGGCGAGGCGGCCCATGTCGCTCAGGACACCACCTTCACCGACGACGCGACGAAGATCACCTACTTCACCCCGCGCTTCTTCGGCTTCCAGGCCGGCGTGTCGTGGACCCCGGACACCAGCCACAACGGCGGCGCTGCCCCGAACGACGTCGACACCTCGTTCGAGAACAGCGTGTCCGGCGGTATCAACTTTGCCGAGGACTTCAACGGCTTCGGCGTGATCCTGGCCGCGACCGGCGCCTTCTCCGACTCGGCCGAGGCGGACGGCGTGGACACCGGCGAGGCCTGGGTGGCGCAGTTCGGCGGCCTGTTCTCGTATGCCGGCTTCCAGCTCGGTGCGGCCTACGGCATCGCAGACAACCGCGTGCCGGGCGTGACCGACGACTCGTGGTGGGCTGACGTCGGCCTGAACTACTCGACCGGCCCGTGGAAGATCGGCGGCGGCTTCTTCTACTCGGAGACCGACCTGGTCGCCGGCGGCACGGCCGAGGTGGAGATCTGGTCGATCGGCGCCAACTACCAGGTTGCCCCGGGCATGGCGCTGGCCACCGACGTGAACTTCGTCGACGCGGACAACGTGAACGCCCCGGACAACGAGGGCACGGTGTTCGTCTTCTCGACGATCTTCAGCTTCTAAGGCTGCAGGACCATTACCGAATCGGCGGGGCGGCTTCGGCCGCCCCGCTTGCTTTTTGCGACCGTTTGCATTTTGCGCCGGCGAAGCGAATCCGCTATCTCCGCCGGCATGGACTTCAACGACCTGATCGCGCCGCTGGCGCCGGAGCGGTTCCTCGCGGATCATCGCGGCCGTGCGCCGCTGCACCTGACGGAGCGGTCGGTGCCGGTCGACGAGGTCATGTCCTGGTCGATCCTGACCGACCTCCTCAACATGACCGGAATCTGGAGCGCGGCGAGCCTGGGACTCACGCTCGACACCCGCCCGATTCCGCCGCAGGAATTCTGCCGCGCCGCCGTCGGCCGCGACGGGGGCCAGGTGCTCCAGCCGGATGCGGCACGGGTGAAGCACTTCCTCCGCCAGGGCGCCTCGCTGGTCGCCAACGACATCGACAGCCTGACCCCCGGCCTGCGCCGGCTCGCCGCGTCGATGGAGCGGGCGCTGGGCGGCAAGGTGCAGGCGAACCTCTACTGCTCCTGGGCTCAGCATCAGGCCTTCGCCACCCATTTCGACACCCACGAGGTCTATGCGCTGCACATCGCCGGCCGGAAGCGCTGGCGGGTGTACGAGGGGCGGGTGGAGTGGCCGATCGCGCACCCGGCCTACAAGCAGCTCGACCCCGCCTTCAACGCCCGCAACAGGGGTGGGGTGCTGCTGGAACCGCTGCTGCAGCCGGGCGACCTGCTCTACATCCCCCGCGGCCAGTACCACGACGCGCTGGCCGAGAGCGAAGGCACCATCCACATCGCCTTCGGCGTGACCTATCCGATCGGCTTCGACGTCATCCGGCTGCTGGAGGACTTCGCAATCCGCCATGCCCTGGTCCGCCAGGACCTGCCGGCAACGGACCTGGGCGGACGGGCGGCGGCGATCGGCGACCTGCTGGCCCGCTCCGCTCGCGATCCGGAGTTCCTGCGCGGGCTGGAAGCGTTCTGCCGCACCTTCCGTTTCGAACGCGGCGGCTTCGACCTGCCGGCGGACGCGTCCCGGGGCTGGAGGCGCAAGTCGTCCGCGCTCCGCGTCGAGCAGGCGAACGGGCGGGCCGTGCTGGCGGGGCCGCGCGGCGCAGTGCCGATCCCTCCCGGGCTGGAAGAGATGGTGGCCTGGGTACTGGAGCGGGAGCGCTTCACCGAGCAGGCGCTTGCTGCCGCCTTTCCAGACCGGCCTGCACCTGCTATCAAGCAGTTCCTGGGGGACATGCAGAGGATGCATGTCGTGGAGCCGGACTGAGGTCCGGACCGGGCCGCAGAGCACCGCGATCTCGCCATGATCTGCAGCACAGGATGGCTGCGCCGCAGAGGCGCAGCGCCGGCCGGGCAGGGGAACGGGATGGCAGGAATGAGACTTACGATCGGCGTGTCGTGCATCATGCTGGCCCTCGCCGGCTGCGCGGACAATCCCAACATCCAGATCGACCGCGACATGCGCACCACCGAGGAGCGCCGCAACGACGTCGGCCGGCTGTTCGGGGGCGACATCGTCCTGTTCTCGACCGCCCCCGACCGCTCGGTGGACACGGGCGAGACCGGCGTTCCGGTCAACAGCTTCCTGTGGCGCGCGTCGCTCGACACCGTCTCGTTCATGCCGATCGCGACCGCCGACCCCTTCGGCGGCGTGATCCTGACCGACTGGTACACGCCGGCCGAGACCCCCAACGAGCGGTTCAAGCTGAACGTGCTCGTGCTCACCCGCCAGCTCCGCGCCGACGGCATCCGCGTCTCGGTCTTCCGCCAGACCCGCGACGACGGCGGCGCCTGGGTCGATGCCCCGACCGACGAGGCGACCGCGCGGGCGATCGAGGATGCGATCCTGACCCGCGCCCGCCAGCTTCGCGTCGCCGGCAGCCCCGGCTGACCCGGGGCCGTCCCGCATCCAGGCCACGCCGCCCGGGGGCGGCGCGCGGCGACATGGCTATGGCGGGCGGGGGACAACTCCGCTAAACAACGGGAAGGGCACCGTTCGCGCGGGCGCCAAGGGTCCACCGCGCGCCGCACCACGGGAAGCCGACCCGGGCCGCGCGCAATCACCGACAGTCGATGAGCCGCTACAACTTCCACGAGTCAGAGCAGCGCTGGCAGCAGGCCTGGCACGACGCCAACTGCTTTGCCGCCCAGACCGACCCGAGCCGGCCCAAGTGCTACGTGCTGGAGATGTTCCCTTATCCCTCCGGCCGCATCCACATGGGCCACGTCCGCAACTACACGATGGGCGACGTGGTTGCGCGCTACAAGCGGGCGCGCGGCTTCAACGTGCTCCATCCGATGGGCTGGGACGCCTTCGGCCTGCCAGCGGAGAACGCCGCCATCGAGCGGCGGATCCATCCGGCGGAGTGGACCTACGACAACATCCGCACCATGCGCGGCCAGCTCCGCAAGATGGGGCTGTCGCTGGACTGGGCGCGCGAGCTCGCGACCTGCCACCCGGGCTACTACGCCCAGCAGCAGAAGATGTTCGTGCGCTTCCTGGAGCTGGGCCTGGTCTACCGCGGACTCGCCTGGGTGAACTGGGACCCGGTGGACAATACGGTGCTCGCCAACGAGCAGGTGATCGACGGCCGCGGCTGGCGGTCGGGTGCGCCGATCGAGCGCCGGCAGATGGCGCAGTGGTTCTTCCGCATTACCGACTTCGCCGACGAGCTGCTGCAGGCACTGGGCGAGCTGGATCACTGGCCGAACAAGGTCAAGCTGATGCAGCAGAACTGGATCGGCCGCTCCTCCGGAGCCTTCATGGAGTTCCGCATCGTCGGCCGCGACGACCAGCTGCGCGTCTTCACCACCCGGCCCGACACCATCTTCGGCGCGAGCTTTTGCGCCGTGTCGCCCGATCATGCGCTGGCCGAGGAGCTGGCCGCGAAGGACCCCAAGCTCGCAGAGTTCATCGCCGAATGCCGCCGCGCCGGCACCACCGAGGAGGCGATCGAGACGGCGGAGAAGCGCGGCTACGACACGGGGCTGCGGGTTGTCCATCCCTTCGACGAGAGCCGGACGCTGCCGGTCTATGTCGCCAACTTCGTGCTGATCGGCTACGGCACCGGCGCCATCTTCGGCTGCCCGGCCCACGACCAGCGCGACCTCGACTTCGCCCGCGCCTACGACCTGCCGGTGCTGCCGGTGGTCATTCCCGAGGGCGAGTCGGCCGACGGCTTCACCATCGGCGACGAGGCCTACACCGGCGACGGCCGGCTGGGCCGGTCGTCGTTCCTCGACGGGATGAGCGTGGAGGAGGCGAAGGCGGAGGTGATCCGCCGGCTGGAGGAGGCCGGCGCCGGCAAGGGCGCCGTCACCTGGCGACTGCGCGACTGGGGCATCTCGCGCCAGCGCTACTGGGGCTGCCCGATCCCGGTCATCCACTGCGAGAGCTGCGGCGTGGTGCCGGTGCCGGAGGACCAGCTGCCGGTGGAACTGCCGACCGACGTCACCTTCGACGCACCGGGCAACCCGCTGGAGCGCCATCCGACCTGGAAGCACGTGGACTGCCCGAAGTGCGGGCGTGCGGCCCGGCGCGACACCGACACCATGGACACCTTCGTCGATTCGTCCTGGTACTTCGCCCGCTTCTGTTCGCCGCGGTCGGATGCGCCGGTGGACCCGGAGGCGGTGGATTACTGGCTGCCGGTGGACCAGTATATCGGCGGCGTCGAGCACGCGATCCTGCACCTGCTCTATTCCCGCTTCTTCGTGCGGGCGATGAAGAAGGCCGGGCTGCTGAAGATCGACGAGCCGTTCCGGGGTCTGTTCACCCAGGGCATGGTCTGCCACGAGACCTACCGCGACGAGAAGGGCGGCTGGCTCTACCCCGAGGAGGTGGTGAAGCTCGAGGACGGCCGCGCCGTCCATGTCGAGGACGGCCGCCCGGTGATCGTCGGCCGGTCGGAATCGATGAGCAAGTCGAAGCGCAACGTGGTCGATCCGGAGGCGATCATCGACCGCTACGGCGCCGATACCGCCCGCTGGTTCGTGCTCTCCGACAGCCCGCCGGAGCGGGACATGGAGTGGACCGATGCCGGCGTCGAGGGCGCCTTCCGTTTCCTCAACCGGCTGTGGCGGCTGGTGGACGAGCAGGCCGACGCGCTTCCCGCCGCCGGCGCCCCGGCTCCGGACGCCTTCGGCGAAGCCGCGACGGCGATCCGTCGCGCGGCACACAAGGCGGCGGCCGGCGTCACCGATGACATCGAGCAGTACCGGTTCAACCGTGCGGTGGCGAAGCTCTACGAACTGGTCAACACGCTTCAGGATGCCGCCGCCGGCGGGTTTGCCGAGGCCGACCGCGCATGGGCGATGCGCGAGGCGCTCGAGATCCTGGTCCGCCTGGTCGCGCCGATGATGCCGCATCTGGCGGAAGAGGCGTGGCACCGGCTGGGCCGCGACCGGCTGGTCGCGACCGAAAGCTGGCCGGAGCCGGATCCGGCGCTGCTGGTCGACGATACGGTGACGGTCGCGGTACAGGTGAACGGCAAGCTGCGGGGCACGATCGACCTGCCGACCGGCGCCGCGCGCGAGGCCGCCGAGTCGGCCGCGCTGGCGCTGGACCCGGTGCAGAAAGCGATCGCGGGCAAGACGGTGCGCAAGGTGATCGTCGTGCCCGACCGCATCGTCAACATCGTCGTCGGATAGCGATGCCCCGCCTCCTGGGCGCTGCAGTGCTGGCATTCGCCGTCGCCGGGCTCGCCGGCTGCGGCTTCCGGCCGCTCTACGGCGATGTCGCCGGCGCGGTGACAGCGGAGGAGCTGGCGGCGGTTGACATCAACCTGATCGCGAACCGCGAGGGCCAGATCGTGCGCAACCGGCTGCTGACCCGGATGCAGCCGCGCGGCCCGGTCCTGCCGGCACGCTACCAGCTCGACGTCGATCTGCGGGAGTCCAGGATGGGGCTCGCGGTGCAGCGGGACGAGACCGCGACCCGCACCAACATCACGGTCACGGCAGACGTCGTGCTCACCGACCTCGCCACCGGCGAGATCGGGCTGGTGCAGAGCGTCAGCTCGTATGCCAGCTACGACACGCTCACGGCGGAGTATGCGACGCTGAGCGCCGAGCGCGACGCCCGCGAGCGGGCGCTGCGGGATCTCGCCGACCGGATCGCGACCCTCGTCGCCCTCTACCTGCAGCGGACCGGCTGACGCGCGATGGCGAAGCTCGCCGGCGCAGCGGCAGACCGGGAGCTGGCAGCGGCAATGCCGCGGTATCGCGCCTACCTGCTCTACGGGCCCGATACCGGTCTGGTGCAGGAGCGGGCGGAGCTTCTGGTCCGCCGTGTTGTGGCGGACCCGAGCGATCCGTTCAATGTCTCGGTCTACACCGAGCGGGACGTGCTCGAGGATCCGGTGCGGCTCGCCGACGACCTCGCCGCGCGTTCGCTCCTGGGCGGCCGTCGTGTGGTGCGGGTTCGCGAGGCGGGGGACCAGCTCGCCGCGAAGCTGAAGGACGGGCGGCTGCCTGTCCATGACGAGGACGCGCTGCTGGTGGTCGAGGCCGGCGACCTGCCGTCCCGGTCGTCGCTCCGCAAGCTGTTCGAGGAAGCGCCCGATGCGGCGGCGATCGGCTGCTATCCCGACGAGGGCGCGGCGCTGGACCGGCTGATCGATTCCACGCTGGGAGAGGCGGGTCTCTCCCTCTCGCGCGACGCCCGCGCGCTGCTGAAGGCGATGCTGGGAGCGGACCGGCTGGCGACCCGCAGCGAGCTCGCCAAGCTCAGGGACTACATGGCGAACGCCCCGGGCGGGCATGTCGATGTCGACGACGTGCTCGCGGTCGTCGCCGACGAGGGAACGCCGGCCGTGGATTCCCTTGCCTATGCAGCGCTTTGCGGGGAAGTGGCGTCCGCGCTGGACCAGTGCCGGCGGCTGGAAGCGGAGGGCACCAGCGCCGTTACCCTGCTGCGCGGGCTCGCCCGCATCGTCTCCAATGCCATGGCCGCCGCCGACCGGGTGGAGCAGGGGATGTCGCCGGGCGAGGCGGTGAAGTCCCTGCGCCCGCCGGTGTTCTTCCGCGACCAGCCGAAGCTGGAAAAGGTGCTCGCCCGCCACCGCCTGTCCGGCCTGCGCCGGATCCAGCAGGCGGTGTGGGAGGCGGAGAAGCAGGCCAAGTCCACAGGCTTTCCGGACATGCTGGTGGCGGCGCAGCTCGTGCTGCGCATCGCCGTCGCGCGCGGCGCCTGACCGCGCTCGCGGGCGTCAGCGCCGCCGGGTCAGCCGTGCGATCACGTCGTCGAGCTGGTCGAGATTGGTGTAGCGGATGACCAGCTTGCCGCTCGACGGATTGGTGCCGGGCTGGATCTGCACCTCCAGCCCCACCTTGTCCGACAGCTCCCGCTCGAGCTGGGCCGTGTTCGGATCGACGGGCGGCGGAGGCGGTGGCGGTGTCCTGCGCGGCGCGCTGGCCCGCCGTTCGACATCGCGGACCGTGAGCCCCTTCGCCACGATCTCCTCGGCCAGCGCGACCGGATCCTCCACCGCGAGCAGGGCGCGGGCATGTCCGGCGCTGAGCCTGCCGTCGTCGAGCATGCGCTTCACCGGCTCAGGCAGGGCAAGCAGGCGCATCATGTTGGCGACATGGCTGCGGCTGCGGCCGACAGCCTTGGCCAGCGCCTCCTGGGTGTGGTGGAACTCCTCGATCAGCCGGCGGTAGCCTTCCGCTTCCTCGAGCGGCGACAGGTCCTGGCGCTGGATGTTCTCGATCAGCGCCATTTCCAGCGTGTCGCGGTCGTCCATCTCGCGGACCACGACCGGGACCTCGTGCAGCCGGGCGCGCTGTGCGGCACGCCAGCGGCGCTCGCCGGCGACGATCTGGAACCGCTCCGACGCGTTGGGATCGCGGCGGACGAGGATCGGCTGCAGCACGCCGTGGCGCGCGATCGACTCCGCGAGCTGGCCCAGTGCCTCGTCGTCGAACCGCCGCCGCGGCTGGTACGGCCCGGGAACCAGCTGATCGATCGGCACCATCCGCGGGGCGCGCACCTGGTCCGGCACCGACGGCTCGCTGGCGAAGTCGTCGCCGAACAGCGCGTCGAGCCCGCGTCCCAGGCCCCGGCGCGGCGAATCGTCAGCCATGATCACGCTGCCTTCCGCCGCCGGCGCAGGAGCTCGGCAGCGATCTTCACATAGGCCTGGGAGCCGGAGCATCGCCAGTCGTAGAGCAGGACCGGCTTGCCGTGCGACGGCGCCTCGGAGACGCGGACATTGCGCGGCACGATGGTGGAGAAGACGAGGTCGCCGAAGTGGCTGCGCACGTCCTCCGACACCATGTCCGACAGCCGGTTGCGGCGGTCGTGCATGGTGAGGATGACGCCGCCGATCTGAAGTCCCGGGTTGAAGCTGCGTTTCACCCGCTCGATGTTGCGGACGAGGTGGCTCAGCCCCTCGAGCGCAAAGAACTCGCACTGCAGCGGCACGATCACCGACTCGGCCGCGGTCAGCGCATTCAGCGTCAGCAGCCCGAGCGACGGCGGGCAGTCGAACAGTACGACATCGAAACGATCCAGGACTTCTGCCAGTGCCTGGCGCAGGCGCAGTGCGCGGTCGCGCTTGTCCACCAGCTCCAGCTCTGCCCCGAGCAGGTCCGGCGTGGCCGGGGCGACGGAGAGCCCGGGCACCTGGGACGGCTGGATCACGTCGGCCATGGGCACCTGGTCGACGAGGACGTGATAGATGCTGCGCTCGCGGGCGCGCGCCGCGAGCCCGAGGCCGGTGCTGGCGTTGCCCTGCGGATCCATGTCCACCAGCAGCACGCGGCAGTCGGCGGCCGCCAGCGCGGTGCCCAGGTTGATCGCCGTCGTGGTCTTGCCGACGCCGCCCTTCTGGTTCGCGATCGCGATCACCTTGCCCAGCGGGGGCGCTCCGGTAATCGGCTTGCGCGTGGCAGCAGGCTGGTCAACGACGTTCAACATTCCGCATCCTCACGATCACGCCGCGCGGGTCGCTCAGGCTCGGCGACAGTTCGACGTCGAATTTCCATCCATTTGTGGCTGCCGTCAACTCGGACGCTACATCTTGTGACTTTAAGAACAGGCAATGTGTATGAGCACCGCAGAATCTGTGGGCGTGGGCGAGGAGCTGCGCCACCGGCGCCAGCGCACGGACGGTGATCACGTCGGCCATCGGAGCAGGCGCAGCGTCGATCCGGACGGCGTGGACCGTCGCATCCAGGCCCAGTTCCCGGGCCGCCTGGGCGAGAAACACGGCCTTGCGCCGGTCCGACTCGACGAGATGAACGTGCTGGCGCCCGAAGCACGCCAGCACGAGACCTGGGAGACCACCCCCACTGCCGAGATCCACAATCGTCCGGGCGTCGTCGGGGATCAGGGCGGCGAGCTGGGCCGAGTCGAGGATGTGCCGCCGCCACACCTCTGCCAGTGACCGGGCGCTGACGAGGTTGATCGTCCGGTTCCACCGTTCCAGCAGAGAGACGTAGCCGGCGAGTCGCGCCGCTGTTTCACGTGAAACGTCGAGCTGGGCGAACGCCGCGTCCAGCGCATGCGGCCAGGGAAACCAGCCACGTCCAGCCGATGTCATGCCGACCGCACTAGGCACTGCGCCGAAAATCGCGCCGCACATACCGCAGCAGCGCGACCAGCGCGGCCGGGGTGATGCCGGGGATTCGGGACGCCGCGGCAAGGTCCGCCGGACGGGCTGCCGAGAGCTTTTCCCGCACCTCGTTCGACAGGCTGCCGATCCGGTTGTAGTCGAGATCCTCGGGCAGGCGCAGCGACGCATCCCGCCGATAGGCGGCCACGTCCGCCTCCTGCCGACGCAGGTAGCCGGCGTAGAGTGCATCGGTCGCAACCTGATCGAGGACGGCGTCGTCCAGCGTCCGAAGCTGCGGCCACATGGCCAGCACCTGGTCACGTGTGACCTGCGGATGCGCCAGCAGGTCGAAGGCCGACCGCGGAATGCCGTCCTGGTTGACGGCGATGCCTGCCGCCGCGAGCGCGGCCGGGCTCGCCACGCAGGCAGTCAGTTCCGCCCGCGCCCGCTCCAGCGCGTCGAGCCTGGCCGAAAACGCCTCCGCCCGCCTTGGACCGACGCAGCCGATGGCGAGCCCGCGCGGCGTCAGGCGCTGGTCGGCGTTGTCGGCGCGCAGGCGCAGCCGGTATTCGGCGCGCGAGGTAAACATGCGATAGGGCTCGGTGACCCCGCGGGTGACGAGGTCGTCGATCATCACCCCGATGTAGGCCTCCGCTCGGTCCAGGGTGAAGGCTGCGCCACCGCCGGCTGCGAGCCCGGCATTGAGGCCGGCGACGAGTCCCTGGGCCGCGGCTTCCTCATAGCCGGTGGTGCCGTTGATCTGTCCGGCAAGATAGAGGCCGGGAATCGCGCGGAGCTCCAGCGTCGGGCGGAGGGCGCGGGGATCGACATGGTCGTATTCGATCGCATAGCCCGCACGGACCATCACCGCCCGTTCCAGCCCGGGGATCGTCTTCAGGAGGGCGAGCTGCACGTCCTCCGGCAGCGAGGTCGAGATGCCGTTCGGATAGACCAGCGGGTCGTCCAGCCCCTCGGGCTCGAGAAAGATCTGGTGGCGCTCCTTGTCGGCGAAGCGGACCACCTTGTCCTCGATCGAGGGGCAGTAGCGCGGCCCGGTCGAGCTGATCTGCCCGCTGTACAACGGCGCCCGGTCGAGGTTGGCGCGAATCAGCCGGTGGCTGGCGGCGGTGGTCGTCGTGATGTGACAGACCACCTGCGGCGTCTCGATGCGGGTGGTAAGGGTGGAGAAGGGCTGGGGCGGGTCGTCGCCGGGCTGCACTTCCAGCCCAGCCCAGTCGATGGTGCGCCCGTCCAGCCGCGGCGGCGTCCCCGTTTTCAGCCGGCCGAGCGGAAGGGCGAAGCGCGCGAGGGTTTCGGCGAGGCGGACGGACGGCTGCTCGCCGAAGCGCCCGGCCGGCTCCTGCCGGGTGCCGATGTGGATGACGCCGCGCAGGAAGGTGCCGGTGGTCAGCACCACCCCGCCGGCACGCAGCTCCGTGCCGTCCTCCGTCACCACTCCCGCGATGTGGCCGCTGCCGTCGAGCATCAGGTCGCCGGCCGCGCCCTCGACCAGGGTCAGGTTCTCCTGCTCCGCGAGCAGCGCCTGCATCGCCTGGCGGTAGAGCGCACGGTCTGCCTGGGCTCGCGGCCCGCGTACCGCCGGCCCCTTGCTGGCGTTGAGCACGCGGAACTGGATGCCGGCGCGGTCGATCGCGCGGCCCATCAGCCCGTCCAGCGCATCGATCTCGCGCACCAGATGACCCTTGCCCAGCCCGCCGATCGCAGGGTTGCACGACATCTCGCCGATCCGGTCGAGCCGGTGCGTCAGCAGCGCGGTGCGGGCGCCAAGGCGGGCAGCTGCCGCGGCCGCTTCGCAGCCGGCGTGGCCGCCCCCGACAACGATGACATCGAATGTCTGCATGGCGCGGACCCTAGGCAGCGGGGCCGGCGGGAGCAACGGCTTTGTGCGCCGCGCCCGGGGCGTGACCGTTTCACGTGAAACGTCACTTGCCGATGCAGAAGTCAGCGAAGATCACGTCGAGCAGGTCCTCGACATCCACCGCGCCGGTCAACCGCCCGATGGCGTGGAGCGCCAGCCGGACATCCTCGGCCATCAGATCAACCGTCGGCGCCTCCACCGCCCGCGCCAGCGCCTCGGCCGCACGGCCCAGCTCCTCGCGGTGCCGGTGGCGGGTCACCAGCGCCGCGTCGCCCTGCACGCCGGCCAGCGCCGCCACCTGCGCACCCAGGGACGTCACCCAGGCGTCGATGCCGGCCCCGGTCAGGGCGGACACGGCGAACACCGGGATGCCTCCGATCTCGGCCGGGGGAGGGGCCTCCGTCAGGTCGCACTTGTTGGCGAGAATCATCGCTGCCGGCCCGTCCGGCGGCTCCGCACCAACGTCGCGGGCGTCGGCGACATAGACCGGGATGTCGGCCTCGCGCCGCCGCGCTTCCGCCCGCGCCACCCCAATCGCCTCGATCGGATCCGCCGACTCCCGCAGGCCCGCCGTGTCGGCGACCACGATGGGCCAACCGTCGAGATCCAGCGTCACCTCGATCACGTCGCGCGTCGTCCCCGCGATCTCGGAAACGATGGCGACATCTCGCCGGGCCAGGCGATTGAGCAGGCTCGACTTCCCCACATTCGGCGGGCCGACGAGCGCGACGTGCACGCCGTCGCGGGCCAGTGACCCGCGCCGCCCTTCGGCCAGCGCCCCCGCGATCTCCGCCCCCACCTCGGCCAGCACCGTCCGCGCTCCCGTTTCCAGGTCCGCGGGCAGGTCCTCGTCGGAAAAATCGATCGAGGCCTCCAGCTCCGCCGCTGCGCGCACAAGGCGCTGGCGCCAGCCCTCAGCCAGCCGGTTCAGCCCGCCTTCGGCCTGGCGCAGGGCGGCGCGGCGCTGGGCCGCCGTCTGGGCCGCGATCAGATCGGCCAGGCCCTCGACCGCAGTCAGGTCCAGGCGGCCATTGTCGAAGGCGCGGCGGGTGAATTCGCCGGGGGCCGCCAGCCGCGCCCGGCCGTCGCGCGTCGCCGCCTCGATCAGCGCCGACACCACCGCCGGGCCGCCGTGGACATGCAGCTCGGCCACGTCCTCGCCCGTGAAGCTGGCCGGGGCAGGAAACCACAGCACCAGCGCCCGGTCGATCAGGTCGCCCCGGTCCCGCAGCGGGCGCAGCGTCGCCACCCTCGGAGCGGGCAGACCGCCGGCCAGCTCGCCCGCGATGGCACCCGCCTGCGGCCCGGACAGGCGCAGCACCGCCACCCCCGCCGGCAGGCCGCCGCTGGACAGGGCGACGATGGTGTCAGCGCTCATCCTTCGGCGGCTGACCGCCCTGCGCCCACAACGCCCGCTGCAGCGCCGACAGGCCCTCGGCCATCGCCTTGCCCGCCCCGCTGCTGAACCAGGTGCGGAACAGCTCCTGCGGGTCGGCCGTCCCGATCATCTCGGCCAGTCGCTGTTTCACCGCCTCCGTCGCTGCTTCCTGCACCGGGCGCACGTCGGGCAGGCCGAAGAACTCCCGCGCCTCGGCCGGGGTGCAGTCGATCTCGATGCTGATCTTCATGCCGACATCCCTTTTTCGCCTCGCCTCACGGTCCCCGTCTCGCATGATTTGCTTCCCGAGGCCAGACCGCCTACTTCGTTCCGGAAAAGCTGCGGAGCGCGCCGCCGATGAATCGCCTGGCCGAAGAGACGAGCCCCTACCTGCTGCAGCACGCCGACAATCCCGTGCACTGGCAGCCGTGGGACGAACGCGCGCTCGCCGAGGCCGAGGAAACCGGCAAGCCCATCCTGCTCTCGGTCGGATACGCCGCCTGCCACTGGTGCCACGTCATGGCCCACGAGAGTTTCGAGAATCCGGAGACGGCGGCGATCATGAACCGCTACTTCGTGAACATCAAAGTGGACCGGGAGGAGCGGCCGGACCTCGACGCCATCTACCAGCGCGCGCTCGCCCTGCTGGGCCAGCAGGGCGGCTGGCCGCTCACCATGTTTCTCACCCCGGACCGCCAGCCGTTCTGGGGCGGCACCTACTTCCCGCCGGAGCCGCGCTGGGGCCGCCCGGGCTTTCCCCAGGTGCTGCTGGGGGTGGCCCAGACCTACGCCCGGGAGCCGGACAAGATCCGCCAGAACGTCATCGCGCTGCGGACCGCGCTGGCCGAGATGGCGGCGGCACGCGCCCCAGGCGACATCCGGCCCGAAATCCGCGACCAGATTGCCGCCCATCTCGCCGGCCAGTTCGACCCGGTCAACGGCGGGCTTCAGGGCGCGCCCAAGTTTCCGCAGCCGCAGGCGCTGACCCTGCTGATCCAGGCCCATCACCGGAACCCGGCGGGATCCGTGCCCTATGGCGAAATCGCGTGGCGCACGCTGCGCCAGATGAGCCAGGGGGGCCTCTACGACCACCTCGGCGGCGGCTATGCCCGCTATACCGTCGACGACCGCTGGCTGGTCCCGCATTTCGAGAAGATGCTCTACGACAACGCGCAGCTGCTGCCGCTGCTGGCCTGGGCGTGGCAGGCGACCGGCGACCGGCTGTTCGCCCAACGTGCGGCGGAAACGGTGGACTGGCTGCAGCGGGAGATGATGGCGCCCACGGAACCGGGCGTGCCTGGCGCGGCCTTTGCTGCCACCCTCGACGCCGATTCGGAGGGTGAGGAAGGGCGGTACTACGTATGGACCGAGACCGAGATCGACCAGCTGCTCGGCCCGGACGCCGCCCTGTTCAAGAGCGTCTACGACGTGACGCCCGAGGGCAACTGGGAAGGCCGCACCATCCTCAACCGCCTCAACGTCCCCGAGCTTCAGGACCCGGAGATCGAGGAGAAGCTGGCGGAGGCGCGCTCGATCCTGTTCCGGGAGCGCGACCTGCGCGCGCCGCCGGGCCGCGACGACAAGGTTCTCACCGACTGGAACGGGCTGATGATCGCGGGTCTTGCCAATGCGGCGATGGCCTTCGAGCGGCCCGACTGGCTGCGCCTCGCCGGCGACGCCTTCACCTACATCAGGGCCGCGCTCGGCACCTCCGACGGCCGGCTGATGCACAGCCGCCGCGCCGGCCGCAACCGCCATGTCGCCACGCTGGACGACTACGCCCAGATGATCGCGGCTGCGATCGCACTCCACCAGGCGACGGGCGACGTGGCGCCGCTGGCACAGGCGCTGGACTGGCTGCGGGTCCTCGACACCCACTACTGGGAGCCCGCGCACGGCGGCTACTGTTTCACCGCCGACGACGTGACCGATGTGATCGTGCGCCGCCGCGAGGCCTATGACGACGCGACGCCCAGCGGCAATGCCACCATGGTCGAGAACCTGGCCCGGCTGTGGCTGCTGACCGGCGATCCGCACCACGGGGAGCGAGCGCAGGCCATTGTGCAGGCCTTCGCCTCCGGCCTCGAGCAGCGCTACTTTTCGCTCTGCGGGCTGGTCAACGCCTCCGCAGTGCTGCAGGCCGCCCAGCTCGTCGTGCTGGTCGGCGACCCCGAGCAGGAGGATTTCCGCCGCCTCCAGCACGCCGCCCACCGTGCCTTTGCGCCGCTGAAGACGGTACAGCCCATCCCGACGGACCGCATGCTGCCGCCCGGCCATCCGGCCGCGGGCAAGACCATGCGCCACGGCCGCGCCGCCGCCTATCTCTGCGCCGGCATGACCTGCTCGCCGCCGATCACCGATCCCGAGGAGCTTGCCGCGGCGCTCGCCCGGCCGCCGCGGCTGGAATAGCAGGCAGACCGGCGCGACGGAGACCGCCATGGCGATGACCAGCGAAGCCGACGACATCTGCGTCCTCGACAGCCCGGTCGGGCGGCTGCGGGCGGAACTTGCCGATGGCGTCCTGCGCCGGCTGCGCTGGACCTCCCAGCCACTCCGGGCGCCCCGCACCCCGGCGGCCGAGGCTGTGGCGAAGCAGCTCGCCGAGTATTTCGCCGGCCGCCGCCGCAGCTTCGACCTGCCGGTCGAGACCGCGGGAACCGAGCATCAGCGCGCGGTTTGGGCATACATGACGGCCATTCCCTATGGCGAGACCCGCAGCTACGGCCAGTGCGCCGCCGCCATCGGCGGCAATCCGCGCGAGGTTGGCCAGGCCTGCGGCGCCAATCCGGTCCCGATCATCATTCCCTGCCACCGCATCCTCGCTGCCGACGGGCTCGGTGGCTACAGCGGGCAGGGCGGCCTCCAGACCAAGCGCGCGCTGCTGGCGCTGGAAGGTGTGCGGCTGCCGGCCGAACAGCTTGCCCTTCCGCTGTGACGCGGCATGACAGCCGCCGGACCGGAGGCTAGTCTTCCGCGCAACGTCAGGGCATCAGGAAAGGGGGAGCCATGAGCCGCATCACCATCGCCGCCACCGACGGCAGCGGATCCTTCGAGGCCTATGTCGCACGGCCGACGGGCGAGATGCTCGCCCAGGGGCCGCATCCGGCGGTCGTCGTCATCCAGGAGATCTTCGGCGTCAATCAGGTCATGCGCGACATCTGCGACAACCTCGCCGCGCTGGGCCTGATTGCCATCTGCCCGGACCTGTTCTGGCGCCAGGAGCCGGGGATCGAGATCACCGACAGGACACAGGCCGAGTGGGACCGTGCCTTTCAGCTCTACCAGGGCTTCGACGAGGCCAAGGGCGTCGAGGACCTGGCGGCGACCATCGCCGTCGCCCGCACGCTCGAGGGCGCCAGCGGCAAGGTCGGCGACGTCGGCTATTGCCTCGGCGGCAAGCTGGCCTATCTCTGCGCCACCCGCACCGACGCCGACTGCAGCGTCGGCTACTACGGCGTCGGCATCGAGAACGCGCTCGACGAAGCCAGGTCGATCCGGAAACCGCTGATGCTTCACATTGCCGAGGAGGACCAGTACTGCCCGAAGCCGGCGCAGGAGAAGATCAGCGCCGCATTGGGCGGGAACCCGCTCGTGACCATTCACAGCTATGCCGGCGTCGATCACGCCTTCGCCCGCATCGGCGGCGCGCATTTCGACCAGGCTGCAGCCGACCTTGCCAACGACCGGACCCGCGAATTCCTGCGCCAGCACCTGCGCTGACCGTTTCACGTGAAACCAGGAGAGTGGCCCCATGCCCCACGCCATCCGCATCCACAAGCCCGGCGGCCCGGAAGTCCTCAGCTGGGAGGAGATCGCGGTCGGAGATCCGGGGCCGGGTGAGATCCGGGTGCGCCACACCGCCGTCGGCCTGAACTATATCGACACCTATCACCGCAGCGGGCTCTACAAGCTCGAATATCCGGCAGTAATCGGCATGGAAGGCGCCGGCGTGGTCGAAGCGGTGGGCGAGGGGGTGACGCAGCTTCGCCCCGGCGACCGCATCGCCTACGGCACCAGCCTCGGCGCCTATGCCGAGGTGCGGCTGATGCCGGCCGAGAAGGCGATCAAGCTGCCCGACAGCATCGACGACCGCACCGCAGCCGCCATGATGCTGCAGGGGATGACGGTAGAGTATCTCGTCCGCCGCACCTACAAGGTCCAGCCCGGGGACACGGTGCTGGGCCACGCGGCCGCCGGCGGCATCGGGCTCATTGCGAGCCAGTGGGTGAAACACCTCGGCG
>ERZ777003.2358-NODE-2358-length-22473-cov-5.786912_pt1 | contig 22473 bp, 20 predicted proteins | sample MGYA00374956_ERZ777003 | MGnify/ENA primary metagenome ERZ777003 (study PRJEB29302, sample SAMN06268252) | bioreactor metagenome | isolation source: Joint BioEnergy Institute, California, USA | place: USA:Joint BioEnergy Institute, California, USA | collected... | reverse complement strand
GGGACATCCTCATCTACAACACGGGCTACCACCGCTACTACAACGGTGCCGAGGAAGAGGACGAGGAGCGCTACTTCCTCCGTCACCCGGGCGGTGACCGCGAGTTCGCGGAGTGGATCGTCGAGATGGAGCTCGCCTGGACCGGCTTCGATTGTGGTTCCGGCGACCATCCGATGAACACGACGATCCGTTTCAAGCGCCCGGACGCGCTAAAGATCTACGAGAAGCAGATCGGCAAGGACGTCAACGAGGTCTTCCCGGAGGAGGACCTGTTCGTGATGCACCGGGTGCCGTTCAGCAACGGCATCACGCACGTCGAGAACATGGGCGGCGACATCGGCAAGGTCGGCACCCGCCGTTGCCTGATCGGCGCCTTCCCGATCCCGATCGAGGGCGGCGAGGCGTCGCCGTGTCGCGTGGTCGCCTTCCTGGAGGACGAGTGAGCGAGGCGCCCGGCACGGTCACCGGCAACGGGAGCTTCGGCGCCCTGCCGGCGGAGTCGCCGTTCCCCGGCGTGACCAGACAGGGGTTCACGACCGAGCGCGCGACGGTAACCCGCTACGAGTTCGAGCCGGGCGCCTCCTTCCCGATCCACAGCCACCCGCAGGAGCAGATCACGGTGATCGCCGAGGGCGCGGTCGAGATGACGATCGGGGGAGAGACCCAGACGCTGGGACCCGGCGACTGGTCGGTCGCGCCCGGCGGGGTCGAGCACGGGATCACGGCGGGCCCCGAGGGTGCCAGCTTCCTGGCGATCGTCTCGCCGCCCCGGTCGCGCAGCGACGAGTACGAGATCGCGGGGGGCGGGTCATGACCGGGGACGATCGGGTCAAGGTCCTGGACGCCGACAGCGGCCCCGCCGTGGACCTGGTCGCGGAGGGCGGGTCGGCGCGCGCGATCGTCTGGCCCGGCGTCGGGGCCCACCTCCGCTCGATGCAGCGGATCTCGCTCGCGCCCTCTGGCCGCACACGCCGTCTGCAGCACCCCGGCGAGGCGGTCTACTACGTGATCTCCGGAAGCGGCAGCGTCGCGGACGACACCGCGACCTCGGAGCTGATCGAGGGATCGATGATCCACGTCGAGCCGGGCACCCCGTACGAGGTCACGGCCGGGCCCGACGGGATCGAGATCGTGGGCGGCCCGAGTCCGGCGGATCCTGCGATGTATCGGGGGCTCCTCTGATGGCGGTCCGCGTCTTTCACCGCGACGAGCCCGACGCTCTGATGCCGATGATCGCGAGCGACGCCCGCCTCGTCGTCTGGCCCGGAAGGGATGCCATGACGGCGAACATGAACTACGTCCACATGAAGGCGGGGGAGGAGAACGTCCCCCACACTCACCACGAGTCCGAGGACACCATCTACGTCCTCGAGGGCAAGGGGACCATCGCCGACCTCGCCAACGACACCGTGCTCGAGTTCGGCGCAGGCCAGGTCGTACACGTCCCGGTTGGGATCGAGCACCAGGTCCGGGGCGATCGGGACAGCGACATCATCAGCGTCGGTGGGCCGTGTCCGGCCGACATGGCGCTCCTGCGGGCAATCGGCCTGTGGCCGAAGGAGTAGTCCGTGGCACGCCCCCTCAAGCTCGGCATCGCCCAGATCACCGGGGCGCCGTACGCGCCTGAGGAAAACCGGGCGCGCACGGTCGAGGTTGCGACGGCCCTCTTCGATCAGGGCGCGCAGCTGGTCGTCCTCCCCGAGCTGATCGTCCCCGGCTATCCGGCGGACACAGCCGCGCTGCCCGAGTACGCCGAGCCACTCGACGGCCCAACCGTGTCCGCGTGGGCGGAGCTCGCCCGGGAGCGTGACGGCTGGATCGCCGGCGGGTTCTGCGAGCGCGACGGGGACCGCTGCTTCAACACCGCGGTGATCGTCGGAGCCGACGGTGTCGTCCTGCACTACCGCAAGCTTCACCCGTTCCGGACCGAGAAGCACGTGTTCGAGCCGGGCGACCTCGGCCTCCCGGTCGCAACGCTGCCGTTCGGCCGGGTGGGCCTGTGCATCTGTTACGACCTGCGCTTCGTCGAGACCGTGCGGGCGCTCTCGCTACAGGGAGCCGAGCTCGTGTGCGTCCCGACCGCGTGGCTGCCTGGATTCGACGACATGCGCTGGGACGAGCGCGGCCTCGCCCCGCAAGCGGCCGGCGCGATCGTGCAGGCAAACCTCGATCAAGTCTTCATCGGCTGTGCCTCGCAGGCTGGGGCCAGCGACGGGCTGGAGTTCCTGGGGTCGTCGATCGTCGTCGATCCGCACGGCCGTCTTGTCTGCGGGCCGTTGCCGGGTCTCGAGGAGGAACAGGCGGTGGTCGAGATCGACCTCGATGAGGCGACCGTCGCGCAGGTGCGCGACGAGCTGATCAGGCCGCGGGCCGATCGGCGGACGGACGTCTACGGCCTGGCCGTGGGCGATCGGGTGCTTTGAGCGTGTCGGGCAAATACACGGATCGAAAGGGGATTCCAGTGTTGGAGAAGAGATGGCGGCGATGGGCCGCCCTGGCGGCGGTGCTGCCCGCACTCGTCCTCGCCGCCGGATGTGGTGACGACGACGATGACTCGGGTGATTCGGGCGGAGGTGGCGCAGAGCTGACGGAAGTCAAGCTCCTGCTCTCCTTCCCGGAGAGCCTGATCTGGTCGTCGTTGCTGGTCGCACAGGACCAGGGTTACTTCGAGGAGGAAGGTCTCGAGGTAACGAGTGAGGGCACGGACGGCTCCGCATTCGTGACGCAGCAGGTCATTTCGGGCAACGTCGACTTCGGATGGGCGGCGGCCGACAGCGACATCATCGCCTACGGCACCGATGAGCGGCTCCGCGTGGTCATGTGCCACCAGGAGCAGAACATCTTCCGGATCGTCACGCTCGCCGACAGCGACATCCAGTCGGTCGACGACCTCGCCGGCAAGACGCTCGGGTACACCGAGAAGGGCGGTGGCGAGGAGCCGCTGGTCAACTCGGCGCTCGGTGATGCCGGGATCAAGGACGACGTCAAGCTGCTCCCGATCGGCGCGGCCGGGCCGCAGAGCAGGGCCGCGATCGAGGACGGCACGGTCGATGCCTATGCGTCGTCGTATCCGGACATCTCGTCGCTTACCGCGGCGGGGCTCGAGTTCCGCGACATCACCCCGGAGAAGTTCAACGGGACGCCGGGTGACTGTCTCGTGACGCGGGACGATGTGCTCGAGGATCCGGACAAGCGCAAGATCATCGAAGGGATCGCGCGCGCCTGGGCCAAGGGCTCGCTGTTCACGATCGAGTACCCGGAGGAGACGCTCGAGCTCGGGTGCAAGGTCGTGCCGGAGGAGTGCGAGGACATGGAGTCCGCGCGCCTCTTGGTCGAGGACACGGCGAAGCTGCTGCAGCCGCTCGAGGACGGAGCGCCAATCGGCTCCCTCTTCCAGGACGGCTGGCAGACGACTGCCGACGTCCTCCTCGAGACCGGTGCGATCGAGGACGCGGTCGATGTGGCCGGCCTCATCGCGAGCGACGCCTCGAAGGAGATCGAGGAACAGGTGCTCGCACCCGTCACCGAGGAAGGTGCGCCGGCGCCGAAGTAGGGAGCGCCAGAGCACGGCACGCGTTCGGAGGGCGTCCCGTCCGGGACGCCCTCCGTCGTCACCGGCTCAGGCTCCTCCAGGACCCGCGTGGCAGCACGTTGAGAACGAACTCAATCCGCATATGTATGACAATTAAGGCGGTGGAGAGAACCGTGGAGGTGCATGTCTGATGAGCGACGTAGGCCTCTTCGAGCCGGGGATGGTCGGCCCGATCGAAGTTCGCAACCGGATCGTGCGCGCCGGTACATCCGAGGGGATGGGCGATGAGCGGGGCGGCGTAACCGCCCGGCTCGTTGCGCTCTATGAAGAGATCGCGCGCAACCGCGTTGGCTTGATGATCACCGGGCACCTGTATGTGCAGCGCCGTGGCATGTACGCCGTCGGCCAGACGGGGATCGACAGCGACGACCTGGTGCCCGGGCTCGCGCGCGTTGCCGAGGCAGCACATCGCCACGGCGCGAAGATCCTCGCGGAGGTCGCCCATGCCGGGAGTCAGTCACGGGTCCCGGACAACGAGCCGCTCGCGCCTTCCCCGGTGCCGAATCAGCTCACGGGGCGCCCGGTGGGTGAGGCGACCGAGGAGGAGATCGAGGAAGCCCTGGAAGCATTCACCGCGGGTGCCCGCCGGGCCATCGAGGCCGGCTTCGACGGCGTCCACATCCACGGCGCCAACGGGTATCTGATCAGCGAGTTCTCCTCGCCGATCGCGAACCGTCGCACGGACAGCTGGGGTGGCTCCCCGGAGCAGCGCGACCGGTTCGCGCTGGAGCTCGTGCGCCGGCTCCGGGCGGTGGTCCCGGCCGATCGTGCGCTGACGATGAAGCTTGGGATGTTCGACGCGGTCGAGGATCCGAATGGACTGAAGGTCGATGAAGCGGTGCGCCGCGCCGGCCGGCTCGTGGCGGAAGGCCTCGATGCGATCGAGGTGTCGTGCAACGTAATGACATTGCCAAGTGACTCCGCGGCCACCTACGTCGCCGTGGACCGGCGGCGGGCATTCGACGACCTGCTCTTCCACCGGCTTCACAAGCGCCCCGGGCCCGAGGCGTACTTCCTTCCGCTTGCCCACGCGCTACGGGCGGAGGTGGATACGAAGGTCATCCTCGTCGGCGGCCTGCGGACGCGGGAGACGCTGGAACGTGTCATCGCCGACGACGCCGTGGACTTCGTCGCGATGGCCCGGCCGTTCATCCGCGAGCCCGACATCGCCCGCCAGCTCGAGGAGGGCCGCCAGGGGATGGTCGACTGCGTTTCGTGCAACCTCTGCCTCATGCACGAGGGGCATTACGAGCTGCGGTGCTGGCGCATCCCGCGACGAGCCCTGCTCGAACACGCCGTGTATCGCTTCACCGGGGGGTTCAAGCGCGGCCCGACCCTTGGCCTCAAGAAGCACTGACGGAAGGCTGATCACGTCTCCGCATAGGCAGCGGAGAATCTCGCGTCGTGCGATTTGCCGGATGGGTGATTGTCATACATAATGCAGGCTGGGATTGACTCCGGCTAACAGCGACCAGGAGGGAGCGAGAGCATGAAGACGGCGATGTACTGCTACGGACCGGACGGCGAGCGCAAGGACCTGCCCTCGACGCCGCCGCTCGAGGCCTGGCTCGACCCGGAGACGAGCGCCGTCTGTTGCATCGACATGCACCGCAGCCACTGCGGGCCCGACGAGGAGAAGCCGCTCGACGCGCCCCGGGCGACCGAGCGCATCGCCGCCCACAACGCCTTCCAGGCCGGCGCGCGCGAGCTCGGCGTGCCGGTGATCATGGCCCAGCACTGGCAGCGCCACGGCGGCGTCGACGACCTCAACTCGAAGGCGGTCGAGGGCGGCGCGAACTGGCGCATCCTCGCCGAGCTCCACATGGACACGACCCCGCTGATGGACGAGCTGGGCTGGGAGGGGACGCCGTGGGTCGACCTCATGGTCGAGACCGATCCCGAGCGCGACTACTACATCCGTACGAAGAAGCGGCTCTCGGCCTTCTACCCGACCGACCTCGAGTTCCTGCTTCGCCAGCTCGGCAAGAAGAACCTCGTGCTCACCGGGACGCTCACCGATTGCTGCGTCCTCAACACCGCCTTCGACGCCGCGAACCGGGACTTCCGCGTGATCGTCCCGCGCGATGTGGCCGCGGGGATCTCGCCCGAGATGGAGCGGAACGCCGAGGCGATCATCGCGACCCACCTCGGGCTCGTCGTCGACTCCGCGGCGCTGCTGCGCGAGTGGTATGCGCGCGCGGGGCGCGAGCCCTCGCCCGAGGTCGCCGAGGCGGTCTTCGCGGGCGATCTCGCCTAGTCCGCCGAGAGCAACTCGTCGGGGCGTGGCGCCCGATCGGCTGCGCGCCTGCGCCGGTCGTGGGCGCGCGAGACGAGGCTGAGCGCGCCCGCTCCGAAGGCGAACGCCCCCAGGAGCGAGATCGCGATCGTGAACCCTCCGGTGGCGTCGCGAAGGGCCCCGATCATGACCGGGGCCAGCGCGGCCGTCGAGTACCCGAGTCCGAGCATCCATGCAGTCGTCTCGGCGACCTCACTTGGAGAGTCGTGGAGGTCGAGGGGGAGCGACAGCATCAGGGGGAAGACCGCCCCTGTGCCGATCCCGAACAGGGTCAGCCACACCCACGCCCCGCTCGTCGTCAAGAGGGCGACCCCGAAGAGGCCGATGCCCATCACGGTCGCGATGACCGCGACGAAGAGACGCCGGTCGCGCCCGTCGGAGAGCGGTGGGAAGATCAGCGACGAGAGGATCGTGAAGAGGCCGATCGATGTGGTCGTCTGCGCGGCTGCATGCGCGGACCATCCGGCGTCCTCGTAGATTGCCGGCGCCCAGCTGATCATCCCCGCGAACGAGAGCGATTGCAGGCCGAAGATCAGCCCGAGTAGGACCGAGGTCGAGGTGGGTTTGCTCCAGGCCAGGGCCTGCTCGCTCGCGGCCGTGATCGGAGCGTCGCGCCGTTTGGTCAGGCCAAGCCACGGCAGGATCGCAACGAGTGCGGGGATCGCCGTGAACGCGAGCGCCGCGCGCCAGCCATCGAGCGCGTCGACCAGCGGGATCAGGCCGACACCCACGATGACGACACCGACCGAGAGCGATGAAGCGTAGGCGCCGGTCACCGCCCCGGCGCGGCCCGGGAAGCGCTGCTTGACCACGGAGGGCAAGCCGGCGCCGATCAGCGCGATCCCGAGCCCGATGGGCAGGGTCGTTGCGATCACGAGCCAGCCGGCGCTCGCGGCTGACCGGGCGAGCGCGCCGACGGCGATCAGCGCCAGCGCGCCCTGCATCACGCGGGCCGATCCCAGCCGCTGGACGAGCGGCGGGCCGACGAACGCGAACAGGCCCATGCACAGGAAAGGGATCGTGGTGAGCGCGCCCGCGAGCCCGCTGGACATCGCGGTGTCGGCCCGGATGTCCTCGATCACCGGGCCGACCGAGACGATCCCGACGCGAAGGTTAAACGCGGCAGCGAGGATCGCGAAAAGGACGTGGGCGTTCGAAGCCCGCGCGGCGATCTCGGTCATGCGAGCGGCCCAGGCGTGGCCACTACCCGGGCATGTACGCGTTCACCTCGAGCTCGCGGGCCTCGGCGCGCCGGTACATCCCTTCCACGATCTCCTCGAGGCGCGTGCCCGCGGCATCACCGCGCAGGAACGGCATCTCGGCCTCGGCCCGTTCGCGCGCGGCGGCGAGCACGTCCGCCTCGTCCACGCGGGTGAGCCGGCCGTCCTTCACCGTGACCTCGCCGGCGACGATGACGTCGCGGACATCGGCTCTGCCGCCGCCGTAGACGAGCTGGCGCACCGGGTTGTGCAGCGGGGTGAACGTGTACGAGTCGCCGCGGACGACGAGGAGGTCGGCGTGGGCCCCCGGTTCGATCCGCCCGAGGTGCTCGCCGTGTCCCGTGATCACGCTGGCCTCGCGGGTCAGCATCGAGAGGGCGTCGTCCGCGGTCGGCCACTCGCTGTGGTGGTCGCCCCGCACCTTGTGCAGCAGGGCGGCGACCCGGGCGAGCTCGAGCATGTCCAGGGTCTCGTCGCACCCGCGTCCGTCGGTGCCGAGCCCGAGGCGGACGCCCGCGCGACGTGCTGCCGGGATCCGCGCGATGCCGTCGCCGAGCCGGAGGTTGCTGAACGGGCAATGGACCATCGACGTGCGCGTGCGCGCCATCGTCTCGATGTCCCGGTCGGTGAGCCACACCATGTGGACGAGCGAGGCGTGCGGCCCGAGCATCCCCCGTTCGTCGAGGACCTCGACGAACGAGCGCCCCTCGTGCCACTCCCGCGAGGTCACGGCTTGGGTCTTCGTCTCGAGCACGTGGGTCTGCCACGCGAGCCCGCGCTCGAGGCAGAACGCCTGGCTGCGCTCGAACAGCTCGTCGCTGCAGCGCTGGGGCGCCGAGGGCCCGAACCCGATTTGGATGAGGCCGTCGGGGTCGTGCCAGCGCTCGACCGCCTCGCGCCCGGTCTCCATGATGCGCTCGAGCGAGGGCGCCTCCGCCTCCGCGGTCCAGGCGGCGCGTTCCTCCGGGGTCAGCGGCAGCGAGTCGGCGAACGGCTTGTCGGCGACGCCGAGGAGCACGGTCGCCCGCATGCCGGCGTCGCGGTAGGCGCGGATGATCGGCTCGAGCGTGTCGACCGTGATCTCCGGCGCCTCGAAGACGAAGTCCACCACCGCCGTCGTGCCCGTGCGCAGCATCTGGATCGCGCCGAGCAGCGTCCGCACGTAGATCGTCTCCGGTCCGGGCGGCTCCGTGCGGGTGACCTGGTGGGAGTGCAGGAACCACAGGTCGAGCGGGAGGTTCTCGTAGAGGCCCGGGTTGAAGTTCTCGCCCGAGTGGTAGTGCGAGTTGATCAGGCCGGGGACGACGTAGTGGCCGCGGGCGTCGATCTCGTTTGCGCCAAGCGCCTCGCCCAGCTCACCGACCTCGGCGATGCGGCCGTCGCGGATCAGGACGTCCGCTCGCCGGGGGGAGGCCCCCGCTTCGACGAGCTCGCCGCCGCGGACGATCACCGTTGATTTCTCGTTCATCTCGTTCGCTTTCGTTTCGTGGGCTCAGGCGTCCGGGAAGGCGACGGCGCGGCAGAACGCCGCCTCGCCGCCCTGGAACCGCCAGGGGAAGCACCCGAAGGTGACCTTGGTGTCGAGGACCTCGTCGATCTGGCCGCCGAGGTTCTCGATGTGGACGACGTCGTGGGGGAAGAGCAGCGTGTGCATGATCTGGTAGTCGGGCGTGGGGAAGAGGTCGTCGAGCGAGCGGCCGAGCTTCTCCTCGGCTAGCTTCGCCTCATCCGGCCTCATCTTGCGGATCACGGTGTTCATCGGGTGGTCGCCCGAGCCGCAGTCGACCGCGAGCCAGCGGATCCCACGGTCGAGGACCCACTCGGCGAACTCGCGCGTCGGGCCCGGATGGCGGATGAAGTACTTCGTTTCGTCCACCTTGCTGCGATCGGTCCAGTTCTCGGGGTAATGGCGGTGGTAGCCGGTGTGGATGATCACGATGTCGCCGCGCTCGATCGTGATTCCCGTGTCCCGCTCCCACTGCTCGAAGTGCTCCGGCCCGTAGATCTCATAGTCGCCGATCCCCATTCGTTCCAGGTCGACCACGCAGGCGGGGCCGACGAGGAACTCGAGCGGCAGGTCGCCGATGAACTTCCCCCCGGAGAGGAAGTGGGCCGGGGCGTCGAGGTGGGTGCTCACGTGCATCGTCGACTCGAGCGACTGACCGCCGGCGCCGTCGAAGGCCAGGCGCTTGATCCACTTGATCGCCGGGCCCCCGTAGCCGGCGAAGGCCGGGGTGTGCATCGAGAAGTCCTGGGTCAGGTCGAGTACGCGCATCAGTGAGTGGCTCCTTCATTCGGTTGTGGTTCGAGTAGAAGCGCCGTGGCGCCGATCGTCGCCGACCAGGCGCGGCCGCTCGAGGCGCCGAGTGCGGCGATCCCGACGACGAGGTCGATGAGCTCGCCGGCGTCGACCTCGAGCCGGTAGATGCCGGTCACTCTCTGGGGCAAGCGCCCGTCGCGCACGGCGTCGAACATGCGCGCCGACGCCGGCGTGAGTGCCCGCGCCCGCGGGGGAAGGATCGCCTCGCTCAGGTCTGCCGCCTCGCCCGCGCCGAGCCCGGCGCGCGGGCCAACGGTGCGGACCGTGAGCGAGGAGGCCGCGAGGTAGTCGTCGCCGAGCGGGGTCGATCCGGGTCCGACCCCGAGCAGGAGCTCCGAGGCCCACGCGGCCTGGCCCGCGTTACGGTCGGCGACCGCGGCGAGGAGCAGTCGCAGCCCATGCAGTAGTCGACCGCGGAACGGGGTTGGTCCGGCGGGCACGATCCGGGTGGCGAGGCCCTCGATCCCGAGCGCCGGGTTGATCCCTACGGCGCGTAGGATCGCGGCGCCGTGGGCGTGTACCGGTCCCGGGGTGAGCGCTTGCACGGTCACGCTTCGCTCCGGTCGGTGACGATCTCCGCGAGCGCCCGCAGCGCTTCCTCGAAGGCCTCCATCGGCGGGTTGACGAGGCCGGCGCCAACTTGGCCCGTGCCGGCCTCGCGGTGGGCGATACCGGTGTTGATCTGCGGCAGCACGCCGGAGCGGACGACCTCGACGCAATCGATGCCCAGCGGCACGCCCCGGGAGTCGAGCGCCGGGATCCGGAACGCCTCGCTCTCCCCGCATGTGATCTCGTACATCGCGAGCGTGGTCTGCAGCGCGAGCTCGCTCGTGCCGCCGACGAACCTCACGATCGCCGGGGCGGCCGCCATCGCGAACCCGCCCAGCCCCACGGTCTCGGTGATCGCGCTGTCGCCGATGTCGGGGTTGGCGTCCTGCGGTCCGTACCCGGCGAAGTAGAGGCCGTCGATCATCTGCGCGGGGCCGGTGAACCAACGCTCTCCGGTGCCGGCGAGCCGGATCCCGAAATCGGTCCCGTTGCGCGCCATCGCCGTGACGACGCTCGAGCCGGGGACGCCCGCCGCCGCCTCGGCGATCGCCTTGGCCATCGGCATCGAGAGGTTGAGGAAGAAGTGGTCGTTCGAGCCGATGAACCGCAGGGCCCGGGCCACCTCGTCGCGATCGCGGTCGCTCGCAAGCAGCGCCGGGGCGATCTCGCGCAGGAGCAGCGAGGTCGCCGCCCGGTTGCGGTTGTGCGCCTCGTCGCCCATCTCGAGCGCCTGCGCGGTGAGCGCGCGCAGGTCGAGCGGGTCTTCCCGTGTCGCGAGCCAGGCGGCGAGCGCGGGGGAGAGCTCGCGCTCCATCCAGCGCAGGCGGTCGAGGACCTCCTCGTCGAGTGCGCCGTAGCGGAGCACGCGGCCCAGGCCCTCATTGAGGGTGCAATAGGAGCGCGTCCCGGTTTCCGCGTCCTCGACGACCCACACCGGCATCGACGGCGAGACCACGCCGGCCATCGGCCCGACGGCCCCGTGCTCATGGCACGGGGCGAACTCGTAGGCGCCCGCGGCCGCGTCGCGTTCGGCTTCTTCGCGGGACGAGGCGACCCCCTCGAGCATCGCTGCGCCCGCGATCGCCCCGCGCAGCGGCCCGCACATGCGCTCCCACTCGATCGGCGGTCCGGCGTGCAGGAACGAACCGCGTTCCAAGCCGAGCTCGGCGGCCGCGGTCGAGATGCCGACGAGCACCGGGCGCGCGGCGTTCATCCGGGAGACGGCCTCGCGGTTGGCCTCGGCGATCTGCACGGCGCGGAGCGCGAGCCGGCCGAGCTCGGCGGCGCAGCGCTCCGGTGGCTGCCACTCGACCCTCGTCACCGGCACCCCCTGGGCCTCGAGGTCCGTGGCGATGACGTCGATGCCCGCGGTTACGGCGACCGGCCCTGCCTGGAGGAGGTCGCGCGCGCTCACCCGTGCACCTCCGCCGCATCGGCGACGACGCCTCCGGCCAGGCGGGCGGCGGCGGCGTTGCTGCGCACGACCACCGCGCCCGCCTCGCGCAGCTTCGCCGCGCCCTCCTCGAGGCCCTGTTCGTCGCCGGCGGCGCCGCAGAGCGAGACGACCGCCGCCGGGGGATCGGAGCGCGCGGCGCGCGCGCGCTCGAGCGCGGCGGCGAGGCCGCTCGCCGGGTCCGGGTGCGAGCCGCGGCCGAGGACCACGTCGGCGAGGAGAACGGCGACGCGTTCGTCGCGGCCCTCGCGCTCGACGCCCGCGTCGCGCAGGGACGGGTCGATCATCGGGTGCGGGCGGCCGAGGGTCAGCTCCTCCGAGCCGTAGTCGACGAGTGTGTTGCGTTCCTCCCCGGGTTCGCTCTCGCGGGAGAGCAGGGCGGGGGCTTCAGGCAGGATGTCCGCGAGCACCGCGGCCGCCTCGTCGCGCAGCGTCCCGCCGCAGAAGAGGCCCCGCACGAGTCCCGTGCGGCTTGGCGGGGGAGAGTCCTCCTCGGCCGGCAGGGCCGCGCCGGCCTCGCCCGCGGCCATCCGCGCGGCGTCTTCCAGGGTCTCCGCCGCGGCCACTTCGGCAAGCTCGCCGCGGAACCCCGGGAAGCACACGACCGCCGGCTTGCTCGCGGCGGCGAGCCGCTCCGCGACCGCCGCGGCGACGCTCTCGTCGGGCGACTTCGCGATCACGACGATGACGCGGGTCTGCTCGTCCGCGGCGAGCAGCTCGATCGCCCGCAGCGCCATCGCGCCCCCGATCGGCGCCTCCAGGTCACGGCCGCCGACGCCGATTGCGTGCGAGATGCCGACCCCGGCGGCATCCAGCAGGCAGCTCACCTGCTGCATTCCCGTACCGGAAGCGCCGACGATTCCGACGGGTCCCGGTTGCACGGCGTTCGAGAAGCCGATGCCGACGCCGCCGAGGATCGCGGTGCCGCAGTCGGGTCCCATCATCAGCAGGTCGCGCTCGAGTGCCATCCGCTTCAGCTCGCGCTCGGTCGCGTGGTCGAAGCCGCTCGAGAAGCAGAAGACGTTGAGCTCGGCGGCAAGGGCGGCCGCGCACTCGGAGGCTGCGGCGGGCCCCGGAACCGAGACCACGGCGAGGTTGGCGTCGCGGCTGCGGCGTGCGGCGGCCGTGATCGTCGGCGCGGGGGGAAGGGCGCCCTTCCGCTCCGGCGTCGAGGCCGCGAGCGCGGACTCGAAGGCGGCGATCGCGGCCTCGACCGCGTCGTCGTCGCGCGCGCGGATCGCGATCACCATGTCGCCGGGCCTCGGTTCCGCGGCTTCCTCGAACGCAAAGCCGGACCGCCTCAGGAGCTCGAGGTTGATCGGGGTGGCGCTTACCGCCGAGACCTCCTCGACGCCCTCGGCGGCGCCCGCCTCGCGGGAGGCGAGCATCAGCGAGACCGAGTCGCGGTGGCGCCCGCGGTGGACGACGACGCGGTCGATCACGCGGCGGCTCCCTCGATCACCGTGCCCGCCCTCCCGTGGAGCGCGTCGCCCAGCTTGGCGAGCGGGGCGATCACGGCCCGCCGGCCGCCGGACTCCACGAACTCGATGCACGCCTCGACCTTCGGGCCGATGCTCCCCGGATCGAGCATGCCGCTCGCGAGCATCCCGCGGAGCTCGGCCGGGGTTGTCCGGTCGAGCCACTGCTCCGCCGCCGTCCCGTGGCCGACGGCGACGCCGTCGACGTCGGTCGCGATCACGAGCGATTGGGCGCCGACCTTCGAGGCGAGGAGCGAGGCGGTGCGGTCCTTGTCGATCACGGCCTCGACCCCGTGGAGGATCCCGTGGTCGAGGACCATGGGCACTCCTCCGCCGCCGGCTGCGACCACCACCGCCCCGTCGTCGAGGAGATGGACGATCGTGTGCTCGTCGAGGATCCGCACCGGCCTGGGAGATGGGACGAGCACCCGCTCACGGCCGATGGGCTTCGTCGGCCGCGAGAACGCCTCGTCGTCGCGATCCACGAGGACGCGGGTGAGGATCGTCGCGATCGCCCGCTGTTCGCCCCTGCCCGCCATCGCGCGCTCGAGTGCCGTGGTGATCAGGTAGCCGAGCGTCCCCTGCGTCTGCGCAACGCACCAGTCGAGCGGCACCGCCGGGACGACGTCGCGGGCGACCTGGTTCTTCAGCAGCAGGTTTCCCACCTGCGGGCCGTTTCCGTGGGTGAGCGCGAGCTCGTAGCCGTCCACGATCAAGTCGGCGATTGGCCCGACCGCCGACTCGACCGCTTCCGCCTGTTCCTGGGGTGGTGCGCCCGGGGAGTGAGCGAGGGCGTGCCCGCCGATGGCGACGACGACTCGCTCGCTCGTCATCGCGCGAGCCGAGGCCCGCTCGGGGTTGCGACCTCAACGCACACCCAAGCGCTCCCTCACGTCGTCGGGCGTCGCGAGCTCGCGGCCGGCTGCACGGGCGAGCGCGACCGCGCGCTCGACGAACTGGGCGTTCGACTCGGCGAGCACCCCGCGCTCGATGTAGACGTTGTCCTCGAACCCGACGCGGATGTTGCCGCCGAGCGCGAGCGCGGCGAGCGACAACGGCAGCTGTGCGCGCCCGATGCCGATCGCCTGCCAGATCGCGCCCTCGGGCAACATCGAGCGCAGCTGGGGGAGGAGGCCCGGGTCGCCGGGCATGCCGCCGCGCACGCCCATGACGAAGCTGAACTGCAGCGGCTCGCGGATCAACCCCCGCTCGACGAGCTCGAGACAGAGCGAGACGTGGCCGAGGTCGTAGACCTCGAGCTCCGGGTGCAGGTCGCGCTCGTGCATCGCCTCGGCGAGCTTCTCGACGAACTCCGGCGGGTTGTGGAATGTCCCGTTCGCGAACGTCATCGAGGCCGGGTTGAGCGTCGCCATGGTCACGTCGACGCTCCCGGAGGTGACGATCTCGAGCCGCTCCTCCCAAGGCACCGTGAGCCCGACCCCGGTGGAGGCCTGGACGACGATGTCGCAGCGAGCGCGGATCTCGCGGGCGATCGCCGCGTAGACCTCCGGGTCCGCGGTCGGCTTGCCCTCCTCGTCGCGGGCATGGATGTGCGCGACCGCCGCCCCCGCTTCAGCCGCCTCGGCGACCGCGATCCCGATCTCCTCCGGAGTGAGGGGGACCTCGGGATGCTCGGCCCGCGTGGTCAGCGGGCCGGTCGGCGCGACGGTGACGACGACCTTTTCCGCCGCGCTCGCCATCTCAGCCGCGTTCGCCCGGGACGACCGCGATGCACTCGATCTCGATCAGGAGCTCGGGGTACATCAAGGCGCTCACCTCGACCAAGGTGCTCACCGGATAGGGCTCGCGCAGGTACTCGCGCCGCACCCCGGCCATCTGCGAGAACAGGTCGACGTCGGTGATGTAGTTCGTGATCTTGACGACGTCGGCGAACGTCGCCCCGGCAGCCTCGAGCGCCGCCCCGATGTTCTCCATGACCTGCCGGGTCTGGGCGACGATGTCGCCCTCCCCGACGATCTCCCCGTTCGCGTCGAGTGCGACCTGCCCGGCGACGAAGACGAGTCGGCCGGGCGGGGTCGCGACGACGTTGGAGTAGGGGCCGACCGGGGCCGGCAGCGCATCGGGGTTGAGGGCCTCCTTGCCCATCACCCGGCCCCGTTGCTGCTCGCCGGCACGCCGTTGCTCGTCCCGAGGACCTCGGGGGCCTCGAAGAGGTTCTCGCCGAGGGGGTTGACCTCGAACGGCCCGGTCCCGCGCGGGCGGTCATCCTTCGCCAGGTCCTCGCGGAGCTTGCGGGTCTCCTCCTCGTCCACCTCGTAGATGAGGGCGTCGGCGTCGATCTCCTTGATCGCGACGCCGTAGACCTTCCGCGCCTTCTCGAGCGAGAGCAGGCCGTCGATCACGTCGTCGAGGACGGCTTCGACCTTGCGCTTCCAGGGCAGGCCGTACCCGCCGCCGCCGTTCGAGCCGAACTCGAGCTGGTCGCCGGCCTTGAGCTTGGCCTTGGTCGTGAACATGCCGAGGTTCTGCTCGTCCCCGGTCCCGGGGTTGAGGATGACCATGTTCGGGCCGCCGTTCGTGCCCCCCGCGAGGCCGAACGGGCCGACCCGCTCGCGATCGCCGAGGACGACGAGCTCCGTGTCGCCGGTCGCGCGGAAGCTCCGCCAGATCCCGAAGCCGCCGCGGTACTCGCCGTCCCCGCAGGAGTCGACCACCGCCTCGGTGCTCGTGTAGACCATCGGGTACCAGCGCTCGAGCGTCTCGTTCGGCTGGTTCGAGGCTCCTCCGATGAAAATCATCATGTAGAAGGAGTTGCCGTCGGCGTAGGCGCGGGCGCCCTGGCCGCCCTCGAGCCACATGTAGGAGACGAACTTCTGGCCGGTCTTGGGGTGGGTGCCGCCGGTGCAGAAGTTCTGCAGGTTGACCGTGGCCGCATGGACGCGATGCGGGTCGACCTTCTGCAGCGCCTGGCCCCAGCAGGCCATCGTCACCGCGTCGACCTTCTCGTAGGCGCCCGAGCAGTACCCGGTCACCGGGGTCGGCTCCTCGACGTCGACGCAGGTGCCCTTCTTCGAGATGATCTCGATCGAGCGGACGACCCCGTGGTTCAGCGGCGCGAGCTCCGGGAAGCAGTGCATCGTCCCGTCGAACGTGGCCGACTGAAGCGCCGGGCGGGCGAAGCCCCAGGAGGCGATCGGGGCCGGGTCGCACCCGGTCCAGTCCATCGTCACCTGGTCGCCCTTGATCGTCATCTTGCAGTGGACGCGGATCGGGGGCTCGTCCTCCTTGCCGAGGTCGCGATCGCCCCAGTCCTCGAACTCGTAGGTCCCGTCGGGGAGGCGGGAGACCCACTCGCGGAAGCGACGCTCGGAGTGGTCCATCGTGTCCTCGAAGCCGTCCTTGACGACGTCGACTCCGAACTTCTCGACGTAGCCGAGCAGCCGCTCCTCGACGAGGACGCCCGCGCGGTGCTGCGCGTGGATCTCGGCAACCCGCTCCTTCGGGACTCGGATGTTCATCGCGATCAGGTCCCAGATCGGCTTGACCGGCTTGTCGTCCTCGTAGAGCTTGAGCGGCGGCATCCGCAGGCCCTCCGCGTAGCACTCCGTCGCACGGGGGTTGAACGTCCCGTACATCGGGCCGCCGACGTCGGGCCAGTGGCAGAGCGCGATCGCGAACGCGATCAGCTCGCCGTCCCAGAAGATCGGGCGCATGATCTTCACGTCGTTCTGGTGCGTGCCGCCCGTGTACGGGTCGTTGTAGATGTAGGCCTCGCGCGGCTTGAATTCGTCGACCTCGCGGACGAGGTTCTGGACGGACGACTCGAACGTCCCCATGTGCGGGGCCTGGTCGCGCTGGCCGTGGGAGACCAGCCGCCCGTCGGGGGTGAGGATCGAGACCGAGTAGTCGTGGCCCTCGGTGATCGTGGGCGCGTAGGAGACGCGCTCGATCAGGGCGCTCGCCTCGTTGCAGATCGACTTGAACGCGTTCCGCAGGACCTCGAACGTGATCGGGTCGTTGCGCAGAGCGCCGCCGGCGGGCGCCTTGGTCGGAGTGCTCGTGGTCATGCTCAGGCTCCCTTCGCGGCACCCGCGGCGGCGGCGAGCTCGCCGGCCTCCGTGGTGCTCACGTCGATGACGATGTTCGAGTACTGATCGATCGAGGCGCTCGATCCCGGCGGCACGAGCACGGTCGTGTCCGTCTGCTCGATCACCGCGGGGCCCTCGATCGTCACCCCGGCGGTGAGCTTCGCCCGGTCGTAGATCGGCGTCCCGGTGAACTCGCCGGTCTCGTCGAAGTAGACGTCGCGCGTGCCCTTGAGCGCGTCGTCCGCCGACCCGCCGGTAGGCGCCTTCGGCAAGTCCACGTTGTCCGTGAGCCCGATCGCCGCGACGCGCGCGTTGACGATCTCGACCGTGGCGACGTCTTCGGGCAGCTGGTAGCCGAACTCGGCCTCGTAGCGCTCCCGGTACTGGGCGACCAGCGCCTCCAGCGCCTCCGCGGTGCCGGGCACCTCGTCGAGGCGGAGGTTCATGTATGGCGTCTGGCCGTAGTAGCGGGCGTCCACCGAGATCTCGATCGAGCGGCGGTCCTCCGGGATGTCCTCGGCGTCGAGGATCTCCTTCGCCTCCTGCTCGAGGCGGGCGAACGTGGCCGCCAGCTCCGCCGGCTCGATCTGCTTGACCTGCTGCAGCACCGGCGCGAGCAGGTCGTGGCGCAGGTCGACCTGGAGGATGCCGAGCGCCGAGGTAACCCCGGGCGTCGGCGGTACCACCACCTGCGGGATCCGCAGCTCGCGGGCGATCTCCACCGCGTGGAGCGGTCCGGCGCCGCCGCCGGCGACGAGCGCGAAGTCGCGCGGATCGTGGCCGCGCTCGACCGAGATCAGGTGCGTCGCGCTCGTCATGTTCGCGTTCGCGATCCGCAGGATCCCGCTCGCCGTCTCCGGAGCGGAGAGGCCGAGCTCGTCGGCGAGCTTCTCGATCGCCTGCTCGGCGAGGTCCGGCCGGATCTCCAGATCACCGCCGAGGTAGCTTTCGGGGTTGAGCCGGCCCAGGTAGAGGTGGGCGTCCGTGATCGTCGGCTCCAGGTTCCCCTTGTCGAAGCACGCGGGGCCCGGGTCGGCGCCCGCGCTCTGGGGACCGGCCCGCAGCGAGCCACCGGTGTCAACCCACGCGATCGTGCCGCCGCCGGCGCCGATCGCGACCAGGTCGATCGCGGGGAAGAGGATCGGGATGTTCCAGTCGACCCTCCACTCGGGCGCGAGCGTGGGCTCGCCGTCGGCAACGAGCGCGAGGTCGGCGCTCGTGCCGCCCATGTCGAACGTGATCACGTTCTCGAATCCCGCCAGGCCGCCGACGAGCGCGCCGCCGACGACGCCGCCGGCCGGGCCCGAGTGGCAAATGCGCGCGGGAACGTTGCGGGCCGCGCGGGCGGTAACGACGCCGCCGCCCGAGTGGGTCACGTAGACCTCGCCGTCGTATCCCCAGTCGCGCAGGGCCTGGACGAGCTCGTCGATGTAGCGCTCGATCACCGGCATCAGGTACGCGTTTGCCGCGACCGTGGAGGTGCGCTCGAACTCGCGGATCTCGGGGAGGATCTCCGCGGAGGTGCAGACGAAGGCGTCCTCGCCGAGCTCCTCGAGCAGGATCTGCTTCGTGCGCAGCTCGTGCTCGGGCCGCATGAACGAGTTGATGTAGGCGACCGCCACCGACTCGATTCCGCGGAGCTTGAACTTGCGCGCGGCCTCGCGGACGTCGTCCTCGTTGAGCTCCTCGATGACGTTGCCCTCGTAGTCGATGCGCTCGCGCGCCTCGAGGATGTGGCGGCGCTGGACGAGCGGGGGAGAGGGATCCCAGTTCGAGTTGAAGAGGTCGGGCCGGTTTGCGCGCCCCGCCGCGAGCACGTCGCGGAAGCCCTTCGTCGTGACCATGCCGGTCTTTGCTCCGCGCCTCTCGATGATCGCGTTGGTAGAGATCGTCGAGCCGTGCTTGAAGATCTTCACCTCGCCCGGCTCGATGCCGGCCTTGGCGAGCGCGTCGAGGACGCCGCCGATGAAGGTGGGGGGCGTCGAAGGTGTCTTGACGGTGATCAGCTCACCGCTGTTCTCGTCGTACGCGACGAGGTCGGTGAACGTCCCGCCGATGTCCGTTGCGACCCTGAGCTGGCGCACGCTGTGCCTCCGTCCGTGTTGTCGTGAATTCGGTGGCGCTCGCCCAGGCCCCGACGGGCCCGGCTCGCGACGCTGGCCGAGTATGTGTCCGCCCCGGAGGCCCGTCATCGGGGCCTTGCCGAAAGGTCGCGCGGGTTTTCCCTCGCTCCACCCGCCGCGCGCATCGACCCGCGCCCCGCCGTCGGCGACGGCGCAGACAGCTTCCCCGGCTCGCCTTGCGACTCGCCGGGGAAGCTGCGAGAGGAGGAGCCAAGACGCGCAGTCTTGGACTCGTTGTCCCGGAGGTACACCCGACGAGTCGGGTTGGGGCGGGACGCGAGCGACCCTACGGGGCGCCGAGGCCCCTGTCATGGGTGTTCTCCCCCTTCCTCGTACGGGTATCCCCGTCGCCTCGCCGAAACGCTTGATTTCCCCTGATCGCGCTCGGTAGGTTCGCCGCGCCGGCGGAGCTCGGCGACGGACCCCGACAGCCATGATCGTCGACATCCACACCCACTTCATCCCGCCGGAGCTGATCGAGCTGATCGCCGGAGGTGAGGGGCCGACCGGCTTGACCGTCGAGCAGCGCGATGGCCGGGATCCGCTGATCATCCACGACAACGGGTTGCGGTATCCCGCGTTCGAGATCTTCCGGGAGGTCGACGCCCGGCTCGCCTACATGGACGAGCTCGGGATCGACGTCTCGATCATCTCGATCTCGCCGTCGCTCTACCTGTACTGGCTCGACCCCGGTGAGACAGCCGAGGTGTCGCGCACGCTCAACGACGCGGCGGCCCGGATGGTCAAGGACGGTGGCGGGCGCATCCAGGCGATGGCGACCGTGCCGATGAACGATCCGGAGGCCGCCGCCGCGGAGGTGCGCCGGGCGCGCGAGCTCGGGCTCGTCGGCGTCGAGATCGGAACGAGCGCCGGGACGAGACAGCTCGACTCGCGTGATTACGACGAGTTCTTCGCCGTCGCGACCGAGCTGGGGATGCCGGTCATGCTCCATCCGTATCTCTCGATGATCACCCCGCCCGGTCCCAGCGTCGAGGGCTTCCACCTCGGCAACGTGGTCGGGAACCCGGTGGAGACCTTCTCGGCCGCGTGCCGGCTTCTAGTCGGCGGGGTCTTCGACCGCAACCCGGACCTGCGCGTCATCTTCGTGCACGGGGGCGGCGCCCTGCCGTACCAGATCGGCCGCCTGGAGCACGCCTACGGGGTGCGCGAGGAAACGCGTTCGGTCGCGGAGCGCCCTCCGCTCAGCTACGCGGAGAACCTGTTGTTCGACACGGTCGTCTTCGACGAGCGCGCGCTCGACTTCCTGATCGGGATGGCGGGTCCCGAGCGGGTTCTCTTGGGAACCGATCTCCCGTTCGACATGGGGGACATCTCCGCGAAGGAGCGGCTGGAAGGCGGGGACCCGGTCGTCGCCGAGCGCGTGCTCGGCGGCAACGCCGCGGCGCTCTTCGGCATCGGAGCGGACGCGGGCACAGGCGGCCGGGCGCGGGCCTCGACCTCGTAGATGACGGCGCCGAACCGGCGCCGTTGGTTCGGCCCGGCGCAATCCGCGCGCGCGATCACCGCGTGGACGACGGGCCTCCTGCTCTCGGCGGCGCTTCCCCAGTATCTGGGCTCGAGCCTCGTCGTCGAGATGCGCGACGACTTCGTCATCGGCGACGCCGTCCTCGGAACCGCGATCGCGCTCTCGTTCGGGCTCTCGGCGCTGATCTCACCGGTGGCGGGGCGTGCGCTCACGCGCACGGGAATCCGGGCCGGGCTGCTGAGCTCGGCCGCCATCGTGACCGTCGCATCGATCGGGCTCGCGACGATCGCGAACAGCGCGGCGATGGTGGTTGCCCTGATGGCCCTGAACGGCATCGGCAGCGGCATTGCCTCGCCGAGCTACTCGGCGCTGCTCGCCGTCAAGGTTCACTCGGCCCGCCACGGGACGGCCTTCGGGCTGCTCACTTCCGCCCCGCAGATCGCTGCGTTCTCGGGCGGCCTCGCGCTGCCGCTGGTCGCCGAGCCTCTCGACTGGCGCGTGACCTTCGCGGCCGCGGCCGCGCTCGGCGTGGTCTGTGCGCTGGCGCTCGAATCGTCCGGCCTCCCGCGGGCAGCGGTCCGCGAGCCCGGGGAGGAAAGTCCGGGGCCTCACCCGCGTCCGCATGCCTCGATCTGGACGCTCGCCTGCGCGACCGCGTGCATGAGCGCCGCCGGGATCGGGATGCGGACGTTCCTCGTCGTCTTCGCGGTCTCGATCGGCCTCAGCGACGCGAGCGCCGGGTTCCTGCTGGCGGCCAGCGGCGGCATCGCGCTCGCCAGCCGGATCGGTTTCGGCTTCCTCGCCGACAAGCGCGGGGGAGACCCGCTGGTGCAGGCGTCGTGGCTGATGCTCCTATGTGCGCTCGGCCTCGTGATGATGGCCTTCGGTGGAACCGCGCTCGCCGTGGTGGGCGCGATGCTCGCCGGTGGGCTGGGCTGGGGCTGGAACGCGCCGCTCAGCCTGGCGATCGTGACGCAGAACCGGGCCGCCGTCGGCGCCGCCGTCGGCATCCAGATGTCGGGCTTCTACATCGGCGCCACGGTGGGTCCGCTCGCGGTCGGATTCCTCGCAGACCACGTGGGGTTCGAAACCGCGTGGCTCGTCTGCGCAGGGTCGGCGGTTGCTGGAGCTGCGGCCACGATGCTGGCGCGGCGGCAGAGCCGCGCGCCCGCGCTTGAGGCTGTGCAAGAGGATTTCCCGCTTCATTGAGGGAGAAACCCTTCGCGACGCTGCCAGCCGTTGACCCGCCGAAATGGGCGGCCTAGGTTCGCTTTGCTGTCCACCGAGGAGGGAACACATGAAGCACGGGCTCAGCGGTCTACCGAAGCTGCTGCTGGCGTTGACTGCGACGCTTTGCCTGGCGGTCGGCGTCGCGGCGTGTGGCGATGACGACGAGGACGACGCCGGGGCTCAGTCCGCTTCGAGCGGCGAGACGCAGGAGATCGATGTCCTGCTCTCATTCCCTCGCGGCAACGCCTGGCTTCCGCTGTTGGTGGCCGAGGACCAGGGCTACTTCGAAGAGGAGGGCCTGGCCCTCAACATCCAGGAAACTGAGGGGTCGGGTTTCGTGACACAGCAGATCATTGCCGGAAACGCCGACTTCGGATGGGCGGGCGCGCCGAGCGATGTGATCGCGTTTGCGACGGATCCGAGCCTGCGAGCGCTTGCCTGCAACCACGAGAAGAACATCTTCTCGATCAATGTCCTTGCCGACAGCGAGATCCGGGACGTCTCGGACCTGGACGGGAAGGTGCTGGGAATCACGGCCAAGGGCGGCGGCGAGGAGCCGATGGTGGACTCCGTGATCGCTTCGAATGATCTCGAGATCAAGGTGCTCCCGGTTGGTGATCCGGGCCCTGCTGTGATCAAGGCGATCGAGGACGGCACGGTCGATGCCTTCGCCGGTG
>ERZ777003.2357-NODE-2357-length-22492-cov-5.563801_pt1 | contig 22492 bp, 23 predicted proteins | sample MGYA00374956_ERZ777003 | MGnify/ENA primary metagenome ERZ777003 (study PRJEB29302, sample SAMN06268252) | bioreactor metagenome | isolation source: Joint BioEnergy Institute, California, USA | place: USA:Joint BioEnergy Institute, California, USA | collected... | reverse complement strand
GCCGCCTCGATCGAGGACGAGGCGACCTCGGTGGCCGCCGGCGGCAAGACCGGCTACGCGGTCTGCCCGAAGGGCGATCCGGAGTGGCTGGTCGGCGACGGCGAGCTGGTGAACGGCTGCAACTGCGGCATTGGCGGCATCGGCATCAACGGCAACGCCTCCGAGGACCTGCAGCGCGCGGCGTACATCTTCGCCATCTGGGCGACCTCCGAGCAGGTGCAGTATGACGTGCTGAAGGGCCTGGGCGGCACGCCGACCCGCAAGTCGGTGCTGCAGCGCGAGGACGTGATCGCGGCCATGCAGCGCCCGAGCACCATGCCGAACGCCCTGACCTTCGACGTGGTCTACAACTACGGGATCAAGGACCCGCACTTCGTGCTCGGCCCGAAGATCCCCGAGGCGAACGAGTACCACAACATCCTCGCCTCGGAGGCGCAGGCCTGCGTCGCCGGCTCCATCACGCCCGAAGAGGCGTGCATCAACATCCGCGACCGCCTGAACGAGCTGCACGAGATCTGATGCAGCACGTCCGGGCCCGCCCGTCGGGCGGGCCCGGACGCGATCGCGGACCAGCCAAACCGATTCACTACCGGCAGGAAGGAAGGATATAGCCCTGATGAGCGCCGTTACCGATGCCGGCGAGTTCGCCGGCGCGCTCGCCGACAGGCCTGCAGAGCGGGGGGCCGACTGGGGCGCCTTTACGGTGACCCACGAGCCTGCGACCTTCAACCGGCCGTGGTCGAACCGGTTCTACTGGGTCATGATGCTACCGGCGATCATCCTGCTGGCCTGCATCAGCCTCTACCCCTTCTTCTGGCTCATCTACATGAGCCTGCACAGCGTCGGCGAGATGGGCCAGATCGAGGGGTGGAACGACTTCCGCAACTACACCCGCCTGATCAACGACAAGGAATTCCTCAACGGCTGGTGGCTGCTGATCAAGTACAGCGCCATGTGCATGGTGCTGGAAGTGATCATCGGCGTGTTCCTGGCCGTGGTGCTGAACGGCAGCCGCTTCGAGAAGGTGCTGGTCACCCTGTTCCTGATGCCGATGATGATGGCGCCGGTGATCGCCGGTACCGTCTGGTACTTCCTCTACAACGGCACCTTCGGCTGGTACCACTGGCTGTTCCAGAGCCTCGGCATCCTCGACGCGAAGTCCATCCTCGGCGACCCCTCCACCGCCATGTTCGGCATCGTGCTGGTGGACGTGTGGCAGTGGACGCCGCTCATCACCCTGATCACCCTCGCCGGCCTGAAGCGCGTGCCGCAGGACCAGGCGGAAGCGAACCTGGTCGACGGTGCCGGGCCGGTGAAGAACTTCCTGCAGATCACGCTGCCGAACCTCTATCCGTTCCTCCTGATCGCGATCCTGCTGCGCTTCATGGACAACTTCCGCTTCATCGACGCGATCCTGGTGCTCACCGGTGGCGGCCCTGCGGACGCAACCAAGATCCTTCCGGTCTACCTGTTCGACGTGACCTTCTCCTTCTTCAAGCTCGACCGGGGCTCGGCAATCGCCTTCACCCTGCTCCTGGTCACCATCATCCTCGGGCTCCTGCTGGTGCGCGTGTTCGAGGATCCCTCCCAGAAGCGCGCCGCCACGGCTGCCGGAGCGTGAGGACGAACCATGGCCTCCCGTGAGATTGTCCAGTACCGCTCTCCGCTCCGCACCGCCTACGGCATCTTCGCGGTGGTGTTCCTCGCCGCGTACCTGATCTGGAGCCTGCTGCCGCTCTTCATCATGTTCGTGTCGTCGATCAAGGACCTGCTGGAAGCCTTCCAGCTGCCTGCGGTCGGCGACTGGGGCAACGCGATCCCCACCTTCTTCAACTTCACGCCCACCTTCGCCCACTACGAGAACCTGTTCGTCCGCGAGAACTTCGGCGTCTACCTGCAGAACAGCCTGATCGCGGCTGCGGGTTCGGCGGCGATCTCGGTGGTACTGGGCGCCATGACCGCCTACGGCCTCAGCCGGCTGGAGTTCCGGTTCAAGAAGGACCTGTTCTTCTGGATCATCTCCACCCGCATGGCGCCGGTGGTCGCGGTGATCGTCCCGCTGTGGGCGATCTTCCGCGGGCTCGACCTGGTGGGCACCCTTCCCGGCCTGATCATCGCCTACACCACGTTCAACCTGCCGTTCGCCATCTGGATCCTGAAGGGCTTCTTCGACAACGTGCCCTACGCGATCGAGGAAGCGGCGATGTGCGACGGCTGCACGCGGCTGCAGGCGCTGCGCGAGATCCTGCCCCTGGTGGCGCCCGGCGTCGGTGCGTTCCTGGTGCTCTGCATCCTGTTCGCCTGGAACGACTACCTGTTCGCCTCGATCATCGGCTCGGGCGGCGCGAAGACCCTGCCCGCAGCGACGCGTGGCCTGGTCCAGCCGCAGAACATCCAGTGGGGCAGCATCATGGCCGCAGGCGTTGTGACAACCGTTCCCATGATGTTCCTCGGGCTCCTGATCCGCCGTTACCTGGTGGCAGGGCTCACCATGGGCGCCGTGCGCGAGTAGCTTAAAGGACGATCCGCAGGATGGCTGAGATCAACATCGACAGGGTCTGGAAGTACTACGGCAAGACGGTTGCCGTACGGGATCTGACGCTGAACTGCGCCGACGGCGAGTTCCTGTCGGTCCTGGGACCCTCCGGGTGCGGGAAGTCGTCGACGCTCCGCATGCTGGCCGGGCTGGAGCACATCACCGCCGGCGAGATCCGGTTCGCGGGCAAGCGGGTCAACGACCTGCCGCCGAAGGACCGCGACATCGCGATGGTGTTCGAGAACTACGCGCTCTACCCGCACCGCACGGTGTACAACAACATCGCCAACGCCCTCCGGCTGCGCCGGATGCCGCAGGCGGAGATCGACAAGCGGGTCCGCCGGGCGGCGGAGATGCTGGAGATCGGGCACCTGCTCGACCGGCGTCCGCACGAGCTGTCGGGCGGCCAGAAGCAGCGCGTCGCGATCGGGCGCGCGATCGTCCGCGAGCCGCAGCTCTTCCTGTTCGACGAGCCGATCGCGCACCTCGACGCCAAGCTGCGCGCCCACATGCGCGGCGAGCTGAAGCACCTGCAGCGCACGCTCGGCACCTCGATGATCTACGTGACCCACGATCAGCTCGAGGCGCTGTCGATGGCGGACAAGATCGCCGTCATGCACAACGGCGTGCTGCAGCAGTACGGGACGCCCGCCGACATCTACAACCACCCGGTCAACGAGTGGGTGGCGGGCTTCGTCGGCGAGCCGCCGATGAACTTCGTCGACTGCGAGCTTGCCGGCGCGGGCGGCGACATCTGCGTCACCCATCCGTCGTTCTCGGTTCCGGTCACGCCGGAGCAGCGCGCGCGGCTCAGCGACACCACGGCCGGCCCCGTCCGGCTGGGCATCCGGCCGGACGACGTGACGGTCGCGATGGAGCGCGGGCCGGAGACGCCGATCGAGGCGAAGGTGTTCATCACCGAGCCGATCGGCGGCGACATGCTGGTCGACACCCAGCTCGCGGACGGACGCCGGCTCCTGGTCCGGACCAAGCCGGGCTTTAGCGGGCGGGCCGGCGACACCTGCTGGCTGGGCTTCAACACCAGCCGCTGGCACCTGTTCTCCAGTGCCGACGGGCGGGCGTACTTCTAGGCAGCTGGATGGCGCGCCTGCACTTGCGGCCGGCGGGACAGCCGGTACAGTGAGGGCAAAGAGCGAAACGATTTGCCGGAGGTACCGGCAGAGAGAGGAGGAACCTGATGTTACAATTAAGTCGTGACGACCTGATACACGCATACACGCGAATGCGGACGATCCGCGAGTTCGAGGAGCGTCTGCACATCGAGTTCGGGAACGGCGAGATTCCGGGCTTCGTCCACCTCTACGCCGGCGAGGAAGCGTCGGGCGTGGGCGTGTGCCAGCACCTCAACGAAGGCATCGACTACATCGCCAGCACCCACCGCGGCCACGGCCACTGCATCGCCAAGGGCTGCGACGTCAACGCGATGATGCGCGAGATCTTCGGCAAGGAAGGCGGCCTGTGCAAGGGCAAGGGCGGCTCGATGCACATCGCCGACTTCGACAAGGGCATGATGGGCGCCAACGGCATCGTCGGAGGCGGTCCGCCCCTCGTCTGCGGTGCGGCGCTGGCTGCGAAGACCCTGGGCACCGGCGGTGTCGCGGTCGCGTTCGTCGGTGACGGCGGCTCCAACCAGGGCACGACCTTCGAGTCGATGAACCTGGCGACCGTGTGGAAGCTGCCGGTGATCTTCGTCTTCGAGAACAACGGCTACGCCGAGTCCACCCCCTCCTCCTGGTCGGTGTCGAGCGGCGACATCGTGAAGCGGGCCGAGGCCTTCGGCATGCCCGGCATGCAGGTCGACGGCTTCGACTTCTTTGCCGTCTACGAGGCGGCCGGCGAGGCGATCGCCCGGGCGCGTCGCGGCGAGGGCCCGACCCTGCTGGAGGTGAAGCTCACCCGGTTCTTCGGCCACTTCGAGGGCGACGCCATGACCTACCGCGCCAAGGGCGAGGTCGAGGCGCTGCGCGAGAACAAGGACTGCCTGAAGATCTTCCGCGCCAAGGTGACCGAGACCGGGCTGCTCGAGGCCAAGGTCATGGACGAGATCGACGCCGAGGTGAAGAAGCTGATCGACGATGCGGTCGCCGACGCCAAGGCGGCGCCGTATCCGCCCGACAGCGAGCTCCTCACCGACGTCTACGTCTCGTACTGACCCGAACAAGGATCCAAGGCCAATGGCTCGCAAGCTGTCGTTCCGGGGCGCCATCAACGAGGCGCTCCGCCAGGAAATGGAACGCGACAAGACCGTCATCCTGATGGGCGAGGACATCGCCGGGGGCACGAACGCCCCCGGCGAGCAGGACGCCTGGGGCGGCCCGCTGGGTGTCACCAAGGGTCTGCAGCCGATCTTCGGTCCCGACCGGGTGATGGACACGCCGATCTCGGAGTCGGCGTTCATCGGCGCGGCCATCGGCGCCGCCACCTCCGGTCTGCGGCCGGTGGCGGAGCTGATGTTCGTCGACTTCATGGGCGTCTGCTTCGACCAGATCTTCAACCAGGCTGCCAAGTTCCGCTACATGTTCGGCGGCAAGGCGCAGACCCCGGTCGTGATCCGGTGCATGATCGGTGCTGGCTTCCGGGCGGCGGCACAGCACTCGCAGTGCCTCTACCCGATCTTCACCCACATCCCGGGCCTGAAGTGCGTGGTGCCCTCGTCGCCCTATGAGGCGAAGGGCCTGCTCGCCGCGGCCATCCGCGACAACGACCCGGTGATGTTCTTCGAGCACAAGCTCCTCTACGACGTGGAGGAGGATGTGCCGGAGGATCCGTACACCATCCCGATGGGCGAGGCGAACATCGTCCGCGAGGGCAGCGACGTCACCATCGTCACCCTCGGCCGCATGGTCAGCCTGTCCAAGGATGCGGCGGACCTGCTCGCCAAGGACGGGATCGAGGCCGAGGTCATCGACCTGCGGACCACGTCGCCGATGGACATCGATACGGTGCTTGAGAGCGTCGAGAACACCGGCCGCCTGGTTGTGGTCGACGAGGCTCACCCGCGCTGCAACATCGCCACCGACGTTTCCGCCCAGGTGGTGCAGAACGCGTTCGGTGCCCTGAAGGCGCCGATCAAGATGGTGACCGCGCCGCACGCGCCGGTGCCCTTCTCGCCCGCGCTGGAGGATCTCTACATCCCCAGCCCGGAGAAGATCGCCGCGGCCGTGCGCGAGGTTCACGCCTACGCCTGAGCGTGCGCTCCGGCCGGAGAGGACGCCCTCTCCGGCCGGGCACCCTGGGCGCATTGCATCAGCGCCGTGCCGGCGCCCGGCGCTGATGCAAGCCGCTCAACAACCGATGGCAAGGGCCCGGAGCCTGCGAGGACCCGCCCCGACTGCCGTGTTATCCCCTGTTGCCGTTTTCGCAGACGGTGGCTGCACAGACCAAGGACGAGGACCATGACAGACGCGATTCAATCGGTGGTGATGCCGAAATGGGGTCTTGCCATGCAGGAGGGCACCCTCACCGAATGGCACATCTCCGAGGGGGACACGATCGCGCCCGGCCAGGAAATCTGCGACATCGAGACGTCGAAGATCGCCAATGCGCTGGAAGCGACCATTTCCGGCACGGTGAAGCGGCTGGTCGCCAAGCCGGGTGACACCCTGCCCGTTGGCGCGCTGATGGCGGTCGTGGTCAACGGCGACGTGTCCGACGCCGAGATCGACGCCTTCGTGAAGAAGTTCGAGGACGAGTTCGCCGAGCTGATGGCCAAGGCGGAGGCCTCGGCACCGAAGGCGCAGAGCGTCGAGATCGACGGCCGCAAGATCAACTACCTGCAGATGGGCCAGGAGGGGCCGGCGATCGTCTTCATCCACGGCTTCGGCGGCGACCTGAACAACTGGATGTTCAACCAGCCGAACCTGTCGGAGAAGCACCGGACCTACGCACTTGACCTGCCCGGCCACGGCGCCTCGGGCAAGGCGGTGGGCGACGGCTCCTTCGCCATGCTCAGCGGCACGGTGGTGAAGTTCCTGGACGCCGTCGGCATCGACAAGGCACATCTCGTCGGCCACTCGCTGGGCGGCGCAATCGCGATCGCCGTGGCCCAGGCCGCGCCTGCCAAGGTGGCGTCCCTCACGCTGATCAGCCCGGCCGGCCTCGGTTCGGAGATCAACATGGACTACATCAACGGCTTCATCGGCGCGCAGCGCCGCAACGACATGAAGCCGGTGCTGTCCATGCTGTTCGCCAACCCGGAGCTGGTGACGCGCGACATGGTCAACGAGGTGCTCAAGTTCAAGCGCCTCGACGGCGTGGAGGACGCGCTGAAGGCGATCTCCGGCTCGGTATTCGCCGGCGGCAAGCAGGCGAACCTGCTGCGCGACGCGCTCGCCGCGGTGAGCGTGCCGGTGCAGATCGTGTGGGGCACCGAGGACCGCATCCTGCCGGTTTCCCACGCCGACGGCCTCGGCGGCAACGTGACCGTGACCAGGGCGCCCAACGTCGGCCACATGGCGCACATGGAGATCGCCAGCGAGGTCACCAAGCTGATCGAGACGGCTGCGGCCAGCTAGCTGCCCCTTCTCCTCAGCGTCCCTGCATCATCGCCGCCGCCAGGCCCCGCTTGGCGGCGGCGAGTTCTTCATAGGCCCGGATCATCAGGAACCGGACGCTGTTGACGACCATGGCCTCGGCGGCCCGCCGTACCGACGGGTGGATCGGAAGCAGTGCGAAGATCCGCCCGCCGGCCCGCTCGCTGATCTGATAGACCTTCCGCGGCGGGTTCGCCGCCGCCTCCGCCAGCCGCAGCCGGATCTCCGCCTCCACCGCCGCGGCATCCACTCCCCAGGCCCGAAGCCGCGGCTCGCCCGCCAGCACCCGCGCCGCGGAGGCCGCCAGCACCGGGACATGCGCGCCGTCCCGGCTGTGCTGCCGCAGCACGAGCTCCGCCACCACCGCCAGGTCCGACAGCGCGGCCGCGAACGCCTGCCAGCGCCCGCGCTCGAGTTCGGCGACGAACGCCTCCTCCAGCATCAGCTTGTCCCACATCACGCCGGCCCGTGCCCGGCAGTATTCGTACATCGCCTTCTGCGAGACGAAGGCCGCGCGCGTGCGCAGGAAATCCTCGAGATCCTCCCGGGTTGCGACCACCGGGCGGGGCGGAAACAGACGGGTGAGAGTCCGGCGCAGCATTCACCAAATCATCTTCGCGCTTGTCGGTCGCGCACAACTATGGGTATTGCTGAAAGAAAAAACGAGCATGAAGACTCGGCCGGGAGGTTTGTCTGGCGGTCGCACGAACCTTGATCGAAGTGTCCGCGGAAGGCTGCAGCAGCAGCCTCGGCCCTTGTGCGTCCTCCCGCAATGCCGGTCGCCAAGCAGCAACATGCGCAGGAGGGTTCACGCCATGGCGGATACAGGGGTTGCGCCGGAGGTAGCCCGGCGACACTGGGAAAAGACCAAGGCCCTGATGTGGGTCATTCTGCTGATCTGGTTCATCTTCAGCTTCGTCATCCATTTCTTCGTCGGCGCGCTCAACGAGATCGTCGTCTTCGGCTTCCCGCTCGGCTGGTACTTCGCCGCCCAGGGCTCGCTGATCGTCTTCGTGATCCTCTGCTTCTGGTTCGCCCATCGGCAGAACCGGATCGACGAGGAATGCGGCGTGGCCGAAGACTGAGCGGAGGATCGCGCGATGGCTATGAAAGGCGACTTCACGCAGAATCTCGGCCGGGTCTACGGCATCTACACGGGCGGTTTCCTCGCCTTCGTCATCCTGCTCGCCGTCCTCGAGCAGATCGGGCTCCCCGACCGCGTCATCGGCTATCTGTTCGTGTTCTTCACGATCGCCGTCTACGCAGGCATCGGCTACATCTCGCGCACGATGCAGGTGTCGGAGTACTACGTCGCGGGCCGCAGGGTTCCGGCGTTCTACAACGGCATGGCGACCGCCGCCGACTGGATGTCGGCCGCCTCCTTCATCGCCATGGCGGGCGGCATCTACAACGCGGGCTACAGCTACCTCGCCTTCGTCGTCGGCTGGACCGGCGGCTATGTCCTGGTGGCGGTGCTGATCGCCCCCTATCTGCGCAAGTTCGGTGCCTACACGGTGCCCGACTTCCTCGGCGCCCGCTACGGCGGCAACGTCGCGCGGCTGATCGGCATTGTCGTGCTGTTCTGCTGCTCCTTCACCTATCTGCTCGGCCAGATCTCCGGCACCGGCGAAATCGCCTCGCGCTTCCTCGGCATGCCGTTCGAGGTCGCGGTCTACGTCGGCCTGCTCGGCATCCTGGTGTGCTCGATGCTCGGCGGAATGCGGGCGGTGACCTGGACCCAGGTCGCCCAGTACATCGTGCTGATCGTCGCTTACCTGGTGCCGGTGGTGATCCTGTCGGCCCAGCGGACCGGCGTTCCACTGCCGCAGATCATGTACGGCCAGGTGCTGCAGCAGGTTCAGGAGCTGGAGCAGACCAAGCCGGCGCTGGAGGGCGTGAAGCCGTTCATGCAGACGCCACAGAACTTCACCGAGGCATTCAACTTCTTCGCCCTGGTGGTCTGCCTGATGATCGGCACGGCCTCCCTGCCCCACGTGCTGATGCGCTTCTTCACCACGCCCAGCGTGCGTGAGGCGCGGAAGTCCGTGGGCTGGTCGCTGCTGTTCATCTTCCTGCTCTACTTCACCGCGCCCGCTTACGCCTCCTTCGCCAAGCTGGAGGTGTACCAGAACGTGCTCGGCTCCAGCGTCGCATCGATCGGCGACGTCGAGGCCCTGCTGGCCGGCAACAGCTGGATCCGGTCGTTCGGCGACCTGGGGCGGGTCAGCATCTGCGGCGCGACGGGCGACGCGCTCAACGGCGTCGCGCTGACCGCGCAGATGATCTTCGACGCCTGCCAGGCGGCGGGGGTGAACGAGCTCAACCACACCGCCTTCGCCATCCAGACCGACGTGGTGGTGATCGCCACCCCGGAGATTGCGGGCCTGCCCTACGTGATCGCCGGCCTGGTGGCGGCGGGCGGCCTGGCCGCGGCGCTGTCCACGGCCGACGGCCTGCTCCTCGCGATCGCCAACGCGCTCAGCCACGACATCTACTACCGGATGATCGACCCGCACGCGACCACCCGCCGCCGGCTGGTCGTCGCCCGGGTGCTGCTCATCGTCGTGGCCGTGCTGGGGGCGACCGCCGTGGCGTTCCTCTCGCTGGGGAACATCCTGGCGCTGGTGTCCTACGCCTTCAGTCTTGCCGCCGCCGGCCTGTTCCCGGCGCTGGTGATGGGCGTGTGGTGGAGGCGGACCACCGCGGCGGGGGCGATCTGGGGCATGATATCGGGCTTCGCCGTCACCGTCGCCTACCTGGTCTACACCCACCCGGGCATCGGCTTCGGCGCTGAGCCGATCTTCGGCATCTCCAACATCTCCTGCGGCATCTTCGGGCTGCCCGTCGGCTTCCTGGTCACCTGGCTGGTGAGCCTGGCGACGCCGGCTCCGTCGCAGGAGATGCAGGACTTCATCCAGGCGCTGCGCATTCCGCGCGGCGAGGCGCTGATGGACAGGGGCGCCGAAGCCGCCCACTGACCCCGGACTCGACCACCCCCCGGAGGGGCGCCCCGCGGGCGCCCCTCCCCTCTTTCCGGACCCACCCGACTACATGAAGACGAGCCGGCGCTTCCCCTGCGGGAGGTACGCGCGTCGGCGGGCGACAGCCGCCGCCGACGGCCTCTAGGATGCGGCAGGAACGCGCGGGCGATTCGGCAGATCACGGCAGCCATGGACACCAGCTTCTGGGACTACTGGTACTTCCACGTGCCGAACTACGTGCTGGCGGCGCTCGTCTACAGCCTGCTCGCGCGGGCGCTGCTCGGGCTGTTCGTGCCGCCCGCGTGGGACAACTACATCTGGAAGGCGTTCCAGCGGCTGACGAACCCCGTGCTCGCCGTCGTCGCATTCGTGACGCCGCGCGCGGTGCCGCCGCTGCCGCTGCTCGTCTTCGCCGTCCTCTGGCTGATGCTGCTGCGGGCCGCCCTGTACCTCGCGATGGACTCGCTCGGACTCGCCCCCGGCATCGAGGCGCCCGCCGACCCGTCCGTGCTCGACCGGTTGCAGTGACGCCATGGACCGCGACTTCATCATCTTCCTGCTGGTCGGCATCAGCATCGTCAACGGCATCTTCTCGCCGGCCGTCTTTCACATCTGGGCCTGGTCGCCCGCGTGGTACCCCTCCTTCCTGCCGTTCACGATGGAGATCTCCTTCTATCTCGCGTCCATCATCTGCGCGACGCTGACCCTGATGGCGAGCGGCGTGGTGGCGGCCCTGTTCGAGCGCGTGACCCGGCGCAAGACGACCGACGAGGCGAGCCTTTGGGTCTGGTTCGGCGCGGCCGCCGTGCTCACCCTGCCCGCGACCGCCAATTTCGCCGGCATCTGAGGGCCGTTCTAACGCGACCTTGATTCGTCCGCGGCGCCGTTTCGCGTCATGCTGTCCGGCGGAAGGGGTGCGATCATGAATCCGCTCCAGCATCTCGCCTTCGTCAGCGTGGGACGGGCGTGCGCCTTCGGCGGGCTCGCCATCATGACCGTGATGGTGGCCCTGTCCTACGATCCCCTGCTGTGCGCGCGGGCCGGGGCGCTGCTGGTCAGCCTGATGTTCTTCATCCTGCGCTGGCGGGCGCTTCGCGCCGACCGCATCGACCACCGCCACAGCGAGGTGTGGGCGCTGCTGGACGCCTCCCAGCGCCCGCCGAAGGAGCTCGCCGCGCGGCTGGTCCGCACCGCCTACCGCGAGGCGCTGCTGCGCTTCGCGAGCTACTCGCTCGCCATCGCCGCCGCATTCTGGGTCATTGTCTTCGCCGTCCGGCTCTGGGCATAGTGACAGCCCCTCCAGTCCGGATCATCGAAGAGCCAACATGAGCGAACCGACAATCGACCCGGCCCGCCTGGCGGCGCTGGCCGCCTACGACACGCCCACCATCTGCAATGCGCTGGAGGTCGTGCGGCCCGAGCGGCGCGGCTACGGCTTCACCACGCGCACGCTGATCGCGCCCTTCCCCGACATGAAGCCGATGGTCGGCTTCGCCCGCACCGCCACCATCCGCGCGTCGCGGCCGCCCGCGGAGCCGCCGGCGGAGGTCCGTCGCCACCGCATGGCATACTACCGCTATGTCGGCGAGGGCGCGGTGCCGAAGATCTCGCTGATCCAGGACCTGGACGACACCCCCGGCCTCGGCTCGTTCTGGGGCGAGGTCAACTCCGCCATCCACAAGGCCTGCGGCTGCCTCGGCGTCGTCACCAACGGCGCCATCCGCGACCTCGATGCGATCGCGCCGGGCTTCGGCATGCTGGCGGGAACGGTCGTCCCCTCGCACATCTGGGTGCATGTGGTGGATTTCGGCGGCGAGGTGAACATTGCCGGAATGGTCGCCCGCCACAACGACCTGATCCATGCGGACCGCCACGGCGCGGTGGTGGTGCCGCACGACGCGGTGGAGGACGTGCTGAAGGCGGCCGACCTCGTCACCCGCAAGGAGGCGCCGATCCTCGCCTGCGCTCGAGGAGCGGACTTCAGCCTCGATGCGCTCGAGGCAGCCTTCGGCCAGTCAGACGACGTCCACTGAGCGTCAGCCGAGCAGCTCCCGCGCGCACAGCACCGCCCGCTCGAATGCTGCGAGCGCGGTGAAGCGCGCGGAGCCGGCGACGTCCTCCACCGCGATCTCGCCGCCCGAGGCGACGACCGCGCCGTGCATCATCAGGTTGTCCACCATGGCGAAGTCCTCGATCAGCATGCCATCGGGGTCGGCGTCACCATGGGGGTGGCCGCCGGCGCCGCGGGCGATGCCGAGGAAGGCGCGGGTCCGTTCCGCGAAAAGCCGCCCGTCGTTTGTATAGCCCAGCACCGGCTTCCCCAGCGCGCGCATGAAGCCCATCTCGAACGCCGTGCCCGCATCCATGCCTGGTCCGCGGAACGGCGTCATGTTGGCGATGATCAGGTCGCAGCCGCGCATCAGCTCCTCGTTGGCGCGGTAGATCCGCTGCCCGGCCTGGAGCGGCTCCAGGCCGGAAAGGTCGAGCTCCTTGTCGAGCGGAAAGACGCCGGCGAAGCCGTGGGCGGCGCAGATCCGCTTCTTCGCTTCCGCCATCGCCATCGGGTCCGGCAGGAACACGTCCGGTCCCGCCAGGTAGATGCGCTCGCCTGCCACTGCAGCCCTTCCTGCCCGGAATCGCCGACCAATCGCCGCGCACCGGTGCACGCGCCAGCCCCGCCCGGGGCGACTTCCGCTTGATTATGCCGGGGCGCTCGCGCACCCTGACAGGTAGAAAATCCGAACACAAGCGGGGGAGGCGCAAACCAGCCATGCCGGTGCTGGAGGTGCAGGGGCTCAGCCGACGCTTCGGCGGCCTCATGGCAGTATCCGACGTGAGCTTCGCCGTGGAGGAAGGCACCATCCACGGGCTGATCGGCCCCAATGGTGCCGGCAAGACCACCACCTTCAACCTGATCTCGGGCTACTACCGGCCCACGTCCGGGCGGATCATCTACCGCGGCGAGGACATCGGCGGCATGAGCACCGCCCAGATCGCCCGCCGCGGGCTGGTCCGCACCTTCCAGCACACGACCCTGTTCCGCGAGATGACGGTGCTGGAGAACGTGCTGGTCGGCCGCCACCTCCACGCCCGCGCCTCCTTCCTCAGCCAGCTCTTCGGATTCAACGTCGCCGTGGAGCGCGACGCACGGGCCGCGGCCGAGGGGCTGCTGGAGTTCGTCGGCCTCGCGTCGCGCGCTGGCGACCTCGCCGGCAGCCTCAGCCACGGCATGCAGCGCGCGCTGGGCATCGCGGTGGCGCTGGCGGCCGAGCCCCAGGTGCTGCTGCTCGACGAGCCCTTCACCGGCATGAACCCGGAAGAGACCCAGACGATGATGACGCTGATGCGCAAGGTGCGCGACCGCGGCGTCACCATGCTGCTGGTCGAACACGACATGACCGCGGTGATGGGCCTGTGCAACCGGATCACGGTGCTGAGTTTCGGCCGCCTGCTGGCCGAGGGCGACCCGGCTGCCATCCGCAGCAACCCGGCGGTGATCGAAGCCTATCTGGGGGCCAGCCTCGATGCTGCTTGAGGTCACCGGCGCCCACGTCCACTACGCCTCCGTTCCCGCGCTCAAGGGCGTCGACATGGCGGTGCGCGAGGGCGGCATCGTCACCATCATCGGCGCCAACGGCGCCGGCAAGAGCACGACGCTGCGCACCATCTCCGGCCTCAACCGGCTGAGCAGCGGCGAGATCCGCTTCGCCGGCGAGCGCATCGACCGGCTGCCGCCGGAGCGGATCGTCGCCCGCGGCATCGCCCATGTGCCCGAGGGGCGGCGCATATTCCCCGACCTCACGGTGCTGGAAAACCTGCACACCGGCGCCTTCCTCCGGCGCGACCGGGCTGCGGTCGCCGCTGACCTGGAGACCGTGTTCACCCACTTCCCGCGCCTGCGCGAGCGCCGCAGCCAGTGGGCGAAGACGCTGTCGGGCGGCGAGCAGCAGATGCTCGCCATCGGCCGCGCGCTGATGTCGGCCCCGAAGCTGCTGCTGCTGGACGAACCCTCGATGGGCCTTGCGCCGGTGGTGGTGCAGGAGATTGCCCGCATCCTGCTGGAGCTCGCCCGCGACGGCATGACCATCGTGCTGGTCGAGCAGAATGCCGAGCTCGCGCTCCGGCTCGCCGACTACGCCTATGTGCTGGAGACCGGCACCGTGGCGCTGGAAGGCAAGGCGTCGGACCTGCACGAGAACGAGCATGTCCGCCGCGCCTACCTCGGCGCCTGAACCGGAAATCCCGGCGCTGCTCCGCGCGGCGGCGGAGCGCGCAGGCTGGCCCGCGGAGGCGCTGCTGTGGGAGCGGCAGATGGCCGACGCGGTCGCAGCCCTGGCCGGCAGCGGCGACGCGGCAGCAGCGCGCACCCGCTTCGCCCGGGCGCTGGCGCTCGGCGACGCCGTCTTTCCTGCCGTCGACCTGCGCCGGCTCACCGCAGCCGCGAACCTCGCCATCCTCGACCGGAATCCCGACGCCCTCGCTGCCGTCCGCGAACAGTGGACGGCCGGCGAACCGTGGCTGCAGACGCTGGAGGGCGGGCTGCGCGCCCGCAGCTCCACCTTCCATCTGCGGCTCTACCGCAGGGACCCGGCGGGCTTCCGCGGCGTCGCCGCCGCGCACCTGCGACGCCTGTGGGAGGAAGGGCTGGCACGGCTCGCGGCGATGGCGGAGCCTCAGGCGGGGGCGGAGGCGGCGTTCGCCCGCTGGCAGCACATCGCCGCGCGAACCCGCCTCGGCGACACCCGCAAGGTCGCTGCCGCCGCGGGCCTGCTCATCGGCTGACGCCGCACCGCGAGAGCCGCACTCCAGATACGAACAGCCCGGCCAAAAGGCCGGGCTGCCGCAGAGGGAACGAAGGACTGCAGTCAGGCAGTTGCCGACTGTGTTTCCTGCTTTGCGCCCATGTAGCCGAGCACGCCCGCAAGCACGATCAGCGCGTTCCAGATGATCGACAGGATGTCGCCGCTGTTGATGATCGCCAGGACCAGCAGGACAACGCCGATCACGGCGACGATGATGCCGTTCATCGGGTTCTTCGACGCGCACATCATGATGCCGAGGATCACGACGATGATGCTCACGATCAGCAGCACCCAGAAGATCCAGCTGACGCTCTCCACCGCGCCCGCCACCTCGGCCAGCGCAGCGGCCTGCTCCTCGGTAAGCTCCTGACCGCTCTCCCGCGCGGCCTGGGTCAGGCTGTCGGCGCCCGACGCGAACAGCGTCGCGATCGCCATCAGGATCGTCTGGATGACGCCCACGACGATCGCGATCACACCACCCGCAATTCTCATCTCTCTGCCTCCTTCGACATCGCGCGACACCCTGTGTTTGCCAGGGCATGCTCAGCTCGACTCGTCGCGCCAAATCCGCTCTGGAAGCGCGACCCTACCAGTGTTTCCAAGCATTGAACAAGTTTGGGTCACCGCGATGACCCGATGACGGCAAGTTTGTGGGCAGCCGTTAACGGCTCTCGTGAGCGGATGTATCGCTTCATCAACCCGAAATACCGCCGCCGGAGGCGCCGCAACCGGCGCGCAGCGGCGTCAGATCAAGTTGATCGCCGCTTCGCGGGCCGATTGCGGCGTCCGCGCCACAGTCCTTCCAGCCCTTGTGGTAGAAAGAGCACACTCACGATCAAAATTGCACCGTACACCGCCGGGCGCAGGGCATCGATGCCGAGCTCGCGCAGGACGACCTCGTTGAGCACGGTCAGCACCACCACGCCGACGATCGGCCCGGCGAAGGTGGCCGTGCCGCCGACGATCACCCAGATCAGCACGTAGACCATCTGGGTCACGTCGAACCGCCCCGGCGCCACCGAGCCCACGCCGTGCGCCATCAGCGCGCCGGCCAGCCCTGCGAACACCGAGCCCACCACCAGCGCCAGCGTGCGGTAGCCGCGGGTGTTCACGCCCACCGACGCCGCGAGCGAATCCTGCCAGTGGATGGCGTGGAAGGTCATGCCGATGCGCGACCGCTCGATCCGCCACAGCAGCCACAGCGAGACCGCCACCACCAGGAGGCAGAAGTAGTAGTAGTTGGCGGTGAACAGCGGCTTGGAAAAGCGGATCACCAGGTCCTCGTGGACCGGGAGCAGGCCGAGGAAGTATGCGCCGCTGTGGCCGCCCGCGCCCGGCTCCCCGAGCTGCAGCGACAGCCAGCCCGTCAGCGCGCCGAGGTCCAGCGGCGGCAGCTCCGGCACCTGCGACAGGCCCTTCGGCCCGCCAAACGGCACCGTGAACTTCTTCCAGCACAGCCGGATCACTTCGGCGGCGGCGAAGGAGCCGATCAGGAAATAGAACCCCTTCATCCGGAACAGCGGGAAGCTCAGCAGCCAGGCGACGAAGCCCGCGATCAGCGCTCCGCCCAGCATCGCCAGCACCACCGGGAAGCCGGCGAGCGAGGCGAGCAGCGCGCTGCCGTACGCGCCCACGCCCATTGTCACCACATGGCCCAGCGACCACTCGCCGGTGAGCGTGATCAGCCGGTAGCTCGCGACCAGCAGCACGTTCACCAGCAGCATCACCGCCACCTCGCGCTGGGAGATGCTGAGCAGGTGGGGAAGCGCAAGCAGGCCGGCGGCGAGCGCGATCCAGCCCGCCGCGGCGACCAGCGACAGCCCGCGCCCCGCGGCCTGCCGCTCCAGGGAACCGGCCACCGTCGCCATCAGGCCCGCTCCCGCGTGCCGAACAGGCCGGTCGGCTTCACCACCAGCACCAGCAGCATCAGCAGCAGGCCGACGATGTCGGCGACCGTGCCGTCGGTGTAGGTGGTGACGAAGGTGTCGACGAAGGCGTAGAGCCCGGCCGCCACCACGGCGCCCTCCAGGCTGCCGATGCCGCCGACGATGATGACGATGAAGGCGGCGACGATGATCGAATGGCCCATGTAGGGTTCGATCGGCACGTTCATCGCCATCAGCGCGCCCGCGATCCCCGCCAGCGCGGCGCCGAGGCCGACTGCGATCTGCGCGGTGCGGTTGATGGAGATGCCCTGCAGCTGTGCCGCCTCGGCGTCCTGGGCGCAGGCGCGCAGCGCCCAGCCGATGCGGGTGTAGCGCAGGAACAGGTAGAGCAGCACGAGGACCGCCGCCGATACCACGATGACCAGCACCCGCTCCCACGCAAGCTGCACGCCGGTGCCGAAGGTGATGCCGCCGTCGATCACCGGGGGAAGGTCCTTGGCGCGGATGCCGAATCGTTCCACCGCCAGCGCCTGCAGGATCAGCAGCACCCCGATGGAGAGGATCAGCCCGCCCAGCGGATTGGTCCGCATCGGCCGGAACAGCCCGCGCTCCATCACGAGCCCCACCGCCGCCACCAGCACCACGGCCAGCGCGACGCCGAGAAGGAACGGCCCCTGCCATTCGACGGCCACCGCATAGACGGTGAACGCGCCCAGCATGTAGAGCTCGCCGTGAGCGAAGTTGACGATCCGCATCACGCCGAAGATGAGCACCAGCCCGACGGCGACGAGCGCCATGTAGCTCGACGCGTAGAGCGCGTTGAGCGCCGTCTGGAGGAGCGTCGCCAGCTCCATGGCTCAGCAACCCGCAGTATCGATGTCGCAGTCTTCGCAGGCCGGGCCGCACGCGGCGGAACCCGGGCCGGCGGGCACGGCCCGCCGGCGGGTTCCGTCCTCGCGTCGGATCGGGCTGCGCGCCTCCCGGTCAGCCACGCTGGTAGTGCATTTCGCCCATTGCCTCGAACTTCTCGATGAGAAGCTGGCCGTGGGCGTCCCACCAGGCGGGGATGCTCTTGAAGTCGGCGATCTGGGCCTTGCCGTCGCGAATCACCACCACCGGCCAGTCACCGACCAGCGCGTTGCTGATCCCGAACAGCTCCTCGCCCCACCACTCGGCCTGGCCGAAGGCGTGCCGGCCGACACCGCCCTCCTTCATCGCCGCCAGCACGTCCTGCGGCTCGATGCTGCCGGCGCGCTGCGCCGCGTCGACCCACAGGTGCATCACCGAGACATATTCCCAGCTCACCGCGCTCCACTCGCCGGGGAAGCGCTCGACGTATTCAGCATAGAAGCCGTTCGGATCCGGGAAGTTGACCCGCGGGTCGTTCAGCGCCGGGTCGTCGAAGTCCGGGAACTGGAAGATGAAGCCTTCCATGAACTCCTTCGACGTGTTGGCGACGATGTCGCGGTAGTAGTCGGCGGTGCAGGAGATGATCTGGCCCTTGAAGCCCTGCTGGTACGCCTGCTCGCACAGCAGGTTCACGAAGTCGGAGTAGGCCGTGTCCAGGCACAGGATGTCGGGGTTGCTGGAGAGCATCGACGTCATCACCGGCGCGAAGTCGGTGGTGGAGATGTCGAAGAAGATGGTGTCGTTGACCGTGATCCCGGCTGCCTCGAACGCCGCCTGGTAGGTCGCGACCGACGGCCGGCCCAGCGCGTCGTCCTGGGCGCAGATGACCGCGGTCTTCAGCTCGGACCGGTTCTCCGCCAGCCACTGCACCCCGGTCACGTTGTAGATCGGGTGAACCTCGGACGGCGCAATCAGGTTCGGCGTGTCGGGCGTGAGGTCGCTGGGGAGCAGCGTCGAGACCAGCATGTCCGCCTGGGACGCAACCGCATAGGCGGCCGGCATCGGGTCGCCGCCCAGCATCATCAGGAACTTGACGCCGTCCTCGAAGATCAGCTGCGTGGCGCCGACGGACGCCTTGTCGGCCAGATACTCGTCGTCATAGGGCACGAACTCGACCAGGTAGCGGTCGCCGCCGATCTCCAGCCCCCCGGCGGCGTTCACCTTCTCCGCCCAGATCTGGCACCCGTAGAGCCCCGGGAGGCCCCAGGCCGCAACCTCGCCGGTGAGCGGCGCAAGGAAGCCGATCTTGACCGTCTTCGCGTCCTGCGCGCGCGCCGCGCCGGGGCGCCGGACCATCGTTCCGGCGGCGGCCAGCCCGGCCGCGCCGCTGCCGATCAGCCGGCGCCGGGATATCGGGAATCCGCGTTTGAGCATGACTGTCGTTCCTCCCACTCCGCCGCCGGTTTCGGCGGCCCCCGTTCCGGGCCCGAGGCCGTGCGGGGCTCTTGTTTGCTTCATCGGCGAATGCCGCCGCCTTCCCGATCATAGCGTCGGCCGGCGACGGAGGGTCAAGGCCGTTAGACCATTCATGGCACCAGCCGCGGACCAGGCTCTGGGCCAAATGAGGACCAATTGCGACCAATCGACAGGCGGCCGCTCCGTCGCCGCGAGCGGCCGCCACCGGTCCTTTACTCCGCTGCCGCGGACTTCGGCTCGACCTGCAGGTAGCTCTCGAGGGAGTCGTCCAGCGCATCCACCCACTTGGTGTGATGCTTCGGCTGCATGTTGCCCGTCATGAGCGACCGGTAGCTGTTGTCCCGGAAGCCCATGATGTCCTCATGCTTGTGGTGCTCCCACTCCATGAAGGTGCGGTTGACGCCCTCGATGTTGAACCGGGGATAGTCCGTCATCTCGATCAGCTCCCGGACGTTGTCGCCCTGGAACCAGATCATGTCCTCATCGGTCTCCAGCCGCTCCTCGCGCTCCCGCCAGGCCCGGCTGTCCTTCTCCATCTCCTCGCGCGAGGGCAGCTTGATCCGGCCCAGCATCACGTCGCGGGCGAACCAGGCCTGCGCATCGAACATGTTGAAGGTGTAGAACTGGTCCTGCATCCCGATGTAGAACAGCTTCGGGTTTGCCTCCCAGACCACGCCCTTGTAGAGCCCGAGCGGCCACAGCCGGTTTTCGGTCTTCAGCCGCAGCTCGTCCGAAAGGAACGGGAAGTGGTGGAGGTAGCCGGTGCACAGGATGATCGCATCGACATCCTTCTTCGTGCCGTCGATGAAGTAGGCGGTCTTGTTCACCACCTTCTCCAGCCGCGGCACTTCCTGCCAGTTGTCCGGCCAGTGATAGCCCATGGGCTTGGTCCGGTAGCTCACCGTCACCGACTTGCAGCCGTACTTCCAGCACTGCGAGCCGATGTCCTCGGCCGAATAGCTGGTGCCGATGATCAGGATGTCCTTGTCCTTGAACTCCAGCGCGTCGCGGAAGTCGTGCGCATGCAGGATGCGGCCGTTGAAGGTATCGAAGCCCGGGTAATAGGGCACGTTGGGCGTCGAGAAGTGGCCGGTTGCCACGACGACGAAGTCGAATTCTTCCGTGTACTGGCGATCCGCGACCAGGTCATGGGCGGTGACGCGGAAGCGGTCGGTCTCGTGATCGAACACGACGTGACGGACCGGGGTGCGGAAGCGGCACCAGTGGCGTACGCCCGCCTTCTCCACGCGGCCCTTGATGTAGTCCCACAGCACCGCCCGCGGCGGGTAGGAGGGGATCGGCTTGCCGAAATGCTCCTCGAAGGTGTAGTCGGCGAACTCCAGGCACTCCTTGGGCCCGTTCGACCAGAGATAGCGGTACATGCTGCCGTGGACCGGCTCGCCGTACTCGTCGAGGCCGGTTCGCCATGTGTAGTTCCACAGACCGCCCCAGTCGTCCTGCTTTTCGAAGCAGACGATCTCGGGGATCTTCGCTCCCTTCTGCGCCGCCGACTGGAATGCCCTGAGCTGGGCCAGCCCCGACGGGCCGGCCCCGATCACTGCAACACGCTGGGTCACTGTCACCCTCCCTCACTCGCGCATGGCCCGGTCGTTCCCGGCAGGGCGCCATTCACCGAGCCGCCTGCGCCCGATGGGCATATCCTTCGCAGAAGCCCGACGGATTACAAGACCAATGCGAGCCAATCCTGCTCCATCGCGGTCCGCAATGGCTCGCAATTGGTACAGGCGTGGCTACCACGCGGCCGGCGCGGGGATGGGCCGAGAAGGACGGGTGGGGCAGCGCGCCCGCGAAGGGCCGGCTCAGTCCTCGTCCGGCCGACGACGGTTCTCGGCAAGCGTGGCGAACTGGGCCCGCGGCAGCACGGACGACAGCATCTCGGCCACCCGGTCCGGGTCCTCGTCGAACTGGATCGCCATCTCGTCGCCGTCGCGCCAGGCGATCCGGCCCGACAGCATGCCGAGCCGGTCGATGTGCAGATGCACGCGGTCGAGGTCGGGCACCTGCTCCGGCGGCATCGAATGGCGCAGCCGCGCGCCCTCGGCGGAGATGTTGAGGACCATGCAGCGGACCTCCGCGTCCTCGACGATCAGCCGCCCGGACCACAGCACCGAGACCCGGATCGTGCGCCGGCGCTCCTGGGGAGCCAGGTCGGGGCGCACCTCGGTCTGCAGCCGGTGCGCCGTCTCGCGGCATTCGATGTCGAATTCGACGCCGATGTCGCGGTCCGCGTTCCACACCACGTTGCCGCTGAGCGGGGGATAGCCGGGGATCCGGATGGTGACGCGGTCCAGCACCGGCGGCAGCGTCTCCAGCCGCAGCCGCGCCCCGCCGATGGACAGGTTCAGCATCTCGCAGGCGCAGACATGGTCGCCGGCCGTGGCCTCGCCGCGAATCAGCGTCGCGGTCCTCACATGTCTCTGGCGGTCCTGTCCCGTGGCCGGCGCGTTCATGTGCAGAGCTCGTCTCCAGTGTCCGGTGCCGGGCCGCACCGGCTGCATGCGGGGCCAATCTAGCGTCCGATCCGTTGCGCGATGCTTAACGGAAGCCGACCCGCGCCGGCTGTCGCCGCCCTTGCGCTCGCCGTCGGGGGAGACGACAAATGCGCCCTGCGGTCGGCGGGTGAGGACGGGCGGAACGGATGCTGCGCGGACTGAGCTTCGGACTGGACGAGACGGCGCAGATGCTGCGCAAGACGGTGGCTGCCTTCGCCGCCGCCGAGGTGGCGCCCCGCGCCGCCGCCATCGACGCCAGCAACGAATTCCCCCGCGACCTGTGGCCGAAGCTGGGCGCGCTCGGCCTGCTCGGCATCACCGTCGAGGAAGCCGACGGCGGCGCCGGCATGGGCTACCTCCACCACGTGATCGCGATGGAGGAGCTCAGTCGCGCCTCCGCCTCGGTCGGCCTCTCCTACGGCGCCCACGCCAACCTCTGCGTGAACCAGATCCGCCGATTCGGCACGCCGGAGCAGAAGCGGCGCTACCTGCCCCGCCTCATCTCCGGCGAGCACCTCGGCGCGCTCGCCATGAGCGAGACCGGCGCCGGCTCCGACGTCGTCTCCATGCGCTGCCGCGCCGAGCGTCGGGGCGAACGGTTCGTGCTCAACGGCAGCAAGATGTGGATCACCAACGGCCCCTCGGCCGACGTGCTGGTGGTCTACGCCAAGACCGACCCCGAGGCCGGCAAGCGCGGCATCACCGCCTTCATCATCGAGAAGGGCATGCCCGGCTTCCGGACCGCGCAGAAGCTCGACAAGCTCGGCATGCGCGGCTCGGACACCGGCGAGCTGGTGTTCGAGGACTGCGCGGTGCCGGCGGAGAACGTGCTGGGCGAGGTCGGCGGCGGCGTGCGCATCCTGATGAGCGGGCTGGACTACGAGCGCGTCGTGCTC
>ERZ777003.2356-NODE-2356-length-22495-cov-9.062478_pt1 | contig 22495 bp, 25 predicted proteins | sample MGYA00374956_ERZ777003 | MGnify/ENA primary metagenome ERZ777003 (study PRJEB29302, sample SAMN06268252) | bioreactor metagenome | isolation source: Joint BioEnergy Institute, California, USA | place: USA:Joint BioEnergy Institute, California, USA | collected... | reverse complement strand
GCGCGAAAGGTGCCAACCGACCGCAACCGCCCGACAACCGCCATCGATGACGCTAGCCAACCAGCTTCACCTACGTCAAGTAAGGAAGCAGCACAAGCTACGTCTTCCCTGGTAGCTGCGTTGCCTACGTCGAGAACGGTGATCAATACTGGAGAGGCCAACCGACCGCAAGGGGCGAGCTGTGCCTATCCCGCCGACGATGGATGAGTTGATCGAGGACCTTGTCAGGCGCATTGACGAGGGCATCTACCCGCCTGGCACCAAGATTCCCTCGACCAAGGAGTTGTCCGACTACTACGACGTCTCCATGTCAACCGTCTCCCGTGCTGTCGCCAAGCTTCGGCAGCGCGGGATCTTGGTAGGCCGCCCCGGCCGTGGCGTCTTCGTCGCCGAGAAGACAGAGAGCTAGTGGCGAGTTGAGAGTCACGCGGTACCCCTGCATTGAGGTCACCCGATAGTGTTTGCCGTGGGTGAAGCCACCGAGGCAGGCGGGGATGAGTCGGCCATGATCGAGGCGCGATGAGTGTCGGTGAGGCGAAGGCCGTCATCAGACGGGGGATACAGTCAGCCGAGCACAGCCGGAAGGCGATCCAGGCAGTCATGGCAGAGGCCGCCGACGCAGTGACTCTTGCTGCCCAAACCCTCCATGACAGTAGGCACGAGGAGGTCGAGAAGAGCCTCGCCTGCCTGAAAGCCGCCGAGCACGAGCTGAGGCTGACAGAGCGTCGTCTGAAGGAGACAGTCGACTCCGCGAGCTCCTACCTGTCGGCACTCGGATGAGCAGCATCGGCGAGGTAGTGGCGCGCCTCAGACAAGCCGTAGAGCGTATCGACAGGGCAGCCGTCAGCACGGCAGGAGCCAGGAGCGAAGCAGAGCTGTCCCACAGGTACTTCGTCGAAGCCGGGCGAGGCACCGCCGACCCGAGAATGCGAGCCGCCATCACCGAAAGCCGAACTGCCGGTGAGAAGGCAGGCAAGGCGGCACGTCTGCTCAGCGAAGCAGCGGACCACATCTGCGCCTACATCGAGATCATCGCACCGGGTGCTGGTCCTAGTAGGGACTCCGCCACCGATGCCATGCCGGACGGCAAGCGACTGGTGAACGAGGCCGCCGACCGCGAGGCCAGGTTCGCAAAGTTTCACCGGCGGACAAACCAGTTCCTCGCTGACAAAGAGGGCGACCTGAAAGAGTTCGAGCAGCTGTCCCGCGAAGCGGTATCAGCATTCAGGGACAGGGTTCGACCGGGTGATGTACAAGCATCGGTAGGCACGCCGAAACAGGCCCCTGCCCAGCCGAGGGCCAGCAACAGTCAACATCCCGTTACGGACGTCCTGCTCGCAGTTGCGGGCTTGACGTTGGTAGCACGAGCAGGCGTGGAAAAGATCAGGGACATTCGCAGGAGGCGAAGCCAACGTGACGACGAATCCAAAGCTGGTTGAGTTCCTACGCACCTTCGTCCGCGACGAGGCAGACGCAAACGGTCGCCTGGAGAAGGAGCTTGACGAGGAAGGCTGGGGCAACTTCGCCCTACTCCTGAACGCAGCGTTCTTCCTGGCGGTCGACCGCTACTTCGACGGGCGGCGTGACGACGCCGCCATCATCCAGTTCGTCGCCGGAATGAGGTCGCAACTGGATGTCGGCGGCGCCTCCATAGACCCCGCCGCCGCCGAAGCACTGATCACGAGCGTCTTCGACCCTGACACTCCCCTGAACATCGAACCGGGAATGATGGGTCAGATTCAGACGCATGCACTGTACAAGGCTCTCAACGACAAACCAATCTCCGACGATGACCTCGCCAGTCTCCTCAACGAGGCAGCGGCGATCGCATCATCTCGGAATTAGCCCCCACACACGAGCGCACGTCCATCCTCATCGGAACACCCACGTACGTAGGAACTCCAGCACCCGCTGGTCCTGGTAGTACGGCCACCGATCACCCCCGCGTACGCGGGGAAGAGCCAGCGGTGTCCGTTGAGCACATGGCGCTCGTCGGATCACCCCCGCATACGCGGGGAAGAGATGACCGACAGATTGCCGCTGCGGCCGATCTACGGATCACCCCCGCATACGCGGGGAGGAGCTACACGCGGTGGGCGACTACGGCATGGTCGCCGGATCACCCCCGCATACGCGGGGAGGAGTCCCCCCGGGGCCGTTTCATGTCCGGGGTTGCAGGATCACCCCCGCATACGCGGGGAGGAGCTGATCATCGGCACCGCACAGAACCTGGACATCGGATCACCCCCGCATACGCGGGGAGGAGGCCACCAGCTCATCTGACCCGGCATACACGTCCGGATCACCCCCGCATACGCGGGGAGGAGATGCCCGGCATCGTCATGAGCAGGGTCATCAGCGGATCACCCCCGCATACGCGGGGAGGAGGGCAAGTCGAGGCCGCGGAAGAACTGGTCGACCGGATCACCCCCGCATACGCGGGGAGGAGTCCAGCCGGTCGATGACCCGCGCCGCCTCGTGCGGATCACCCCCGCATACGCGGGGAGGAGCCCGCCTGGTCAGCCGGTGGCTGGCAGGCCCGCGGATCACCCCCGCATACGCGGGGAGGAGGCCCACGGCCCGGAGTTGCACACGTACGGGGTCGGATCACCCCCGCATACGCGGGGAGGAGCTTCCTGACCTGCACCGCTAAAGATCAACAAGCCAGCCTCTCTCCACACTCACCGACGGCCCCAGCTATGGATCCCTGTCGTGACTGTCGGGGTCTGACCCTACGACCCGGCCGGCTCCCACGCCAACCCGTCCGCCGCCGACCCCAACCCTGCGGAGCAGACGCCGACTCGGACAACTGGCGGAGCCCTTCATGAGCATGAGGACCTGGCGCACCTCACCGGCACCCACGTCCACCCCGAAGCACTCCCGCCTACAGGAAAGGCGTGTAGGCGCGTATCACGACCGGGCCACGGACCGGATCACCACCCACGTCTGTGAAAAGGACTTTGGCCTAGCACTCCAGCCAGGGACGACCCTCCGCCGGCCCGCGCGTCACAGACGCGGGTGGATCACCCCCGCATGCGCGGGGAAGAGGCCCTGCTGAGCGAGCGCAACTCCCCGCCCCCCGGATCACCCCCGCATGCGCGGGGAAGAGATGGCCGGACTGAAGATCATGTCCAAGACCAAAGGATCACCCCCGCATGCGCGGGGAAGAGTAGCCGGTGATCTGGAAGACGATCGGCCCGAAGGATCACCCCCGCATGCGCGGGGAAGAGTGGCTGAACGGCCACGGCGTGCGGCGGACCATCGGATCACCCCCGCATGCGCGGGGAAGAGGGCAGTCCCGGACCGCCGGTGATCGCCCAGACCGGATCACCCCCGCATGCGCGGGGAAGAGGCCACCGCATCACGCACCCGCATCGCGCGCGACGGATCACCCCCGCATGCGCGGGGAAGAGAGACAGGGCTCCGGATCACAGCCGGGGCGGTCAGGATCACCCCCGCATGCGCGGGGAAGAGGCTCTGGGATTACGAGGATGGGGGGATGCCTGGGGATCACCCCCGCATGCGCGGGGAAGAGCAGTTCAATCCCTCGTGTAGTCGTCTAGGCGACGGATCACCCCCGCATGCGCGGGGAAGAGAGCCTCTTGTAGGCGGCGACGGCCATCGCCGGCGGATCACCCCCGCATGCGCGGGGAAGAGTTGGGGTTCGCGGGCTTCGGCCGCTTTGGGGGCGGATCACCCCCGCATGCGCGGGGAAGAGCCGACCGAGACGTGCATGTGCCGCGTGTGCGGGGGATCACCCCCGCATGCGCGGGGAAGAGTCGCCCAGGTCGATCCAGTAGGTCTGACCGACCGGATCACCCCCGCATGCGCGGGGAAGAGGCCTTGCCGGGTGGTCTGGGTCAGCGCGGCAGGGGATCACCCCCGCATGCGCGGGGAAGAGTACCGGCCCTCCCGCACCAGCCGGAGCAGTTCCGGATCACCCCCGCATGCGCGGGGAAGAGGCCGTCGCTGCAGTGGTGACACTGATCATCACCGGATCACCCCCGCATGCGCGGGGAAGAGTCCATGGTCGCGTAGCGGAGTACAGCCGCGACCGGATCACCCCCGCATGCGCGGGGAAGAGTACAGGCCGTCGCTGCCGACGATCCGACCCGGCGGATCACCCCCGCATGCGCGGGGAAGAGGGCACGCGGTGAGGCGCCGGCGCCCACGGTGGAGGATCACCCCCGCATGCGCGGGGAAGAGTCGGCCGCGAACGGTACCTGACCGACAGCCAGCGGATCACCCCCGCATGCGCGGGGAAGAGATCAGCCGCGGCGTGGCACCGGACATGATCAGGGGATCACCCCCGCATGCGCGGGGAAGAGCGGTGACACCCTCGCCGTCGAGTACGTCTGGGAGGATCACCCCCGCATGCGCGGGGAAGAGGCTTCCTGACCTGCACCGCTAAAGATCAACAAACCAGAACTTCCTCACCCTCATCGACGGCCTCAGGTATAGATTCCTGTCGTGACTGTCGGGGTCTGACCCTACGACCCGGCCGGCTCCCACGCCAACCCGTCCGCCGCCGACCCCAACCCTGCGGAGCAGACGCCGGCTCCGACGACTGGCGGAGCCCTCCACGAGCATGAGGACCTGGCGCACCTCACCGGCACCCACCCGAAGCATTCCCGCCTGCGGAAAAGGCATGTTGGCGCGTATCGCGACGGGCACGGGTCGGAGCACCACCCAAAGCCTGGGGAGCCTTTCATCGATGCTGGTCACTGCGATCCGTCCCATGGTCGCGTGGCCTGCCACCGCTGACGATCGAGGAAGCCTTTCAGGCCGCGAAGGCTGGACCCCGGCCTAGACGACACCAAACGCCACCGCTGGGCGTCCTGGCACCGCTGAACCCTCTGGTGATCCTCGCCAACGCCTTCCTCGTCGTCGTCACCGCCAGCCACCCCCATCAACTGCTCGGGCTGATCCGGCGACTATCAACGAACCACGCCGCCTGTCCGACACCCTGATCATCGAAGCACCCGCCGCCCCAGCCGACCCGATCCTGTGGTCCGTCCGCCGACGCCGCCACCAGGCACGAGCCCAACTTAGCCACTACGCCCGCCAAACCCACGCCGACCCATGATCACCCTCCGGGTAGAGTACCTGGGCCGCTAGCCAAGGCAAGAAGCGCTTGTAATGCAAGCATATCCATGGTTGATTTCCTCGCCGAACAACGTCGCGGGTCGCGAATTGCAGTATCGACCAGCCACCAACGCAGCCGCGCCTCGGAGGCTACCCGGATAAGTGGTGTCAGTGAGCGCCATCTGAAGATATATGTAGTACCGCTAATCATGGCAGCCCTGCTTCCCATTGCGCGCTGTCGGCCGATGCGATGCTTTCGTCTACTTCTCGCTGCCCAAACTTGGCGCCAACACCTGTCGTATCGATGCGGCGGTGAGGAAGCTCTACCAGCTTACGGGCCACGTCGCTGCTGTCCGGGTCGCTGGCCCTGCCGTAGGCTCGCGGCATGAACACCACGGCAGGCCCGACACTCGCACCCATCCCGGACGCGACAGCCGAGCATGGTGAGGTCTTCACGCGTAGGTGGGTTGTCAACCTGATGCTGGATCTCGCCGGCTACACCGCCGACCAAGAGCTACCGAACCTTGTCGCGGTCGAACCTGCGTGCGGTGGCGGCGCCTTCCTCGGCCCCATGGTCGCTCGCCTCAGCGAGTCCTGTAGGCGTACTGGTCGAACCCTGTCTGACGCAGCCGGTGCCATCAGGGCGTTCGACCTGCTTGACAGAAACGTAGAGGAAAGCCGGAGGGTCGTAGAGAAGGTTCTGATTGAGGACGACTGGCCGCATGACGATGCAGCGTCCGCTGCACGTACATGGGTGAGGAAAGGAGACTACCTTCTACAGGGTCAGGCGGAGGGCGAGGTCGACTTTGTATTGGGTAACCCTCCTTACGTCCGCTTGGAGAGCGTTCCTGGCAACAGGATGGCGGCCTATCGACAAAAGTGCTCTACGATGACAGGTCGCGCAGACCTTTATGTGGGCTTCTTCGAGATCGGCTTGAGGTCACTTCGCGAGAACGGGACGCTAGCTTTCATCTGCGCAGATCGTTGGATGCGCAACCAGTACGGCCGCCTACTGCGCAAAATGGTGTCACAGGGCTATAACGTCGAAACAGTCATCAGCATGCACGATGTCGACGCATTCGACGAACAGGTCTCTGCGTATCCGGCCATTTCGGTCATCCGGCGCAGCAAACAAGGACCAGTCATCGTTGTCGACACTCGGCGTTCTTTTAGCGAGGCCGCTGCCGCACGCATGATGACTTGGATTAGGAAGTCGGACTCATTTTCCGAGGAAACCGACAGCTACAGCGCCGCCCGCCTACCACATTGGTTTACCGGAGAGGACTCGTGGCCATCAAGTCCGCCAAGCCGGCTGGCGTTGATCGAGGACCTCAACAACCGCTTTTTGCCACTGGAGGACAGGGCGACTGGAACGCGGGTTGGGATCGGTGTTGCTACAGGGGCAGATAGTGTGTTCATTACACGTGATGCCCCGGTGGAGGAGTCCCGCCTATTACCCCTTGCGATGGTGCGCGACATCAGATCTGGCCGCCTGATATGGTCGGGAAACTACCTCATCAATCCATGGGATTGCGACGGGAATCTTGTCGATCTACGAGATTACCCACGTCTCCGACGCTATTTGCAGCGCAACGCCGATAAGCTCAAGCAACGATATGTAGCGAGCAAACGGCCTAGCCAATGGTACCGCACAATCGACAAAGTCGACGACTCTCTCACCCGGCGGCCCAAACTTCTCTTGCCCGACTTGAAGCTAACCACTCATCCAGTATTAGACGAGGGCGGATATTATCCACATCACAACCTCTATTACATAATATCAGACAAATGGGACCTCCGGATTCTGGGGGGCCTCTTGATCTCTGGCGTGGCGCAAGCCTTTATGGAGGCGTACGCGGTTAGAATGCGGGGCGGCACCCTTCGCTTCCAAGCCCAATACCTGCGTAAAATCCGGGTTCCCCACCCGGACCACATCTCCGCCGAAGACGGCGCTCTGCTCGCTGACGCCTTCGACAGGAGAGACACCTTGGCAGCGACGGATGCTGCGATACGTGTTTACGGGATTAAAGGGATGGGAGACCTGGGGCTTGGATCAGAAGGCCTTCGAGGAAGCGGTTCGTAGCTACTGGGCGGTTCGTGCTTCCCAAGCCGCAAAGCAGCTAACCTCGGGGAAGGTCGACACCGGTAATCGAGGAGGCGCAACCGGCGGCGCTCATCTCGATGCGGTAGCTCAACTGCTTGAAGAAGTCTTCGTAAGCGCTGGCTTTCCACGGGCGAGCATCAGGCGGCGATCTGGCATAGAGCTTCCCGGCTACTATCGCCCAACCAAGAAGTGGGACCTGGTGGTAATAGATCAAGGTCACCTCGTAGCGGCCATCGAACTCAAGTCACAAGCCGGGCCCTCCTTCGGGAATAACTTCAACAATCGTATTGAAGAGGCCCTCGGTAGCGCGGTAGACGTATGGGAAAGCTACGAGAAGGGAATGTTTGGGCGGGTCCGCCCTTGGCTTGGGTACTTCTTCTTGCTGGAGGACTGCCCTGAGTCAACCGCACCAGTCCGGCTCGCCAAGACCGTCTTCCCGGTCGACCCGGTCTTTGAAGATACGTCCTACAAAGACCGGTACAGGATACTTTGTAAGCGCCTCGTTCGAGAGAGACTCTACGACGCGGCTTGCTTCGTGACCGCGTCACAGGACCCAAGCCGCCCAATCGATCAACCCGATCCGGAGGTTTCCTTCGACAATTTCGTCGCTGCTATCGCTGGACGGGCGGCCTACATCAAGGCTTTCAGCGAGGTGAGCCGCAACAGCGGTTGACTCGGGCCTATTTCCACCAAGTCGAAGGCGGCGGCGTGTTCGATGACTGTGCTCGTGAAGCCCACCCTGGCCACAACCCAGTACGGCGTCGAGGGGTCATCCCCGCGTAGGCAGGGAGCAGGATGGGTATCCGGGCACGCGCCGGCCGGCCGTTCGGATAACCCCGCATACGCGGGGAAGAGATCCCGTCCAGGCGGCGACCCGCGTACGTGCGCGGACCACCCTCGCATGCGCGGGGAAGAGCTCCGAGGGAGTGCGGGTAGTACTCACCTACCCGGATCACCCCCGCATGCGCGGGGAAGAGGAAACCATCCGGGAGCGGATCCCCTCCCCCCTCGGATCACCCCCGCATGCGCGGGGAAGAGACGGTGTTGGCCCCGATCGGGATCACCCGAACCGGATCACCCCCGCATGCGCGGGGAAGAGTTGCCGAGCTCCGGGTTGACCCCCGTCAGGATCGGATCACCCCCGCATGCGCGGGGAAGAGTCCGCGAGGATAGGTGTATGGTGTGCGACCTGAGGATCACCCCCGCATGCGCGGGGAAGAGCTCCGGTGGGGAGGTTCCCGGCGGAGGTGGTCCGGATCACCCCCGCATGCGCGGGGAAGAGACTTCCTGACCTGCACCGCTAAAGATCAACAAACCAGATGCTCCCCATTCTCATCAGCGGCCTCGGCTATGGATCCCATATTGCTGGCGAGCTCTAACCCTACGACCCGGCCGACTCCCACGCCACCCCCGAAACCCGAAAGCATCCCCTGCCAAAGGCACCTCACCCAGGCTGCGAGACACGCACTCACCTGTTCGGCAACCCCACCATCGACGGCGACGACTAATCCTTCATCGCGCGACCCGCCCACCACGACGAACACGGGCACACACCACCCGCTACTGATCCGCCCCCCGACCGCCACACCGGTCAGTCGGCCTCTTACCGCCTGCTGGCCACCCGAAACTCCGTCCCGCCTCACACCCCCGCCACCGGCTGGCTGGGCCACCCTGGTGATACCCGCTCACGCCCTCCTCGCCGCTGCCACCGCCACCACCCACACTCCGCTCCCCGATCAGCCCCGACTGGCCGCACGGACCCTCAACGGCCTACGCCACCCAATTCCAGTTCCTGGTCATCGAACAGACCGCCGCTACGCCCTCACTGCCGCGGCCCATTCACCGACACCGCGAAGCATGACCAGCCGCCACACCGGCCAAGTCCGCACCGAGCCGTGACCACGACCGCCGGCTGGAGGGCGTATTGGAGGGCGTATTGACGGCCAGCCGTGACCCGCAACAGGCGATGACTTGACACAACCGCAACCACCTCGCGGGACTGCCGTCCACAGGCAACGTCCGGTAGTGTTCGGACAACCGCGCAGGCGCTCGCGTCGTCTCTGTTGCCGAACGGGGATCCTCTTCGACGCCTGTACCGGTTCAGGGGAGGGCGGCATGATCAGTTCACGATCGATCGCGCCATGAGCATCGAAGAGGCCAAGGCCACGATCCGCAAGGGCATCGAAGCATGCGACAAGGCGGGGGTTGCGATCCGGGAGGCAGGCCGTCTGAGCAGTACCGCGCACGCACTCGCGCGCTCGACTGCCCACGACAGCCGGCATGAGGTCGTCACACGAGGTCTTGCGTGCCTTGCCCAGGCTACCCACGAGATCGAACTGGTCCTGCGACGCCTCAACACCGCTACCGACGCAGCCGACCAGTACCTCAGGGTCCTTGGATGACGGGCGACCTCTCCAAGGTGATACGGCAGTTCCGCCAGGTCATCAGCGACCTGGACCGGGCCGCCACAGTCGCCGAGACGGCCCGAAAGCATGCCGAGGAGGCGAACACCCACTACGTCGAGGTCGGCCGAGGAACCGAGCACCCACGCATCAATCAGGCCAGGTACGAGTCGCAGACCGCCGGTCAGAAGGCAGGCAAGGTCGCCCGGCTGCTCTCTGAGGCGGCGAGGGCCTTCGAAGAGTACGTGAACCTCATAGCGCCCGGAGCCATACCCCGGAAGGAATCATCGCCGGAGGCCGCTCCCGACAGCGCACGGATACTCGACACGACTCGTCAGGGCTCCAGGTCGAGCAGACTGTTGGGCAGGGTTGGCGCCGTCCCCAACGCAGATGACGGTCTTCAACACGCGAAGAAGCTGGGTAACGCCATCCAGGATGCAACCCTGCCAACAGGCACTGCCACACCGAAGTCGACCCCGGCGTTCGTGAAAGCCAAGGAGCCGCAAGGAGCATATGCCGGGGACATCCTGATAGCAGCCCTCACGTTGACCATCGTGGGAATTCGGGGCGCAGAGTTGGCGCGTCAGCTTCGCAGAAAGACCAGTTCGGCCAAGAAAGAGAAGGATCGGGACAACAACAATGGAAGAGAACACTAGATTCCTCAAAGCCATCCTCGAACAGGATTGGGAGACCTACGACGCCCTCGTCGAAGAGTTCGAGCGACAGGGCAAGGGAACACCGGTTGCCATCATCGGGTTCGCATTCAACCTCGCGGTGAAGCGACGCTTCGGGGACCGCCGCGACGTTTCTGAGATCATCCGTTTCGTGGCTGACGCACGAGCTTTCCTCTCCGAAGGTCGGGACCTGCCCGCCAAAGAGGCGGAACACCTCATCTACGCCACGCTCGACATGGACGTCCCCGGAGTCGACGAGACCATCGAGAACCTGGACGTCGGGGTCATCGCCGAGATCGAGGGGCAGCTTCTCTTCAAGCTGGTCTCCGACGAACAGATGTCACCGGAACAACTGAACGACTTCCTGATGGAGGCCGAGCGCCTCGCCAAGGAATGGCAGCCGCAGGACTGACGGCGGTTCGTCCTCGGGCGGACCCTCGACAGTTGGCCTTGTCTTTCGCCATGTACGCCAGGCTCGGGCTCGGCCTGGTCTCAGAGGAAGGAACCTGAACGCCCGGATGGCGATCAACCCGCTGCTGATCCAATACATCCGCACATTCGTCCGAGACGACTATACGGCGAACGATCGGATCGAGGCACAGCTCAACGAAGAGGGCTGGGACGGCCTCTACTCGTTCCTGTGCGCCGTCTTCGCCTACGCGATCGATCTACACTTCGACGGCAAGCGCGACGACAGGGCAATCAGACGGTTTGTCGCCGACATCCGTTCCGAGAACCCAGAGGTGGCCGACCAGATCGACCCCGTGTTGGCGGAGAACATCATCTTCGCTGTCCTAGACGACTCAGTCGACCTTGAAGCGCCACCAGAAACCCTTGCCAGGGTACAAACACTCGGCATCTACAAGGCTCTGAATGAGGCAAGTCTCTCAGATAGTGAGTTGGATGAACTCCTAGCCAGGGCCGCACAACTCGCCGAAAGCTGACCGGCCAGGCGTTCTCGCAGTGCGGAGACGAAATCTGGAGCGAGGCTCCCCCCAAGCCTCCGGGTACCGGAGGCCCACGGTCAAACTGGCTCAGTGCTGATGCCGGGAATTCCCTCGGATCACCCCCCGCGTACGCGGGGAAGAGCCGAGGTAGAGCAGGACCGCCTGAGCAGCGCTCGGATCACCCCCGCGTACGCGGGGAAGAGCGTGACATAACGTCCCAAAGTTTAGCCCGGGTAGGATCACCCCCGCGTACGCGGGGAAGAGCCGCGCCAAACATTCGGTGGGAATATCCCAACCGGATCACCCCCGCGTACGCGGGGAAGAGACTTCCTGACTTGCACCGCTAGAGATCAACAGGCCAGACTCTCTCCACACTCATCAGCGGCCTCAGCTATGAATCCGTTTGGCTGTCGGGCTCTGACCCTACGACCCGGCCGGCCCCTACGCCATCCCCGAAACCCGACGGTCCCCACCGAAGAGCCAGCCACGTGACCAGCCGCCACCTGCTCGACGGTTTCCCTAGGCAACGATCCCCCCCCCCCCGCATACGCGGAGAAGACGACCGGATCAGCAAGTACGTCCCCGGCCGAGGTGGGATCACCCCCCCGCGTACGCGGGGAAGAGCCGCCGGGGTACTGCTCATCGGTATCGGCGCCAGGATCACCCCCGCATGCGCGGGGAAGAGGGGTTGGCGTTCCCGCCGCTGGTGATGAGGAACGGATCACCCCCGCATGCGCGGGGAAGAGCCGCCAAGATCGTAGGCGAGATGCTCGAAGTCCGGATCACCCCCGCATGCGCGGGGAAGAGCTGCACCTCTAGGCGCAGCATCAGCAGATAGTCGGATCACCCCCGCATGCGCGGGGAAGAGACACCACCCGGTCGGTCGGAGTACGGGGGTACGGGATCACCCCCGCATGCGCGGGGAAGAGCGGTCGGTCGGCGTGGTCGCCATCGATCGCTCCGGATCACCCCCGCATGCGCGGGGAAGAGCTGACTGCAATCGGCACAAGAGCGACCTCCTCCGGATCACCCCCGCATGCGCGGGGAAGAGCTGACTGCAATCGGCACAAGAGCGACCTCCTCCGGATCACCCCCGCATGCGCGGGGAAGAGAACTGCAACCTGGGGCACATCAACCTGGACGCCGGATCACCCCCGCATGCGCGGGGAAGAGAGCGGGCCGGACGGGTCGATCTGAGCCAGCTCCGGATCACCCCCGCATGCGCGGGGAAGAGCGGGCAACGGCGTGAACCGGGTATCCGGCGGTCGGATCACCCCCGCATGCGCGGGGAAGAGCAGCCGTGGTCCGAGCACGCGTAGCCGTCGCCCGGATCACCCCCGCATGCGCGGGGAAGAGAAGCAAGCCGATGACGACTACCCGTCGGCGTTCGGATCACCCCCGCATGCGCGGGGAAGAGACTTCCTGACCTGCACCGCTAAAGATCAACAAACCAGAACTTCCTCACCCTCATCGACGGCCTCAGCTATGGATCCCTGTCGTGGCTGTCGGGCTCTGACCCTACGACCCAGTCAGCTCCCGCGCCAACCCGTCCGCCGTCGACCCCCAACCCTGCCGAGCAGGCGTCGACTCGGACGACTGGCGAAGCCCTCCACGAGCATGAGGGCCTGGAGCGCCTCACCGGCTCTCACATCTCCGGAGCATTCCCGCGAAGGAGAGGGATGCGGACGCGTACCGCGACCAGGCCACAGGTTGGATCACTACCAACGGTCCATGGAAACGATCTTTGACCCAGATCTTAATGAAACTAATTCGCAATCTTGTGTCGGCTACCCAAATTGTCGTACCGCCGTGTTTGCATCCGGATGCCTCACAGGCGGTCGTGGGAGGAGGTAGCCGAATTGGATCTAGGTCACGAGAAGGTCGATCCTGCGATCTGGGGCAAGTCTCGGCATCTCCCGGTGCCATATCCGCTGCTCTGGCACTTGATCGACACCGCCGCCGTTGCCGCAGCGCTGTGGGATCGCTTCCTGACCCCAAACCAGCGGAGGGTTATCGCGGAAGGGCTGGGCACCGACGTCACCCACGCGAGATCGTTGATCATGTTCTGGGCGGCGCTACACGATGTCGGCAAGGCGACACCTGGCTTTCAGAAACTAGACAAGATCGCGTTCGCCGCGCTACGGAACAGCGGTCTGTATGAGGACACCGCAGGCGACGGTTCGCTGGGGCACGACACCGCCGGCCAGTTGGCCTTACCTGCCCTCCTGGCCCTCCTTGGGTATCCACAGTCGGCTCGACGTGTCAGTAGCCGCCTGACGTACCGCGTTGCTCAAGTCGTCGGCGGGCACCACGGACGCTTCCAACTGACGAGTGGTTCCCATGGTGGCCGGTTGCAACTGGGCGAGGGCGGCTGGGCGCGCCAGCGGGCGGCACTGGTGCGGGCGGTGCATGAGGCGGTCGGGTCGCCTGAACCACCGCCGGCCATGAGCGCGCCGGTCAGCGTCCTGGTCACCGGGCTGGTGATCCTCGCCGACTGGCTGGCCAGCCAGGAACACTTCCTACGCCGGCAGCTGCCACGGGTACCACAGCACACAGACGCCGCCGTGGTCTCGGCCCATCTCGCGGCCCTGGCAGGGCCCGCCGCCGCCCTGCTCGACGAGGCTGGCCTGGGGACACCGTCGTTCCGCACCGCGGGCTTCGAGGACATGTTCGGGAAACACCCCAACGCGCTTCAGCGGTCGATCATCGATGAGCTGCTGCCAGTCATCGATGGTCCAGGGCTGGCGATCGTCACGGCGGCGACGGGCAACGGGAAGACCGAAGCCGCGTTGGTGGCTACCCGAAGGTTGGCCGAGGTGTGCGGTGCGAACGGGTTCTTCTTCGCCCTGCCGACCATGGCGACCTCGGACGAGATGTACCTCCGGGTGCGGGACTTCGCCACCAAGCTGGCCGCAGGTCCGGCACCGGTCACCCTGCTGCACAGCCTGTCGTGGCTGAACGCGGAGTACAGGGCCCGCACCGCCGGCGGCATCGGCGATCCCGGCACGGTGCTGTCCGACGACTCAAGTCCCGACGTGATGCCCACGGATTGGCTACGGGGCCGCAAGCGCGGGCTGTTGGCTCCGATGGCGGTAGGCACGATCGACCAGGCCCTGCTCGCCGCACTGACCACCACGCACAACGCACTACGTCTACTCGGCCTGTCCGGCAAGGTGTTCGTCGTCGACGAAGCGCACGCTTACGACGACTACATGACCAGCCTGCTGCGTCGCCTGCTGAGCTGGCTCGGAGCATACGGATGCCCGGTCGTCCTGCTGTCGGCGACGTTGCCGTCGACGCAGGCGGCGTCGCTCGTGCGGGCGTACCAGGAAGGCGCTGGTGTCGAGCCGACCCCGGTGACCGTGCCCTATCCCGGTTGGACGTTCGTGCCAGCGGCCCACAAACGGGATCCGATCTCGATTTCGACGGCGGCGCGGGATGCGCTGGCGGCGAGTCGCAGCATGACGTTCGCGCTCGACGTACGCCCGGTTCGTCACCTCAGCGGGCCGGCACACGATCCAGCCGACCGCAGGGTCGTCGTGCGGCAGGTGCTGACGCCGGTCGCGGAACACGGCGGATGCGCGGCCGTGGTCTGCAACACGGTCAACGACGCCCAAGAGACCTACCGCGTACTCCATGACTGGGCGCCCCACGAGGTGGATGTGATACTGCTGCACTCCCGGTTCCCGGCTCGCCGCCGGGAGGAGCTCACGACGGACATTCGCAGGCGGCTGGGCAGGGACGGCGACCGTTCCCGTCCGACGATCGTCGTGGCCACCCAGGTGATCGAGCAATCACTCGACCTGGACTTCGACCTCCTGGTGACGGACCTGGCGCCGATGGCGCAGCTGTTGCAGCGGGCTGGCCGGTGCCACCGGCACGTCCGGCCGAGGCCGTCCTGGGCTGCGCAGCCGCGAGTGGTGGTCCTCGATCCGCGCGGACCGGACGGTGTCGCACACGTCAGGCCCACAGCGTGGGGCGACGTGTACGCGCGGTACCTGTTACGAGCCACGCACCTACGGCTGAAGGGAATCGACTCGATCACCGTTCCGCACGAGGTGCAGGAGCACATGGAAGCCGTCTATGTGCCCCAGCCGATCCACCACGACCCGGTGTTGAGCGCCGAGTATGACGCCTACCGAGCCGAGGCGATAGCGGCGCGCGGGACGGCTGAACTCGGCATCATCCCCGAGCCCGCCGAGGTCACCGACCTGGTGGCGCTCAGCCACACCGATACACCCGAGTGGCGCGCGTCCACCCGGCTGGGAGCCGAGTCGGACCGGCTGCTCTGCTGCTACCTCGACCCCGACGGTGGCCAGTGGCTCGACCCGCAGCAGCTCCACCCACTTCCCCAGGCTGGCTCTGGACCGGGCGGCCGGTTCACCGACGAAGAAGTGCGGAGAATCCTCCAGGAGACGATCCCGGTTCGGGCCGGTCTTCTCGAGGGATACAAGCCTCCCGCGGCGTTGCCGGCGAGCTGGAGCAAGAACGGTTGGCTCCGGGACCTCCGACCAATGTGGTTTGCGATCTCTCCAACGGGTCCCGTGCCCGCGATCTGGGGCCGCCGGATGGCATATCTCGACCCGGATCTCGGCCTTGTCGTTGCACCTGTGGATACGGGGTGAGAGTGGCTTTAGTCGTCTATCTGACGTTGGACTTTTCGGAACGCGAGTAGTTCAGCAGAATCAGGCGGTCTGCCCCTCAGGGAGTCGCACTCCATGACGAATTCATTCGATTTGATCGACCAGCCGTGGATTCCAGTGTCGGTTGGGCGTGAGTCCAAGATGGTGGGCCTACACGAGCTTTTCGTGCGGTCGGCAGAGTTCGACGAACTCGCCCTTCCGGTACCGCCGGCCGCGTCAGGGCTGTGGCGGATCCTGTATGCGATCACGGCCCGCATCACCGGCTTGGATGTGCTGCGCGGAGCACAGTGGAAAAAGCGGCAGGAGCAAATCCTGGATCAGGGCCGGTTCGCCCCAGAAGACGTCGATGCCTACTTTACGAAGTACCGGGACCGCTTCAACCTGTTCGATCCCGATCGTCCCTGGATGCAGGACCCACGGCTGTCCGTCGAGTGTCCCAAGCCCTCGGGCGTCAACAAGCTGGCATTCGACCGGCCCGCAGGCAACACACAGGTGTGGTTCGGCCACCACACGGACAAGAACCCGGTTGCTCTGACGCCCCAGGAAGCAGCGTGGTATTTGATCGCGCAGCTGTACTACGGTGCTTCCGGGCAGTGTAGTGTCCGGAAGGTGGCCGGGCAGAAGTTCCTTAACAGTAATGCCGGTCCGCTGCGCGGCACCGTGTCATACCACCCACTCGGAGCCAACCTGTTCGAATCGCTGGTGGTGGGCGTGCCACCAGCAACGTCAGGGCAGGCCGAAGGGCCGGACCTGTGCCCATGGGAACGCGACGAGCTGCCCGACCCTCTCGGTGTGCCGTGGCCGGTGTCGTGGCCGTGCGGCGTGCTGACCGGCCGATCCCGGCACGCCGTGCTGCTGGTCCCGGACGCCGCCGGTGAAACCGTGACGAACGCGTACGTCACGTGGGCGTGGCGGCTGCCCGGGGCGGCGGCCGCCGACCCGTACGTCGTGCGGCTGCAAGACAAAAAAGGCAACTGGTACCAACGATCGGCCGACTACTCCCGGGCGCTGTGGCGAGACGTCGACGCCCTGCTTGGTGGCACCAGTGCCGTCAAGAGACACCGCCCCGACGTCATGGCTGCCGCTGCAGACCTTGAGCTCGACGGCCGAGTCCGTGCGTACGGATTCGATCAGGACGTGCAGAAGGCAAGGGACTCACAGTGGTACACCGCGAAGACCCCGCCGATCCTGGGTTGGTTGCGCGAACGCGACCCAGAGACCGCTGATGGGGTGGCCCTGATGGCCGGGGCAGCGGAGTCGGTCGGCGAACAGCTTGGCGCGGTGTTGCAGCAGGTCTGGCTGGAGGCCACCAACGCCGACAAAAATCGGAAAAGCCCGTGGGCTCGTGTGGGTCAGACGTACTACTGGGCGAAAGGCGAGGCCGTTTTCTGGGAACACGCGCATAACGGTCAATTCACTGAGGGCAGTCGAGCCTTCGTCCGCCTGGGGCACGAGGCTATCGATTACGCCATAGGCACAAACACCCACTTACCGCGGATAGCAAAGGCCGCGCAGTTGGCCCATCGCCGGCTGGCAGCTCCGTCGAAGAAAGGATCCGCCACGTGACGTCTACGGGCGTCGAAGAGAAGCCGCCCCGAGAGGGCGCCGAAGAAAAGCCGACCAAGAAGTTCGTGCGACAGATCACCGAGCAGTGTCTCCGGGATCGTGGCCGGCGTGCGGCGCTGCGTCGCGGTCTGCGCCGTCCTCCCGAGGAGGCGTACACCATGCACGCGGTTGTCGCCCCACTGCTGCCGCCGCGGCTGAGACGCGACCACGAGTACGCCTACTACGCCGTCGCGGCGATGATCGCGGCGTCCGTCCGGGACCAGCCGAACACCGATCCCGGTGACGGGGAAACCCCCGGCGTTGACGGCGTCGAAAAGGTGGCCGCTGCTGACGGCAATGCTGAACCAGGTGACCGCCCCAACCTGGGGCAGTCGTTGGCCTGGGCGGTGTGCCGTCCAGGGCCGGGCCGCCGCCCAATGAACCCCGCCACTGCTGAAAAACGGCTGCACCTGCTGGTTCGGCAGGGCTACCCAGGCGTTTACCAGCACCTGGCCGGTCTCGTACAGCGTCTCGGCGCGATCGAGGTCCAGGTGGACTGGGAGCAACTTCTCGATGACCTCTGCCAGTGGCGGTATCGCCGCGACCAGGTCGCCAAGCGGTGGCTCCAGGCGTACTACCGCACCGTGCATGAAGCCGACAGCCACGCCAAGCAGCAACCGAACTCAGAAGAGGAGGAAGCAGAATGATCGCCCGCTACATCGACATCCACGTGCTGCAGACCGTTCCGTACGCCAACCTCAACCGCGACGACCTAGGGTCGCCCAAGACCGTGCGCTTCGGCTACACCGACCGCACCCGGGTCTCCAGCCAGTCCTGGAAGCGCGCCGTGCGGGAGGAGTTGGAGAGTTGGTGTGGCAATGCAGCCAAGCGCACCCGATGCCTCCCGCAAGCGGTCCGAGAGCGCCTGACCAATCGGGGATGGGACCGGGAGCTGGCGGACTTCGCCGCCGCGCAGGTCATCGCCACCCTCTCCGCGATCGCGGGCAAGGACAAGGCATTCAAGCTGGACGAAAAAACCGGTGAGGCAAAGGTATTGTTCTTCCTGCCCGAGCGAGCTTTCGACGAGCTGGCCGACATCTGCGTACAGCAGCGTGATCGGCTCATCGGTCTCCGGTCCGGGACGATCAAGATTAAGAAGGGCGAAGCAGCGCTGCCGGCGGATCCGATAAAGGAGGTTATGCTTCGTCGCAACGAGGTGATCAACCTGTTCGGACGGATGTTGGCGGAGCTGCCAGACGCCAACGTAGACGGTGCTGTTCAGGTCGCCCACGCATTCACCACACACGGCACAGACCCGCAGGTTGACTTCTTTACCGCCGTGGACGACCTGAAGCAGGACGCCGAGCAGCTCGGCAGCGGACACATGGACAGCGCCGAGTTCAGCACCGGAACGTTCTACCGGTACGCCAGCCTCAACCTGAGGGACCTCGTCAAGAACGTCGGTGACGCCGCCACGGCGGTCGAGCTCACGACGGCCTTCCTCTCGACGTTCATCACGGCCATGCCGAAGGCGAAGAAGAACTCCACCGCACCGTTCACCGTGCCCGACCTGGCCTACATCGCGGTCCGCGGCGACCGACCGGTGTCGCTGGCCAGCGCCTTCGAGGCTCCGGTACGAGCCACGTTCGACGGTGGATACGCCGAGCCATCGCGTCGGCAGCTCTCCGACTACGCCGGCCGGATCTACCGGCTGCTCGGCAAGCATGGCCTGATCTACCACGGGCACGCCAGCATCGATGACAAAGGGCTGGAACAGCTCGGCGACACCCACCCCAGCTTCGACGACCTCGTCGCCGCCGCCGTCGCCGCCGCGAGGACGGAATGACGGGCCTGCTGCTGCGGCTGGCCGCGCCAATGCAGTCGTGGGGCGACCACAGCACCTTCACCGTCCGAGACACCGCCACCGTCCCGACCCGCTCGGCCCTGATCGGCATGATCGCCGCAGCCCAGGGCCGGCGACGCGGCGAGCCGGTGAGCGACCTCCTTGCCCTCGACTTCACCGTTCGCATCGACCGGCCGGGCACCGTCATGCAGGACTACCACACCGTCGGCGGTGGCCTGCCGCCCGCGCAAACCATCCCCACCGCCGAGGGCGGCCGGAAGGAAAAGGGCAAGACCACGATCGTCTCGCGCCGGTTCTACCTGGCAGATGCCGTCTTCATCGTCGCGGTCACCGGCCCGGACAGCATCGTGGATCAGGTGCACAAGGCGCTGACGAGCCCGGTATGGGCTCCCTACCTTGGGCGCCGCTCCTGCCCTGTGGAACATCCGTTCCTACTGTCCGGCCCGATCAACGATGCCATCGGACACCTGGAACACCTGCCGCTGAACCGGATCCGTCCCGGCGGCAACAACGACACCGTCAGCGTGGACTTCGTGACCGGAGCGCCCGGCGACGGCGTGCCCGCCAGCCGGATGATGCTCAACGACGTACCCGTGGACCTGGAGCCGGTGGACGGGGATGAGCCCTCGCGACGGCGTCGCTATCTGACCCGCGAGGTCCACATCAGCACCCGCCGCCTGCCGGCCGGCCTGTGCGCCGGCATCGGCGAAACGTACCTAACCGCACTGGACGAATATCTGCGAGGAGTCCGAAGGTGACTGCCTGGCTGACCCGAATCGCACCCAACCTCCGCCACCCGGCAGCACGCCGGGACCTGTCCGACGTCACCGCCATGCACCGCAGGGTGATGTCCCTGGTGCCGGACGGCCTGGGCGATCAGGCGCGCCAACGGGCCGGTGTTCTCTTCCGGATCGACCACACCACCACCGGCCCGGTGCTGCTGATTCAGACCGCCCTGCCACCCGACCCGAGCCGGCTGCCCAGCGGTTACGGCACCATTGCCACCCGTGACATCAGTCCCCTACTCAAGGCCCTGACCACCGGAATGGCGGTGCACTATCGGATCGCCGCCAACGCGTCCAAGAAAGCCTGGAAAGGCGACAACGCCGGCAAGATCGTCGCGCTGTCCGGCCTGCAGGCCGAGCAGTGGTGGGAGCGCAAAGCCGAGGTTAACGGTCTCCAGCTACGCCACCTACGCACACAGCCGCAACCAGCCGCCCGTGGTCGCGCCGTCCCCGTATTCCACGCCATCACCCTCTTCGAGGGGCAGGCCGTGATCACGGACGTGGACCAGGTTCGCGCGGCGGTGCTGTCCGGTATCGGCCGTGGGCGCTCGTACGGCTGCGGGCTGCTCAGCCTCGCCCCTGCCCGGTGAGCGCCAACGCCCGGCAGCGGCTCGCCGCGCCGACCCTGGCCATGCTGCCCCGCGTGGCGGACTCGCTGAGCTTCCTGTACGCCGACATCGTCCGCATCGTCCAAGACGACACCGGAGTTCTCGCCCAGGTCGACACCCCGCGAGGAACCGAACGCGTCTACCTGCCCACCGCAGCTCTCAGCTGCCTCCTCCTCGGCCCTGGCACGTCGATCACCCACCGTGCCCTGTCCACCCTCGCCCGGCACGGCACCACGGTCGTCTGCGTTGGCTCCGGAGGCGTCCGCTGCTACGCCGGCATCACCCCCACCTCGCTGACCACCAGCTGGCTCGAAAAGCAGGTTCGGTGCTGGGCTGACGACAACAGCCGACTACAGGTAGCGGTACGCATGTACGAGCAGAGATTCGGCGAATCCGTGCCCGACGGCACCACACTGGCCCAGCTCCGCGGCATGGAGGGCCAACGTATGAAGGCGCTCTACCGGCTGCTGGCCCAGAAGTACCGAACCGGCAAATTCCGCCGCAACTACGACCCCGACGCGTGGGACTCCCAGGACCCGGTCAACCTCGCGCTATCCGCCGCCAGCGCCTGCCTGTACGGGGTGGTTCACGCCGTCGTCCTCGCCCTGGGCTGCTCACCGGCGCTCGGTTTCGTCCACAACGGCACCCAGCACGCCTTCGTCTACGACGTCGCCGACCTCTACAAGGCCAAGGTCACCGTGCCGCTCGCCTTTTCCCTGAGCACCTCCGCCCAGCCCGAGCGCGACGTACGACGCAAGCTGCGAGAAGAGTTCCGCCTGCTGAAGCTGATGCCGACGATCGTCACCGACATCCAGCGCCTGCTCGACCCCGACAACACCCCCAGGCAGCGGCAACCCGACGCCGGGATCATCTCCCTCTGGGACCCGGAGGTGGGCGCCGTGCCATCCGGTGTCAACTACGGGTCAGACCCTTGGGAGTGACATGGCCTCGATGGTCGTCCTCGCCACCACCGCCGTACCCGACCACCTACGAGGCGCCCTCAGCCGTTGGATGATCGAGGTCACCCCCGGCATGTTCGTTGGCACCCTCTCAGCCAAGGTTCGGGACGAGCTATGGAACGCCGCAAGCGCCGTCGTCGGCGACGGCGCCGCTGTCCTCATCCACCCAGCCGACACCGAACAAGGCTTCTCCCTACGGACCGCAGGGGAGCGCAGACGTTGCCCGATCGACTTCGATGGCCTCACACTCGTGGCGATGAGCCCAAAGGAAGCCCTCGATGCCACCCCCGACTCGCCCGAAGAAATCTGGCCGGAAGGCTGGTAAAACCGCAGGTCGCGAAGTGTCCTCCCCACGCACGTGGGGGTGATCCTGTCCCCAGGGCGTCAGTTTTCCCCTGACGATTGTCCTCCCCACGCACGTGGGGGTGATCCGATCAAAGATAAATCGCGGGAGAGGAGAGGGTGGTCCTCCCCACGCACGTGGGGGTGATCCGGCCGAGCGGCGGCGGATCCACGCGTACGTGTAGTCCTCCCCACGCACGTGGGGGTGATCCCCATATCGCGGCCTCACCGTATGCCTCCGCGCCGTCCTCCCCACGCACGTGGGGGTGATCCCTATCAGGAGCGGGAGGGGCGTCGGCGGGGGCGGTCCTCCCCACGCACGTGGGGGTGATCCTCCTCGATTCGGGGCAGCACCGTGTAGATCCCCGTCCTCCCCACGCACGTGGGGGTGATCCGGGGACGGATCGGCCGGCCCCGTCACGCGCCCGGTCCTCCCCACGCACGTGGGGGTGATCCGGGCATCACCGTCACGGCCACCCGCGGGCGGCCGTCCTCCCCACGCACGTGGGGGTGATCCGTTGACGTCCGATCCGGACT
>ERZ777003.2355-NODE-2355-length-22496-cov-15.127401_pt1 | contig 22496 bp, 18 predicted proteins | sample MGYA00374956_ERZ777003 | MGnify/ENA primary metagenome ERZ777003 (study PRJEB29302, sample SAMN06268252) | bioreactor metagenome | isolation source: Joint BioEnergy Institute, California, USA | place: USA:Joint BioEnergy Institute, California, USA | collected... | reverse complement strand
GCCATGCCCATCTACACCGATGCGCGTGCCCCAGGCTCAGACTGATGCGCTGCAATGCCCAGTGAGGTGGCACCTTCCGGCGGGGAGGTGATCGCGCCGCGTACCTCCTGGGGATGAGGGGCGGGGCGCCCGGCAGGGACGCCCCGAAGCTCTGAGGGCTTGCGCCGAGAGGAAGATCGTTCTACACCGGCGCGTGCGCCCGCGCGAACTGCTCGTGGCTCTCCACCAGCCCGTCCCGCAGCCGGTACAGCTCGGTGGCGAACTCGGCCGCCGCCGGGTCGTGGGTCGCCATGAGCAGCGTGACCCCCTCGCGGTCGCACAGCGAGCGCAGCAGCCCCAGCACCTGCCGCCCGGTCTTGCTGTCCAGGTCGCCGGTCGGCTCGTCGGCCAGGATGATCTCGGGGCGGATGGCGATCGCCCGCGCGATGGCGACGCGCTGCTGCTGGCCGCCGCTCATCTCATAGGGGCGGTGGTGCATCCAGTTGGTCAGCCCGACCGCCGCGAGGCAGCGCCGCACCCGCACGTCCCACTCGCGCCGCGGCGTGCGGCCCGAGAGGCGCAGCCCGAGCTCGACGTTCTCGTAGGCCGTGGCGGTCGGCATCAGCGCGAAGCTCTGGAAGATGAAGCCGATCCGGCGCCGCAGCTCGGCCAGCTCGTGCCCGCCCATCTCGTCCAGCCGCCGCCCGTTGACCGCCACGTAGCCCCCGGTCGGCTGGTCGAGCCCGCCGACTAGGTTGAGCAGCGTGGTCTTGCCGCTGCCGCTCGGCCCCATGAGCACCACAAACGCCCCGCGCGGCACGCGCAGGTCCACGCCGCGCAGCGCCTTCACCTTGCGCTCCGCCGCCGCGAACGTGCGCTCCACGCCGGCAACCTCGATGATATACTCCACTCCGCTCGTCGCCCTGTCTCTCATCGTTGCTGCCTGCGCCACCAGCCCCAGCGCCGCCGCGGGCGGCCGTTCGACTCGCCGGGCGCGCGCAGCGGCGCGTCGCTGTACAGCCCCTCGTACAGGTCGCCGCCCTCCGCGGGCGCCTCCACCGCGCCCATCCGGTCGTCGTCGATCGGCCGGATCAGAATGCCGCCGTCCACCAGCTCGACCTTCGCCCGCCGCCCGATCCCGGCCAGCGCGCGCTGCTCGCTCGGGATCTGCAGCCGCCCGGTGCGGTCCACCACCACCAGCTCCTCCGCCATCCGCGGGCCGCTGTCCGCCGGCTGGCCGTCGCCCGCGAGATCGGCGCGCCCGTTCGTGAGCGGGCGGTCGTCGGCGCTCCGCACCGTCTCGGTGCTGGTCCGGCCGTCGCGGATAGCGACCACCCGGTCGGCCTGCTCCGCCACGCGCGGGTCGTGGGTCACCACCACCACCGTGACGCCGTAGCGCTCGCGCAGGTCGCGCAGGAGCGCCAGGATCATCTCGGCGGTCGGCCAGTCCACCTCGCCGGTCGGCTCGTCGCCCAGCAGGAGCTTGGGCCGGTTCGCCAGCGCGCAGGCGATCGCGATGCGCTGCTGCTGCCCGCCCGAGAGCTGCGGCGGCCGCTTGTCGGCGTGCTCGCGCATGCCCACCGCGTCGAGCAGCTCGTCGGCCCAAGCGCGGCGCGCCCGCCCGCTGGACAGCTCGCCGCTTCCGGCCAGCGTCATCAGCAGCTCGATGTTCTCGCGCGCGCTGAGGTAGGGCAGCAGGTTGCGGGTGGTCTGCTGCCAGACGAACCCGACCTGCTCGCGGCGGTAGGCGGTCAGCTCGCGCTGGCTCATCTTCAGCAGGTCCTGCCCGTCCACCATCAGCCGCCCGGCCGACGGCCGGTCCAGCCCGCCGAGCGCGCTCAGCAGCGTGGACTTGCCCGAGCCGGAGGGGCCGACGAGCGCGAGCATCTCCTGGCGCGCCACCTCCAGGTCTAGCCCCTGCAGCGCCACGACCTCGAGGTCCGCCACTTTGAATATCTTCACCAGCCCGGAGGCTGAGATGAACGGCTCCGAGTTTGTCATCTCAGTTCACATCGCCCAGCTTGACGGCCTGGAACAGCCGCATCCGCCCCAGCCCCACGCCGAGCGCCACCAGCGTCAGCAGCAGCGCGGCGCCGAAGACGGCGTAGATGATCGCGACCTGCTCCCAGGCCAGCTGCGGCTCGTACGGCGGCGTCCCGGGGTGCGGCCCCGCGCCGACCTGCAGCAGCGGCACCACCAGCCGCGCCGCCAGCGCGCCGATGCCGGTGCCGGCCCCGATGCCCGACGTGACCAGGATCAGCTGCTCGAGGGTCAGCGCCAGCCCGACCTGCGCGCCGCTCATCCCCAGCGCCTGCAGCACCCCGAGCTCGATCGCCCGCCGCCGCGCCGTGATCAGCCCGGCCAGCAGGAAGCCCAGCAGCGTCAGCCCGCCGGCCGCCACGAACCCGACCGACAGCAGGCCGAACAGGCCCTGCCGGCTCGGGCGCGCCTGCTCGCGGGCGATCAGCGCGCTCGCGTCGATCGCGTCCACCACCGTGATCCCAAGCTGCCGCACCCCGGTGACGATCTCCTCCAGCTTGGCCTGCGGGTCGCGCTTGATCCAGACGTCGTACGGGTACTGGCCGCTCATCTGGTCGAACACGTAGTTCAGGTTCGCCACCACGATCGGCCCGTCCTGCGGGTAGTAGCCCGGCCACAGGTCGATCGCGCCGATGATGCGGAACCGCACCTCGCGCTGGTCGCCGTACATGCGCATCAGCACCGGCAGGGTGTCGCCGACCTCCAGGCCGCGCGCGAGCACGTCGCGGCTCACCAGCACCCCGTCGGCGTTGCGCGCCAGCAGGTTCATCAGCCCGCCGAGCGACTCGCCGCCGCCCCAGGCGCGCTCGAAGTGGTTCACCACCTTCGGGAAGTCCACCCGGTCGATGCCGATCACCCGCGCGTTGCGGTTCGCCCCACCGAGCCGGATCGTCGCGTCGTAGGTGCCCACGCGCGTCGCCGCCAGCACGCCCGGCACCTCCAGGTGGTCGGTCACCGGGTAGAACAGGAAGCGCGGCTCCTCCTGGATGTCGACCCGCTCGGGCTGCTGGGGCTGGCCGCCGGGCTGGCTGCCGGACTGCGCCGCCTCGGTGCTCTGGCCGGTCTCGATCAGCTGCGTGTCGGCGCCGACCTGGTAGGTCACCGCGACGCGCAGCGCGCCGTCGATCGTGGCCGCCATCGAGGCGCTGAACGCCGCCAGGCTGAGCGTCAGGATCAGCAGCAGCAGCGGCCCGCGGTACGCGCTGGGCTGGCGCGCCAGGTTGCGCAGCACGATCAGCGGCACGGTCCACTCCGGCGCGGCCGCGAGGCGCGCCAGCACCTCGAGCAGGAGCGGCACCAGGCGCACCGCCAGCAGGCCCAGCCCGAAGCAGAGCAGCACCGGCACCAGCATCAGCAGCGGGTTGGCGAACGGGTCGCTCCCGGCCTGCCCGAAGAACAGACCGCCCGTGCGCTGCAGCTGGTAGATCCCGTAGGCCGGCGGGATCAGCAGCAGCAGGTCCAGATAGTAGCGCTGCCAGAAGGGGGGCCGCAGCGTGCGCGCCGCCTGCTGCTGCTCGTCCACCAGTGTGCGCCGGGTGGCGCCGAAGGCCGGCAGGAGCGCCGCAGCCACCGCCAGCAGCACCGCCGCCACGCCGTAGGCGAGCGCCCCGGGTGTCAGCGCCAGCGCCGTCTCCCCCGCCGGGCCGTCCCCCTCCGCCAGCTGAAGGAAGCTCGTCGTCCGGCCCATCAGCTGCGCGAACAGCAGCCCGAGCTGCGGCCCGGCCGCCAGCGCGATCGCTCCCAGCAGCCCCCACTCGACCACATAGACGCCGAGGATCTGCGCGTCGCGCACGCCGCGCGTCTTCAGCAGCGCGATCTCGCCGCGCTGCCGGTTCACCAGCAGCCCGGCCACCAGCGCCACGAAGTACAGCACCAGCCCGAGGATCGGCACGCTGAACACCAGCAGCTGGACGGTCAGCTCCTGCGCGCTCTGCCGGTAGCGCGCCAGCGCCTCCGCCGGGCTCTGCTCCAGCCGCAGCCCCGGCACGGCCCCCGCTGCCTGGGCGCGGATCGCCTCCACCCGCGCCAGCAGCGGCGCCGCCTCGGCGGCCGTGAGCCCCTGCCCTGAGAGCCGGGCGAACCACAGTACCTGCCCGACCTCGTTGCGCAGCGCCGCGGCCACCGGGCCGGTGTAGGTCTCCTCCGGCACCAGGATCACGTCCTTCAACGTGCTCGGCGCGAAGAACCAGGCCGGGTCGGCGGCGTTGGCGGCCTCCCACAGCCCCGCGACGCGGATCGGCAGCGAGACCGGCCGGCTGCCGGCCCCCACCAGCGTGAAGCTGTCGCCGACGTTGATGCCGACCTCGTCCGCCAGGGCCCGCGACACCAGCACCTCGAGCGGCGCGCTGGCCGTCGGCGCCTCGGAGGCCGGGGCCGGCTGCTCGCCGTCCACGATCCGCATCTGCGGGTCCAGCCCGGTGATGAAGCCCAGCGTCACATTCTTCAGGAACTGGTTCTGCCCGCCCGACTCGCTCGGCGGCACGAACAGCCGCAGCTGGTCGGTGCGGGCGTGGCGCGCGAAGCTGTCCAGCGGCAGGCCGAGGCTGCGGATGCCGCCGCCGGAGATCAGGTCGTCGGCCGGCTGCACCCGCTCCCACTCGAGCGGGCCGTTCCAGGCGCCGACGTAGCGGAACAGCAGCGCGAAGGGCGAGCGCCCGTCGCGCCGCTCCACCTGGGCGATCTCCTCGCGCAGCAGGCGCAGGCTGGCGCCCTCGGCGTACACCGGCACGCTCACCGCCAGCGCCACCGCGGTGGTGAGCGCCGCGAGCGCGCACAGCGCCAGGCCGAGGTTGGCCCGGAGCCGCTTCGCCGCCGTGGTGAACACCGAGAGAATCGTGAGAAACACGTACATCGACGCTTACAAGTCTGTTGGCTCGAAGCAGCGCACCTCGTGACCAGGTGACGTGCGCTCGCTCCGCTCGCGCTGACCCGGTGACAAGGTGACAAGGTGGCCTGGTGACACGGTGACTGGGTGACTGGGTGACAAGATGTTTCGTGGTGCGGTAGGGGTTCCCGGTGTCCAAAGGTCACCCCGTCACCCCATCACCCAGTCACCCCGTCAGGAGCGTCACGAGCCGCCTACTGCCCGACGATCACATCCCCCTCTTCGAGCCCTTCCAGGATCTCGACCTGCTCGTCGGTCTCGATTCCGATCCGCACGGTCACGCGCCGCTCGCGGTCGCCCTCGCGCACCACCACGAAGCGCCGCCCCTCGAAGGAGCGCACCGCCTCGGGCGGGAGCCAGAGGACGTCCTCCTTGCGCTCGAGCACGATCGTGATTCGCCCCACGGTCGTGCCGGGGGTGAGCTCCTGGCCCATCGTGTCGAGCACCTGGAAGCGCGTGGTCTGGTCGCGGTCCTGCACGACGCCGCTGCCGCCGCTGCCGTAGGGCGCCGGCATCTGGCGGATCACCGCGGGCAGCGCCAGGTCCGGGCGCGTCAGCAGGCGGATCTCGGCGGGCTGGCCCTCGGTCAGCTGGCGCATCTGCTCGCCGCTCAGCGTCGCCGCGAACTCGAGGTTGGTCGGGTCGGCCACCTCGACCACCGGCTCGTAGGCGGTGACGGTGGAGCCCTCCTCGATCGCGATCGCGATCACCTGGCCGTCCTGCGGCGCGATGATCTGGCCATCCTGGACCTTTTCGCGCGCCCGCTCCAGCGCCCGCTGGGCGTCCTCCACCGCCTTGATGTTGGCATCGAGCGTCTTCTCGCGCGCCTCCTCGAGGGCCAGCCGGGCCTGCTCCACCGCCCGCTGCGCGTCCTGGATCTCCTTGGTGCCCTCGCCGCTGAGCAGCTTGTCGACCACGCGCTGCGCCTCGGCCACCCGCTCCTCGGCCTCGGCGATCTCCACGATCTCGTCCTCGCGGGCGCGCTCGACCGCCCGCTGCCCCTCGACGATCGCCAGCTCGGCGCTCTCCATCGCGCTCTGGGCGTCCTTCAGCCGCTGCTCGAACTCGCGCTTCTGCTTGTCGGTCAGCTTGTTCGGGATGCGCTCGCCCTCCGGCCCGATGGTGTAGGGGTTGTCCGGGTCGGTGCCGTAGTTCTGCACCCACTCCCAGTCCCAGCGCGCCTCGCTGAACGCCGCCTGCGCCTTCTCGAGCGCGTCGGCCCGGGCCTCGAGGTCCCTCTCGGCGCTGGTCTTGGCCCACGACCGGTCGTCGCGGGTGCGCTGGAGCTCGCGCTGGGCCTCCTCGAGCGCCTTCTGCGCCTCGCGCAGCTTGTCGTCCTCGCCGCCCGGCAGCAGCGCCGCCAGCGCCTCCTGGGCGTCCTCGAGCGCCAGCTCGCGCTCGCGGATCTCCTTGGCCTGCGCCCGCCGGGCGCTCTCGAGCTCGCGCTCGGCCGCCACCAGCGCGTCCTCGGCGTTGCGCAGCTCGTCGATCGCGTCGTCCTGCTCCAGCTCGGCCAGCACGTCGCCGGCCTTCACCGTGTCGCCGCGCTGGACGTGGACGGCGTTCACGCGCCCGTCGCGCCGGAAGGCCAGCCGCACCAGGTCCACCGGCGTCACGCGCCCGGTGATCTCGAGCAGCCGGCTGATCTCGCCCCGCTCCACGACGTAGGTCGGCCGCTCGAGCGCCGGGTCGGGCGGCAGCGGCGTCGGCGTCGGCGGCTCCTGCGCCGCCTGCGTCGGCGCGCCGCACGCGGCGATCAGCGCGCTGAGCAGCGCGCCGATCAGGAGAACGGGGACTCGTGCTCGACTCATGGTTGTTTTGTTCCAGGTCATCTGTATCGTGAACTGACAGGGCTTGCGCGGTGGTTACGCCCTCGCCTGCGCTGAAAGGTCGGGGAGGCGGGCCTTCCCAGAAATCTCTCTCCCGCCGCTCTGCAGCCACGTCGCAGCCGCAGAGCGACGGGAAGAAGCTCATCGGAGGGCCGCAGGTCCACCGGACCTCCCCGCGGCACCCGCCACGCAGCGCGCCCTACCCCCTCGGGAACGGGCTCGTCTCCTCGACGTTGAAGCCCTGGTAGGTCGGGTCGACCTGCGTGGCGCAGGTCGCCGGCTTCTCGCCCCCGGCCACACACTCCAGGTACGCGGCCGTCAGCCGCTGCGCCTCCTCCAGCCCGATGGCCAGATCGGCGCCCTTCTCGACCGTCTCGTCCAGCGCCTTGAAGAACCAGTACGGGTCCATCTGGCCGCCGTAGAGCACGTACGGGTCATCGCCCGGGGCGCCTGGGCGCGCCAGCACCTCCTCGTACGCGTCGTACACCTCCAGGCGCTCGGGCGTGCTCTGCGCGCGGTACGCCTCGCCCTTCGCCACCGAGATGCGCGCCGGGTAGTCGCCGTACACGATCGAGGTGTCGGTCGTCAGGAACTTCAGCCACTCCCAGCACGCCTCGGGGTGCTCGGTGCCCGCGGCGATGTGCACCCCGCGCGCGTAGAAGTCCCCGCTCCGCAGGCCGTTGTTCCCCACCGGGAGCGGCGCGACGCCCACCTCGAACGTGCGCTCCTGCCCCGGGAAGGCCGGCTCGCTGAGCGCCGAGATGGGCCGCGGCCCCTCGCGGCTGAAGATGCCGTAGCCGGTGTCGAGCCACATGCCGGCCCGCCCGCTCTGCACGATCTCGAAGGACTTATCCTCGAAGCCGGGGTCGTTGCGCTTGTAGTACAGGCGCAGCGGCGGCATCACCCCGTGGGTCTTGGACAGATCGATGTACCACTGGATGGCCTCCACGGTCTTCGGGTCGGTGAAGTTCGGCCGCAGGTCCTGCCCGCTCCCGGTCGTCAGGCGGCCGCCGAACTGGCCGATGAAGAACAGCAGGTCGGTCGGGGCGCCGTTCAGCGCCACGTACCCGTACTGCTTGCTGTCGCCCTCGCCGTGGGTTAGCGCCTGCGCCGCCGCCAGGAAGTCCTGGACGCTCCAGCTGCCGTCCGGCGTCTCGATGCCCGCGGCGTCGAAGGCGGTGCGGTTGTAGGTCAGCGTGCGCAGGTTGAAGGCGTACGGCAGCCCGTAGGTCTTGCCGTCGCGCCGGAAGGCCTCGAGCACCGCCGGCGGGAAGTCATCGCGCAGCGGGGTGCTCCCGTCGCCGCTGGTGTCGCTGTCGAGCAGCGGCTGCAGGTCGAGCAGGTGGGCGATCTCATCGGCGCCCAGCGAGCTCTGCGTCCAGGTGAAGCAGTCGGCCGAGCCGGCCACGTCGGCGATCTGCGGCGGCCCCTCGATGAAGTCGACGGTCTTGACCTGCACGAAGATGTCCGGGTGCTCCTCGCGGAACCGCCGCGCGATCCGGCGGATCTCCGAGGGGCTGAAGCCGGGCACGGCGAAGGTGATCGTCGTCGCGCCCTCGGGCGCCACCTGCGGCTCGGGGGTGGCCACCAGCACCGGGCTGAGGTCCGGCTCCGGCGTGGGGGTCAGGTTCTGCTGCGCGTAGGTCTCGTCGAGCCACCTCTGCGCGTCGGCCAGCGCCTGCTGGACAGTCGTGTCGGGGTTCGTCACCACCGCGTTGATGGCCTGCGAGATGGCGCCGATCGTCAGGTAGTCGGGCGTCTTCTCCGGGTAGGGCGCGGGGTTGGCGAGCGCCCAGCGGTAGGCCGCGGCGGTCTCCTCGTCGATCGACTGCCAGAAGCCGCTCAGCTCGGCCACCGACTCGCGCGCCGGGATGCGCCCGGGCGGGTTGGCGGGCATCGACGTCCCCTGCGCGCCGGGCTGCTGGATCTCCTGCCGCGAGAGCCACTCGATCCACTTCCAGCTCTCGTTCGGGTAGGACGTGCCGCCGCTGATGATGAACGCCTCGCCGTTCAGCCCGCCCCACGGGTCCACGTTGTCGGCCGGGTAGGGCACCCTGCCGATGTCGATGCCCTCCGGCTGCGTCGGCTCGCCGTTCGGCCCGGGGATGTACACGTCGCCCCAGATCGCGATCCGCCCCTCGGCCACCGTCTGCCCGGGGTCCTCGGGATTGGGGCGGTCGGCGGTGTAGGGCTGGTACAGCACCCCCTTCTTGAACAGCTCGCGCAGCCGCTCCATCGTGGCGCTGATCCGCGGGTCGTCCAGCCGCAGCTCGCCGGCCGACGTGGTCGCCAGGTCGAGCCCCTCGGCCTTCAGCAGCGACGCCAGCGGCTGGAAGCCGCCGCTCTGGTCCAGGTAGCCGTAGGTCTGCCCCAGGCCGGCGCTGGCGCGGATCTGCTCGGCAGCCGCCAGCAGGTCCTCCCACGTCCAGCCCGCCTCCGGCTCGGGGAGGTTGGCGAGCGTGAACAGGTCGCGGTTGTAGTTCAGGATCTGCAGGTAGAAGTAGCGCGGCAGCGCCCAGGTGCCGCCCTGCGCCGACCAGCGCTCGAGCGCGCCGGGGTAGAACTCCTCGCGCCGGAAGTTCGGGTCGGCCTCCATCAGCGGCCGCAGGTCGAGCAGCAGCGGCGAGCCGAACGCCTCGGTGGTCATGCCGATCGCCGGCGCGGTGTCGGCCGCCGAGACGACCCGCCGCAGCAACGCGGTGGAGGACTCCGGGCCCTGCGCGCGCGGGTCGCTCATGATGTCGTCGAGCGACACGAGCACCACGTTGATGCCGGGGTGCTCGCTCATGAAGCGCTCGGCCAGCGGCTCGTACGCGGGCCGCTCATAGTCCCAGACGGCAAATGAGATTGTGGCGGTGTCGCCGGACGCGCCGGGGGTCGAGCCTGGCTGCGGGGCGCCGGGGGAGGGCTGCGGCGCGGCCGGCCCGCTGCAGGAGGCCAGCAGCCCGGCGAGCACAAGGAGGGAAAGCAGACGTCGCATGGTGGTCCTTAGTTTGGAATCAGCTGCCGACAGTATAACAAACCGGCTCTTTCTGCGGGGCCCCGTCCCGGCAGCGAAGCGCACCGGCGTGTCGCTCCAGCGTCTGGCGTCCCGCTTAACAGCTATGACGGATGGCGGCGCCGGATCGTTCCGCGATTCGGCCCCCGACATTTAGACGCGCGGCGCAGCCGCAACGTAACGCCGAAGGACGGCCGCGCGCGGCCAGATCGCGGCGCGTCCTTCAGGAATACCGCAGGAGTGCAGCCGCCGGATGCGGCCCGATCGCGTATAATTCCCACACGATCATCCGTACATCCCATGCCCGCCCGTCGCACGGTCGCTCCCGCGGTAGGGCCGTCAGTCACCTGCAACGCGCGATCGGCAACCTGTAGCCCCGGTGGCCTATGCATAGATCTCCACCCACCTCCCGCCCGTACTTCCGCACGCCCGCGCTCTCGCCCGACGGCGAGACGCTGGCGTTCGTGTACGCCGGCGATATCTGGCTGGTCAGCGCCAGCGGCGGCACCGCCGAGCGCCTCACCGCGCACCCGGCGAGCCACTTCTACCCCGCCTGGTCGCCCTCCGGCGAACATCTGGCGTTCACCTCCAACCGCACCGGCAGCGGCGATATCTACGTGATGCCGCTGGCCGGCGGCGAGGTCCGCCGCGTCACCTACCACGATGCGCCCAGCGTCGTTGAGGCCTGGTCGAGCGACGGGGAGCACATCTTCTTCAGCTCCCACCGCGAGCGCCAGGGCTCGGCGATCTACCGCGTCCCGGCGAGCGGCGGCACCCCCGTGCAGTGGATCAGCCAGCCGTACGAGACGCTGGTCAACCTCTCGGTCGCGCCCGGCGGCAGCCGGCTGGCCTTCAACATCAGCCGCGACCAGTGGTGGCGGCGCGGCCCCAACCCCTTCGGCGGCGCCGAGATCTGGACCGTCGGCGCCGAGTTCGGCGCGACCGACTTCCGCAAGCTCGAAGGGTACGCCGGGCTCAACCGCTGGCCGCTGTGGGCGCCCGACGCCCAGGGGCTCTACTTCGTCTCGGACCGCGACGGCGCCGAGAACCTGTGGTACCAGCCGCTCGAGGGCGGCCCGGCCCGCCGCATCACGTCCTTCACCGAGGGGCGCTTCCTCTGGCCCTCGATCAGCGCCGACGGCCGCACCGTGGTGTTCGAGCGCGACTTCGGCCTCTGGCGCCTCGACCTCGCCAGCGGCCAGGCCGAGCCGATCCCGATCCGCGTCCGCTCCGATACCAAGATCACCCCGGTGCGCGTCGCCGTCTACACCCGCGACCTGAGCGAGCTCGCCCTGTCGCCCGACGGCAAGAAGGTGGCGTTCGTCGCCCGCGGCGAGGTCTTCGCCGACTTCGCGGACAAGGAGACCGACCGCGAGCGCCGCCAGGGGCCGTCCTTCCGCGTCACGAACACCCCCTTCCGCGAGCGCGACATCGCCTGGTCGCCCGACAGCCGGATGCTGGTCTACACCTCCGACCGCGACGGCGACGAGGAGGTCTACCGCTACGACTTCGTCACCCGCACCGAGAGCCGCCTCACCGACAGCAGCGGCCGCAAGGAGGGGCCGCTCTACTCGCCCGACGGCGCCTGGATCGCCTACGCCCGCGGCGACGACGAGATCCGGCTGATCGACGCGGCGACCGGCGAGGACCGGCCGTTCATCCGCGGCAACTTCGTCTACGGCACCTCGTTCGCCTGGTCGCCCGACAGCCGCTGGCTGGTCTACAGCGGCCGCGACGCGAACTTCTTCAGCAACCTGTACCTCCAGCGGGTGGACGAGGACACGCCGCGCCAGATCACCTTCCTCAGCAACCTGACGCTCGGCGGCCCGATCTGGGCGCCCAACGGCCGCTTCATTATCTTCACCACCAGCCAGTACCGCGACGAGGCGCAGATCGCGCGGGTCGACCTGCTGCCCATTCCGCCGCAGTTCCGCGAGGTCGAGTTCGAGAAGCTGTTCGAGCCGAGGCCGGCGGCCGGCGACCGGCGGGCGGCTGCCGACCAGCGGCGAGCGCCGGCCGCCGAGGGGCGCCCGGCCCACGAGGCGGCCGCCGCGCCCGCTGAGCAGAAGGCGCCGCAGGAGCAGCCCGCGGAGGAGCCCGATGCGCCCGCGCCTGAGCCGCAGGCCGCCCTGGAGCCGGCCAGAGCCAGCGTCCAGCCCCCAGCGCCCGAGACCGAGGTCGTCTTCGATGGAATCGAGCGCCGGCTGCGCTTCCTCACCCCGGTCCAGATGGACGCCACCGCGCTGTGCATCAGCCCGGACAGCCGCGACCTGATCTTCAGCGCCGTCGTGGCCGGCAAGCAGAACCTGTGGACCCTGCCGCTCGACGAGGCGCGCGCCGACCAGCCGCCGCGCCAGCTCACCTCCAGCGGCGCCAGCAAGGGCTGGGCGCAGTTCGCGCCGGACGGCAAGAGCTTCTACTACCTGGAGGGCGGGCAGATCACGATCCGCAAGTTCCCCAGCGGCGAGGCCAGCCACCTCCAGGTGGCCGCCGAGGTCACGATCGACTTCAACCAGGAGAAGCTGCAGATCTTCGACGAGAGCTGGCGGCTGCTGCGCGACCACTTCTACGACCCGACCTTCCGCGGCCTGGACTGGACCGCCGCGCGCGCCCAGTTCACCCCGCTCGCCGCCGGCGCCCAGACCACCGCCGACCTGCACGCGATCATCAACCTGATGGTCGGCGAGCTGCGCGCCTCGCACCTCGGCGTGTACGGCGGGTGGCCCGGCCCGCGGCAGGACGGCTACACCGGCCTGCTGTTCGACCACGGCGAGCTCGCGCGCAGCGGGCGCCTGCGCATCGCCGGGATCGTCCCGGACAGCCCGGCGGCGCTCGCCGGGGACAGCCTGCGCATCGGCGACGAGCTGCTGGCGGTGGACGGCGTGCCCCTCGGGCCGAACGTCAGCCTGGACATGCTGCTCCAGCGCACCGTCGGCCGGCGCGTCGTGCTGCGCGTGGCCCCGTTCGACGGGAGCGGCCCCCCGCGCGAAGTCGCGCTGCGGCCGATCTCCGCCGACCAGTACGACCACCTGCGCTACCGGAGCTGGGTCTACACCAACGAGGCCTACGTCCACCGGATCAGCGGCGGCCGGCTCGGCTACGTCCACATCCGCCAGATGGACTACGAGAGCTACCAGCAGTTCCTCGTCGACCTGGACTCGGAGATCCACAGCAAGGAGGGGGTGGTGGTGGACACCCGCTACAACGGCGGCGGGCACACCGCGACCTTCATCCTCGACGTGCTGGCGCGCCGCAGCCTGCTGCTCAGCGCCTACCGAGACCGGACGTTCGCTGACGCGTCCTACCTGGCGGGCAACCGGCTGCTCAACAAGCCCACCGTCCTGGTCACGAACGAGAGCTCGGTCTCCAACACCGAGATGTTCAGCGAGGGCTACCGGCGCCTGGGGCTGGGCAAGGTGGTCGGGCGCCCGACGGCCGGCGCGGTGATCTGGACCAGCCGGCGGGTGCTGCTGGACGGCAACATCATCCGGCTGCCGCACCTGCGCGTCGCCACGCCCGAGGGCGAGGATCTGGAGGGGAAGGGACGCGCGGTGGACGTGGACGTGCCGCTGGCAGTCGGCGAGCTCCCCGGCGTGCGCGACAGCCAGCTCGACGCGGCCGTCCGCGTGCTGCTCGAGCAGATCGCCGCCGGCTGAGCGCGCCGCGTGCAGACGCCGCGCTACACCATCATGCGGTGCGCCAGGGCAGCCTGCACCCGCCGCGGCAGCAGGCGGGCGGCGAAGGCCGCCAGGGCGTTGAAGCGCCCCGCCACCACCGACGGCCTGCCGGCCAGCATGGCGCGGATGCCGATCCGCGCCACGTCCGCGCTCCTCATCATCGTGGCGCGCTGGTACAGCGTGACCTGCTGGCCGGCCACGCTGAAGAACTCGGTGGCCGTGACGCCCGGCGACAGAACGGTAACCCGCACGTTCGTCCGCCGCAGCTCGTAGCTCAGCGCCTCGCCGAAGTGGAGCACGTACGCCTTGGCCGCCGCGTAGCTGGCGTACAGCGGCGAGGGCTGGTACGCGCCGATCGAGGCGATCTGCAGCACAAAGCCGAAGTTGCGCGCCACCATGTCGCGCACGAAGAGCTTGGTGAGGTGGGTGAGCGCGATGATGTTCAGCTCCAGCATCGCCCGCTCGCGCTCCCAGTCGATGTTCACGAACGCCCCGTACAGCCCGAACCCGGCGTTGTTGACCAGCACATCGATCTGCCGCCGGTCGCTCCGCAGCCGGTCGTACAGCTGCTGCGGCGCGTCGGGCGGCGCCAGGTCCATGGCGATCACGTCCGCCTGCACGCCGAAGCGGCCGGCGACCTCGTCCGCCAGCGCGCGCAGGTTCTCCTCCCGCCGCGCCACCAGGACGACGTGGCAGCCGCGCGCGGCGAGCTCGCGGGCGAAGTCCGCCCCGAGCCCGCTCGAGGCGCCGGTGACCAGCGCCCACCGCCCTCGGATCGCATCGTTGGCCATGGCCTTCGCCTCACTGATGGAAGCTACGCGGTCGCCCTGCGGGTCGCCTCTTAGCAAGACTCTGGGGAGGCTTCGCCTCCCCAAACCCCTCCGCAGGCCCTGGTAACATCCTGGTGCCGCCGCGCCGGTAGGCTGCGCCGTAGTTTGCATTTCGCTCTTACCCACCGAGAGGGCACGCGATGACAGAGCAAGACAAAGCCGTGGTCGTCCGCCGCATGCTGCAGTCCGGCCGCGAGCTCTCGGAACAGCAGCGGCTCGCGCTGCACACGCTGCAGAAGCGCGTCGAGCAGCTGTGGCAGCAGCGCGAGGGCGCCCAGCCCGGCGAGGCCACCCAGCCCAGCGAGAGCGCCAGGCGCAGCTCGGCGGCCGGCTCCCGCTGAGCCGCCCCGCCGGCCCCCCTAGGTCGGGAACAGCACGCTGATGCTCTCGCGGTTGTGGATGCGGCGGATGGCCTCGCCGAACAGCGGGGCCACCGAGACCACCTCGATCTTGTCGCACAGCTCCACCGGCTGCGTCTCGACCGAGTCGGTCGTCAGCAGCCGCCGGATCGGGCTCGCGGCGATGCGCTCCATCGACCCGGGCGCGAACACGCCGTGCGTGACAGCCGCGTACACCGCGGTCGCGCCGCGCTCGAGCAGCTTCTCGGCCACCTCCACCAGCGTCCCGGCCGAGATCGTGAAGTCATCCACGATCAGCGCCGTCTTCCCGCGCACATCGCCGATGATCTCGTGCACCTCCGCCTGCTCGTCGTGCGCCACGCGCTCCTTGTCGCCGATCGCCAGCGACGTGCCGAGGTAGTGGGCGTAGCGCCGGGCCTTCTTGGCGAACCCCACGTCGGGCGAGACGACGATCAGGTTCTCCAGCCGCATCTCGCGCACGCGGTCGCACAGCACCGGCAGCGCGTACAGGTCGTCCACCGGGATCTTGAAGAAGCCCTGGATCTGCGGCGCGTGCAGGTCCATCGTCACCAGGCGGTCCGCGCCGGCGGCCTCGATCGCGTCGGCGCAGACGCGCGCCCGGATCGCCACCCGCGGCTCGTCCTTCTTGTCGCCCTTGGCGTAGCTGAAGTACGGCACGATCGCCGTGACGGACGCCGCGCTCGCCCGCTTGAAGGCGTCGATCCAGAACAGCAGCTCCATGAAGTTATCGTTGGCCGGGAAGGCGGTGGACTGCACCAGGAAGACGTGCCGCCCGCGCACGTTCTCCAGGATGCGCACGAACAGGTTGCCCTCCGAGAAGCGCAGCGTCTCGCTCTGGCTCAGCCGCACGCCCAGGTAGGCGCAGATGCGCTGGGTGAGCCGCCGGCTCCCCGAGCCGGAGAAGACCAACATCTCGCCTGTGTCGCCCATCGTTGTCCCCCGCCTCCTGGCCTACGACCCGGCGCTCGCGGCGGCGGCGATGATCAGGAAGAACGCCAGCGCCGCGCACAAGCCGATGATCACGAGGACCAGCTGCACATACCCCATGATCATCCCGGCGATCGCCAGCCCGTCGCCGCCGAGCTTGCCCTCCGACCTGCGGATCTCGTTGCGCGCCATGTGCCCGGCGATCACGGCGATGACCGCCGAGATCAGCGGCAGCACCGTCCAGGTCAGGATGCCGAACACCAGGCTCACGATCGCGGTGTTGCTGGTCGGGGGCTGAGGCGGCGCGTAGTAGGCGGGCGGCGCGTACGGCTGGGCCGGCTCCTGCGTGCGCTCCGGGGTCGGCGGCATCACCAGCGGCGGGGGCGCTGCCGGCTGCCCCGGCTCCGGCCCCACGTAGGTCGTCGGCGCGCTGGGCGGTGTCGATGGCGAGGTGCGCGTCCCGCAGTTCGGGCAGAACATGGCGCCCGCCGGCAGCTCCTCGCCGCAGTTTCCACACTTCATGCGCTCTCTCCCTCCTTCGTAGAGACGTAGTGGCAGTGCGTCCAGTGTTCGATCAGCGCCGCTTCGTCAGCCCGTCAGCGGAGGGCCAGCTCGCGCACCCGCGCCCCGATGTCCGGCGCCGTGACGAGGGCCTCGCCGACCAGCACCGCGTCCGCCCCCCAGTCGCGCACGCGCGCCACGTCGTCGCGGGTGAAGATGCCGCTCTCGCTCACCAGCAGCGGCCGGCCGCTCGCGGGCAGCCGCGCCGCGAGCCGCGCCGTCGTCTCCAGCGTTGTGGTGAAGCTGTGCAGGTCGCGGTTGTTCACGCCGACGATCGTCGCCCCGGCCGCCAGCGCCCGCTCGAGCTCCGCCTCGTCGTGCACCTCCACCAGCGCCTGCATCCCGAGCTCGCTCGTCAGGGCGAGCAGCGCGCGCAGCGTGGCGTCGTCGAGCGCCGCGACGATCAGCAGCAGCGCGTCGGCCCCGTAGGCGCGCGCCTCGTAGACCTGGTACGGCTCGAGGATGAAGTCCTTGCGCAGCAGCGGCACGGGGTGAGCGTCTCCGTTCACGGCGCTGGCGGCCGCAGCGCGATGCCCCTTCAGGCCGAGCGCGCGGATTCCCTCCAGGTACTTCAGGCTCCCCTGGAAGAAGCGCACGTCGGTGAGCACCGAGATGGCCGCGGCGCCGTTCTCGGCGTACGTCCGCGCGATCGCCAGCGGGTCGAAGTTCTCCAGCAGCAGGCCCTTCGAGGGCGAGGCCTTCTTCACCTCGGCGATCAGCGCCGGCCACTCCCGCCCGCGCAGCGCGGCCGCGAAGTCGCGCGCCGGCGGGGCGCCCGCCGCGCGGCGCTCGATCTCCGCCGGCGGGACCTTCGCCCGCTGGCGGGCGACCTCCTCGCGCTTGTGGGCCAGTATCTTGGTCAGAAAGGTCTCGGTTGCGGTCATGCGATCCTCTCGCCTCTCCCTGCTCCACGCGCATTGTAGCACGCCCGTCCGATGCTCTTATCAGGGGGACTACTCTTTACAGACAGGCGCGGATCACGTACCATAGCGGCGACTCTGAGGGACCGGGCTGATACACACGCGGAGTGTCGAGAGCGCGATGCGCTATGAGTTTGCGACCGCCGGTCGCATTGTCGTCGGGCCGGGGAGCAGCGCCGATATCCTCACGCTGGCCGAGCCGCTGGGCCGGGCCGCGCTGCTGGTTCACTCCGCCGGCGCCGTGGAGCGCGGCGGCGGCGCTGCGGATGTCATCCGCCGGCTGCACGATAGCGGGCGGGTCGCGGCCTCCTTCGCGATCCGCGGCGAGCCGGATATCGCCGCTGTCGAGGCGGCGGCGCAGGCGGCGCGCGCCGTGGGCTGCGACCACGTGATCGGCATCGGCGGCGGCAGCGTGCTGGACACCGCGAAGGCGGCGGCGGCGCTGGCGACGAACGAGGGCGGCGCGCTGGAGTACCTGGAGGTGGTGGGCGCGGGCAGGCGCCTGGCGAGCGCGCCGCTGCCGATGATGGCCGTGCCGACGACGGCGGGGACCGGCAGCGAGGTGACGCGCAACGCGGTGGTGGCCGCGCCGCAGCAGGGCGCCAAGGCGAGCATGCGCGACGCGGGGATGCTGCCGCGGGTCGCGCTGGTCGACTCGCTGCTGACCCACGATCTGCCGCCGGCGGCCACGGCGAGCTGCGGCATGGACGCGCTGACCCAGCTGATCGAGAGCTTCGTGACGCGGCGGGCGTCGCCGCTGACCGACGGGCTGTGCCTGGAGGGGCTGGCGCTGGCGCGGTGGGCCCTGCCGCGGGCCTACGCGCGCCCGGACGACGCGGAGGCGCGCGAGGCGATGAGCGCCGCGAGCCTCATGAGCGGCTTGACGCTGGCGAACGCGGGGCTGGGGGCGGTGCACGGCATCGCGGCGCCGCTCGGCGGCCAGTTCCGGGCGCCGCACGGGGCGGTCTGCGCGGCGCTCCTGGCGCCTGTGACGGAGGCCAACCTGCGGGCGCTGCGCTCGCGCGAGCCAGGGAGCCCGGCGCTGGCGCGCTACGCCCGGCTCGGGGAGCTGCTGGCCGGGAGGCGCGGCGCGAGCGAGACCGAGGCGGCCGACGGGCTGGTGGTGTGGCTGCGCGATCTGGCCGCGGAGCTCAACATCGCGGGGCTGGGGGCGTACGGCGTGACCGCGGGCGATATCCCCGGCCTCGCCGAGCGGGCGCTCCAGGCGAGCAGCACCCGCGGCAACCCGGTGGCGCTCACGCAGGCGGAGCTTGAGGAGGCGATCGCGGCGGCGCTGTAGCCGCCACCGCAGATGCGCTCAGGACGTAGACAAGGTTTCACATGGGACGTACTGCTCTCCTTCTCTTAGCGCTCGCTCTGGCACTTGTGTCCTGCGCCGCGCCGCCGCAGGGCGGGGCCGCGAGGAGCGCCGCGGCGCTCGAGGTCACAGCAGAGCCCTCGCCGGCGGCGCCGCAGCCCGAGACTGCGACCCCGGCCCCGCCCGCAACGCCGGAGGAGCCCTCTGGCGCAGCGACGGCGACGCCAGCCGGTGCGACGGCGATAGCGACGGAGGCGGCGGCAGAGGCGGCCGAGGCGACCGTTTCGCCGACTGAGCCGCTGTACCTCGAGCCGACCGCCGTGCCGGGCGCGGCGAGCCCCACGCCGGAGCCGGCGGAGCCGACCAGCGCCCCCGCTGCCTCTACGGCGGCCGGGGCCACTCCGGTGGCAGGGCAGACGGCGGCCGGCTCCGAGAAGAGCCAGCGGACGACCGGCAGGCCGGTGCGGCTGGTGATCGACTCCATCGAGCTGGACCGCCCGCTCGTGCCGGTGGGCCTGGACGAGAACCGGATCCCGATCGTGCCGGACCACGACGTGGGCTGGTACACTCTGGGCGCGCAGCCGGGCCAGGGCGAGAACGTCGTGCTGTGGGGCCACGTGCTGCGCTTCAAGCGCGCGCCGCACATCCCGGCGCCGTTCGCGCGCCTCAAGGAAGTGAAGGTCGGCGACCGCGTCACGCTGTTCGACGAGCACGGCACCGCCTACCGCTACGTGGTGACCGAGCTGGTGCAGGCGACGCCGGACCAGGTCGAGTACATGCTGCCGCGCGGGCGCGAGATGGTGACCATGATCTCGTGCATCGGCGACAAGGTGATCGAGGACGGCACGGTGGAGATGACCCACCGGCTGATCACGATCGCCGAGCCGTTGGAGTAGAGGCCCCTACCGCTTGCCCAGCTCGTCGCCGCGCCAGCGGATGTTGCCGCGCAGGAGCAGGTTGGACGAGTGGAGCTTGTAGGCCAGGTCCTGGGCGAGGTTGAACATCACCACGTAGCCGATGCGCGGGGCGCTCTCGCACAGCGCGCGGAAGTCCGGCTCGCGCAGGACGATCAGCGTGGTCGGCTCGGCGGTGACCACGGTGGCGGTGCGGAGGGAGCCGCGCAGCAGCACCACCTCGCCGAAGCACTGGCCGGGGTAGAGGGTGTTGATCGTCGAGCGGGTGGGGCTGCCGTCCTCCCCGCGGGCGGAGAGCATCACGCGCACGCAGCCGTCGTGGATCACATACATCTCGTCGCCGTCGTCGCCCTCGTTGAAGATCGTGTGCCCGGCGGGGGCGCGCACCGCCTTGCAGATCCGGGCCACCTGGAGCAGCTCGGCGTCGGTGAGATTGGCGAAGAGCTCGGCCTTACGCAGGTTGTCGATCACGCGAGTGTTCACGGCGGTGCCTCCCAAGCCCGTACGCCGGGCCATCCCGAAGCGGTTATAATATGCGCGACTCTCGCGGCCGTGCCAGCCGCCCTCCCTTGCAGGAAGGTGTGGAGGGCTGCAAGCCCCCTGCGCCCTCACTTCCGCAGCAGAGAGGCGGAAGCGGGAGTCTTGCGGGGAGGCTTCGCTTCCCCCACCTCACCACGATAGTCTATCACAGGAGTACCGACCTGGCGCCACGGGCGGGACGGGCGCCGGACAAGCATGAGCGAGGACAGCACCGTGGGCAAGAAGTCACGCGCGAAGCGCGAGCGCCGCGAGAACGCCGGATATGTCGCCAGCCTGACGCACTGCAGCGGGACGTGGCTGGAGCACCCGCCGGATGCCGAGGAGCTGACGCGCATCCAGCTGGCGGACAGGATGCTGCGCAACTACCGCGTCGAGGCGCTGCAGCTCGGCGCCGACCAGCAGGAGTTCAACAAGTTCAGCCTGTCCATCTACCGCGAGCCGCGCTGGGAGCCGCTGTACCTGGAGGACTGGCTGATCGAGGGGATCATCGCCGAGCACGGCGAGCCGCCGATCGTCGAGGACGAGAACGACCCGTCCTTCAGCAACTATCTGCTGCAGGCGCTCGGCTCGATCGCGTCCTCGCGCTTCCGGCGGGCGATGGCCGAGCAGTCGCGCCGCTTCCTGCCGCAGTACGTGCAGGAGGGGAAGATCAAGGAGGCGCTGGCGATCGAGCACAACGCCTACATGACGGTCATGAGCGAGGCCGCGACGCCGCTGCTGGTGCAGACGCTGGTGGGCGGCCTGGCGCGCTACTACGACGAGTACGAGGAGGACGAGCCGGTCGCGGAGGACGCCTAGGCGCCCCGGGCGCGCCCGCAGGGACGCGGCGCGGGCCTCGGTGCGAGGCCGGCCTGGGCGAAGGGCCGGCTGGCGCCGCACGGGCCGCCGGCGCCCCTACGCCAGCAGCCGCCCGTGCTCGACGGCCATGCAGCGCTCCATGACCACCCCCAGGCCGGCGGCCGCGGCGCGCTCGGCAGCGGCCCGGCTGCCGACGCCGAGCTGCATCCAGACGAGGTCCGCGCCGATCGCGATCGCGTCTTCGATCACCCCGGGCACGTGCTCCGGGCGGCGGAAGATGTCGACGATGTCCACGTGTACCGGGATGTCGCGCAGGCTGGCGTAGGGCTGCTCCCCAAGCACTGGGCCGCGCAGGTTGGGGTTGACCGGGATGATCCGGTAGCCCTGGCGCTGCAGGTAGGCGGCCACCCTGTGCGACGGCCGAGACGGGTTGTCGCTCAGGCCGACGACGGCGATGGTGCGGGCGCGCTCCAGGGCGCTGCGGATCTGTTCGTCTGTCAGTACCATCTTGTGGCTCCTGCCAATAGTATGACTCCTGCGGTGGCCCGGCCCCCGCACCTCTGAGGGTGCCGGGGAGGCGAAGCCTCTCTGCGGCCCCGCGTAGTGCTACCGCAATCTGCGGGCCGTGGGTGGCCGGGAGATTTATGGTATGATAGCGCCCCGGCCCGATACCTTCCCCTCGCGCCGGCCGACTCCGACAGAACGCTCGCTGAGAGGAGTGCAGCCGTGAAGGTTCGGCGCGACCTGCTGATCTTCGCACTGCGGGCCGCGCACGCCCGGCTGCGCTTCCGAGACCCGCAGCCGAGCTTGGGCTCGCGCGAGATGCGGTCCGGCGCCGCGGCGCCGGGGGCGGCCGAGGGGTGAGCGACCGTGAGCCTGCGATGCTGAACACCATCCATCTCCAGACCTTTATCGCCGTCGTCGAAGCGGGCAACTACAGCGCGGCGGCCGAGCGGCTGCACATGTCGCAGCCGGCGGTGAGCCAGCACATCCGGGCGCTCGAGGCGCAGCTCGACAACGTGCGCCTCTTCCGGCGCGTCGGACAGCAGATGCTGCTGACCCACGCGGGGGAGGAGCTGGTTGGCATGGCGCGCGAGATGCTGGCGCTCGCGACGCGCGCCGAGGAGAACATCCGCAACCTGCGCGGGCAGGTGAGCGGCCGCGTGGCCCTGGGCTGCACCCCGTCGAGCGGGGAGCGGCTGCTGCCGCCCCTGCTGGCCGTCTTTCGCCAGAAGTTCCCGGCCATCCAGGTGTCGGTGGTGCTGGCGCCCCTGGAGACGCTGCTCGAGTGGCTGGCCAGCCAGCAGATCCAGGTGCTGCTCGCGGAGGAGCACCAGCGCCGGCGCGGCTGGGAGTCCCAGATGCTCGGGTCGGAGGAGCTGATGCTGCTCGCGCCGCGCGGGCACGCGCTGCTGCAGCAGGAGCAGGTGCCGCCGGGGATGCTGAAGGGGCAGCCGCTGGTGCTGCCGCGCGCCGGGACGCCCCAGCGCAGGCTGATCGAGGATGGGCTGCGCCGCCGCGGGGTCGCCATGGCTGACGTGGTCGTGGCGCTCGAGTGCGACGCGATCGCGCTCACCATCCAGGCGGTGCGGTCCGGCGTCGGGCTGGCGTTCGTCCCGCAGCTGCGGCTCCCGCGCGGCCGGGACATTGGCGTCGTCGACCTCGCGGGGGTCAACGTGCAGCAGGAGTGGTATGTGATCCGCTCGCGCGAGCGCGGCGCCCCGCGGGCGGTGCAGGAGCTGTACGGCTTCGTGGCCAGCAAGGACGCGCGCAAGGTGCTCGTCAAGGAAGGGCTCACGGTGCCGCCCGACCCGCCGCGCTGATCATCTCGTGACCAGGTGACGCTTCTGACGGGGTGACCAGGTGACAGGGTGACTGGGAGCTCAGAGGTTTCGTGGTGT
>ERZ777003.2349-NODE-2349-length-22531-cov-22.263926_pt1 | contig 22531 bp, 21 predicted proteins | sample MGYA00374956_ERZ777003 | MGnify/ENA primary metagenome ERZ777003 (study PRJEB29302, sample SAMN06268252) | bioreactor metagenome | isolation source: Joint BioEnergy Institute, California, USA | place: USA:Joint BioEnergy Institute, California, USA | collected... | reverse complement strand
AACTTGCTCATGGAGTTGTTAAACGGGAAGTGTTGTTGTGCGTCAACTATTGCGGTAAGTAAGGAAGATCAATCTCGCGTAGCACGCGTCCTTCCGAGAAGGCGGCTTTCTGACAGCTTCCGTCCCGACAGCGGCCGGCCAGCTTCCGGCCCCTTTTCAGGCAAAGTTTGCCCGGACAGTTGCACTCAACCACCGACTTGCGCTGCGCCGCCTCCCTGAACCACTGTGCACTGAGCTTCGGCGTGCGCTTCTGTGACTTGAAGTCCACGTGCACGATCCCGAAGCGATCACCGTAACCGTTGATCCACTCGAAATTGACCATCGCGCTCCACGCGAAACTTCTCATCCCTGGAGCAGGCACGAAAGGACATCGCCCGAAGGCGTGAACGGTGGAGGAGATGGCAACGCCATCTCGACCCGGAGCGGCTGGTCTTTATCGACGAAGCCTGATCAAGACCAGCATGTCCCCGGTCCGCGGGCTGGGACCACGAAGCGAGCGGCTGCGCGGATTTGCCCCGCATGGCCATTGGCGCACCATGACCTTCCTGGGGGCGTTGCGGTGCGACGGGCTCACCGCCCCGTGTGTCTTCGATGGCCCCATCAACAGCATCTCGTTCCGCGCCTATGTCGAACAGGTACCCCTGCCAACCCTGAGCCATGGCGACATCGTCGTCATGGATAACCTGGGCTCCCACAAGGCGGCCGACATTCGCTGGCTCATCAAGGTAGCGGGCGCACGCGTCAGGTTCCTGCCGCCCTACTCTCCAGACCTCAACCCGATCGAACAGGCATTCGCCAAGGTGAAACACTGGATGAGAATGGCGCGGAAGCGAACCGTCTACGACACATGGCGACACATCGGCTGTCTCGCCTCAACCATCACCCCAACGCGTGCGCCAACTATTTTCGTAACTCCGGATACGCTTCCGCTGAAAAATGACAGAGTCTGAGTATCTGACGAGCCGCTATCACCCGAAAATGGAACGGATCGTGCCGCCATCGGCGCGGTGCGTGACACCGTTCATCGCGGGATTGGTCATGAGCTGCACGACCCCGCGCCCGTGGTACGCCGGATCGATCAGTTTTTGCGTCAGGTTTGATGGCTGCACCTCGCGATAGAAGTCGCGCAGCGTCTCCTCGACCGTCTTGCCCTGCTGCTTCGCCAGATCGGAGAAGTATTTCTTCACTGAATCGGTTGCGGTCGTGCCAGGCATGTAGCTCGTCACGCGCACATTGGTGCCACGCGTAAGCTCGGCGAGCGAGCGCGAGAGGCCGAGCGTGGCGGTCTTGGTCACCGAATAAGGCACCATGTTGCCGATGGAGCGGATTGCGGCTTCGGACGAGATGAAGCAGATGGAGCCTTCGTCGCGCGCCAGCATGTCCTTCATCACGATGCGCGTGATGCGGATCGCGGTCATGAGGTTGTGCTCGAAATACTCGTGCCAGCGCTCGTCGCTGACCTCGAAGAAGTCGCAAACCTCAAATACGCCGATATTGTTAACCAGGAAGGACACCGGCCCTAGCCGGCTGGCGTATTCCGCGAGCGCCGCCGCGCCCTCCGGCTTCATCAGATCGGCAACCACGCCATGCGCATTCGGGCCGATCTCCCTCGCCGCGGCCTCGATGCGCTCGCGGTTGCGCCCGTTAATGACAACCACCACGCCTTCCTCGTGAAAGGTGCGGGCGATGGCATGGCCGATGCCTGTGCCGCCGCCGGTGACGATGGCGATCTTGCCCTTGATCCCGAAGTCCATTGCGTGCCTCCCTCAGAGAATCCTCAGGCAGCCCTTCGCGTTGCCGCGACCGCTGCTTCCCAGCCGGACCGCAGCAGCTCCAGCGCGCCGCGTGCCGCGGCTTCAGAATCCGCCCAGGCCTGACGCCAGAGCCGGACTCCGCCGATGAGATCCGGCCCGAGCGCATGCGAGGAGAAGCCCTCGAACGTCAGGTCACCGTGATAGCCGCAGGCGGCCAGGGCGCGCAGATAGCCGCCGAGATCGAAATTGCCCGTGCCCAGCGCACCGCGATGGCTGTCCGCGACATGGGCGTATCCCAGAAGCTCCGCATTGCGGGCGATTGCGGCGTGCATGTCGGGCTCCTCGATGTTCATGTGGAAGGTGTCCATGTGGATGAACATGTTGCGCCCCCCAGCCTTCCGGATAAGCGCGGCCGCCTGGTCGAGCGTGTTGACCATATAGCTTTCGTAGCGGTTCACCGGCTCGATGCCAAGCCTCACCCCCAGCTCCCCGGCGCGCGCGTCAAGGCGCGCCAGGGCCGCGGCTACCTGGTCAACCTGCTGTTCGGTTTGGGGCGCAGGGTAGCTGCGGAAGGCGGCATAGGTGATGCCGCTAACCGCCGGAGCACCAAGATCGGACGCAATCTCCAGTGCCAGCGCCACGGTGTCCTCGCCCCTTTTGGCAACCTCGGGATCGTCGGAGGAAATGTCGGCGTCGGGGCCGAGCGCCATGCCGAGCCTGAGGCTGATCCCGGCCTCCGCCACGGCCCGGCGTGTCGTCTCGCGGTCGAGTGTAGCCGGATCGAACATTAGCAGCTCGATCAGGTCGAAGCCGATCTCCGCCGCCTTGCAGCAGATGCGCGGGGCGGTCTCGCCGTCCCAACGGTCGGTGAAGACAAAGCTGTGTACTCCGAACTTCATGGCTGACGCTCCTCCCCTGCCGTTTCACTCGCCATAAGGGATCCAGATGTTCTTCACCTGGGTGGCGCGGGCAAGGAACAGTCGCCCCTGCCCTTCCGGCCCGGCCCAGTCGCGAGCCGCGCCATCTTCCACCCATGTCTGCTTGAGATTGCCCGCCGAAGCCTCCTCGACGGCCTTGCCGCCTTCCTTCGTGCCGAAATACCAGACGGCATCCACATCGTCGTGCTCTGCCAGCACCTTGACCAGCGCCTCGCGATCGCCGGTCACGATGTTGACCACGCCCCCCGGCAGATCGGACGTATCCATCACCTGATAGAGGTCAGTGGCGGCAAGCGGATGGGTCTGCGACGGGATCGCGACAACCGTGTTGCCCATGGCAATGGCCGGCAGTACCAGCGACACGAAGCCGAGCAGCGGCCACGCGGTCGGGCAGGCGATGCCCATCACGCCGATGGGCTCGTTCATGGCCAGTGTCACGTGCGAGGTCTTGGTGGCATGCACCGCCCCGTCATACTTGTCGGCCTGCGCGGCGTACCAGAAGATGCGCGTGAGCGAGGCCTCCACTTCCGCCTTGGCTGCAGCGGCGCTATGCCCGAAGGACCGCAGGCGCTCCTCGAACTCGCGCGCCCTCGCCGACAGGTTCTCGCCGAGATAGTAAAGCACCTGCGCCCGGTTATGCCCGGTCTGCGCGCCCCAGCGGGCCGCCTTGTGCGCCGCCTCAACCGCGTTGCGGATGTCTTTCCGGTTGCCGTATCCAGCCAGTCCCACCGGTCCCTTCGGCCCCATGACCGGATAGGCATATCCACTGTCCGGACGGGCCTGCTTCCCTCCGATATAGAGCTTGGCCGTGCGATCGATCCCGCCTATCCCCGCCATAGACGCGGCGGGCATGGGCTCGACCTTCGGCGGCGCCTGCTCCGGCTTCTTCCCCTTCGGCGCTGGCCAGGCGAGATAGGCCATGATGCCCTCGCGGCCACCTTCCCGTCCAAAACCGCTCTCGCGATAGCCGCCAAAGCCCGCGCCAGCGTCGAACAGGTTGGCGCAATTGATCCAGACCACTCCAGCCTTCATCTGTGCGGCTATGTCGGTCGCGAGGCTAATGTTCTCCGACCAGATCGAGGCAGCCAGGCCGTAACGCGTGTTGTTGGCCAGCAGTACTGCATCAGCGGGCGTGCGGAACGGCGTCAGCGTCACCACAGGACCGAAGATCTCCTCTCGCGAAAGGATCGAAGCGGGATGAACGTTGGTCACCAGGGTGGGCGGGAAGAAGCAGCCGGCCGGAGCTTCTCCCTGATGCAGCGTCACGCCCTCGGCCACGCCCTCCTCCACCAGCCGGCGGATGCGGGCGAGCTGCACGGGGTGAACGATCGCGCCGATGTCGGTGGACTTGTCCAGAGGATCGCCGGTGCGCAGCTTGGCAAGGCGGCGTCGAAGCAGCTTCTCGAAGCGCTCGGCCACCGATTCGGCCACGAGAATGCGCGTCCCGGCGCAGCAGACCTGACCCTGGTTGAACCAGACGGAATCGACGACACCCTCCACCGCTGCGTCCAGATCGGCATCCGCGAAGACGATGAAGGGCGACTTGCCGCCAAGCTCCAGCGTCAACGCCTTGCCGGTACCGGCCGTCTGACGACGGATGATGCGTCCGACCTCGGTCGATCCGGTAAAGGCGACCTTGTCGACATCCGGATGGCTGACGACCGCGGCCCCGGTTTCACCATCGCCGGTGACGATATTGAGCACCCCGTCGGGCAGGCCGCATTCTCGCGCCACTTCGGCGAAGGCGAGTGCGGAAAGGGGGGTGTACTCAGCCGGCTTCAGCACCACCGTGTTGCCGGCGGCCAGCGCGGGCGCCACCTTCCAGGCCAGCATCAGCAGCGGGAAGTTCCAGGGAATAACCTGCCCGCAGACGCCGTTCGGCTTCATGCCCGGAAACTCGTCAGCCAGGATCTCCGCCCAGCCCGCATGGTGATAGAAATGGCGTACGACGAGCGGGACGTCGATGTCCCGGCTCTCGCGAATCGGCTTTCCGTTGTCGATCGTCTCCAGCACCGCAAAGAAACGGCTGTGCTGCTGGATATGGCGGGCAATCGCGTAGAGGTACTTCGCACGCTCGTGCCCCGGCAGGGCGGACCATTTCGGAAACGCGGCCCGCGCCGCCTTCACCGCAGCGTCCACGTCGGCAGCGGTGCCTTGAGTAACCTTCGCGATGGTCTTGTCGGTGGCCGGGTTCATCACGTCAAAGGTCTTGCCGGGCTTCGTGAACTCTCCGGCGATGAAATGGCCGAATCCGCCGGAATGACGCTCCAGCCACGCGTTCACGATGCCGGAATCCTCCGGCGAAATGCCGTAGTCCATGGTTTCGAGTATCTTCGCGATCGCGTTCATGTTCAGCCTCCTCAGCCGACGGCATGGCGCGACGACGAGGCGTAGCGCCCTGTGACGAAATGCTCGAGCTGGCGTTCGATGTCGGCCAGCATGGAAGACGCCCCGAGGCGGAAGAGCTCGGGCTCGAGCCATTCGCGCCCCATCTCCTCCATCATGAGGAACTGCCAGTTGAGCGCGTCCTTGGCAGTGCGCATTCCGCCCGCCGGCTTGAAGCCGACGCGAAAGCCCGTCTCGTCGAGATAGTCGCGTAGCGCCCGCACCATGATCAGGCTGACCGGAAGGGTCGCGTTCACGCCCTCCTTGCCTGTCGATGTCTTGATGAAATCCGCCCCGGCCTGCATCGCCACCATGGACGCGGCGTAGACGTTGCGGAGGGTCTGCAGATCGCCCGTGGCGAGAATGGCCTTCAGGTGAGCCGGCCCGCAGGCCTCACGCATTGCCCGCATCTCGTCGTAAAGCGCCGTCCAGTCGCCCTTCAGTACGTGTTCGCGGGTAATGACAATGTCGATCTCGGCAGCGCCCTCTTCCACCGCGTAGCGGATTTCGGCGAGGCGCAACTTCAGGGGCATCAGGCCCGCAGGAAAACCGGTCGCCACCGAGGCGACGGAGATACCAGAACCTTCCAGTGCCTTAACCGCCGGACGAACCATGGTCGGATAAACACAGACAGCGCCCGTCGTCAGCCGCATGTCCTCGATGCCCAACCCACGGACAATGTGCTGCCCCAGCGGCTGGCGCGCCTTGGCGCAGAGGCGGCGCACGCGGTCTTCCGTGTCATCACCCTGGAGCGTGGTCAGGTCGATGCAGCGGATGGCGTTGACGAGCCAGGCCGCCTGCCACTGCTTCTTGACGGAGCGGCGGCGCACAAGGCTCTCGGCCCGCCGTTCCGCGGCACTGCGGTTGGCTGAATGGTTCTCGAACATTTCCAGCCTGAGCGGCGTGCCTGGATTGCGCCAGTTGCTGACAGCCGCCAGTGACGGGATCACGTCCCTGCCTGTTTCGATGTTCATCGTCTCTCTCCCGTCATCGTTCGCGCCATGACTCCTCATGGCCGGAACAGTACCTTGGAGAAATGGATGTCCCGCGCGGCGAAGCGCCGGAAGATCTCCGGCAGCTCGGCAAGATCAAGGTCGTGTGAGATCACGAACTCCCAGCGCAGCTTTCCTGTGGCAAATTTCTCGATGGTCGTGGTCCATTGCGGCCCCGGGAAAGGCGAGCCGAAGCTGTTCCATGAACCATGCAGCGAAACTTCCTGGCGCAGGAAGTGCTGGAAGGTCTTGTTGTCAAGCTTCACGTCCGGCACCGGGATGCCGATGAAGGAGACGTGCCCGCCCGGCCCGGCGAGCATGATGGCGGCATTGATGGTCGCGTCGATTCCCACAGCCTCGATCACCACATCGGCGCGCAGCCGGTTCGATTCGAGATTCTGCGGCAGGAGGCACACCGTCGCGCCGGCTTCCCGGGCGAGCGCCAGCTTCTGCTCGTTGACGTCGACCGCGATCACCTCTCCTGCGCCCATAAGGCGCAGCCACTGGATCGCGAACAGACCGATCGGTCCGCAGCCCACGACGGCGCCACTCTTGCCCACCGTGATGCCGCCGGCCTTCCAGATCGCGTGCAGAGCGATGGAAGCCGGATCGGTCATTGCGACGGCGCGCGGGTCGAGATGCTGCGGCGTGCGTATGAGATTTCCAGTCGGCACCGCGACATACTCGGCATAGGCGCCATCGCGCCGGCTGCCGAAATAGTCGTAGTCCAGGCAACGCGAGAAGTTCCCCGTCTGGCACTGCTCGCACTTCCGGCACGGAATCAGCGGCGCGATCGCCACGAGCTCGCCCTCGCTCCAGCCTTCAACTCCTTCGCCGATCTCAACGATGTGCCCGGAGAATTCGTGGCCCGTGATCAGCGGCATCTTCCAGGCGCCCTTGACCAGCATGCGCGGCAGATCGGAGCCGCACACGCCGACAGCGGCAACGCGCACAACCACCTCATCCCTGCCCGCGACGGGGCGCGGGCGTTCCTCCAGCCGGATGTCCCCCGGCGCGTGTAGCACGATGGCGCGCATAGTGCGGTTGCTTGCCGCAAGGCTGCTCATTTTGAATCTCCCAAGTCCACGCCTGCCGAAAGCAGGCGGTTCATCCGCGCGAAGAATGGCGACAGGGTCGCCAGCGCATCGATGTAGGTCTCGACGTAAGGCGCGTAGGCTGCCGTCATCTTCGGACGGGACTTCGTCACCGCTCCGGGCTTGCCGGCGAAGCGCCGCGCCGTTTCGGCAAGGTCAGGGAACAGGCCGACAGCATGCCCGGCGATGATCGCCGAGCCGAGCGTGCCGAACTCCTCCCTTTCAAGCGTATGGTAGTCGACGCCAAGCGCGTCGGCCTTGATCTGGCGAAGCAGCGGACTACGGGCGCCGCCGGCGATGTTGATGGCGTGGCGCGGATCGTAGTTCGGCGCGATCTCCCGCACGGCGCGCAGATAGAAGGCGTATTCGTAGGCGATGCTTTCCATGACGGAGCGGAACATGTGCGCCTTGCCATGCCGCCAGGTCAGGCCGAGGAAGGCGCCGCGCATGTCGGCATCGATGGGGGTGTTCCGTCCAGACAGGTGAGGCAGGAAGATCAGCTTCTCGGAGCCGGGCGGAATGGCCGCCGCCTCCTCCGCCAGCGCGTCGTAGGGATTGATACCCTGGCCGCGGCTGCGCTCCGTCTCGAGCGGCGATATGCTGTCGCGGAACCAGCGCAGGTTCAGCCCGCCGCCCGCGACATAGGCCATTGGGAAATACAGCCCGCGAATGACGTGAGGGCACGTCATCAGGCACTTGTATTTCGTGTCTGTGCCGAAATGGTCGATGATGGTGGCGAAGACGGAAGCGGTGCCGGACGTGTCGAAGACGACGCCCGGATCGACCAGCCCGCCGCCGAGCACATTCGCGCTCTGGTCGCCGCAGCCGGCCGCGATCGGCAGTCCCTCGGGCAGTCCGGTCTCCGCCGCCCAGTGCGCCGTCATGTGGCCGATGATCTCCCACGGCTCGACGATGCGGGGAAACTTCCGCGGGTCGAGGCAGAAGCGGTTCAGAAGCGCCTCGTTCCATTCGCCTTTCTCGCTGGAGCCGAAGCCCGAGAAGACCAGATAGGTGCGGTCCATGAAGGCGCCTTCCCCGGAAAGGCCGGCGAACTTGCCCGCTACATAGGCGGCGGGCTGGATGAAGGCGTGGATCTTCTCCCAAACCTCGGGCTTGTCGCGCCAGTAGAGGAAGCGCGGAGCATGGTTGAAGGCGAGCGCCATACCGCAGGTGCAGTGGATTTCCTCCTCGTACGGGCGCAGTTCCTCGAGCCAGGGCGCGCAGCGCGTGTCCAGCCAGCTGTCATAATGGGTGACGGGGTTCCAGTTCTCGTCGATGGCCATGATTCCGGCCATCTGCCCGTCCAGGGCTATGGCAGCGATGCGGGAAGGGTCCACGCTCGACGCCTTCAGCGCGGCACGCACCGTGCGCACCGCCGAGCCGAAGATTTCCTCCGGATCCTGTTCCACCTGGCCCGGCGCGGGGTAATGCAGGATCGATTCCTCGAACGCATCGCCCACCAGTCGGCCTTCGCGGTCGTAAATGCCGGTTTTGGTTCCAGTCGTGCCGATATCGATGCCAATGACATGATCGCGCATGACGTTATCCTCCCGTTTGCTCTTCCGCCGTTTCCCGCCCATCGAGGAGCCTGCGCTCCCGCTCTGTGTTCCAGGGGGGGGTAATCCGCTGCAACGGTTCGTCGGGCGCCTGCGGATAGATGACGATCTTGCCCGACACCTCGCCCCGGTCTACCGCCTCGAGCGCGCGCGGCAACTGCCTCAGGCCGGCGATCGCCTTCAGATTGGCGGTCAGGTCCAGTTCGCCCCGCTCGACCCGCGCCAGAACATCCTTCATGTCTTCGACCGAGCAGCCGGTGGAACCGGTGAATCGCTTGCCGGAGACGGCAACACCGGCTAGGTCCAGCGGCACCGGACTGCCATAAGCGAAGCCGGCAAAGATTGCGAGCAGCCCGCCCTCGCCCAGCCAGCTGGCAGCTTCCGCCACGGCGACCGGATTGGGGACCACCACCACGGCGTCGTCCAGTCCCTGGGGGGCCTCCCGCTCCACGGTCGCGGCGACCTCCGACGCATGCGCCAGGACGAGACGCCGGCCCCTCGAACGCGCGAGCGGCGCGAAATCTTCCTCGAGATCGGCCTTGCGGCGCGGATTGCGCGATGTCGCGATCACGGTCGCAGGGCCGTTCTCCATCTGCAGCAGCCGGTGCACGTGAATTCGGCCCATCGCGCCGCCTGCCCCATGCACCAGCACCGTTCCCCCAGGCCGGACGTCGAAGCGCTGCCGCTCAGGCCGAAGCGCGTCAAGGAAATCCGGCTCGGAAGTGCCGGTGAAGGACAGGCCGTCGTAATGGATGCGCGCCGCATCCACCGTCACAGGAGGGGCGGGAGTGCGCCGCGCCTGCAGCAGCAGGCCCCCTTCCTTCAGCAGTGCGGGCAAACGGGCAAGATCTTCCGGCCCCATCTCACCGAGCGCGATGATGTCGTCGAAATGTTCGCCGCCCAGTTCGGCCAGCGAAGGAACGCGCCAGTCCGAAGCCGGCAATCCCCGCGGCGCTTCTCCTTCTCCCACCAAGGTCACATGCCGCCAGGCGAGTTGCCGCGAGACATGAAAGGAATCGAAGCCAGGGGCGAGCACAATCAGAACCGAGCCCTCGGGTAGAAGCTCCCGGCGCGCATTAGGGCGATAGGCTCGCTCGACGCAGCCGTAAGGCTCAAGCAGGGCGATCTCGGCGGCGGTCAGACGTTCCGGCACCTCGAACACATTGGCGGCCAGCGCTCCAGCGTCGAGCCGCAGATATTGCGCAAAGCCTCCCGGCACGTCGAAGCCTATGGTCCGGCGCCGGCCTTCCATACGCATGGCCGGCTGAAGACCCAGCCGTTGGCCGGGGTGGAAACGGTGGCGTTGCCTTTGTCCCACCGCTTCCACGCGCAGGCTGACCTCATGGCCGAGGACGGTTTCCCTGCCCGCCTCTGCACTGCTGGCGAGCAGCGGATGCTCCTTACCAAGACGAATCACTTTGATGTCCGAGGAACAGATCGACACCGCCTCAACCCGCACGATTACGTCGTCGGGAGCCGGCGGCAGCAACGGCACCGACTCAGGTTCCGCCCGCAGCAACGCTTCCAGCGGCTCGCCACGGTGAGTCCATCGAAGATAGCGCGTCCCTTCACTCGCTTCCGTCATGCTGCCTCACGCGTCGACTCTGCTGGATGAAGGCGTCGCCGCGCTGGAGCGAGGCGAGCGAACGGTCGTAGTCCTGTACTGCAACCAGGGAGTACAGGACGTCGACAGTGAGCAGCTGGCCGAACTTGCTGACCATGCTTTCGTGCAGCGGTTCGTCACCCGCTGCGGCATAGCCGGTCGGGGTGACCAGCACGATGTCGGCGACCCGAGTCACCGGCGAATCGGAGAAGGAGGTGATCGCAATGGTCTTCGCGCCCGACTCACGCGCCGCAGCGAGTGCAGAAATCGTCTGGTGGGTTCGGCCAGAATCGGAGATGGCGATGGCGGCCGCACCCGTCTGAATGGCCGCGGCGGCGAGAAGCTGGTGGTTGCGGTCGCGCTGGAAGACCACCGGCTTTCCGATCCGCGAGAAGCGCATGAGAGCATTCTCGGCTGCCAGAGCCGACAGTCCAGCAGCAAAGAGATAGAGCGCCGGCGCTTCCCGAATGATCGTCGCGGCCTCTTCCAGCGTTTCCGGCCGGAGCGTGGCAAGGCAGGCGCGGGCGATATCGGCGTTGCGCAGCGCAACCTTGGTCAGGATGGTCGATGCGGTGTCGTCCCTGCCGATGGTCTCATAGATTGAACTTTGCGGCCGGACGGCATCCTCCGACACTCCGACGAGTTGCTCAGCCAGGCGGAGCTGAAAGCTGCGGTAGTTCGAAAGGCCGACCTCGCGCACAAACCGGCTGACCGAGGCTTCGGATACATCGCAAGCGGCTGCAAAATCCCGGATGCTCATGCCGCTGATCTCGTTCGGGCGCGCGAGCACCGTGTCGGCCACCACCTGCAGCGTCGGCTTGAGGCGGCCCCGTATTATCTGGATGCGTTCCAGAAGTCCGATCTCTCGGCTCATTGGCTCATTGGTCTTTCTTCGCCCTTGCCATCCGCGCATACCATAGCGCGCTATGAAAATTCCTTTCAAGAAATCTTTTTCTCTCGACAGCAAATTTCATGATTGCTATCGTCAGAGAAGATGCCGGCCCGGGTGCCGGATGCAGAGTTCAAGAACGCCGTGGGAGGAAGGCGAACCTATGCCTACAGCGACCGACACCGTCTGCTATGCGCTGCAGGGTTCTTGCGCCCTCGGCGGAGGATTCAGCAGCGGAACCGTAAAGGTGTCGTGATGGCTGAGCTGCGCATCGAGAACCTGGCCAAGACGTTCTCCGGCGGCTTCCGTGCGCTGCACAGCATCTCCTTCAACGTCGCCGACCAAGAGGCGGTGTTCCTGCTCGGCCCTTCCGGGGCGGGTAAGACGACCACGCTGCGACTGGTCGCCGGCCTTGAGATTCCGACCTCCGGCAGGGTTCTCATCGGCAGTCAGGACGTGACGGGGTGGCAGCCGCGCCAGCGCAATCTGGCGATGGTCTACGACAAGCACTCGCTGTTCCCGCACATGACAGTGTTCGAGAACCTCGCCTATCCGCTGCGCAACCGGAAACTGGGCGAATCTGCGATCCGCACCCGCATCGCGGTCGTCGCCGAAACGCTGCAGGTCAACGAGCTGCTCCAACGCTATCCGTCGCAGCTTTCCGGCGGACAGATGCAGCGCGTGGCCATCGGCCGGGCGCTCGTCCGCGAAGCCAACGCCTATCTGCTCGACGAACCGATCTCACATCTGGACGCCAAGCTGCGCGCGCGCATGCGCCTTGAGTTCAAGCGGCTGCAGCGCGAGTACCGCGCCACCATGCTCTATGTCTCGCACGATCAGCTTGAGGCCATGACTATGGCGGACCGGATCGTGCTGATCAATCATGGCAGGGTCGAACAGATCGCGCCGCCGCAGGAGCTTTTCGACCGACCGGCTACCCTGTTCGCCGCCACTTTCGTCGGCGAACCGGCGATGAACGTGTTCGATGCGAGGCTGTTCGAGCATGAAGGCCGCTCCTGTCTATCGCTCGGCAAGTCGAGCATCGCGCTTGATCCGGAGTGGCTGGCCAAGGGAGATCCAATCCTGCCGGGCCGCTCCTATCTTGCTGGCATTCGTCCGCAGCATGCGGAACTCGCACCGGCCGACGCGGTCGGGGCCGATATCGTCCCCGGCACCGTCTTCGCGGTCGAGACGCTTGGCTCGCGCATCATTTTCGACGTCGAGGCTGAAGGCACCGTGGTTCGGGTTCTGACCTCGACCGACATTGGCCGGAAGTATCCGGAGGAGATCGGCGCGCCGATCGCTTTCCGGATCAGGCCTGACCGCCTGTACCTCTTCGACGCGGAAACCGGGCGTACAGTACGCCAGGCGCGATTTGCCGACCCGGAGCTTTGTCCGGGCTACGCTCCGGAGAGGGCAGCCCAGTGAAACTGATGTCGCGTTAAACTGAGTCAACTAAGGAAACTGAGTCAACTAAGGAGGAGAAAATGGGAGGACGAATTTCTATCGGCCTGACCGCCGCCCTGATCATGACGGTATCCGCCCCGGCTATCGTTCACGCCCAGACGGAAGCGCAGAAGGCTCTTGCCGGCACGGAAATCCGCTTCCTGCAGCCAGCCATGCCGCAGTTTGCGGCCATCGGGCGCTTCATACCCGAGTTCGAGCAGAAGTACGGCATCAAGGTTACGGTCGACGAGATTCCGTTCGACCAGTACCGCCAGCGCTCTCTCGTCGAGATGCAGCAGCGCACGGGCGCCTATGACATCTATGCCGTGGACGTCATGTGGCTGGCCGAATACGCCACCGCCGGCTTCCTTGAACCGCTGATGCAGTACGTCAAGAACGGAGATCTGACGGATCCCGGCTACGATATCGACGACTTTCTGCCGCGCGCGATCAGCGGCACCGGCGTCTGGGACGACGTTCTCTACACCATTCCACTCGGGGCGGGTCCGGTCGGCGTGACGCTGCGGCGCGACGTGGCCGAAGAGGCGGGCGTCGCCCTGCCGCCGCGCTTCGACCCGTCCTTCACCACCGACTTCATGTACGAGACGGCGAAGAAGGTGCACAACCCCGAGGCCGGCATGATGGGCTTTGCGCAGATGCCGGGCCGCTGGTTCTGGGGGATCACCTACCTGCCCTATCTCTATGCCTTTCAGACGCCGGAAACGGTTGGCAACGAATATGTCGACAAAGACTGGAAGATCACCATCAACAACGAGCGCACCATCGACTCGATCGAGTACTTCGTGAGCTTCCGCGATTTCATGCCCGCCGACAGCGCCAACTGGGGCATCGATGAGGCAACCGCAATGTACCAGGCGGGTCGTGCCTTCGGCCTGTGGAACTACCAGGACTTCATCAAGGGCTTCTTCGAGGATCCGGAGGCCCACCCCGAAATCGTCGGCAAGAACGCACACCTGCACACGCCGGCGGGTCCGCACGGAATGATCGATCCGTGGTACGGCGCATGGTCCTTCGGCTTGTCGGTCGATTCGAGCAACAAGGAAGCCGCCTGGACCTTCATTCAGTGGATGACCTCGAAGGAAATCCAGGAACGGGCGACCGAATTCGGCGCCGGTCCTTCGCGCCACTCCACGTACAAGTCCGAAACGCTCGCCAAGCATCAGCCCTGGTGGGTCGACGTCTATGACTTCATGCTGAAGACGACCAATCCGGACGAGCGCATCCGTGTCCCCGAATGGGCCGAGATTTCGGACATCATGGGCGAGGAGGGCAACCGAGTCTGGATCGGCGAGATCGACGCGGCAACCGCAGCGGCCAACATGGAGCGCCGCATGACCGAGGTGATGCGTCGTGCGGGCTACTACATCCCTGGTCGCACGGATCTGCCCCCGCAGCACTGGCGCGACATGTCCTACTACGACCGCCTGCCTTCCGAGTGGAAGTAACAAGACGGCGGTGTGATGACGGTCCGGACGCCGGCCTCGGCGTCCGGAACGCCTTACAACAGGAAACTGGCCTGCAGAAAGCAGGAAGAAACGGATGACGGACAGCAAGGCATTCGCGGGCATGATGGTTGCGCAACCAGCCGAGCGCGGAAAGGTGCGCCGACTGCTATCGCGGCTCGGCCCCGGCAATCCGGCAGCCTTTCCCTGGGTGCTGATGGCGCCCACTTTGATCGTGCTTTTCGCCTTCGGCATCTATCCATTCCTGAACGCGCTTTACATTGCCGGTCAGAACATTATCCTGTCGCGCCCCCACGCGCCGCGTTTCTTCGTCGGCCTCTACCAATACCAGTCCGTCATCCAGGACCCGGAATTCTGGCATGCACTGGGCGTAACCGTTTGGTTCACGGTGCAGGCCGTCTTCCTCGAATTCTGGCTCGGGCTGGGCCTCGCCCTGCTCTTCCGCCGCATCACGGTTGGCGCGGGCATCCTGCGCACGTTCATTCTCATTCCCATGATCCTGCCTCCCCTGGTGGCGGCACTGATCTGGCGGTACATGTTCTATCCCGGCGGCGGGCTCGTCACCTACTACGCAGGCTGGATCACGCGGGCTCTGGGCTTCGGCGAGATTCCCTTCCTCTCCGATCCCACGGTCGCGTTCCACACGCTGGTCTTCGTCGACGTGTGGGAATGGACGCCCTTTATGTTCCTGATGATGACCGCGGGGCTCGCCCAGCTTCCACGCCAGCCCTACGAGGCGGCTGAAATCGATGGCGCCTCCGCGTGGCGCATCTTCTGGACAATCACCTTGCCGCTGTTGAAGCCCGCCATCCTGATCGCGGTCGTCATCCGCACCATGGATGCCTTCCGCACCTACGAGCTCATCGTGGTCATGACGCGCGGCGGTCCCGGTAACGCAACCACGACGCTCAACGTGTATCTCACCAAGGTGGGCCTCGAATTCTTCGATGCATCGAAAGCCGCAGCCATTTCGCTGATCATGATGATGATCATCATCGTCATGAGCCTGATCTTCATCCGCGCCATGCGCATGCGTTCGCAGAGCGCCGCCTAAGGAACAGGAAGCCATGTCGCAGGACCACAGGCATATCGTCTCCCCCAACGCTCCCGCGGTGCAGCGCAACTGGTGGGCCTATGTGCTGATCCTGTTCGTCTGCGTCGTGAACTTCCTGCCCTATCTTTATGTCGTGCTGACGGGGTTCATGGACGCCGCGACGTCGAACAAGCCGGAGCCGCAGTGGATCTTCACGCCGACCCTCGAGGCCTTCCGGTTCCTGCTGTTCGAGAAGGACTTGCTGCACAACCTGAAGAACAGCGCCATCGTGTCGATCACGGCGACCTTCCTGTCGGTGACTCTGGGCATGTTCGCCGCCTACGCTATCGCGCGCTACGACTTCATCGGCCGGGACGACGTCTCCTTCTGGGTGCTAACCAACCGCATGATGCCGCCCGTGGCGGTGCTGATCCCGATATTCGTGACGTTCCAGACCCTGCGGCTCCTCGATACGCTCACCGGCCTCATCATCCTGTACACGGCCATGCAGCTGCCTTTCGTAGTGTGGATGCTGACCGGGTATTTCCGCGACATTCCGCGGCGCTATGAGGAGTCGGCCATGGTGGACGGCGACACCTGGTTCCAAGCCTTCCGCAAAGTGACTCTGCCACTGATGATGCCGTCGCTCACCGCGACCGCGATCTTCGTCATGATCCTGTCGTGGAACGAGTATGTGTTTGCGCTGTTCCTCACCTCCGCCGGAGCGCGAACCATGCCGCCGGCGATCGTCGCCTATTCGATCGGCGCCAACATTTCGTGGAACGTGCTTGGCGCAGCCGTGATCCTGATCACGGCCCCGCTCATCATCTTCGTGCTGATCGTCCAGCGCCAGCTCATCAGCGGCCTGTCTCAGGGAGCGTTGCGCAAATGAGTTTCGAGTTCCCGCTTGCCTCGGTAGGGCACCATGGCTGACTTGTCGATAGAGAATCTGGTCAAGCGCTTCGGCAATTTCACCGCAGTCGACGAGCTCGACCTGAAGGTGGAGGATGGAGAGTTCATCTTCCTCCTGGGACCGTCGGGCTGCGGCAAGACGACGACGCTGCGGATGATCGCCGGTCTCGAGATGCCGACCTCCGGGCGCATCGAGATTGCGGGGCGCAACGTGACCTTCCTGCGTGCGCGCTACCGCAATGTCGGCATGGTGTTCCAAGACTACGGCCTCTACCCGCATATGAGCGTGTATGGAAATATCGCCTACCCGCTGCAGGTGCGCCGACATCAGCGTGCGGAGATCCGCCGCAAGGTGCAGGAAGTCGCCGATACCATGCGTATTACCGATGTGCTCGACCGGATGCCTGACCAGCTTGCCGCCGGCCAGCTCCAGCGGGTGGCCATCGCCCGCATGCTGGTGCGCCAGGCCGACATCTTCCTGATGGACGAGCCCATGTCGCATCTGGACGCCAAGCTTCGCGGCCACATGCGTGCGGAACTTCGCCACATCCAGAAGAAGATCGGCACCACCACCCTCTTTGTCACCCACGACCAGCTGGAAGCCATGACCATGGCGGACCGGATCATGGTGATGAATTGCGGCAAGGTGCTGCAGTTCGCGACTCCGCTCGAGATCTTCGAGCGTCCGGCTGACGAGTTTGTGGCGACATTCGTGGGTGAGCCGCACATGAACGTGTTCGACGTGCGACTGACGCGAGCGAACGGGAGGTCGGTCGCGGACGCCGGATCGTTCGCGATCACCCTGGAGGAGGCGTGGGTGCTGGAGAACGGGCTTGCGGCATACGAGGGCCGCAAGCTCCGCCTCGGCATCCGGCCCGAGCACATGCGTGTCGCGCCGGCGCAGAGCGAGGCGCATCCCGTCGGCGCGGCACTTTTCTCCTTCGAGCCCACCGGGCCTGAAGACATCGTCGTGGCCAAGGCGGGTGAGGTCGAGCTGACGGTGCGCACCTCGGCAAGCGGCATGGCTGGCCTGCCGACGCGGGAGGGCGCGCCACTCGCGCTCGGCTTCGATCCGCGATGGATCTATCTTTTCGACGGAGAGACCGGGAAAACCGTCGCCCAAGCGCGCGCGAGCCTGTCGGCAAGGGAGAAGGCGGCATGAAGAACGCAGTCGGGATCCTCGTCATCATTGCCCTTCTGCTCGGATCCTGCAGCGTGATGGCAGGCGGCTTCTCGCACTGGCCTGCCTCGGCCATCGCCATTGCCCTGATCGTGGTCATGAAGCTCCTCAACGACAGGGTGCAGATCCTGCGCTGGCCGATGGAATTTCTGCTGGCCTCCGCCGTCACCATGATCGTCGCCAATCTCGCTCGCCTTTACCTGACGCAACCGGTCTTCTGATCATGCAACCGGCGGCGGCGCTCAAGGTGAGAGGCCTCACGCGGAGCTTCGGCAGGAAGCGCGCCGTTGACACCGTCGACCTGACCGTCTTCCGCGGCGAGATCTTCGGATTTCTCGGGCCGAACGGCGCGGGAAAGACTACGCTGATGAAGATGGTCATGGGCCTCATTGCGCCCGATTCCGGCGAGATCGAGCTGCTTGGTCGCAAGGGCGGGGCGGCAAGCCGCGAGATCCTCCTTCGGGTTGGCTATCTGCAGGAAAAGCCGAGCATCTACCCGGAAATGACGGCGCGCGCCTATCTCTCCCTCTTTGCTGGGCTCTACGGAATTCCGGAGGTGCAGACGTGCGTCGCAAGAGCGCTGGAGCGGGTGGGCCTAGCCGATGCGGCGGACAAGCCGCTCGCCGCCTTCTCGCGCGGTATGCAGCAGCGTGCCTGTCTCGCGCGCGTGTTGCTGCACCGGCCCGAGTTCCTGCTGCTGGACGAGCCGACCCTGGGGCTTGATCCGCGCGGCGTGGTGGAAATGCGCGAGATCCTGCTCGCCATGCGAGCGGAGGGCGTCACACTCTTCTTCTCCTCGCACCAGCTCGCTGAAATGGAACGCATCGCTGATCGCGTTGCATTCATGCGCGCGGGCCGCATCATAGCCACCGGAACGCCCGGGGAACTCGTGCCGGAGGGACAGCGGAACGTGTTCGTTGTGGAGCTGGCCGAGGATGCCGGAGCGCATAAGGATGCGCTCGCGGCGCTCCCTGGCTGCCGTTCGGTTCGCGTGACCAGCGCGCATTTCGCCGAACTGACACTCGACCCGGACCGGGCGGAGGATACGCGCGCGGCCCGGGCCGCGATCTCCCGCGCTCTGGCGGAAAAGGGCCTCACCATGCTGTCGGTGCGGGCGGCGGCCCCCAGCCTCGAAGACGTCTTCCTAGCCCTCGATCGATCCGGAACCATAGCAGAGCAACAGGAGAATCACGATGGATCTCGGTTACAAGGGTAAGCGCTGCCTTGTCACCGCCTCGACCGGCGGGCTGGGTTATGCCACCGCCCGCGCCATGGCGGCGGAAGGCGCGCATGTCTACGTCAACGGCCGCAAGGAGGAAGTTGTCCGGCAGGCCGCCGAGCGGATCGCCGCCGAAGTTCCGGGCGCCTCGGTCGGGGCGGTGAGCGGCAACAGCGGCACGGCGGAAGGCTGCACCGCCATCATTGCCGCCTGTCCGGATGTCGACGTGCTGGTCATCAATCTGGGCATCTACGAGGCGGTGGACATCTACCAGGCGAGTGACCAGCACTGGTACGACCTCATCGAGATCAACGTTATGAGCGGGGTGCGGCTCGCCCGCCACTATCTGCCGCGGATGTTGAAGCGGGACAGCGGTCGCGTGATCTTCATCAACAGCGAGTCGGCCATCAATCCGGCGCCGGAGCTGCCAGCCTACAGTGCCAGCAAGACCATGCAGCTTTCGCTGGCGCGCAATCTCGCCGAAACGACGAAGGGCACCAAGGTGACGGTCAACTCCGTCCTGCCGGGCCCGTGCCGCACCGAGGGTGTGGCAAAGCTCATCGCCGGGCTCTATCCGGGCGTGCCGACGGAGGAGGCGGAGAAGCGCTTCATCGCCGACAACCGGCCGACCTCGCTGATACAGCGTCTGTCGCGCCCGGAGGAAGTGGCCGACTTCGTCACTTTCCTCGGCAGCGAGCGGTCGTCGATTGTCAATGGCGCGGCGCTGCGCATTGATGGAGGACTGATCCGCACCGTGATGTGAGGAAGGCGCCCGTGCAACTCCAGCCGCCCGGCTTTGCCGGGACAGTGTTTCTGCTCGCGAACCGGGAGCTTGGCGCGCGCCTGCGCTCGCCCTGGCTCTATGCCGTGGCGAGCCTGATCTGCCTCATCGCCTTCTTCTACGGCGGCGGCTTCCGGCGCAGCTTCGAAACCGAAACCGTGCTGGTGACGACCGATCCGCTGGCCGCGTTGAACGTGATGGTGATGGCAGTGCTGGCCGGAGTGCTGGGCCTCAGGCTTGCCACGAGCATTGCCTGGGAACGCGAGCATCGCACGCTGGAGGTCCTGTTGGCGGGACCGGTCTCGCCCGAGGCAATCCTCGCCGCCAAGTTCGCTGGGGAGATTGTGGTGCTGGCGATGCTGACGGTCACGCACATCGCCTATCTGCTGCTGGCGCAGCCGCTCGGGCCCGGCGTGATTGGCCCCGCTGATGCCGCCGCGATCGGACGAATGCCGCTGCATGCCCTGCCGCTCCTTGCCCTTGGCCTGCTGGTTTCGACCTGGGCGAAAACCGTGCGCGGCGCAGTGATGGCCTATCTTTCGATCCTCGCCCTGCTGATCGTCCACGAGATCGTGCTCGCCGCGCTGACGGCGCAATCGCCGCAGGATCTGAGCCTTGCCGGCGCGTGGGTGCGCCGCATCCTGACTGCTGCCGATACGGTGATCGATCCGCTCTCGGCGGTCGCGAGGATCGCCGATCTTACCACGGGCCTCTCAGTGCAGACGCCGCTGACGCCCGCGCAGACGGGCATGGCGCTGGCGCTCACCGCGGCAACGCTGGCGGCGGCCGCCCTCGCATTGCGCGCCAGGGGGGCCTCATGACAGCGCTTCGACTGATTCTCGTCCTCTTGATCGCCGTCCTCGCCCGGCCCACCGCTGCGATCGAGCCGGAGCAGCGCGAGGTGACCGTAATCAGCGCCCGGGTCTGGGAAGGGCACGAGTACCGGGAAACCTTCGCCCCCTCGACCCATCGCGACTTCGTTCTGATGGCGGGCAGAGACAGCGCCATTGCGTTTGTGCGCACACTTGAGTACTACTGGCCGCTGTCGCGCCAGGTCTACGTCGATTTCAAGCAGCAGCGGGACGTGCTTGAGGGCGAATTGGTGATCCGGCAGGGGGGACGAGAGATTGCCCGGGAGAAGTTGCGACCCTTCTCCGTGCATTACCCCCACGGCGCGGTTCGTGGAGAGGCGGAGCTGCTCTGGGGCGAGGATGCCGAGCGCGGCTACTCCGAATTCCAGGAGAATGAGCGCCGGTTTGTACGGGAATTTGCCGCCGCCCGGCGTGCCCACACAGAGTATGAGCGCCGTCTGCTCGAAGCCGCCAGGAACCAGAAACCGGGTGAGCCGCCGGAAAGGATACCTCCTCCGCCTCCCCTGCCCGAGCCGAGCCTGCGCCTTGTCACGCAGCCGCAGCCGGGTTTCCGGGTCATGCTTGCGCCTGGGGAATACACGCTCGTCCTGGAGCAGGAAGGGCATCCGCTGCCGGGAACCGAACGCCGCCTGCGCGTAGTCGAAGCGCCCGAGCGGCGCGAGCTGATCGCCGACATCGTGCCGGAGGAGCGCTGGACGCGCCCGCTGGCCTCCAATGCTCCTGCTGCGCGGGTATATGTCCGCGGCGGCGCCACCTTCTACATGACGCTGCACGAGGCGGGCAGCTTTGCTGAGACGGATTATCTTCCCGTTGTCCGCCCGCAGGCCGAGGCCATGCCGGGGCGCAGGATCTGGGTCCGTCGCGGGCCGGCAGACACGGAGCGCCTCGCGGTCGCGTGGCAGGGCGGCGGCAGCACGGACCTTGCACGCGCCGCGCTCAAGGTCGAGCAGACGCGGGGGTCAAGCTTCGGCTATCGGGTCCGGCCAGCGAAAGGAGGCGAACGCCCGGATCTCGACGCGTTCATCGTTGCCGCCCCCGAGGATGCGTCCGTCCGGCGTGGCACTGTCGGCACGCTGGATGCGCGCTTCGAGCGCGAGATCATCGTCGTCCACCCAAGAAAGGCGGCTTTCGCTCTTCTCATCGCGCTTGCGCCCATTGCGGGCTTCCTTCTCTGGCGACTTGCCTCCATGTGGCAAAGACCTTCATGAATCCCTGGCGCCAGTCGGCCCCGCCTTTCCGGAAACTGAAGCAGCAGTCGGGCCGGTCCAGCACGACGGCAACTTGATCCACTCAAAGGTGCCGATCCGCAGGCGCTCGGCGCCAAGACCACTGTCCTCCCCGGCTCCGAAATATTCCCGGCGCTCGAGAAGGGAACGATCGACGTGGCCGACTACACTTCGACACGACGATACTCCCCTCGGTTGTGGTCCGGTGGTCCGGCCGCCGAGGAAGCGAATGACACGTCAAAACGCGCCAACATGGCCGTAAACCAGCCATCATGTAGCTCAGGACGAAACATCCAAATGCGCGAGCGAAGATATCCATTTGACGCTGCGAATGCTGGCGAAATGGCAGCTATCTCCTAGGCTCGCCCTCGGGATCAGCAAGGAGACCTTACGCCAATGGACGATCGAATCTGGTCTTTGGACGTCGCGCCGCGAGCGCAAGCGGCGGATTTTCCAGCCGCGCAGCCGACGCGACTGCCGCCGCTTTTCAGAAGCGCTCTTCGTTCTCGCGTTCCAGGGTTATCAAAGCGTTCGAATCCGGCATGTAGCGTTGGGCGGCGGTATCCCAGCGATAGGTTACGGTGATCGCACGACTTCCCGGCTCGGGAAGCGTCCCGTCGTCCTGGTCCACGGCCGTGAGCTCCGTCGTTTCAGTTACGCTGACCACAATGTCCGCGAAGGGCTCGCCTGCGCGATGTTCGATGGTCAACTCCTGGGTGCGTTCGAAGCCATACGCTCTGTCGCCGAGCAAGGAGATCGTATCGACCAATTCGAACTGGTCATTGCGAACCAGGATCAGGGATGCGGACAGGAAGCTCTGGCTAGAATTGTGGTGCGTGCTTTGGGTTACCAGGAGATCGTCGTCAGCGCCGACCGGCAGACGAACGGGGTCCATCAACGATGTCCACGATCCAACGCGACATCGGCGGCGTCGAGCAGCCGGGCGTCACCTTCAATTTCAAAAAGCGCCAGGATGGCATAGCCGACGCTGTATTCGGTCATTCCGAAGTCTACCAGCAGCACCAGCCGTTGCCTGCCGCCAGAGCGCAACGGCACGGCTTGAAGCCCAAGAGTACCAGTAGGTGCCAACCCCCGCCGCCAGATCCGTTCGGCACGCTTGGCGTTCACCGTCCAGCCCTCGGACCGCAGCATCGCCGCGATCCTGCG
>ERZ777003.2347-NODE-2347-length-22551-cov-7.046986_pt1 | contig 22551 bp, 20 predicted proteins | sample MGYA00374956_ERZ777003 | MGnify/ENA primary metagenome ERZ777003 (study PRJEB29302, sample SAMN06268252) | bioreactor metagenome | isolation source: Joint BioEnergy Institute, California, USA | place: USA:Joint BioEnergy Institute, California, USA | collected... | reverse complement strand
GAGCCTCAGCCTGGCCTCGATGGCGCGGGCCTGGGCGGCCTGCTGCTCGGCCACGGTTGCCGCTTCCAGCCGCACCAGGGTCACGAGTGCGAGGATCAGCAGCAGGGCAAACAGGGCGGAGGCGGCCAGTTTCCGGCCGACGGACAGGTTGCGGAAGAAGCGCATGACGGGGAACCTCTTCGGACGACGCTCGCGCGGTCGCCCGGATTCAGAACCTGTCGCGCTTAACCGCAGATGAAGCGCGCAGCGGGCGCCGGCCCTTCTGGCCCGCCCCGCGCCGTCAGCGCACCGCCGAGGCCGCGATCAGCGCCGGCCGGCCGAACGCCCAGCCGATCAGCAGCATCAGCGCCGTCGCGCCGCCGTGCCAGGCCAGCACCATCGCCGCGGCGTCGAGGCGGTGGAACAGCGACAGGCCGAAGGAGCAGAGCGAGGCCGCCGCCAGGGCGCCAAGCAGCACGACGGGCACCGGCCGCACCGGCCCGGCATGGCGCAGCGCCCAGAGCATCGTCGCCATCAGCGGCACGCCGAGGCCGAGGATGAAGCGCAGACAGCCCCAGCTCGTGCCGAGCACCAATGCTCCGGGCCCCAGCCGCGCGGCGTCCGCCATGCACCCCCAGCCCAGGCTGCCCAGCCACAGCGCCAGCGTTGGCAGCGGCAGCAGCGCCCAGCGCGGCGAGCGGTCCGGCAGGGCGAGGTGGAAGGCCGCCACCGCCGCCAGCACCCCCGTCGCCAGCGAGGCCGCGAGCTGCATCGCCTCATGGGGCAGCGCGAGCCGTGAGGCGAGGTCGGGGCGGAGACCGAACAGCGCCACCGGACTCCCCACCGCGAGCGCCGCGAAGCAGAGCCAGAGCGCGGCACGCCGGCCGGGTGGGGCGAGGCGCCGCACCGGGCGCAGCCCGTCCGTAAGTTCCGCGATCAGGTCCTCGGTCCTCACCCCCCGTCCTCCGTGACGCCGCCGAGCCGGCGGCGCAGCGCGCGCACGGCCCGGTGCGTGGCCACCTTCAGCGCACCGACCGAGAGGCCTGAGCGGGCCGAGGCCTCGGCGAGCGGCAGGTCCTCGAGCTTGGCGAGGTAAAGCGCCGTGCGCTGGCTCTCCGGCAGTTCCGCGATCGCGGCGCGCAGCTCGGCGGCGGTGAGGCGCGCCTCGCTGGCCTCATGGCCGCCCGCCTTGGCCGGTGCGGCGAGGGTTTCGCCGAAGGCATCGATCGGCGTCTCCCGTCCCTGGTGGCGGCCCCGGCGCCGCAGCCGGTCGATGCAGCGCCGCTCGCAGATCGCCGCCAGCCACGGGCGGACGGGACGGGAGGGGTCGTAGGTGTGGCGCAGCCGGTGGATGGTCAGCAGCGCGTCCTGCACCGCGTCCTCGGCCTCGTGCTCGTCGTGGATGCGCCGGCGGGCGACGGCTCGCAACAGCGGCAGGGCGGCGCGCAGCAACGCGTCGTAGGCACGGGCGTCACCGGCCTGCGCCGCCGCCATCCACGCCTCCCAGACGCCCTCGGCCTCCGCTTCCGTCGCCATCCGGCCCCACTGCGGAACTGCTGCCGCGGCTGGGGAGACTAGCCGGGCCACGGGCCGCTGGGCAGCGGGAATGGCGCGGCGGTGAACGAAGGAGCCATCGGTGGCGCGCCAGCCACAAGGACCGGGAACGGCCACCGCCTGCCGCTGCACCGCCTCCGGCCGGATGCCCTGGGCCGGGCGGACAGGGGACGCACGGGCGGCGGCGGCAGCGGACAACATACGGAGCCACATCGGTTGCGGCGGTGCCCGGCGGTTGGTCGAGCCGGCCTCCTACCTTTCGCCGCCGGCCGGGGCGCGGTTACGGGGTTCATCGGGAGTGCGAACGGATAGAAGGTGGAGACGGCGGGAGAGACTGGACGCGCCGCAGGGCCGGCCGTCGCGGACTCCGCTGGGCCCGGTGTGGCGTATGGAGGTGGCCGGCGAATGCGGCGCGTCCGACACCGTTCCACGGCCGCTCCTCGGCCGTTCGGAAGCCATCGGCGGCGGGCTGGCGTTGCCCTCGGGTGCGGCTGGGGGAGGCCCGCGCAGCTCTGGCGGGACTGCAAAGCAGGAGGGCAGTTCGAGACATGGCACCGCCGAATGCCGCGGCGACAATGCCGCCGGTTCGGACCATCGGCCCGCGCCATGCCCGCTGCCGTGCTGCTGCCCTGCCGTCCGAACGCCACTCCCGATGCCCATGCGGCGTAGCCCCCCGCGGAGTGTGGCCGGCATGACGGGGCCGGACAGGAATTCCGCGCCGGAGACGGCGGCGATGGCAGTGGCGCCAGGCACCGCGCCGCCGGCTGAGGCGCCCTGGCACTTGCTCGACGCCGGGACTGTCGCGGCGCGCCTCGGCACCTCGCTCGAGGCCGGGCTCGATCGGGCGGAAGCGGCGCGCCGCCTGGCCCGGCACGGGCCGAACCTGCTGCGCGCGCAGCCCTTCCGCGGGCCGCTCTCGATCCTGCTCGACCAGTTCGCGGACGTGATGATCGGGCTGCTCGTCGCCGCTGCCGTGGTCTCCGGCGCGATCGGCGAGGTCGTGGACACCATCGCCATCCTCGCGATCGTCGTGCTCAACGCCGTGGTCGGCTTCGTGCAAGAATACCGCGCCGAGCGCGCGCTCCAGGCGCTGAGGACCATGGCCGCGCCGCATGCGACGGTGGTGCGGGATGGCCATGCGGCCAGCCTGCCGGCCGCGGAGCTGGTGCCGGGCGACGTGGTGCTGCTCGAGGCCGGCGCCATCGTGCCGGCCGATCTGCGCCTGGTGGAGGCCCCCCAGCTCCACATCGAGGAGGCGGCGCTCACCGGCGAATCCGTGCCGGTGGAGAAGGGGACCGAGGCGCTGACCGAGGCCGGGTTGCCGCTCGGCGACCGCACCAACATGGCCTATGCCGGCACCTTCGTGACCCGGGGCCGCGGCCGGGGCGTCGTCGTCGGCACCGGCATGGCGACCGAGCTCGGCCGGATCGCGGACCTGCTCTCCACCACCGAGGAGACGCGGACGCCGCTGCAGCACCGGCTCGCCCGGCTGGGCCGGCAGCTCTCCGTCATCGCAGTCGCGGCCTGCGTCGTGGTCTTCGCGCTCGGCGTGCTGCGCGGCGAGCCGCCGGTGCTGATGCTGCTCACCGCGGTGAGCCTCGCCGTGGCAGCGGTGCCGGAGGCTCTGCCGGCGGTGGTCACCATCGGCCTCGCGCTCGGCGCGCAGCGCATGGTCCGGCGCAACGCGCTGATCCGCCGCCTGCCGGCCGTGGAGACACTCGGCTCGGTGACGGTGATCTGCTCGGACAAGACCGGCACGCTGACCGAGAACCGCATGCGCGCCGAGGCCTTCCTCCTGGACGACGAGGGGCGCCGCCACGCGGCGGTGCCGGCGGCGGCCGGGGCGGATGCGCGGCCGGAACCGTGGCGCTCCCTCCTCCGGGCGATGGCGCTCTGCAACGATGCGGACGCGGAGGGCGCGGACGCGGTCGGCGATCCGACGGAGGTGGCGCTGGCCCTCGCCGCGCGGGAGGCCGGGCTGGAGCGCCCCGTGCTGGAGGCGCGCGCGCCGCGCATCGCGGAGCTGCCTTTCGATCCCGAGCGCAAATGCATGACCACGTTGCACCGCCTGCCCGACGGCGACGGCGGCGGCGTGGTCGCCTTCACCAAGGGCGCGCCGGAGCGCGTGATCGGGCTCTGCACCGCGCGGCTGACGGAGGCGGGACCGGCACCGATGGACGCCGCGCGGCTGCTCGCGGAGGCGGACCGGATGGCCGCCGATGGGCTGCGCGTGCTCGCCTTCGCGCGGCGCGACTGGCCGGCCTTGCCGGACCCGGTCGCGCCCGGGACGGTGGAGCGCGACCTAACCTTCCTCGGCCTGGTCGGGTTGATGGACCCGCCGCGGCCGGAGGCGGCGCAGGCCGTCGCCGAGTGCCGCTCGGCGGGCATCACGCCGGTGATGATCACGGGCGACCATCCGCTGACCGCGCGCGCCATCGGCGTGCGCGTCGGGATCCTGGAGCGCGACGACGCGCCCGTGCTGACCGGGCTCGACATGGCGCGCCTCGGGCCGGAGGCGTTGGCGCAGGAGGTCGGGCGCGTGCGCATCTACGCCCGCGTGGACCCGGAGCAGAAGATCGCCATCGTCGAGGCGCTGCAGCGCCAGGGCGAGGTCGTGGCCATGACCGGCGACGGGGTGAACGACGCCCCGGCGCTGAAGCGCGCCGACATCGGCGTGGCGATGGGGCGGACCGGCACCGACGTCTCGCGCGAGGCGTCGGACATGGTGCTGCTCGACGACAATTTCGCCTCGATCGTCGCGGCGGTGCGCGAGGGGCGGCGGATCTACGACAACATCCGCAAATTCGTGCAGTTCGTGCTGGCCGGGAACCTCGGCGAGTTCCTGGTGCTGCTGGTCGCGCCCCTCCTCGGCCTGCCGATCCCGCTGCTGCCGATCCACATCCTCTGGGTCAACCTCGTCACCGACGGGATGCCGGGCCTCGCGCTCGCCGTCGAGCCGGAGGAGAAGGGCATCATGCGCCGCTCGCCGCGCCCGCCGGGCGAGAGCATCTTCGCCCGTGGGCTCGGCGTGCGGATTCTCTGGATCGGCGTGCTGATCGGCGCGCTGTCTCTCGGCACCCAGGCCTTCGCGCTGGCGAATGGCTCGCACTGGCAGACGATGGTGTTCACCACCTTGGTGTTCTGCCAATTGTTCCAGGCCATGGCGATCCGCACGGAGCGGGAATCGGTGTTCGCGGCCGGGATCGGCTCCAACCGGGCGATGCTGGGGGCGGTGCTGGCCGGCGCGGCGCTCCAGCTCGCGGTCGTCTACGTGCCGTTCCTGAACGGCGTGATGCGGACGCAACCGCTGACGGCGTTCGAGCTGGCGTTCTGCATCGCGGTGCCGAGCCAGGTGTTCTTCGCGATCGAGATCGAGAAGTGGCTGGTGCGGCGCGGCGTGCTGCGCTACGGCGCGCCGGCACCGGCCCGGTGAGGTCCGGGCGCCCGCGTCCCCGCCCTCATCGCGCCGCGGCGCGAGGCGGACTGGCCGAGCGGCTCGCCGGCCCAGGGGGCTTCGCAGCCGCCGATGAAGGTCGTCTCCCGGAAGCCGATCTGACGTGCCCAGGCCTCGATCGCGCCGCGCTCCATGAAGGTGTTGAGGTGGGGCACCGCGCCAACCCGACGCGCTTCCACCGTCGCCTTCTTCCGCGCGTAGTCGAGCAGTGTCTCCACCATGTCGATGCCGAGATAGGCGCCGAGCCGCATCGAGGTTCCGAGCGCGTGCGCGAGCCGGCCGCTGCCGCAACCGTGATCGACCAACGCCATGCCGCGGGCGCATGTGATGCGTCCGGTCATGCGCCGGGGGGCGGGCGGCCGTGGGAGCGGGGCTTGCGCGGACTCGGTTCCCTGGTCCACCGATGCGGACCGTGCTGCACCTCATCAAGCTGTCCGTCGGCCCGCGCGACCTGGCCGAGCTGCGCGCGCTCCAGGCGGAGCGGCGGCGCGCCGACCCGCCGCTGCGCCACCGCACCCGCATGTTCCCCCGCCGGGCGGAGGAGATCTGCGACGGCGGCTCGATCTACTGGGTCGTGGCGGGCTTCGTCTGCGTGCGCCAGCGCGTGCTCGACATCCGCGAGGACCGCTTGGCGGACGGCAGTGCCTGCGCTGCAATCGTGCTCGACCCGGCCCTGGTGCCCGTGGAGGCGCGGCCGGTGAAGGCATTCCAGGGCTGGCGCTACCTCGCGCCCGAGGACGCGCCGCCGGATGTGGGGGTGGGCCGGGGCGCCCCGGCACCGGTGCAAGGGCTGGACCGGCTGCCGCCGCGGTTGAGGCGTGCCTTGGCGGAGCTGTGCCTGATCTGAGGACCGGGGGGGCGACGCCCACCCGCCCGCCGCCTATTCGATCCGCGGCAAGTGGGTCCGCGCCTGATCGCCGTGCCGCCTCCATGTGATGGAGGTGAGCGACCGGGTCTGCACCAGCTCGAGCCCGTCGCCCACGAGCAGGGGCGAGGCCTCGTAACGCTCGCCGGCGCTGTCGGTCCAGACCAGACGGCCGAACTCGTAGCGCGCCCGGGCGCGCTCGAAGCCAGGGGACAGCCCGGCGCTGAAGGTGCCCGGATTGCCGAGATTGCCGGCGAGCAGGACCTCCGCCGTTCCTGCGGCCTCGTCCACCGAGAAGACGATCAGCAGCAGATCGCGGCCAAGCTGGTTCCACGTTGCGCGGCCGCCCCAGGCACCGAGGAAGCGGCCGAGACCAGAGGCCGAGCGCTGCTGCGTGATGGCAGGCAACTCGGCCGGCAGCGGTATCTGCCGCTCGGCCGCGACGGCGCGTACCCGCGCGAAGCCGGACGCGCCCGCGGACGGCGTGGCGGCGGCAGGGGAGACCGGCGCAGCGGTGGCGGGCGGCGTCGGTGATGCGGCTGCGGCAAGGCGCTGCTGCGCCGCGCTCGGCTCGGGCTGCGCCGGCACCGGCGCCGGTGCGGATGGGGAGGGCGGCGACGCGGCCAACACGGCCCCGCCGGCGGCCGGGTTCAGCACGACCTCCGTGATCAGCGAGGAATTGTCCCAGGGGATCTGCTGGCCGCCGGTCTCCTGGACCACGCTTGCGCGCACCCGCGTCATCAACTGCCGGATCTCAAGTCCCGGCGTCGTCAAGTGCTGGAGCAGCGCGGCGGTGAAGGGGCTGTTGCGCCCGGAGCCGTCGAGCGCCACGGCGCCCGGGCTGGTGGCGAAGGCGACCAGGGTGCCGAGATCCACCTGCTCGATCCGTGCCAGCCCGCGCCCGACCGAGCGCGTGCCCGAGAGGCCGCGGATCTGCGGCGCCAGCGGATTGTCGCGGCAAGCATCGAGGATCATGATGCGCACCCGCGCCCGCTCCATCGCCCGCGTGACGAGCGGCAGCGCGATGAACTCGTAGTCGATGTCGCGCACGTCGCTGACGCGGGCATCCACCGGCATCAGGTAATTCTCGCCGCCGACCTGCATGCCGTGGCCGGCGTAGAAGAACAGGGCGATCTCCGCACCGTCCGCGACCCGGCCGAAGCGGCGCAGCGCCTCCTCGGTCTGCGCGCGGGTGGCGTCACGCACGAGTTCTACCTGGAAGCCGATGTTGCGCAGGGCCTGGGCGACGCCCTGCGCGTCCTGACCGGGATTGGTCAGGCGCGGCACGCTCCGGTAGGCGCTGTTGCCGAATACCAGCGCGACCCGGCTCTGCTGCGCCCAGGCTGTGGCGGCGCCGGACAGGGCAAGAACCAGCGCGCCGAAGAAGAGTACGAGCGCGCGCCCAGGGCGGAAGCGGCGGCGTTCGGCTGCAGGCGACATGTGGAACCCCTTCCTCCTCCTTGCTGCGGCCCGGTTATGGATTGCACAGAGTTAAGTTTCGCACCACGGCGGCGTCAGTCGATTTCACGCATTCTCCGTTGCGTCGCAGCCTGGGTAATCCGGGCGTGACAGAACTCGGTGGCGGCTTTTTTCCCGGCAGGCCGCCGCACGACTGGCGCCCCCTCTGGGGTGTGCCGTTCGGGCCGGTCGGAGCGATCCGGCCGGCCCCTTCTTTCTTTAGTCTCCCTCCGAATGGGCTTTAGTCTCCCTCCGAATGGGGGCGCGCATCCGGAAGCGGTCGGTGCCGGACGGTAGCCGTGGCCGTTCCATCCGGCCCGGCTGACGGGTGCGGGGGAGAGGGGGGCCGCCCCGCACGCCTGCCCGGCCCAATCGGTATACCGGACTTGAAGCGGGTCCCCGGCGAGCCCAAACTCTAGACATGGGTTCGGGTGTTTCCGAGGACGGAGCCTGCGTCCCCACGGACCTCTTCCGGCGCCGCCCCGCCGCGGGCGACGACGGCGCCGGCATGGTCACCCTGACCGCTTCCCTTCCAGAACGAGCAGCACGGCAACGCGCGGCGCCCAATCACGGGTCCGCGCATGATGGAGGACTGCGCATGAGCCTGGATTCTCCGGCCCGTTCCTGGCTGCTGGAGCGCCTCCACGAGCGCCATGCGGCGCTTGAACGGGCGCTCGCGGAGGAGATGGAGCGTCCCCGGCCGGACGACACGGTGGTCCGGCGCATCAAGTGCGAGAAGCTCGCGGTGCGCGACCGCATCGCCGCGATCGAACGGGGCGCGCTTCCGCCGGCCTGGATGACGGATGCGGCGGGGGCGTCCCGGCTCGGGCAGCCGACGGCGGGGGCCCAGGGGCGGTCCGCCTAGATCCGGGCGGCTCGCTGACGGGCTGAGCCGACTGCCGGCCGGCCGGGGCGTCCTCGCCCCGGCCCGGCGCTCAGGCGCGCTGTCCGCGCTGCGGCCCGCTAATCCACCGTCGCGCCGGAGCGGCGCACCACCTCGCGCCAGCGCTCGATGTCGCGCTGGTGGACGGCGCGGAAGTGCTCCGGCGTGTTCTCGGTCGGCGGGGTGATGCCCTGGTCGTGGATCAGCCAGCGCTGGAAGTCCGGCTCGTTGAGGATACGGACCACCTCGGCATTCATCCGCTTCTGAATCGGCTCGGGCAGGCCGGGCGGGGCGAACAGGCCATACCAGGTCGTGCTCTCGAAGCCGGGGAGGCCGCAGGCCTCCTCGACGGTCGGGATGTCGGGCAGGGCGGGGAGGCGGCTGCGCGTCGTCACCGCGAGGCCGCGCAACTGGCCTTGCCGGATGGGCCCGATCGAGGGGCCGGACTGGTTGAAGAAGATGTCCACGTCGCCGCGCAGCAGCGCCTGCATCGCTCCGGGCTGGCCGCGATAGGGCACGTGGGTGAGGGTGATGTCGGCGGCGGTGGCGAACTGCGTCCCGGCGAGGTGCGTCGAGGCGCCATTGCCCGTCGAGGAGAAGTTCAGCGCCCCGGGCTGCGCCTTGGCCGCGGCGATCACGTCGCGGCAGGTCCGGTACTGGGGCCGTGTCGCCGGATTGACCAGCAGCACGTTCGGCACGTCGCCGAGCAGCGCGATGTGCGTCACGTCGCGCAGCGGGTCGAAGGGCAGCGAGCGGTAGAGCGAGGCGTTGATCGCGTGCGTCCCGGCGGTGCCGAGCAGGAACAGGTAGCCGTCGGGCCGCGCCTTCGCGACGTAGTCGGAGGCGATGTTGCCGCCCGCGCCGGAGCGGTTGTCCACCACCACCGGCGTGCCGAGGGCGCGCGAGAGGGGCTCTGCGAGGCGGCGGGCGTAGATGTCCACGCCCGAGCCGTTCGGGAAGCCGCCCATGATGACGATCGGGCGGTTCGGCCAGGCCTCGCCGCCACCCTGGGCGCGCGCGGCGGCCGAGGGCAGCAGCGGGAGGGCGGCGAGGCCCTGGGCGAAGGCACGGCGGTGGAGGGGGCGGGGGGGGCGCATCCGGTCTCTCCTTCGGGGGCGTTCGGGTCGGCAGTGTAATGCGCTAGGCTGGCCGCATGAACACGGTCCCTCCGCTTCCCCTCCTGCCCCCGAAACCTGGCATCGCCCGCGGCGGGAAGGCGATCTATGGCGTGCCGCTCGGCATCCTGATGCTCGAGGCGCGCTTCCCGCGCATCCCGGGCGACATGGGCAACGCGGAGACCTGGCCCTTCCCGGTGCTCTACCGCGTGGTCAGGGGCGCGACGCCGGAGCGCGTGGTACTGCAGGGCGCGAAGGGGCTGCTGCCGGACTTCCTGGACGCGGCGGAGGAGCTGGTCGCGCTCGGGGCCGAGGCGATCACCACCAATTGCGGCTTCCTGTCGCTGTTCCAGCGCGAGCTGGCGGAGCGCGCGAAGGTGCCGGTTGCAAGCTCGGCGCTGATTCAGGTGCCCTGGGTGCAGGCGATGCTGCCGCCGGGCAAGCGTGTCGGCATCATCACCATCTGCGCGACGACGCTGACGCCGGCGCATCTCTCCGCCGTCGGCGTCCCGGCGGACACGCCGGTGGTCGGGACCGAGCGCGGGCGCGAGCTCTTCCGCGTGCTGATCAAGGCCGAGAAGGAGGAGCTGAACATCGCCGCGGCCGAACAGGACATCCTGGACGCCGCGCGGACGCTGCTCGCCCGGCATCCGGAGGTCGGCGCGCTGGTGTTGGAGTGCACCAACATGCCGCCCTACGCGGCGGCCCTGCGCGAGACGCTGGGCCTGCCGGTCTATGATATTTACTCGATGATCAACTGGTTCCACGCTGGGCTGCGGCCGCGCCACTTCCCGCGCTGAAGGCACAGGGCCGCGGCCGGGGGCGCACGCCAGCGCAGCGCCCGGCGGACAGGGGAGGGCGGCCAGCCGGTCGGCTGGCCGACGCGCTGCCTCCCCGCCGGTCGGGAGGCGGGGAACGCTCCCCGCCTACTCCTTGATCGTCACCGCCTGGCGGCCGCGCTGGCCGTCGCGGACCTCCAGCGAGACCTTCTGGCCCTGCTGGATGTCGTGCTTGCCGGCGCGGTGCAGCACGGAGGAGTGCAGGAACACGTCCTGCCCGCCATCGTCCGGGGTGACGAAGCCGAAGCCCCGCACTTGGTCGAACCACTTCACCGTGCCGTTGAGGCTGTAGGTCGGCCCGCCCTCGTCGCGCGCGAAGTCGCGCCGCGGCGGGGGACGATCACCCCAGCCACCACCACCGCCGAAGCGGCCTCCGCCGGCACCGCCGCCGAAGCGGCCGCCCGCACCGAAGCCACCGCCGCCGCCAAAGTCACGACGCGGGGGCCGGTCGCTCCAACCGCCCCCGCCTGCGCCGAAGCCACCGCCGCCAAAGCCGCCGCCACCGAAGTCGCGCCGCGGGGGGCGATCGCCGAAATCGCGACGGGGAGGCCGGTCCGCCCATCCGCCGCCGCCAGGGCCGCCGAAGGAACGCCGCGGCCCGCCGAAACCTGCGTTGCCGCCAGCCATGCCGGGGCCGCCCTCGCCCGGCTTGTGCTCAACGATACGGGTGACAAGGCGCCGGCCCTGCCGGTCGGTGCCGATCTCGACGACGAGCTTGTCGCCGGTCACTGGCGGTTCGATTCCGGCCTCGGTGAGCGCCGAGGCGTGGAAGAACACGTCATTCCCGTCTGGCCCCAGCACGAAGCCGAAGCCCTTGCGGGCATTGTACCACTTTACTTCCGCCTCGAACGGCGTGCCCTCGCCGCCTCCGGGGGCGCCGTTCTGGTTTTCTTCGTTCTCGGGAGACACGTCTTATAGGATCCGCAATTGTTTTCGCAGCCCGACGGGATGCAGGACCGCAAATCAGAGCATGGCACCCTGGCCTGCGGAAATCGAGAGGGAAATCGCTCAGCGGAAGCGTCGCGGATCGTAAGGCGCGATGGGGATTTCGGGCGATTTCGAACCGATGAGTTGCGCGACGATCCGCCCAGTTCGCGCGCCAGCCACCAGTCCGACATGACCATGCCCGAAGGCGTGCACGATATCCGGCGTGGCGCTGGCCGGGCCGAGGCAGGGCAGGCCGTCCGGCATGCTCGGGCGGTGGCCCATCCAGAACCGGACCCGCTCCGCCGGCAGGTCGCGGGGCAGGTCGGGGAAGAGGCGCAGCAGGTGGTCGCGCAGAATTTCCGCGCGCCGCCAGTTCGGCGCGGCGGCGAGGCCGGCGATCTCCACCTGGCCGGCGGCCCGCAGCCCGCGGTCGGTCCAGGTGATCGACATCTTGCCGTCTGAGGGCATCAGCGGCGTGCGCGGGCCGGTTTCCGCGTCGGCGATCTCCGCGTGGTAGCCACGCTCCGTCTCCAGCGGCACGCGGTCGCCGGCCGCGGCGGCGAGCGCCCGCGAATGCGCGCCGGCGGCGATCACCGCGCCGTCGCAGGCGATCTCGTCGCCGTTGTCGGTCGTGACGGCGCGCAGGCGTCCGGCCTCGATGCGGAAGCCGGTCGCCCGAGCGCGGCGCAGATCGGCGCCGCGCTCCCGCGCATGGGAGACGAGGGCGGCGACATACGCACCGGGGTCGCGGCAATGGCCGCCTTCCTCCGCCAGCAGGGCGAAGCGGTAGCGGCGGTCGAGCGCCGGCTCGCGCTGGCGCAGCTCGTCCTCGTCAAGTTCGAGCCAGCGCACGCCCGTCTTCGCGCGGATGCGCCACGCCATTGCCTCGGCCTCGAACGCGGCGCGGGAGGGGAAGACGTACATCAGCCCGCGCTGCTCGATCAGATGGCCGACGCCCGCTTCCTCTGCGAGCGCCTTGTGCAGTGCGGGAGCGTCCACGATCAGCGGACGCAGCGCGCGGGCGGTGCGCTCGACCCGCGCCTCGGTCCAGCCGGAGAGCAGGTAGCGCGCGAGCCAGGGCAGCACGCGCGGCAGGTAGGTCCAGCGGATCGCGAGCGGGCCAAGGGGATCGGCGACGAAGCCGGGCACCTTCTTCCACAGGCCCGGCACGGCGGGCGGGATCACCGACATCGGCGAAAGCCAGCAGCCGTTGCCGTAGCTTGCGCTCTGCTCGCCGCCCGGCTCCCCGGGCTCGAGGATCGTCACGCGATGGCCGTCGCGCAGCAGCTCCAGCGTCGAGGCGGCGCCGACGATGCCGGCGCCGATGACGACGACGTGGCGGGTCTCGCTCATCTCAGGGTGCGTTGTCCGTGTCGTCTGCGTCGTCGTGCACGGCTTCGCCGGCGAGCGCGCGGTCGAGGAAGAACAGCCGGTCCTGGCCCCAGAGCCAGAGTTCGCCGAAGAAGAAGGTCGGTGAGCCGAACACGCCGCGCGCCACGGCGTCCTCGTTGTTGCGGGCCCATTCGGCGAGGATCGCGGGGCTCTCCTCCTCGGCGAGCAGCTCGCGTCCCGGAAGGCCGGCCTCTTCAGCGATGCGCACGCGCTCGGCGGGGTCGGCGATGTCGCGGTCCTCGGCCCAGAGGGCGCGCAGCAGCGCGTGCGACAGCAGCATCGCGTCGAGTCCGCGCGCCTGCGCCGCTATCACCATCCGGCCGGCAGGCCGCTGGTCGCGCGGCGGATAGTGGCGCGGGCGGAGGTTGAGCGGCATGCCGAGATGGCGCCGCCACCGGTCGAGCTCGAGCGCGTGGTAGCGCTGCCGGGCCTCGGGCCGGGTGCGCAGCGGGATGCCGCCGTTTTGCGGCACCACCGCCGGGAAATCGTAGGGCCGCAGCACCAGCCGCGCGCGGTGGCGCCGGATGATCTGCATGAGCTGCGGCCCGCCGAGATACATCCAGGGCGAGGACAGGGTGTAGAAGCACTCGACGACGCGCGGCGTCCCGGCGGGGGCGGGCATGGCGGACGATTCTCCTCCCCGCCAACCATAGGCGAGCACGGCGCCGGCGCAACCGCGGGCTGTGCCGGACCGTTCGTTGCGCAGCGGCAGTCGGGGCTATCCGATCCCGGCGAGCAGCCGCGCGAGCTCCGCCGGGGCCGTGATCATCGCGTCGTGGCCGGTCGCGATCTCGCTCCAGTTCCAGCCCGGCCGGCCGCGCACCCAGCGCCGCGCTGCCTCGAGCGGTCCGTAGAGCGGGTCCGTGCAGGCGACATAGGTGCGCGGCAGGCCGTTGCCGACCGGATTGCTGAGGCGCAGCGGCGACTCATAGGTGCCGAGCGGATGCGGCGTCAGGCGGCGGGCGACCCAGGCCGCCTCGGGGTGGTCGGCCGGGACGCCGAAGGCGGGGGGCGGCGGGGCCGGGATGAAGACGCCCCCGCCCTCCTCCTGGGCCTGGCGGCGGCGCCCGGCGACGACCTCCGCGGGCAGGGTGCTGAAGGGGGTCTGCCCGTCCTCCAAGATCACGCTGTCGAGATAGACGAGGTGGCGGATGCGCTCCGGAATGCGGTCGGCCGCGCCGGAGATGGCGGCACCGCCGAAGCTGTGGCCGACGAGGATGACGTCGTGCAGCTCTTCGGCCTCGATGTGGTTCACCAGGTCGAGCACGAAGGTTTCGAGGGTGATGTCGCGTGACATCAGGTGCCGGCGCTCGCCGAGCCCGGTCTGGGTGGGCGTGGTCACGCGATGGCCGGCGGCGCGCAGCGCCTCGGCGACCCTGGCCCAGCACCAGCCGCCATGCCAGGCGCCGTGCAGCAGGACGAAGGTCTTGCCGCCGTTCCCGGCCTTGGCGGGCGTGGCGGCGGCGGTGGGGGCGGATGGAGTGGGCAAGGGCGTGGCTCCGGCGATGGCAGGACGCGAGGAGGACCGGCGGCGATCGGTTCGGATCGCCGCGGTCCGAGCCTGCCAGAGCGCGGCGCGGCGCGCGAGGGTGCGCCGCGGGACCGGGCCGCCGGGCGCCAGGCGCGCTAGGCCATCAGCCCGAGCGTGCGCAGCTTCGCCAGCACCTCCTCTGCGCAGTCCTCTGGAGTCCGGCCGGAGGTGCGCAGGTGCAGCTCCGGCGCCTCGGGCGGCTCGTATGGACTGTCGATGCCGGTGAAGTTGCGGATCGCGCCTGCCTTGGCCTTGGCGTAGAGGCCCTTCGGGTCGCGCCGCATGCACTCCTCGATCGGCGTGTCCACGAAGATCTCTACGAACTCGCCGGCCTCCAGCAGGTCGCGCACCATCCGCCGCTCGGCGCGGAAGGGCGAGATGAAGCTGCACAGCACGATCAGGCCGGCGTCCACGAAGAGCTTCGCCACCTCGCCGACGCGGCGGATGTTCTCCACCCGGTCGGCGTGGGTGAAGCCGAGGTCCTTGTTCAGCCCGTGGCGCAGGTTGTCGCCGTCGAGCGTGTAGGTGTGGCGGCCGGCCTGGTGCAGCGCCAGCTCGACCAGGTTGGCGATGGTGGACTTGCCCGAGCCCGACAGGCCGGTGAACCACAGCACCACCGGCTTCTGGTGGTCGAGCGCGGCGCGCGCGATCTTGTCCACCACGAAGTCCGCATGATGGATGTTGGAGGCGCGGCGCAGCGGGAAGGCGATCATGCCGGCGCCGGCGGTGCGGTTGGTGTAGCGGTCCACCAGGATGAAGGCGCCGGTCGCGCGGTTCTCCGCATAGGGGTCGCAGGGGACGCGCTGCGCGGCGGAGAGGTTGCAGAAGCCGATCTCGTTCAGCGCCAGCGTCTTCGCCGCGTGCTCCTCCCGCGTGTTGACGTCGAGCCGGTGCTTGATCGCGGTGACCGAGGCCTGGGTCCAGAGGTTGCCGATGCGCATCAGGTAGGTGCGCCCGGGGAGCATCGGCTCCTCGTCCATCCAGAGGAGATGGGCGGCGAACTGGTCGGCCATCTCCGGCCGGTCCGCGGCGGGAACGAGCATGTCGCCGCGCGCGACGTCGATCTCGTCGGTCAGGGTGAGGGTCACCGCCTGGCCGGCCTCGGCGCTTGGCAGATCGCCATCCGCGGTGACGATGCGCGCGATGCGGGAGGAGCGGCCGGAGGCTGCGACCACGACCTGATCGCCCACCGCGATGCGGCCGGAGGCAATGGTGCCGGCGAAGCCGCGGAACTCGTGGTCGGGCCGGTTCACCCACTGGACCGGGAAGCGGAACGGCTTGTCGGCGAGATCCTGCTCGACCTCCACGGTCTCCAGGTGCTCGAGCAGGGTCGGCCCGTGGTACCAGGGCGTGTTGCCGGAGCGCTGCGTCACGTTGTCGCCGTACCGCGCGCTCAGCGGGATCGGCACGATCGAGCGGAAGCCGAGCGTGGAGGCGAAGGTGACGTAGTCGCCGACGATCCGGTCGAAATGGTCCTGGTCGAAACCCGCCAGGTCCATCTTGTTCACCGCGAGCACGATGTCGCGGATGCCGAGCAGCGCGCAGATGATGGAATGCCGGCGCGTCTGCACCAGCACGCCCTTGCGCGCGTCCACGAGGATGACGGCGAGCGAGGAGTGCGACGCGCCAGTCGCCATGTTGCGCGTGTACTGCTCGTGGCCCGGCGTGTCGGCGACGATGAAGCCGCGCCGTGGCGTCGAGAAGTAGCGGTAGGCGACGTCGATGGTGATGCCCTGCTGGCGCTCGGCTTCCAGCCCGTCCACCAGCAGGGCGAGGTCGATCTCGTCCCCGGTGGTGCCGTGCTTGCGCGAGTCCTTGGCCAGCGCCGCGAGCTGGTCATCGAGGATGAGGCGGGTGTCGTAGAGCAGGCGGCCGATCAGCGTGGACTTGCCGTCGTCCACCGAGCCGCAGGTGAGGAAGCGCAGCAGTTCCCGCTGGCCGGCGGAGGCGGGGCGGTGATGGGTCATCAGAAGTAGCCCTCGCGCTTCTTGCGCTCCATCGAGGCCTCCTCGTCGGTGTCGATCAGCCGGCCCTGGCGCTCGGAGGTGCGGGCGGCGCGCATCTCGGCGATGATCTTCTCCAGCGTGTCGGCCTCGGACTCGATGGCGCCGCTCAGCGGGTAGCAGCCGAGCGTACGGAAGCGCACCATCCGCATCTCGGGCGTCTCGCCGGGTTCGAGCGGCAGGCGGTCGTCGTCCACCAGGATCCAGGTGCCGCTGCGCCGCACCACCGGGCGCGGCTTGGCGAAGTAGAGCGGAACGACGGGGATGTCCTCGGCCAGGATGTAGTCCCACACGTCGAACTCGGTCCAGTTCGAGAGCGGGAAGACGCGGATCGACTCGCCCTCGCGGATGCGGGTGTTGAACAGGGTCCACAGCTCTGGCCGCTGGTTGCGCGGGTCCCAGGCATGGGACGCGTCGCGGAAGGAGAAGATGCGCTCCTTGGCGCGGCTCTTCTCCTCGTCGCGCCGGGCGCCGCCGAAGGCGGCGTCGAAGCCGTAGCGCGTCAGCGCCTGCTTCAGCGCTTCGGTCTTCATCACCTGGGTGTGCAGTGCGGAGCCGGAGGTGATGGGGTTGATGCCGCGCGCGATGCCTTCCTCGTTGACGTGCACGATCAGTTCCATGCCGCAGCGGCGCGCGGTGGCGTCGCGGAAGCTGATCATCTCGCGGAACTTCCAGGTCGTGTCCACGTGCATCAGCGGGAAGGGCGGCTTGCCCGGATAGAAGGCCTTGAGCGCGAGGTGCAGCATCACGCTCGAATCCTTGCCGATGGAGTACAGCATCACCGGCCGGCGGAAGCTCGCCGCGACCTCGCGGATGATGTGGATGGACTCCGCTTCGAGGCGGGCAAGGTGGGGCGTGAGGCGGCGTCCGGCGCGCGGCTGGCTTGCCGCGCCCTTGCCGGTTATGTTGGCAGCGACGGTCATCGGGTGGTCCCCCTCCCCGCCGGGCGGCGCGCCCCGCCGGCGGCCCGCGGTAGCGAATAGTGTAGGCTATTGTTCAACTAATGCGATGCGCGTATCTCACGCCCGCGGCGCGACCGCAAGCGTTACGGACGGAAGGGGTCACGCCGGATGAATGGGGCAACCGCGCAGGACGGCCCGGCGCTGCTCGAGGGCTTCGCCCGCATCGCCCTGGACGCGGGAGAGCGGATCATGGCGATCTATTCGGGTGCCGCCCCCGTCGGCGCCACCGCCAAGGCGGACGGCTCGCCCCTGACCCAGGCGGACCTGGCGGCCGATGCGGCGATCGCCGCGGGGCTGGCGGCGCTCTGCCCGGATATCCCGGTGCTGTCCGAGGAAGGCGCCGACGGCGCCGCCGCCTCACCGCTCGGTCGCCGCTTCATCCTGGTGGACCCGCTGGACGGCACGCGGGAATTCCTCAGCCGGACCGACGAGTTCACGGTCAACATAGCACTGATCGAGGACGGGCGACCGGTGCTGGGCGTCGTCCATGCCCCGGCGCTGCGGCGCCTCTGGCTCGGCGACGTCGCCGCCGGGCGGGCGGAGAAGCGCGAGATCGGGGCCCCGCAGGCTGGCCACCCAATCCACGCCCGCCCGGTGCCGGATCGGGATCTCGTCGCCGTCGCCAGCCGCTCCCACCGCGATGCGGAGACCGACGCCTTCCTGGCGCGGCTGCCGGTCGCCGGCTGCCGCTCGATCGGCTCGTCGCTGAAATTCTGCCTCGTCGCCGAGGGCGAGGCGGATGTCTATCCGCGCTTCGGCCCGACCATGGAGTGGGACACCGCCGCAGGGCACGCCGTGCTTGTCGCCGCCGGCGGCCGGGTCACGGCGCCGGACGGCGGGGAGTTCCGTTACGGCAAGCGCGAGGAGGGCTTCCGCAACGGACCCTTCATCGCCTGGGGCGGGGGCGGTCCCCCCGCGTCTCAGGGCGCGCCGACGATATAGGCGGGCGCCTCCTCGGTCTCGAAGCGCACTTCCTTCACGCCCGGCACGCCTTCCGCCAGCACGCGCAGGCCCTGCTTGACCTTCTCCGAGCGGCAGAAGCCGTAGAAGGTGACGACGCCGTCCTTCACCTCGGGGAAGATGAAGTAGGTGTCCACCCAGGGCTGGTCGCGCATCGCTTCCACGACCCGGGCGCGGATGCGCGAATCCGGGGCCTCGGCGGAGAGCGACTGCGGCGGGGCGATGAGGGCGCGCAGCAGGTCGGCGCGCGAGACGACGCCGAGGAGCTTGCCGTCGCGCACCACCGGGACGCGGCGGATGTTCTTCTCCTCGATGATGCGGGCGATGTGCTCGATCGGGGTGTCCTCGTCGACGGTGACGAGGTCGGTGGTCATCACGTCGCGCGCCTTGCGGCCGTGGGTGCGGGCGTAGCGCGCGGCCTGCTCTTCCGCGGACCTGAACAGGCCGGCGATCCAGCTCTGCGGCCGGTCCTCGACCGCGGCGAGGCGGCGCATCAGGTCGCCCTCGGTCACCATGCCGAGCAGCTTGCCCGAGGAGTCCACGACCGGCGCGCCCGAGATGCCGCGGTCCGATAGCACGCGCGCCACGGCCTCGACCGGCGCGTCGGGCGGGACGGTGACGAGCGAGGTGGTCATCAGGTCACGGGCGCGCATGGGCGGACTCCTCTGGCTGGGGTGCTTGCGCGGATCTAGGCAGGCATGGTGGCGGTCAGCCTTGATTTGGCGCAACCGTGACCGGCGCGGCGTCAGGCCGCTCCCTTGCCGCATCGCCTCAGCGGCGCGGCCGCGTCACCGCGGCCCAGGTGGTCGTGACATGGGCGCATGGCTCCGCGGCGCCCTCGGCGCGGAGCCAGACCTCGGCGAAGGGCAGGCGGCCGTGGCGCAGCACGCGGGCCTCGGCCAGCAGCGGGGCGGCGCCGGGGCGGCGGAGGAAGTTGATCGCCAGGTTGGTGGTCAGGCTCTCGTCCCGCCCGCCGGTGAGCGAGAGCAATGCGCACCAGACCGCCATGTCCGCGAGGCCCATCATCGCCGGACCGGAGACGGTCCCGCCGGGGCGCAGCAGCACGGGGGAGGGGGGAAGGCGCAACAGCGCGCGCCCCTCCGCGGCCTCCAGCACCTCGACGCCCCAGGCTTCGGCGAGGGGGACGCCGGCGCGGAGGATGCGCTGGATCTCCGCGACGGAGGGCGCGGCGGCGGAAGCGCTCATCCGCGCCCGCCGACCACACGGCCGAGGCAGGGATTGCCGCCCATCCAGTAGCAGAGTTCCGCGGGGCGGCGGATCCGGTAGAGCGCCAGGTCGCAGCGCAGCCCGGGCGCGAGCCGGCCTCGGTCGGCGAGGCCGAGCGCCGCCGCGGCGTGGCGCGTGACGCCGAGCAGCGCCTCGGCGACGGTCAGGCGGAAGAGGGTGCAGGCGAAGTTCAGCATCAGCAGCAGCGACATGGCCGGAGAGGAGCCCGGATTCAGGTCGGTTGCAACCGCCAGGCGCAGGCCCGCGGCGCGCATTGCGGCGAGGTCGGGGCGGCGCTGCTCCCGGATGAAGTAGAAGGCGCCGGGCAACAGCACGCCGACCGCGCCGGCGCGGGCCATGGCGGCGATGCCCTCGGTGCTGGCATATTCGAGGTGGTCGGCGGAGAGCGCGCCATGGCGTGCCGCGAGCGCGGCGCCGCCGTCGTCGCGGAGCTGGTCCGCATGCAGCTTCACCGGCAGGCCGTGCGCGCGGGCGGCGTCGAGGACCAGCGCCGCCTCCTCCGCGGTGAAGGCGATGGCGGAGTCGAGGAAGGCATCCACCGCGTCGGCGAGACCGGAAGCGGCGGCGGCCGGGATGATCTCGCGCGCGACATGCGCGGCATAGTCGGCGCGGCGGCCGCCGAATTCGGGCGGCGTGGCGTGGGCGGCGAGCAGCGTGGTGACGACCGAGACCGGGTCCTCCGCGGCGAGGCGGCGGGCGACGCGGAGCTGGCGCAGCTCGGTGGCGAGGTCGAGGCCGTAGCCGGACTTGATCTCGACGGTGGTGACGCCCTCGGCCATCAGGCTGTGCAGGCGCGGCTCCGCGGCGCGGAGCAGGGAGTCCTCGTCCGCCTCGCGCGTGGCGCGGACGGTGGAGAGGATGCCGCCGCCGGCCCTGGCGATCTCCTCGTAGCTCGCGCCCTTGAGGCGCAACTCGAACTCCGCCGCGCGGTCGCCGCCGAAGACGAGGTGGGTGTGGCAATCGATCAGGCCAGGGAGGATCCAGGCGCCGTGGCAGTCCACTGTCTGCGCGGCGGGGCCGGGCAGGTCGGCGCGGCGGGCGAGCCAGGCGATGAGGCCGTCCTTGGCGGCGATGACGCCGTCCTCGATCACGCCGAGCGGGTCGTCGGGCGGCCCGTCCATTGTGGCGAGGTGGGCGTTCAGCCAGACGCGGTCGAAGAGCGTGGTGCCGGGCACGGTCAGGGCCACTCCACGAAGGCGGCGAAGCGGCCGCGCTCGACCAGCGCCTTCACCGCGGCGATATCGGGGGCCATCACGCGGTCCTCGTGCCAGGGCAGGACGGTGCTGCGGACCAGCGCATGGGCCGCCTCGATGGGGGCGGAGGAGCGCAGCGGGCGGTGGAACTCGATCGCCTGCGCCGCGGCGAGCAATTCGACGGCGAGGATGCCGGAGAGGTTGTCGGCCATCTCGGCGAGGCGCAGCGCGGCGCCGGTGGCCATGCTGACATGGTCCTCCTGGTTGGCGCTGGTGGGCAGGCTGTCGGTGCTGCGCGGCGCGGCGAGGGCGCGGTTCTCGGCGACCAGCGCGGCGGCGGTGACCTGGGCAAGCATGAAGCCCGAATTGATGCCGCCGTCGCGCACCAGGAAGGCGGGGAGGCCGGAGAGGGCGGGGTCGGTCAGCAGGGCGGTCCGGCGTTCGCTGGCCGTGCCGAGCTCGGCGAGGGCCAGCGCGATCATGTCGGCGGCGAAGGCGACGGGCTCCGCATGGAAATTGCCGCCCGAGAGGATCTCGCCGCCCTCGACGACCAGCGGGTTGTCGGTGACGGCGTTCGCCTCGCGCTCCAGCACCTGCGCGGCGTGGGCGAGGAGGTCGGCGCAGGCGCCCGCGACCTGGGGCTGGCAGCGCAGCGAGTAGGGGTCCTGCACGCGCGGGTCGCCGGTGCGGTGGCTCTCGCGGATGGCGCTGCCGGCGAGCAGCGTGCGCAGCGCGGCGGCGGCGCGGATCTGGCCCGGCTGGTTGCGCAGCGCATGGATGCGCGGATCGAAGGGCGTGTCGCTGCCCTTCGCGCCCTCGAGGCTCATCGCGCCGGCGACCAGCGCGGTGCGCAGCAGGGTCTCGGCGGCGAACAGGGCGGCGAGGGCCAGCGCGGTCGAGACCTGCGTGCCGTTGAGCAGCGCGAGGCCTTCCTTCGGGCCGAGGACCAGCGGCGCGACGCCGGCGCGCGCCATCGCCTCCGCGCCGCCGAGGACGGTGTCGCCGGCGAAGGCTTCGCCCTCGCCGACGAGGACGAGGGAGAGGTGCGCGAGCGGGGCAAGATCGCCGGAGGCCCCGACCGAGCCCTTGGAGGGGACGGCCGGCAGCACCTCGTTGTTGAGCAGGGCGAGCAGCGCCTCCACCACCTCCGGCCGCACGCCGGAGGCGCCGCGGGCGAGCGAGAGCGCCTTCAGCGCAAGCACCAGGCGCACGACGGGCGGCGGCAGCAGCGGTCCGGTGCCGGCAGCGTGGCTGCGCAGCAGGTTGAGCTGGAGCTGCGCGAGCCGGTCCGGCGCGATGCGCGTGGAGGCGAGTTTGCCGAAACCAGTGTTCACGCCGTAGATCGGCTCGCCGGTCGCGAGGTGCGCGGCGACGGCGGCGGCGCCGGCCGCGACGGCCTCGCGCCAGCCGGGGGCGAGGTCGAGATGCTCGCCCTCCATGACGGCGCGGAGCTGCGCGAGCGTCGTGGCGCCAGGGGTGATCATGCGCCGCCCAGCATCGGCAGGTCGAGGCCGTGCTCGTGTGCGCAGGCGATCGCCGCCTCATAGCCGGCATCGGCGTGGCGCATCACGCCGGTCGCGGGGTCGTTCCACAGCACGCGCCGGATGCGCCGCGCCGCGGCCTCGCTGCCGTCGCAGACGATCACCATGCCCGCGTGTTGCGAATAGCCGAGGCCGACGCCTCCGCCATGATGGATGCTCACCCAGGTCGCGCCGGAGGCGGTGTTGAGCAGCGCGTTGAGGAACGGCCAGTCGGAGACCGCGTCCGAGCCGTCGCGCATCCCCTCCGTCTCGCGATTGGGAGAGGCGACGGAGCCGGAATCGAGGTGGTCGCGGCCGATCACGACCGGCGCCTTCAACTCGCCGCGTGCGACCATCTCGTTGAAGGCGAGGCCGAGCCGGTCGCGCTGGCCGAGGCCGACCCAGCAGATGCGCGCCGGCAGCCCCTGGAAGGCAATGCGCGCGCGGGCCATGTCGAGCCAGCGATGGAGGTGCGGGTCGTCGGGGATCAGCTCTCGCACCTTGTCGTCGGTGCGGTGGATGTCCTCCGGGTCGCCGCTGAGCGCGGCCCAGCGGAAGGGGCCGATGCCACGGCAGAACAGCGGGCGGATATAGGCCGGGACGAAGCCGGGGAAGCCGAAGGCATCGGCGAGACCCTCGTCCTTCGCCATCTGGCGGATGTTGTTGCC
>ERZ777003.2345-NODE-2345-length-22564-cov-6.304989_pt1 | contig 22564 bp, 26 predicted proteins | sample MGYA00374956_ERZ777003 | MGnify/ENA primary metagenome ERZ777003 (study PRJEB29302, sample SAMN06268252) | bioreactor metagenome | isolation source: Joint BioEnergy Institute, California, USA | place: USA:Joint BioEnergy Institute, California, USA | collected... | reverse complement strand
TACTGCTACGCCATCCTGATTCTCGAATTTACACCATCATACCGGACACTACTCTCGGAGCGTCCCTACCGAGAAACTCCTGATGCCCTAGGATACACAAGCGCTGCTGACCAACCTGGGAATCCGGCAGGTCTCCCAGGAGGTGCAGGAGGCGGCCCTGGCATACGGCGCGACCCGCTGGCAGCTCTTGAAGGAGGTCCGCCTCCCCCTGGCCATGCCGTCCATCCTGGCCGGCATCAACCAGACCACCATGATGGCCCTTTCCGTGGTGGTCATCGCTTCCATGATCGGGGCCAGGGGCGTGGGCGAGGAGGTGCTCCTGGCCATCAACCGGATCGACGTGGGGCGGGGCTTCGAGGCAGGTCTCGCCATCGTCGCCCTGTCCATCGTCATCGACCGGCTCACCCAGGCCTTCGCCCGGCGCTGGGAGACGTCCGAAGTCCACTGAGGGCCCCTATCTGGTGGCCCCGGGGGCTCGCCTCCGGGGCCGCCGGCGTCATGGGCAACCGCCGCCTTCCTTGCGGTATCGAACCCGCCCTCCCGAGGCATACCACCTCGGGAGGATGCCGGATGCCCTGCAAGCCCCCGCCGAAACGTGCCCTTGCACCCCTTCTGGTCCTTGCCCTGGTCCTCTGCCTCTCCGGGACGGGCTGGGCCCACCGGCCGCTCTTTCCCGGGCCCCGGGCCGCCGCCCCCGAATCGGCCGCCTCCATCGCCGATCCGGCCAAGTCGCACGTCATCTACGCCGAGCTCACCGCGGAGACCCCGCACACCTGGTTTGCCTTGAAGAACGACCAGCCCCGGGAGGTCGCCATTCAGATCGGCATACCCGAGGAACCGCGCAAGCAGGTCGCGGAACCCGTCGTGGTCCTCTTCGGCCCCGGGCTTCCCGAGCCACCTGGCGAGCTCCCCGTGGCCCCGCCCCAGGGTGCGGGAGCGGGGGCCTTGACCGTGACCCCCAGCGGCCGCCCGGAGCGGTTCAACGAGCCCGTCACGGGCACCAGGTCCCGCATCGTCGTAGACACCCGCGCCCGGCTGCCCTCGGCCGGCACGTACTACGGCGTGCTCTACGACGCCCGGGGCGAAGGCGGCAAGGCTTGGGTGAGCATCGGGCAACGGGAGGGCTTCAGCTGGCGGGATCTCACCCGCCTCCCCGGCTGGATCCGGGATGTCCGGGGCTTCCACGAGGTTTCGGGCTGGCCGGCCTGGGCGTGGATCAGCGCGGCAACCTTGCTGGCGGTGGTATCGCTGGTGGCGGGGTGGCTCCTCCGGCGGCGCGCCTAGATCCCGGCTCGTCCATGCGGCCCGGTTTCGTCCACCCGGCGGTGCGAACAGCGGGCCGGAGGTGCGCGCCGCACCTCCGGCCCGGAGACCGCTTAACCCATCATGAGAGCTCGCAGGGCATCCGCTCAGGCCTGGGCCGCCTCGGATTCGGGCCTCGTCTCAACCCTCGCCTTGACCCGCTCGAGGAGGTCCGGAATCGCGTCCACCAGCTTGTCCAGGGCGCCGCCGGCTCCGGTCTGGACGAACTGCACATCGTCACCCTTGATGACCAGCACGCCCGCTACCTTCATCCGGGCGCCGCCGCCGGCACCGGTCCCGCTGCCGCCGTCGTCCACAGCCGCTTTGGCCTCCCCGCCCCCGGCGCCGAAGCCGAAGCTCACATTGAGAATGGGGATGAGGGTGAGGGACCCGACCTCCATGGGCTCACCAATGACGGTCTTGGTGGTCATGCTTTGAATGACCTTGTCGATGATGGCCTCGACGTTCATCGCTCAACCTCCTGTCCCTGTCCAAACCTCTCCATCCTGCACCATCTGTCCTCAGACCCGTCGCCTCACGCCGTGCCTGCGAATCGGGCCTTCAACCGGGACCACCAGATGCGCCGCACACTCCGGCGGAAGAGCGTTCCCACCAGCACCACCGCCGGCTTGATGGGGATCAGGGTCATCCGAACCTGGGCCCAGCCTTCAAGCCTGGCCTCCCCGAAGTCTGGTGTCAGGCGGAGATCCTCAGGACAGGGCACCATGGCTCGCAAGCCCTCGCACAAGCCCGTCAGGTACGAATCCTCGAGCCCGTAGGCGAGATCACCTTTGGCCTCAAGCCCCAGCGACCGCCAGAGCCTGGCCGTGCAAAGCCGCAGTTCAGGGAGGAGGGAGAGGGCTTCCCGGGCCGAGATCCACCGGGGCCGCCTTTCTTTGGCCCTTTCCTGCCTCGCCTGGCGCTTCGTGCGCCTGCGGCCGCCTCTGTCCAGCGGCCTGGTGAAGCCGAGCACCCGCCACTCGGCCCCTATCTCGCTCCCAGGCTCCTTCGCGCTGCTGAAACGGACCAGCCCGAAGCCCCAGTCCACCTGGACCCGCCAGCTTGTGGGCTCCAGGTTCGCCCCTCCCGACTCGCTCACGGCCAGATCCTTCACCATCCCCGAGGCTCGGAGGGGGATCAAGAGCCCCAAAAGCAGCAGGGCCGCAAGGCCAGCCAGGGGCCAGCCGATCCCGACCAGGATGGCCAGAGCTACCCCAACGGCCGTCACCCCTTCTTCAGGAACCGCCGGGCCAGCGGCAGCCTGGACGCCAGGACCTGCTTGCCGGCCCGGGAAAGGAGGCCTCCCACCAGGTCCAGGGGCATGGCGTACCGCGCCCAGCCCACGCTGTACCCCGCCCAGGCGGGGATCAACCCCCGCGCCCGCCTGGACCGGCTGGACTCCCGCCGCTGCTCATTCCAGGCCCGGAGCAGGGTCTCGTGCAGCTGATCCAGTTCCTTCGGAACCGCAGGCTCGGGCAGGTGCTCCAGGTCCCACATGAGCTCCTTGTACGCGGCCACGTGCTGGCGACACCGGGGGCAGCGGGCCAGGTGGGCGCGGAGGATCTCCTCGTCGGCGGCGTCCAGAACGCCTTCCACATACATCTGCAGGAGCGCATCGTCCACGCAGCTCATTGCCAGACCTCCTCCGCCTGCGAGGGAGCGACGGCATGCCGCCCGGAGGGCGCCCTGGCCCCTTCCATCGCCGCCCTCAAAGCCCGACGAGCCCGGAACAGGTAGGTCTTTACCGTGCCCAGGGGGAGCCTCATCGCCTGCGCGATCTCCTCGTAGCTCATCTCCTCCTGATGGCGGAGGACGATGACCATGCGGTACTCCGGCGGCAGCTCACCAAGGGCCAGCTCCAGCCGCTCCCGGTCCCAGGCCACCATGGCCCGGTGCTCCGGATCGCCCTCGAGCGTCGTGGCCTCCAGGTGCTCCCATTCCCCGTCCAGCGGCACCGTTGCGGGACGGCTGCCGGCCGCCCGGATGCGGTTGAGGCAGGTGTTGGTCGTCACCTGGCGGAGCCAGGGCCAGATGGCCCGCCCCCGCTCGAAGTGGCGGATCGCCTGCAGAACCCGCATGAACACCTCTTGGGCGGCATCGAGGGCGTCCTCCCGGTCCCGAAGGAAGGTGTAGGCACGCCGGTAGACGCGCACCTGATACCGGTCGAGAAGGAGGGCGAACCCCTCCGACCGCCCCTGCTGGCACAGGCGTATGATCTCGTCGTCCGTGTGCACGGCCTGCTCCCCCGATCGCGGCGCTCTGGTGCCGGAGGCCTGGAACTCTGGACGCGGATCCCCAAACTCTGGGATCCCCAGCCCCCGGTGCTCGGCACCGGCCATGCATTCCGCCAAGCCTCCACTCCGCTCACGGGGACGGCCGGCGCGTGGATCCGCTTGGCCTTTCACCTGGTACTACACGCCAAGACAGGAAAAGTTTCAGGGAGAAGAGGAAATGTGGGACCCCGCTCCGGGAGCCACCGGCTCGTCCCAGCCGCCCCAACCGGCAGGGAAACGGGGCCGCGCCCGGGGGCCCGGGACGCCGGCCGGCGGCCCCCGAGCCGGTCACAGAGCGACCTTGATGACGATCTTCTCCACCCGCTCCCGGCGGTTCTCATGGCCCGCCGTGAAGCCGAGGCCGTGCCCGTCGGAGGGGAGCAGGCAGGCGACCTTCCCCGCCGGGAGGGCGATCTCCACCACGCGGTCGTTGACGTGGTAGAAGGCCACGTCCCGGGCCGCATCGTAGGGCTCGAGGACCTCCAGGTCGTCCAGGTGCGCCCAGGCGAGCCCCTCCGTTCCCCGGTGGATGTACTGGATGTCGCAGTACTTCCGGTGGGACTCAAGCTTGGCGCATTCCGGCGTGGTCTCGTAGCACATCAAATTGGCGAAGATGGCGTCGCCCTCGATCTCGACCCGCCTGGACGAGCCGGGCTCCAGCGACGAGAGCATCTGGAGCGTGTCGTCCTTCCCCGCGACCGCCCGCTGGAGCCACTGGAGAGCCCGCATGAACCGGGGCGACTGCGGCAACTGTTCTGCAACCTGATGGATCGAGCAGTAGATCAAGACAGGACCTCTTTCCTCAAAGATTTGCGACGGCCTCCCGAGCGCTCCCGTTCGGGGTACCGGCAAAAGTGCGACCCTCATAACTTCGCAAGCCGCGTCAGCCAGCCCTTTTCGCCCGGCGCCGCAACAACATCCCCAGGGCCCGCAGCCGGCGGCCGTTGGCCCACTCGAGAAGGAACTCGGCCAGGGCCAGCGGCAGGCTCTTGGGATCGAAGAGGACCAGAGCCCGCAAGGGGGTGGTGGCGGCCGACTCCACCGCCATCTTGAAGGCCGGGTCCTCCGGGTCTGCCTGGACGCCCAGGTGCTTGACGGCCTCCCGCTTCAGCACCCGGTAGACGAGGCGGAGGAGCAGGCTGGTCTCCTGCATCTCCCGGACCGAGCTGGTCATGTCGTAGGTTCCCCGGGTCTGGGGGACGTCCTCGGGGTAGTCCGGGTGGATGGTGATGAAGTCCTTCTTGGACGGTACGCCTTTCAAGGTGTAATACCAGCCGCTGCAGGGCGTGCGGGCGGGCTCGACGCCCTGCAGGTGGATGGTCGCGCTCAGGCGGATGTCCTGCGAGCTCGCGCCCACCTCCAGGTCATAGCGTCCCGCCTCCACCACCCACTCCCGGCGCACCGGGTCGTAGATGGCAAAGCTCCTCCTGTCCAGGCGGAAGGAGACCTGCCCGGTCTCGCCCCGCTTGAGGTGGATCTTGGAAAAACCTTTCAGCTCCCGCACCGGGCGGTACGCCCCGCCGGTCTTGGGGGCCACGTAGAGCTGGACCACCTCGGCGCCGTCGTACTCGCCCGCATTGGTGATGGAGGCGGTCACCTCGACGTCGTACTCGCCGGTCCTCCGCACCTGGAGGTCTGAGTACTCGAAGCGGGTGTAGGAGAGGCCGAAGCCGAAAGGATAGCGCACCGGGACGCCGGCGGTCGCGAAGTAGCGGTACCCGCAGTAGAAGCTCTCCAGGTACGCCGCCTGCTTGGGCGGCTTCAGGTAGTAGCTGCTGCTCACCACGTCTTCGTAGCGGAAGGGGTAGGTCTCGGCCAGCTTGCCGCTGGGGTTCTCCTTGCCAAAGAGGAGATCGGCTGCGGCGAGACCCCCGGCCTGGCCGGCGAGATGCATGTGGAGAATGGCCTGGACCCGATCGGCCCAGGGCATCTCGATGGCCGATCCGCCCGCGAGCACCACGACGATCCGCGGGTTGGCCCGGGCAAGCGCCTCCACCAGGGCCACCTGGTTTTCGGGAAGGCGCATGTGGGGCCGGTCGAAGCCCTCGCCCTCGTAGGCAGGCGGCAGGCCGATGCAGAGGATCACGGTGTGGACCTTCTGGGCCAGGGCGACGGCCTCGTCGACGAGCGCCTGATCCGGCAGATCCCGCAGGGTGTAGCCGGCGGCGAAGGGAACGCCGGGAACATACCGGCGGAGGCCGTCCAGGAGGCTGTCCAGGCGGGTCGGGACCACCTGGGAGGAGCCGGCGCCCTGATACCGGTGGGTTCTCGCGAGCTCCCCGATGACGGCCAGTGACTCGCCGGCTTTCAAGGGAAGGACGGGGCCGTCGTTCTTCAGAAGGACGGCCCCGGCTGCGGCGATCCGGCGGGCCAGCTCGTGGTGCCGGTCGAAGAGGTCCGGGGGCAGGGAGGCCTTGGTGCCCCGGGTGGTCCGCTCGATGAGGGTCAGGAGCCGGTCGACGCTGGCGTCGATGAAGGCTTCATCCAGGCGGCCGCTCCGGACCGCCTCCAGCACTTCCCGGTCCCAGCGGCCCTGGCTCCCGGGCATCTCGAGGTCCGTGCCCGCCTGGAAGGCGGCAACCCGGTCGTTCATGGCCCCCCAGTCGGTGACCACCACGCCGTCGAAGCCCCACTCCTCCCGGAGAATCTCCGTGAGCAGGCGGCGGTTGTCGCTACAGTAGGTCCCTTCCACCTTGTTGTAGGCGCACATGACGGTGGCGGGCCGGGCCTCTTTGACGGCGATCTCGAAGGCAGGCAGGTAATACTCCCGCAAGGCCCGCTCGTCCACGAGCACGTCCGTGCTCATCCGGTAGAGTTCCTGGTTGTTCAGCGCGAAGTGCTTGAGGGAGGCCCCAACCCCCTGGCTTTGGAGCCCCTGGATCCAGGCAGCGGCCATCTTGCCGGCAAGATACGGGTCCTCGCTGAAGTACTCGAAGTTCCGCCCGCACAAGGGGTTCCGCTTCATGTTGACAGGAGGACGTTCACATCCTGCAGCACCGCCTCCGCCCCCAGGGCCTCCCCCATCTGGCGGACCAGGTCCAGGTCCCAGGTGGAGGCCACGGCGCTGGCCGTGGGAAAGCAGGTGGCCGGGAGGCTGGCGTTGGCCCCCAGGTGATTCACTCTCTCGGTAACCTGCTTCCGCAGCCCATGGGGACCGTCGGACAGGAAGATGGAGCGGATGCCGTGGCGGGGCATGGCCTCCGTCGTCCAGTAGCTGGCCCCGGAGCAGAGCCTGATCTTCTCCTCCAGGGTCATGCGCGCGATCAGGTCCTGGTGGCGCAGCATGCTGGCCCCTCCTTCCGGCGGCTCCGGCTCCTTCAGCCGGGAGCCGGCCGGTCCCTGCCCCGAGACCCAGGACGACTCCCTGCCATTCTCCTTCGGCTCGACCAGCCTGTGACCCTGGGCGCCAGCACGGAGGAGATCGGGAAGGTCAAAGCCAATGAGGGATCGGAACCGCGCGCCTGCAAACCAGACCTCATCCATCGAAGGGGGATCACTCATGCCCGCGCCCCGGATCCTTCTCGTCGTACTTCTCGGCCTCTTGTCGCTCTCCGTGACCTGTTGGGCGGCGGCCCCGCAGGTGGTCGCCACCGTTCCTGAACTGGGGGCGGGCGCGGTCGATCCCCAGTCGAGCGAGATACGGGTCACCTTCGACCAGCCCATGGACCCTTCCAGTTACAGCTGGGTCACCCTGGGCAGCCGGTTCCCGGAGGTTGCGGGCGACCCCTATTGGGCCGATGAGTTCACCGCCGTGCTCCCTGTGACCCTGGAGCCCGGCCGGGACTACTGGCTCCTGATCAACTCCCCGCTGTATGGGGGGTTTCAGAGTCAAGCGGGCGAGGCAGCCGTTCCCTACCTCCTGGTCTTCCGGACGGCCGAGCCGGGCGGGGGCGCCAGCCAGCCGAGTCCTGTGCAGCAGGCCCGAAGTGAGCAGGCGTTTCAGCAGGTCCTTGAGATCATGACCACCTTCTACTCCTACAAGGACCGTCTCAACATCGACTGGGCGGGGACGCTGGCCACCCGGCGCGACTGGCTCCTCCAGTCCCCGAACGACTTCATCTTTGCGGCACGGCTGGTCGCCCTCTTGCGGCCCGCGCAGGATCCCCATCTCACTGTGACCGTGGAAGGCCAGCGGCTGCCCACCTTCCCGGCGGCTCCACCGGCCAATTACAACTTCCAGGCGGTGGTCCAGGCGCTGACCAACCAGCGGCTCTGGTCCAACGTCGTCTTGAGCGGCGAGCGGGGCGACGTCGGCTACATCCTGATCTCCAGCTGGACGGCGGAGGCCGCCCAAGCCGTCGCGGCCGTAAACGAGCTGCGCTATAAGCCCGCGCTCATCATCGATGTACGGCCCAACTCGGGCGGGGACGAGCGGGTCGCCCAGCAGGTGGCGGGGTGCTTCACCGACCACCCGGTGGACTACGCCCAGGCGCTCACCCTCGACCCGGAAACGCGCCAGTTCACCCAGCGCTCCATCCGGACCCTCGAACCCAACGCCGAGTGCCCAGCGCACGCCGGCCGGGTGGTGGTCCTCATGGGTCCCCAGGTGATGAGCAGCACCGAGAGCTTCCTGTGGATGATGCGCGAAACGGGGGCGACCCTGATGGGTGCCCCTTCCTACGGGAGTTCGGGCAACCCCAAGCCCTACGAGCTGGCCAACGGGGTGACCCTGCTTGTGCCCCAGTGGCAGGACTTCGACATGGAAGGGCGCTTGCTCGAGGGAGCAGGGGTCACCCCCGATGTGCTGCTGGAATTCCCGCCGGAGACCTTCGCTGTGGGCGACCCCCTCTTTGAAGCAGCCCTTCAGGCCATCCAGGGCAACCCTTCCACGTTCTAGTGCGGCCGTGCCCCCAGCCCTCATGCCTCTCCCCACCGGTAAGGCCGTAGTTCAGCCGGCTCACGGCCGCCTTGGCCGTGACCATTCTTCTCCTTTTCCTCCGGGTGCCGGTGCACCGGGGCGCGCAGGAGCAGAACCAGGTGAGCTACTTCACCAACCTGCGGGAGGGGCTGGTCTACGTCAAGGACCGCGGCTTCCGCGGTCAGCCCGTCACTCCATGAGTTGCCTCAGATACTGGTACAGTTCGTCGGTAAGGCCATAGTTGAGCCTTCCGCGTTCCCTGGACGCGTGGAAGGACCAGACCGCCTTCCGCAACTCGGGGTGGTCGCCGACGAAGCGATCGGCAACGGCCTTCCAGTACGCGACGCATTCCATCGCATCGGGGTGCGTCTTCGGCAGCCGCTGCTCGTAGCAGTTCCTGAGCTTGCCGATGAAGGTCAACCAGCCGCTGGCCAGGTCGGACCCGGCATTGGCGACGTAGCGCTCCTTCAGCTGCTCGAACTGTTCCCGGCTCAGGTACCGGTCGGCTGATGCGTGGATCGCGGTCAAAACCTCCCGGAAATCCTCGAGGGATGGCTGGCCGTGCTCCTCCAGAGCTTGCTTCACCTTGAGCAGCTTGGCCATGAGCACCTGCCGCCGGGCCATCTCCTCTTGAAGGCGCGCCCGGTGCATCTCAAGGAGCGCCAAAACGTCTACGTCCTTCGCCGTGGTCAGCTCCAGGATCTCGCTGAGCGAGAGCCCCAACTCCTTCATGGCAAGGATGCTGTAGAGCTGCGCCACGCTCTGGATGTCGTAGAGCCGATGACCCGACTCAGTGATCCGGGCCGGGCGCAGCAGGCCCAGCTGGTCGTAGTGACGGAGTGTCCGGACCGTCACACCTGCCAGGCTGGCCAGTTCCCCGATCTTCAAATAGCGGCCCAGCATCCTCGCCCCCTCTCCTCCGGCGGCTTCACGAGACGGCCATCTTTCGCCTCACGACCTCTTCCAGATCCTCCCGCTGGAACACATACACCTTCCCGCACACACCACATTCGGCCTTCTCCGTCCGGTTTTCCTGGATGGCCCGCGTCAGATCCTCCGTGTCCACGGCCATCAGCAGCCCCAGGAACATCTCCCTTGAGCAGTGGCAGGAGGCGTGAACGGCCTGCTGCTCCACAATCTCTGCCCAGGGCGCAAAGGTGTCGCTGATCTGCTCCCACGCCACCGTGCGCAACCGCGGCCCATCCCGGCGAAGGCGGCTGAGTACCTGGTCCACCTGCTCCCTGTGAGCCAGCGGGAGGGGCTGGACCATGCACCCTCGGAACGGCGCTGCATCCGTCCACGTCATGAAGACCGTCTCCGTCTGCTCGCTCTTGCTGTAGAAGTACGAGAAGAAGTCGTCCACCGCATGCTGGGTCAATTCAACGGTTCCGGTGAACATCCCGCCCGTCCAGCTCCCTCTCGTTATGGAGAGCGTCGCACCCTCGCCGACCAGGTCAGCTACGTCCCCGTCAAACGAGCAGAGCTTCGGCGAGAAGAGGCAGTGCACCGCACCGCGGCCGTCGATCTCGCAATGGGCGCTGTATCCTTCAGGCTTGAATCGCACCGCCACGGTCGCCCGCTGCTCAGGCGTCAAGAGACCACGGAGCAGGGCGCAGTTGGCAAAGATCTTCACATAGAGCTGCCTGGCGGGCTCGGCCCGCATCGCGCGCAAGGCGCTGAAGCGCAGCACCTTGGTCACATCCACAACGAAGAGCCTGATCTCCCTGTCCACCGTCAGGAGCTTGAGCAGGTTTTTCTCCATCCCCAGCACCTCCGTGGCGTCATGGTGCAACATGACGTAACGTGAGGTTCAAGCCCCTCGGGTTGGGAGATGATCCACTTGCTTCCATTGACAGGGCCGGCCGGGCAAACTAGGCCCATGCTGGCACGCTTTCTGGTGTACGGGGCCCTGGGGTGGATCGTCGAGATCTTGTGGACAGGGATGGGAAGCATCCTCCGGCGCGACCCGCGCCTTACGGCCACCACCTACCTCTGGGTGTTTCCCATCTACGGCGGTGGCGGGCTCCTTTTCGAGCGGCTCTACCCGGTGATCGCCGAGCAGCCGTGGATGCTTCGCGGGCTCATCTGGATGCTCGCCATCTTCAGCATCGAGTACGCCACGGGCTGGCTCATCCGCGAGGCCGTGGGCCAGTCCCCTTGGAACTACACCGGCGCGCCCCTGGCCGTGGGCGAGTTGATCCGCCTGGACTACGCCCCGGCGTGGTTCGTGCTCGGATTGATCTTCGAGCGGGTCCACCTGGCGGTGGCGGCTGCTTTCCCTTACGGCGCCCGCCCTTCGTGCGATGTCCCGTGACAGCCGTCACCGGTTCCCGGGAAACCCCGGAGAACCGGCGGCGGCCAGGGAGAGAGCGGTACCATCACGCACTCGCCTCGGGCGTCCACGCCGCAGTGACACATCAACAGTCACGCATCAGATGAAGCCGAACACGGGCGGGAAGACCACGACCACAAAGGCGCCCCACCAGGCGTAGACCGGCAGGTAGTCCGTGTGCCACCGTTCCAGGTCCGCGAAGGGGCCGCGTCCCCGCAGGAAACGGATGTAGAGCACCGCGGACCACGCCAGGTTGACGAGGAGCACCACGTTCTCGCCGAGCGCGGCCACCCGGTTGGGGCTCCACCCGCACTCGGAGATGCGGCCGGCGATGGCCGTCAGGGCCACGGCGTCCACCAGCAGGGCGCTCACCACCAGGAAGACCTGGAGCCAGTCGAAAAGGCCTGGGGGCGAGGCGGGATCGCGGGCCGAGACCGAGTAGAGCAAGAGGCCCAAGACCACGGCCAGGAGCAGGTCGAAGGCGATGAGCACGCCCCGCTCGATGTCGATCCCGCGCCCCGTCCAGATCAGCGTGACAAGGAAGGTCACCAGCACCGCAGCAAACAGCGGCGTGAAAAGGCGCGCCAGGACCGGCGCCATGTTCTCGATGACGCTCTGCTTGGCCTCCACCAGCCACGCCCCGACGATGACGGCCCCCATAGCCCGGCATGGGAGCAGCCACGTTGTGAGGAAATCCTCGATGTCGAGCCCAATGGAACGGAAGGTGAGCGCCGTCAGCGCGCTCAAGACCCCGCCGCCCAGGGCGATGAGCGCGTAGTAGATGACGAGTTCCCCTGAGAAGCGGACAAAGTCCATGCGCCCGGCCCCGTCGTTCCAGCGGGAGGCGGCGTAAGCGCGGCCCACCATCAGCCAGAGTGCGATGGGCAGGTGGATGGCCACCAGGAGTTCGGTGTGACCTCCCGGCGTGTACGGGTATGCGTTGGCCAGGAGCACCGCGGCCACCAAAGCCGCGACCTCCCAGGGGAGAAGGGCCTTCGCCACGCCGCGCTACCACAGGAAGTAGGCGATCAAGAACGGGAAGGCGAACTACTGGGGCGAGTCGATTTACGGGATGCCGGTCCCCCGGTACCTGGTCCATCCCATCTTCAAGAGCAACGACGCCGGGAACCTCGCGCTGGAGCAGGGTCAGGTCGACTGGTCGCAGCAGTTCGTCCCCCGGGTCTGGACCATCCCCAACGTGGGCACCTGGCTCGATGAGGAGCCGTATTACATCCCCGGCTCCATCCCGCTCATGATCATCAACGTCCACCGGCCGGGTCTGGACGACGTGCGGGTCCGCCGGGCCCTGGCGTACTCCATCGACTACGCCCTGATCGCCCGCACCGCCATGTCCAGCTACTCCGAGCCGGCCAAGTCCAGCCTCATCCTGCCGACGGGCGTTGAGTCCCGCTACTTCAACCAGGAGAACGTGGAGCGGTACGGGTGGAAGTACGACCCGGCCAAGGCCGTCGAGATCCTGGAGAAGGAGCTGGGCGCCCGGAAGGGCCCCGACGGCATCTATGTCCTGCCTAACGGCACCCGGCTGAGCTTCACCGTCCAGACCCCGTACGGTTGGACCGACTGGATGGCCGCGCTGGAAGTGGTCTCGCAGAGCGCCCGCCGCGTGGGTATCGAGGTGCGCACCGAGTTCCCCCAGGCGCCCGTGGTGACCACCAACGTCCAGACGGGCAACTTCGACCTGGTCCTCTGGTATGTCTCCCAGGTAAGCCCGGCGAGCCCGTGGACCCGGCTCCGGGACGTCCTGGACGACCGGGGCGTGCCTCCTCTGGGCGAGCAGGCCTTCCAGAACTACGGGCGCTTCTCGCACCCGGACGTGGCCACGCTTCTTGACCGGGCTGCCTCGGCCTCCAGTGAGGAGGAGCTGACGCAGATCTACGGCGAGCTCGACCGCATCTTCATGGAGAACGTGCCCGCCATCCCGCTCATGTACCGTCCGCTCCTCTTCTACGAATTCAACACGACCCACTGGACCGGCTTCCCGACCGCCGACAACCCGAGCGCGCCGCCGGTCTTCTACATCTCGGTGCTGCGGACGGTGAAGCCTCGGTGAAGGCCAGCTCAGTCCCTGCAACTGAAGGAGGCCCCCTGCGGGGGGCCTCCCGGCGCCTCACGCGCTACATCCTGGGCAAAGTCGTCTGGTACGTCCTGGCTCTGGTGCTGGCGTTGGTCCTCAACTTCCTCCTGCCGCGCCTGATTCCGGTCAATCCGGTGGACGCGCTCATCGCCCAGTACATTCGCGGCGGCTCGGCGGGCCAGGCGACGGCCCGGGTGTACCAAGCGTTCCTGGAGGAGTTCGGCCTCGACCGGTCCATGGGGCAGCAGTTCGTCGCGTACATCCAGAACGTGCTCCGGGGCAACCTGGGGGTCTCCTTCGCCTTTTACCCGGCGAAGGTGGCGGACCTCATCGCCCAGGCGCTCCCATGGACGGTGGCCCTCCAGCTCCCGGCCATCCTGCTGGGCTGGATCCTGGGGAATGTGCTCGGGGCGCTCGCAGCCTACAAGGGCGGGCGGTTCGACCGCGCCTTCTTTGTGGGCGCGCTGGCCGTCTCCAGCATCCCCTACTACGCGATGGCCATCATCTTGCTGTACCTCCTGGCGGTGGTCCTGCCCATCTTCCCGGCGGCCGGAGGCTACAGCTACGGCATGATGCCCCAGTTCTCGGTCCCGTTCCTGCTTGATCTGGCCCACCACTACGCGCTGCCCTTCCTCTCCCTGGTGCTCATCTCCATCGGCGGCCAGGCGGTGGGCATGCGTTCCATGGCCATCTACGAGCTCGGCACCGACTACGTCAACTATGCGAACGCCATGGGGGTGCGCGAGAACTTCATCCTGCGCTACGTTTTCCGGAACGCCATGCTGCCCCAGGTGACGGGGCTGGCGCTTTCGCTCGGGACACTCGTGGGAGGGGCGCTCATCACCGAGCTGGTCTTCTCCTACCCAGGCATCGGCACCCTGCTCTTTCAAGCCATCACCCTGAACGACTACCCGCTGATCCAGGGTGTGACCCTCTTCATCGCCATCGGGGTCCTGCTTGCCAACTTCCTGGTGGACGTGGCTTACGGGTTCATTGACCCGCGGATCCGGGCCGTTCAGATGGGGGAGCGATGAACATGGCTGTCTCCAGCCTTTCAGCCCTTTCCACAGGCCGGAGGATGCTCCGTTCCGGCCGGTTTCTGGCAGCCTCCTCATGGTGGCGGGGGTCGTCCTCTTTGCCGTCGTGGGGCCAATGATCGTCGGTCGGGAGCCGGGAGAGATCGTCAGCATGCCCTTCGACCCGCCCTCGCGGTATGCGCTCCTGGGCACCGACAACTTCGGCCGGGACGAGCTCACCCAGCTCATGTACGGCGCCCGTACCTCCCAGCTGATCGGCGTCATCGCGGGGGTCATCGCCCTGCTCATCGGCACGGTCGTGGGCACCGTGACCGGTTACCACGGCGGCAACACCGATGAAATCCTTATGGGTATCACCAACGTCTTTATCACCATCCCATCGTTTGTGGTGCTGATCCTGCTCTCCATCGCCCTCCGCTCCCGGTCCGTCCTGGTCATGGGGCTGGTCATCGGTATTACCTCGTGGCCCTGGACCGCCCGGGCGGTGCGGGCGCAGGCCTCCAGCCTGCGGGCCCGGGAGCACGTGGATGTGGCGAGGCTCTCGGGGGCGAGCGGGCTTTCCATCATCGCCCGCGACATCATCCCCTACATGCTCTCGTATCTCGCCATGGCCTTCACCCTGCAGCTTTCGTCTGCGGTGCTGACTGAAGCATCGTTGAGCATGCTGGGTCTCGGCCCCACGAACACCGTCTCCCTGGGCGTCCTGCTCCAGTGGGCACTGCTCTGGGAGGCGGTCCGCCTCGGCAACTGGTGGACCTTCCTGCCGCCCGCCTTCCTGCTCGCGCTCATCGCCTTCAGCCTCCAGCTCCTCAACGCGAGCCTGGATGAGATGTACAATCCCCGGCTGAGAAGGAGGGGGGCTGCCAAGTGAGCCTGCTATTGGAAGCCCGACATGTGACGGCCGGCTACGTGCTCGAGGGCACCGGCCCGATTGAGACCAGGCCCACCATCCAGGCCGTAGCCGATGTGAGCCTGGAGCTGCAGGAAGGTGACGTGCTCGGCATCGCCGGCGAGTCCGGATGCGGCAAGTCCACCCTGGCCACGATCCTCGCAGGCGTCGTCCGCCCGCCCCTGCGGGTGACGGCGGGCGAGGTGTGGATCGCAGGCCAGGAGGTGCCCCTGGAAGGCCCCGCGGGCGCGCCCTCGAAGGGCCGGCAGAGCGCCGACCTCCTCGGCCGGGTGGTGGCGATGCTTCCCCAGGGCGCCATGAACGCCCTGAACCCCACCTTGGGCGTCCAGGACTTCGTTTACGACGTGCTACGCTCGCACATCCCCGAAATCACACGCCAGGAGGCCGTCGAGCGCGCCAAAGAGCGCATGGAACGGCTCGGGCTGCCGCCCCGGGTGCTAGGCGCCTACCCCCACCAGCTGAGCGGCGGCATGAAGCAGCGGGTGGTGGCCGTCGTCTCCACCCTCCTGAACCCCGACGTCCTCGTGGCCGATGAGCCCACCTCCGCCCTGGATGTCACCTCCCAGCGGATGCTACTGGCGCTCTTGCTCAACTTCCTCGAGCAGCGGATCATCCGCGGAATCGTCTTCATCACCCACGAGCTTCCGCTCCTGCGCTACATCGCCCGGCGTGTCGCGGTCATGTACGCCGGGCAGCTCGTGGAAGTGGGCCCCACGGACCGGGTGCTCTTCACGCCCTCGCACCCCTACACCCAGGCGCTCATGCACGCCACCATTGTGCTCGAGAAGGGCACCCGCCGGCAGCGGATCAAGACGGTCGGAGGTGCGCCGCCGGAACTCGTCACGCCCCCGCCCGGCTGCCGCTTCCACCCGCGGTGCCCCGTCGCGATGCCCATCTGCTCCCAGGCCGTGCCGCCCACGGTCCCGGTCGGGGAGCGGCACGAAGCCGCCTGCTGGTACGTGGCAGGCGATCCTTCCGGAGAGGCGGGTGCTGCCGGCCATGCCGCACAGTGATTCGGTGCTCATCGAAACCCGTCACCTGACCCGCACCTTCGGCCAGGGCGCCCGGCAGGTCCGGGCGGTGGATGACGTCTCCCTCTGCCTGCGCCGGGGTGAGATCGCCTCGGTCGTGGGCGAGAGCGGCAGCGGCAAGTCGACCCTGGCCCGGCTGCTCCTCCGCCTGCTGCAGCCGACGGCGGGCCAGATTCTTTTCGAGGGAGTCGATGTGACGGGAAAGAGCAGCCTGAGGGAGCTGCGCCAGTACTGGCGGAAGGTGCAGGCGGTCTTCCAGGATCCCTTCTCCTCCTTCAACCAGTTCCTCACCGTCCGGAAGCTCCTGGAGCGGGTGCTGGGGCTTGAGACCCCGAGCCTCGATCCAGAAGCGCGCGAGGCCCGCGTGCGCTGGGCTCTGGAACAGGTGGCGCTCAACCCGGATGCGATCCTTGGCAAGCTGTCGCATGAGATGAGCGGGGGTGAGCGGCAGCGGGTGATGATCGCCCGTGCCCTGGTGGTCCGGCCTCTCGTACTCGTGGCCGACGAGCCCACCACCATGGTGGACGCCTCGTCGCGGGCGAGCATCCTGAACCTGCTCTTGGACCTGCGGGACGAGTTCGGGATGACGATCCTCTTCATCACCCACGACGTCAGCCTGGCCACCTACGTGAGCGATACCCTCTTCGTCATGCAGCATGGCCGGCTGGTAGAGTCGGGTCCTGTGGAGAAGATCACCGAGAGCCCCGAGCACCCGTACACCCGGCAGCTCTTTGCCGATGCCTTCAGCATGTCCGAACGGGGGTAGCGCCGCGGCCGAAGAGAACGCCTTCACCCAACCGGCCCGATCCGGCAGCCCCGCAGGGCCGGCCCATGCCCGGCCCTGCTGCACCTACCGGAGCTCCTTTTGGACCTCCGCCAGGGCTGGGGCGGGGCGCCCCTCGACGGCGCGCGCCTGTCCCCCGGCGCGCGCTGCGCCCGGCAATCGCCGAGCAGCCATCAGGGCCACCAAGAGCAGGAGAAGCAGTGCAAGGAAGACGTCGGAGAAGGGGACCGCCTCGAGCCTGTAGGCCGGGTTCCAGGCGGACAAGTGGGCCTCCTGGCGCGCGGCCAGCAGGGCTCCGGTGATGGCCGGCCCGGCTGCGCCCATGAGGAAACCAGTGCCCTGGTAGAGTCCCATCCCCGCGCCCACATCCTCCTCAGGCAGGGAGTTGGCCGCCGCGTTGTTGGTCGGGGATTGGACGCAGGCAAGCCCAGTGCCGAGGCAGGCCATGAGCACTGCGATCACGGCCGGGGAGACGCCGGCCCAGGTCGAAAGCGCCGCGACTGTGAGCATGAGCACACCGAGGCCGACCAGGATCGGACGGCGCACGCCAACCCGATCGGAGAGCCGCCCCATGAAGGGAGAGATGAGCGCCACCGCGGCAGCCTGGGGCGCCAGAACCATGCCGGTGGCGCTGGACGAGAGGCCGTTCACCTCGACGACCAGCAGCGGCACCAGCATGAGCACCGAGAGGCTGACAAACATGGCCACCGGCGCCACCGAGAGGGCGGCGACGTAGGTCCGGTTCCGGAAGAGGCCGAGCGGGACGAAAGGATGCGCTACCCGCTTGCTGCGCCAGACGAGGGCCGCTGCGGCCACCAACGCAACCAAAAGCGATCCCCACGAGGAGAAGGCCGTGAAGCCAAGCGTCTGACCCCGGGTGATGCTGAAGAGGAAGAGCCCCGCACTCATGGCGAGCAGAAGACCGCCCGCGGCGTCGAAGCGGCGGGGGTGGGCGGCGCGGCCGTCGGGCAAGGAGCGCAGGGCGAGAGGAATCAGGGCCAGGGCGAGGGTGATGGGGATCCCAAAGAGACCTCGCCAGCCCAGCCACTCCCCCAGGGCGCCGCCGACGATGGGCCCGACCGACTGTCCAAGGCCCACTGTCGAGGTGGTCATGCCGAGCGCGCCGCCACGGCTGCCCGGCGGGAAGGTTCTGGCCACGGCCACGGTCGAGAGGGCGGGCACGGCTGCCCCGGCGCATCCCTGCAGGATGCGCCCCAGGACCAGCACAGGCAGGCTGGGTGCTACGGCGCAGACGATCGCCCCCGCAGCGAACCCCGAGAGGCCGATGACAAAGAGGCGACGGACGCCGTACCGATCCGAGGCCCGGCCGAGGATGGGCACCCCGACGGCGTAGGCCAGCAGGTACCCTGTCACCACCCATCCGATCAACGCAGGAGAGGCATCAAACTCCGCCCGAATCACCGGGATCGCCACGTTGATCATCGAGCCCGTGAACGTCGTCAGGAAGGTGGCGGAGACGATGACAAGAAGCAGCTGGCGCGCGGAAGGCGCTCGCCTTGGCTGCCCCGAGCTGTTCGGCCCTTCCATGTCAAGCCTCCTCAACACATGCGAGTTTGCGGCGATCCCAATGTAACTGTGTGAAGGAAGCGGCGAATCGGCCTGGGGAAGCAGGCGCGTCTCCTCCTTTCGTAGGAGGCCCCCCGGACCCCGGTGGCTTAACGCATCATCCCATCGGGACGCCGCAGGCGCACCGTTTCCCGCTCCAGCACGAGACTGGTCTTCTCGACGAAATCCAGGATCGTCGCCAGCTGGTCCAGGGTGTAGCCTGCCATCACGTCGGTCATAGCGCGCACAAGGCCGGCGAGCACCTCCTGGACTCGCGCCGAGAACTCCGGATTCACCACGGGCTGGAGCACCACTTTCCTGCGGTCGTGGGGGTCACGCTCGCGCCGGACGATGCCCGCCCGCTCGAGCCGGTCGATGACCTGGGTCGTGGCTGCGGTGGACATCCCTGTGATCTCTGCCAGCCTGCTCGGGTTGCACGGCCCTTCCCTCCACAGAATGGAAGCGCATTTCCAGTCCGTCACATTGAGGCCAAGCCGTTCAGCCACGGTGGAGTGGAAAAGCACCACGGCCGTGCTCAAGCGCTCGCCCAGCTGGTGGCCCAGTTCCTCTGTGATGTTGGAGCGTGATGACCGGTCCGTTGACACGTTCCTCACCCGAAGGTATACTACCACACAGAATGCTAAATATGTTAGTTACCAACACACTTAACCAAGGCTGGTGACTGCCGTGCCGAGAAAAGCAGTGTTGATCTCCTCGGCCCGGATCGCGTATCGGGCCCTGGCCTGGGGCCTTTTCGGCCTGGCCCTCGTACTTGTCGTTCTCCCGGGGTTGGAGATGATGTTGGACCCAACGTGGCATGGCACCCTTCCTGCCAGGCCGATCGTGCTGGGTGCCGTGGCCCTGATGGTCCCCCTCTCCCGGGCCGGTCGCTTTCCCGGGAAAAGTGCGGCGGCCGTGGTGCCGCTGATCCTCATGGGCCTGGTGGGGGCTGATTACCTGCTCGAAGCAACGGGATGTGCGTCTCCCACCGGCTTACATCCCGTCAATGCCGTCGGTCTCGCGGGCGTCTCCCTGGGCCTTCTGCGCACGCGCCGCGCCTGGGATGAGGAGGCCGAAGCGTGACCGCTCAAGCGCCATTGCCAGCCGCCATGGGCACCCTTCAGGCCGCCCTGGGCCTGTACGCCCGGCACATCGTACTCCTGACCGCCCTCTCGCTTCCGCCCGCCCTGGCACGCGTTGCGCTCTTTCTCGAGGCCCCTTGGATGGCCGGGCCCATGGGGGGATGGGTCGAGCTGATGGTGGGCGGGTTCCGTTTTGCGCTCCTCTTCGCGGCCTTCCGCCTGGTCTGGCCTCAGGGGCTGGCCGGCCTGGAGGCGGGCATGGCGGGTGGCGCTCTTCTCCGCCGCATCGCCTGGCCAGCGGTAGCCTGGCAGGTGGTGCTGCTCGTGCTGGTCCCTCTCATCCTGAACCTGGCCGCCGGACTGCTCAGTGGGCTCGTCACAGGCGAACCGCGGGAGCAGAACGCCATCCTGTTCGCCCTGAAGAACCTCCTCGTCATCCCCTTCTGGATGGTGCACCTCCTCGTCGCCATCCGGACGGCGATCCAAGGGTAAGGGGACCTGACGAGAGCCTCGCCCGGACGAGCCTCACCAGCTCAGGCCGGCTTCTCCCCGCCAAAGATGGCATGGCCGGCATACATCCAGTACACGTCGACGCGCTGGAAGCCGGCCTCCTCCAGCCACTTGAGCTGGTCGAGAATCCGTGACGGCTTGTCGACGTCGTCCTCGTCAGGGTACCGGTACATGTTCCAGCGAAGCCGCTCGAAGGCGGCGAAGGCCTCACCCGCTCCCGTCTCTCTGGACTGCTCCCGCACAGCGTGGTCCCAGGCCTCGGCCGCCAGCGCGGTGCCTCGCTTGCTTGCCGGGGCGACCAGGTCGGCGATGATCACGACCCCGCCGGGGCTGAGCATGGCGAGCAGGTCTTTGAAAAGCCGCCGCTTCCCCTCGTCATCCAGGTGGTGGATCGCAAGCGAGCTCACCACGGCGTGGAAACCCTCGAAGCGGCCCCGCCAGGAGAGATCGCCGAGTTCGATCAGGGAGGCCCGAAAGCGGCCGCCGAAGCGGGCGAGCCTTCGCCTGGCATGCTCCAACATGGTCTGGGATCCGTCCAACCCGTAGACCATGCTCTCGGGCACCCGCTCCAGGATGGCCTCGCTCAGGGCTCCTCCCCCGCAGCAGAGGTCCAGCACCTTCAACGGTCGGGCCCCCAGATCCACCGGCAGCAGCGTGCAGATTGTTGCGATCTGGTGCTCGCGGTACGGGACGAAATACTCGCCGTACTGGAGGAAAACTTGCGAGTCGTTCTACTGCCATCCCAAGGGTTGATGGCCTCCCGGTTGCTCCACCATGCTCCCCCACCCTATCCGTCCACGTAGCCGTCATCCCAGGAGCGCAAGGGGTCGCGGTTGTGCAGGTCGATGCCGTAGCCGGCCCACGCCTTGAGCGGGAAGAGCACGTTGAGCCAGCCGGCGTGGGTCTCGATCCATTCCTCAGGCGCTACACCCTCGTGGGTGAGCAGGAGGTCGGTGCCCCCCGCCCCGTCCGGCGTCAGCTCAAACCGGGCCGTGCCGCCCAGGTACTCGATGGCCCAAACCCGGGGGCGTTCCCGCTCGAGCACCTTGCTCCTGTAGACGTACCCGTTGATGAACCGAAACTCGATGACGTCATCCACCATGACCGCGGACTCGGTCCAGAAGCGGGCCCGCCCCTCGTCGGAGTCCAGGATGTCGAAAACTTCTTCCGGAGGCGCCGGAACGTGCAGGCGCCAGCGGATGGGACCGCCCACGTTGTTGTGGTTCGTGGTCACGCACCCCCTATGGTGAGGCGCTCGCTCCTCGCAAGGCGGAAGGATGCTTGTCTACCATAGTTCAGCAGCACCGTGCCCGGTCCTCTCGGCCGGCAGAGCAACAGACTGATCCGGGTGCTCCAGGCCTTCGCGTCCGGGACTGCGGGGCGCCCCATTCTTGCGGGGCACCCTTGGTTGCAGGAAGGGTCCCCGGTGCTCGCTGGGCAACTACCGTTTTCGCGAGTACGAGTGCGGCAGCGCCCCGTGCTCCAGCCGCCCATTCAGCCTGTGATTCAGGCCTGCCACAAGGAAGCGAGGGACCACCATGGCCAAGCCCCGCATCTTCACCATGAGCTTCGCCAGCGTCTATCCCCATTACGTGCAGAAGGCGGAGAAGAAGGGACGCACGAAGGCCGAAGTCGATGAGATCATCTGCTGGTTGACCGGTTACAGCCAGGAAGAGCTGGAGGCGCACCTGGAGCGAGGGACGGAGTTGGAGACCTTCTTTGCCCAGGCGCCCCGGCCGAATCCCGCGCGAGCCCTGATCAAGGGCGTCATTTGCGGTGTGCGGGTCGAGGAGATCGAGGATCCGATCATGAGGGAGATCCGCTACCTGGACAAGCTCATCGACGAGCTGGCCCGGGGCAAGGCCATGGAGAAGATCTTGCGACAGCAGTAGAGCTCGGGACAGCCCGGGACCAAAGGAACCCACGTGTCCAGGCCGGTCCTGGGCGGTCTCCCTTCTCCCGGTAGAGGCCCTTCTCAAGAGTCACCTTCAAGAGTCCGTTTCAGCTTTCTCGACCGACCTCCGCCCCCTGCGAGGCAACCGGTCCTCCTTCTTCCGGTGTGACCTACTTCACACCGCGGTGTGGCCCGCTCCACTGCGGTTTCCTGCGGAACGTGACAGAATGGCCCCAGACGGCGGGCACATCACCGCCACCGTCGCCACGCCACACCCGAAGGAGGAGAGGACCGTGCAGCCGTGGCCGGAGCCCACCAAGCGAGTGGACCTGGACAACCGGGGCCTGGAGCCGCCAGAGCCCATGGCCCGCATCCTCGCCGCGCTGAAGACCCTGCCCGAGGATGGGTACCTTCTGGCCCACAACGACCGGGAGCCCATGTTCCTGTACCCGAAGTTGGAGGCGTTGGGGTACGAGTACGAGTCTGAGGTCCAGCCGGACGGGTCGTGCCTCATCGCCATCCGCAAGCCCCCGGGAATCGGGGATCGGCGATGATGGTCCCGAGTGCGGTCGCGTCCAACCGGACGGCCGCCACAGCCTCCCGGTACATCCAGACGGGGCTGCTCTTCTTTACAGGTGCGGCCGCCGTCCTCCTGATCCACTTCCCCGCGCTCCTCGCACCGCCGCGGCACAACCCCGTCACCCTGGTGCTGGCCCACCTGCTCTTCCTGGGGTTCGGCACGCTCATCACCTTCGGAGTGCTCAGCCAGATGATCCAGGTCATTTCCGGCAAGGCGATTGAGGCGGGCCGGCACAAGGAGCTCGCCTACGCCCTCCGGCCACGTCCGAAATGTGGTGTAAATTCTCCTCCTGGTCGGTGAGCCGGTTCTA
>ERZ777003.2340-NODE-2340-length-22623-cov-6.943371_pt1 | contig 22623 bp, 19 predicted proteins | sample MGYA00374956_ERZ777003 | MGnify/ENA primary metagenome ERZ777003 (study PRJEB29302, sample SAMN06268252) | bioreactor metagenome | isolation source: Joint BioEnergy Institute, California, USA | place: USA:Joint BioEnergy Institute, California, USA | collected... | reverse complement strand
CCCGACCGCCGGCGGCGCCGCCCGCATCCATCTGCGCCACGGCGGCAGCGGGCCGCCTCTCCTGCTGCTGCACGGCAATCCGCAGACCCATGTCGCCTGGCACCGCATCGCCGGACGGCTGGCGGAGCACTTCCACGTCGTCGCCACCGACCTGCGCGGCTACGGCGACAGCATCGGCCCGGACCCCGCCGACACGGCCAACTACACCTTCCGCGCCATGGCGCAGGACCAGGTGGAGGTGATGCGCGCCCTCGGCTACGAGCGATTCATGGTGGCGGGCCACGACCGCGGCGCGCGCACGGCGCACCGCATGGCGCTCGACCATCCGGAGCGGGTGGAGCGCGTGGCGCTGCTCGACATCCTGCCGACCCGGCACATCTGGCAGAACGCCTCGGCCGAGTGGGCGATGAGCTCCTGGCACTGGCTCTTCATGGCCCAGGGCAATGGCCTGCCAGAGCGGATGATGGAGTCTGTGCCCCCCGACTGGTTCATGGAACGCAAGATCGGCAAGCCGGGGGTCGGCATCTCGATCTTCGCGCCCGAGGCCTACGCCGAATACGTGCGCTGCTTCACCCCCAAGACCATCCGCGCCTCCTGCGCCGACTACCGCGCCGCCGCGACGCTCGACCGCGAGATGGACGAGGCGGACCGGGACCGGCGGATCACCTGCCCGACCCTGGTGCTCTGGGGCAAGCAGAGCCATACGGGGCGGGTCTATGGCGACGTCCTCGCCATCTGGCGCGACTACGCGGTGGATGCTACGGGCGGCCCGCTCGATTGCGGCCACTATGTGCCGGAGCACGCGCCGGAGGAGACGCTGGCCTGGTTCCTGCGGTTCTTTGGCGCGGCGCCGGTCCGGTCGTAATCTGGCCAGCGAATCGGCCAAGCCAGCTCGCCGCCGCGCGGGCCGGATGGGCACCAGAGCCGGGACATGGGCAAGCGGGGGAGAGGACGCCAATGAGCATCATCACGCCACAAGGCCAGACCGGCCGCCGCGATCTGTTGCGGCTGGGCGCTGCTGGGCTCGTCGCCGCCGGCACGCTGCCGGGCCGGGCCGCGCGGGCACAGGACTTCGCCGGCAAGACCATCGAGTGGATCATCCCGCTCCAGGTCGGCGGCGGGTCCGATACCTGGGCGCGGTTCCACCTGCCCTTCCTGAGCCGCCATCTGCCCGGGCACCCCACCATCGTCATCCGCAACATCACCGGCGGCGGCGGCATCAACGGCACCAACCAGTTCGCTGCGCGGGCGCGGCCTGACGGGCTGACGATCCTCGGCACCACCGGCTCGGTCCAGTTCCCCTACCTCCTGGGCGACCCGCGGGTGCGCTACGACTACAAGGCCTGGGCGCCGGTGCTCGCGGGCCCCACCGGCGGCGTGCTCTACATCCGGCCGGAGCTCGGCGTCCGCAGTGTGGCCGACTTCGCGAAGCTGAAGGCGGCGCAGGGGCTGAAGTACGGCAGCCAGGGACCGACCTCGCTCGACATCGTCCCGGCGCTCGCCTTCGAGATCCTCGGCCTCGATGTGCAGATCGTCTTCGGCATGCAGGGACGCGGGCCCGGCCGCCTCGCCTTCGAGCGCGGCGAGACGCCGATCGACTACCAGACCACCTCCGCCTTCAACGCCCAGGTCATGCCGCTGGTGCGGGAAGGCAAGGCGGTGCCGCTCTTTTCCTGGGGCGCGCTGAACGCGCAGGGCGAGCTGGTGCGCGACCCGAATTTCCCGGACCTGCCGCACTTCGCCGAATTTGCCACCGCCGCGCTCGGCGCCCCGCCCTCCGGCCCAGCCTGGGAGGCGTGGCGGACGCTGTTCGTCGCCGGCTTCGCGGCGCAGAAGTTCGTCGTGCTGCCGAAGGAGACGCCGGCGGCGATCCTCGACACCTATCGTGCCGCCTTCGCCCGGACCCTCGCCGACCCCGAGTACAAGGAGAAGCGTGCCGCCGTGATCGGCGAGTACGACGAGGTGACGGGCGAGGCCTGCAACCGCGCCTACGCCGCCGCCACGAACATGAGCGACACCACGCGCGCCTGGGTGCGCGACTGGCTGCTGCGCCGCTTCAACCACCGCATGTGACCGCGGCGCACTCTCGCCGCCACTACGACGGAGCCGCACGGTCATGATGGAGGCGCTGCTCTCGGCGTTGCTCGCGCTCGCGAGCCCCGAGCGGCTGATGTACATGGCGCTGGGCGTCGGCATCGGCTACGCGATCGGCGTGCTGCCGGCGCTCGGCGGCCTCGCCGGGCTGTCGCTGGTGCTGCCCTTCATCTACGGGCTCGATGAGGTGGCGGCGCTCGCCATGCTCGTCGGGCTCGTGGCGGTCGCGGCCACCGCGGACACCTTCAGCTCGATCCTGATGGGGATCCCCGGCTCCTCGGCGAGCCAGGCGACGATCCTCGACGGCTTCCCGATGGCGCGGCGGGGCGAGGCGGCGCGGGCGCTCTCCGCCTCCTTCATTGCCTCGATGGTGGGCGGGATCGTCGGCGCGGTGATCCTGACCGGCGCGGTGCTGGTGGCGCGGCCGCTGATCCTCGCCCTCACCACGGCGGAGCTGTTCATGCTGGCCGTGCTCGGCCTCTCCATGGTCGGGGTGCTGGCGGGGCGGAGCTTCGCCAAGGGCGTCGTCGCCTGCGGTATGGGCCTCGCGCTCGGCACGGTGGGCGCGGCGCCGGCGACCTCGGAGTACCGGCTCGACTTCGGCACGATCTACCTCTCCGACGGGCTGCCATTGCCGGTCCTCGTGCTCGGCATCTTCGCCCTGCCGGAGATCGTGGATCTCGCGCGCGGCGGGGGCACGATCTCGCAGACGGCCGAACTCGGGCGTGGCTGGTTCGCTGGGCTGCGCGACACCCTGCGCCATTGGTGGCTCCTGGTGCGCAGCTCGGCGATCGGCAGCGTGCTGGGCGCGATCCCGGGCCTCGGCGGCAGCGTGACCGACTGGATCGTCTATGGCCACGCGATCCAGACGGAGAAGAACGGACAGTTCGGCAAGGGCGACGTGCGCGGCGTGATCGCGGTCGAGGCCTCGAACAATGCGCGCGAGGGCGGGGCGCTGGTGCCGACGCTGTTCTTCGGCATCCCCTCCTCCGGCACGATGGCGGTCTTCCTTGGGGGGATGACGCTGATCGGGATCGAGGCCGGGCCGCAGCTCGTCACCAACCGGCTCGACCTCACCTACGCGATCATCTGGTCGCTCGCGATCGCGAACGTGATGGGCACGGGGCTGTGCTTCCTGACCTCGCCGCTGATCGCGCGACTCACCGTGATCCGCTTCGGGCTGATCGCGCCCTTCATGGTCATGGTGGTCTGCTTCGGCGCGTTCAACACCAACCGCGACCTCGCCGACCTGTTCCTGCTGCTCGGCATCGGCGCGCTGGGGCTGCTGATGCGCCGCTACGGCTGGCCGCGGCCGCCCTTCGTGGTCGGCTTCGTGCTGGCCCAGCCGATGGAGACCTATCTCTACCAGGCGCTGCAGTTCCACGGCTGGTCCTTCCTGCTCCGCCCGGGCGTGCTGGTGATCGCCGGGCTGATCCTGATCTGCGTGTTCCTCGGCATCCGCCAGCGCCAGCTGGCCGAGGCGGAGGACGAGACACCACGGGCCGCCGAGACCCGCCGCGCGCAGGCGCTGTTCGCCCTGGTCCCGGTGGTGCTGTTCGCGGCGGTGCTGGCGGATGCGTTGCGTCAGAGCTTCCTCGGCGGCGTCTTCCCGGGCGGGCTCGCCGCCGTGATGCTGCTGATCAGCCTGCCGCTCGCCCTGCAGATCGGCTTCGCACGCAACCCGCCCGGCGGCCTGCTGCACGACGCGGAGGTGCAGCCCGATCCCGAGCTCGGCGGGTTCTGGACCTATCTCGGCTGGGTGGCGGGGCTGGTCGCGCTCGCGGCGCTGATCGGGTTCTTCCTTGCCAACATCCTGTTCTTCCTGGCCTTCCTGCACCGCGCCGCGCGCTGCTCCTGGCCGATGACCCTGGCTCTGACCGCGATCGCCTGCGGGGTGCTGCTGGTCTCGGCGCAGGTGCTGGTGCTCGACTTCCCGGCGGGCGTGCTGCAGGCGATGGTGGACCTCCCCTGGCCACTGCGCTGAGGCGGTTCCCGCGGCGGCCGTTGCCCCGACGGCCGCCGCATTGACGCGCTCCGGGCGCCCAATAGGCTTTGCGCAACTGCGCCAGGCGATAACAGGAGGAAACCCATGCCGATCGAGCCGAAGGGCGCGACCTGGCTGATCACCGGAGGCGCGAGCCTGATCGGCTCGCACCTCGCCGATGCGCTGCTCGCCGCGGGCGCGCGCGAGGTCCGGCTGCTCGACAACTTTTCGCTCGGCACGCCCGACACGATCGCGCACCTGACCGGCGAGCCCCGCGTGCGGCTGATCCGTGGCGACCTGCTGCGGCTCAACGAGGCGATCGACGCGGCGCAAGGCGCGGACGGGATCTTCGCCCTCGCGGGCTTCCTGACCCTGCCGATGGCGCAGAACCCGCCGCTCGGCGTCGCGGTCAACACGATGGGTCTGCTGCACACGCTGGAGGCGGCGCGGATCGCGAAGGTGCGGCGCGTCGTCTTCGCCTCCTCCGTCGCCGCCTACGGTAACGCGGAAGCGGAGACGCTGACCGAGGAGGCGGGCACCGTCGTCGCCGGCCTCTCGCCCGTCAGCGCGGTCTATGGCGTGAGCAAGCTGTTCGGCGAGGCGCTCGGCCGGCTCTACGAACAGAAATACGGGGTGGAGTTCAACGCCCTGCGCTTCGCCTCGGTCTACGGCGAGCGCCAGCACGGGCGGGCGGTGAACGCCAATTTCATCGCCGAGACCTACGAGCGCATCCGCCGCGGCGAGCGCCCGGTGATCCCGGGCGACGGGCGCGAGGTGCACGACTACATCCACGTCACGGACATCGCCTCCGGTTGCCTCGCGGCGATGACCAGCGCGGCGCATGGCCATGTAATGAACCTCGCGACCGGAGTGGATACCACGCTCACGGAAGTGGTGCGGTTGGTGCTCGAGGCCTGCGGGGCGACGCATCTGGAGCCCGAGTACCGTGAGGACAGCCGCGCCGTCCGCTCGGCCGGCGGCACGCATCTCGGCTTCAGCCGCGCGAAGGCGGAGCGGGAGATCGGCTGGGTGCCGCGCGTACCGATCGCGGAAGGAATCCGGCGCTACGTCGCGTGGCGGGACTCGCTGCGTCCCGCTTGATCCCGAAGGCGCGGGCCGGCGGCGCGACGCCGGCGCAAGCCCTCGTCAGGTCCTGCGCAGGACGAAGGCGCGGCCGTCCCGGAGCGTGAAGGGGCGGTCGCCGCAATGGACCAGCGCAAAGCCGTGGCGGGCCGCCCAGCGCTGAGCGTCGGTACGGTCCGCCTCGGCATCGGCCCGATAGGAGAGGTTCAGGATCGCCAGGGCGCCGCCGCGGCGGAGCAGCCGTGCGGCGTCGGCGACATGGCGCTCGGCCACCTCCCTCCCGGCCTGGAAGAGGTAGGGGAAGCTGTCCACCGCCAGCACCAGGTCGAGCGCTGACTCCGGAAGTCCGGCCAAATCTGTCCCCGAGGTGACGGCGAAGCGCAGGTTCGGCAGGCCGGCATGGCGCCGCCGCGCCTCCTCCACCATGCCGAGCGAGATATCGAGGCCGAGGACCGAGGCACAGCGCGGCGCGAGCGCGGCCGTCACCCGGCCGATCCTGCAGCCGAGGTCGAGCACCTCCGCGCCGGGCGCGATCAGCGCCTCCCGCTCCAGCCAGCGCACCAGTTCGGCGGTCGCCATGTCGAGGAGCGCAGGGTCGCCGAAGGAACAGGCGGCGACGCTCGCTTCCGGCGCCTGCGCCACCGCGTGGTCGAACAGCGCGGCGATGCGCGCGACGGCGTCCTGCGGCGCGTCGTCCGGCGGCGCCGGCACGTGGGTGATGCGAGCCTGGTGCACCAGGGCAGCCAGCTCCTCCAGCGTGCCGCGCCGCGTGCCGACCAAGTGCGCGAGCCGGTGCCAGCGGGGGTTTCCCGGATCGCGCGCCGCATGCACCGTTGCGGGCAGGCGGCGCTGCGCCGGGACGGCGCCGCGCCCAACAGGGTGCGGGCGCCTGCTTGCCGCCCGCCGCGCGCCGGCGGGCCCGAACCACGCCACCGCTCAGGAGTTGGACCGGCACACCCGCCCGCGCAGCGCGGAGGAGCATCGGCCATGGCCGAATACACGACCGATCGCGAGACGATCCGCAAATGGGCGGAATCGCAGGGCGGGAAGCCAGGTGCCGTCGCGCGCACCCACTCGGACGACGATACCGGCATCATCCGCATCATGTTCCCGGACGCTCCGCAGTCCGAGCACGATGCGCTTGTCGAGATCTCCTGGGACGAGTTCTTCCGACATCTCGACAAGAGCAAGCTCGCGCTGCTCTATGAGAAGGACCACCGGTTCAGCAAGATCGTCGGCCGCGACGCCGTCGAGCGCCGCGAGCACGGCGACCACAAGGCGTCGCGCCACGAGGGCGCTCACCGCCGGGACCAAGCGCGGCGGTAGCGTCCACGGCCGCCAGCCGACCGGCCGGGCCGCGGCTGCGACGTCCTCGGCGGCGAGGTGCGTCTGCCTGCGCGGCGACCACCTCCTGGACGATCGCGAGGTGCCTGGCCGGCTGCGCGCCCTTCCACCGAACTTGCCGTCACGGTGTCCCGCGCCCGTCCTCCTGCCCTGAGTCCACCCCGGACGCACAAGGCCCCCGCCATCGTCCGCGCGGTGGGCCGTCCCGGAGCCGGACGCAGCCATTCATTCGCCGCGAGCGGTTTCGAATCCTCAGTGACACCCGATGCCCGTGCTGCCCAATGCCTACGCCTTGCTAGACGAAGCCCGCCGCCGAGCCGGGCGTGTGCTCGACCTGTCCGGGCTCGGCCCTGTGGAGACGCCATCGCGCATCGTCGCCACGCTGCCTGGCGCGCGGCTCCGCGCCTACCAGCCGCCCGGATCTCATCCGGCGCGGCCGGTGCTGCTGATCCTCCCCGCCCCGATCAAGCGCGCCTACCTCTGGGACCTCCTGCCCCCGGTCAGCGTGGTGCGGCGCTGCCTGAGCGGCGGCCTGCGCGTCTATCTGCTGGAGTGGCTTGACCCGGGCGCGGCGGAGGACGGCTTCGGCCTCGCGGACTACGCCGAGTGCCTGCCGCTCGCCGCGCTCGACGTCATCGCGGACGAGACCGGCGAGGACGCGGCCATGCTCGCCGGGCATTCGCTCGGCGGCACCTTCGCCGCCATCTTCGCGGCGCTGCAGCCGGAGCGCATGCGTGGCATCGTGCTGGTGGACGCGCCGCTCGCCTTCGGGCCGGAACGGGGTGGTCCGCTGGCGCGCGCCATCGCCGCCGCCGCGCCGCATGCGCGCCTCCTGCGGCACTTGGCCGGGAGCCCGGTGCCCGGCGCCTTCGTCGCCCGGCTCGCCACCGCGGCGGCGCCGGAGGCCTTCGTGCTGGAGCGCTGGGCCGATTTCGGCGCGAGCCTTGCCGATCCGCTCGCCGCGGCGATTCACGCGCGCGTGGAGCGCTGGCTGCTGGACGAGCTGGCGATGCCCGGACAGCTCTTCGAGGATGTGCTGGAGCGGCTCTATCGGGAGGACCGCCTCGCATCGGGCACGCTGGAGATCGGTGGCCGGCGCATCGGGCTGGGACGCCTGCGCAGCCCGGTGCTCGCCGTCGTCAACCCGCCGGGGCGCGTGGTGCCGCCCGAATCCGTTCTCGCCGGCCTCGCTGCCCTACCCGCGGACCTGCCGCGGCGCGTGCTGCGCCACGAACGGGCCGAACGCGGCGTTGCCCTGCAGCACCTCGCCCCGCTCGTCGGGCGGGAGGCGCATGCGCGTCTGTGGCCGGAAATCCTCGACTGGATCCATGCCTGCTGGCTGGGCGACCGGGAGGCGCGCGTGGCAGCCCCGGCGGCACAGCCCTAGCCTGCCTGCGTCGCCTCTGCCTGCGGGACTCCCACCACGGCCGCCCGCCTACGGCCCGCCGCCCCCAAGCGGCCAGACCAGCGCGATCGCCGGCACGCCGACCGCGAGCACGGTCAGCGAAAGCGGCAGGCCGAGCCGCCAGTAGTCGCCGAAGCGGTAGCCGCCCGGGCCCATCACCAGCGTGTTGCACTGGTGCCCGATCGGCGTGAGGAAATCGCAGGCCGCGCCGACCGCCACCGCCATCAGGAAGGCGTCCGGGCTCATGCCGAGCTTCCCCGCGAGGCTCACCGCGATCGGCGCCACGACCAGCACCGCCGCGGCGTTGTTGAGGAAGGGCGTCACGGCCATTGCGAAGGCCATGACCAGCGCCAGGGCGCCGATCGGCGGCAGGGCCTGAAGCGCACCCGAGAGCCAGCCCGCGATCAGCTCGGCTCCTCCGGTCGTGCGGATCGCCTCGCTCACCGGGATCAGCGCGCCGAGCAGGATGATGATGGGCCAGTCCACCGCCTCGTAGGCCTCGCGCATGGTGAGGGAGCGCAAGGCGAGCAGCGTGACCGCACCGGCGAGGAAGGCGATCGCGACCGGCAGCACGCCGAAGGCGAGCAGCAGCATCACGGCAGCGAGCACCAGCGGGGGGATGACGCTGCGCCGGCTGCGCCCGAGCGAGACGCCGCGCTCCGAAAGCGGCAGCACGCGCAGTGCGCCCATTGCCTCCGGCAGGCGCTCGGCCTGGGCCTTCAGGATCAGCACGTCCCCGGCGCGGATGCGGAGCGTGCTGAGCTTCTGGGCGATGCTCTCGTCGCGCCGGCTGACGGCGAGAAGGTTGATCCCGAAGCGGCGGTGAAGGTCGAGCTCCGCCGGGCTCTGGCCGATCAGCGGACTCGCCGCCGTGACCACGCCCTCCACGACCTGCGCGGCCTCCCGCGGCACCGCCTGGCGTTCGCCGGCCAAGTCGAGCCTGGCGCGCGCGACGAGGGCATCGAGATCCTCCGGCTCGCCCACGAGCAGTATGCGGTCCTCCGCCTTGAGCGACATGTCCGACAGGGGCGGGTGGCGCCGTCCGTCGCGGACGACGGCGGTTACGCGGACTCGCCCCTCGCCGCGGGAGAGGAGAGTGGCGAGGGCCTTGCCGACCATCGGCGAACCCGGGGGGATGCGCGCCTCGGTCGTATAGTCCTCGAGGGTGAAGGCGGCCTCCATGGAGCCGGTCGCCTGGTGCTTCTGCCCACGCGGGAGCAGGCGCCAGGCGAGGCTGAGCACCAGCAGTCCGGCAACCGCGATCGCAAGGCCGACAGGGGCGAAGTCGAACATCCCGAATGGCTGGCCCGTCGCCTCCTGCCGCACCCGGGAGACGATGATGTTGGGCGAGGTGCCGATCAGCGTGATCAGCCCCCCAAGCAGTGAGGCGAAGGACATCGGCATGAGCAGCGCCGAGAGCGGGGTGCCGGTGCGGCGGGCGAGCTGGAACGCGACGGGCATGAAGATCGCGAGCGCGCCGACATTCTTGGTGACCGCGGAGAGCACCAGCACCGCCCCGGCCAGCACCGGCACCTGCACCGCGGCGGTGCGGAGGCGCGGCAGCAACGGACGGATCGCCGTCTCCACGAAGCCGGAGCGGGCGACGGCGGCGCTCACCAGGAGCGCTCCGGCGACGATCGCGACGACCTCGTCGCCGAAGCCCGTGAAGGCGCGGTCGGCGGGCACCACGCCTGTCAGCACAGCAGCGAGCAGCGAGAGCAGCGCGACCAGGTCGTAGGGCAAGCGTCCCCAGGCGAAGAGCAGGACGGTCGCGCCGAGGATGCCGAAGGCGATGGCCTGCTCCGGTGTCAACGCCGTCCCCCTCGCCGCCCGTCCCGGCCGGCCTCATCGGGGGCGGGATCCATTGGTCGGCCCCGCCGCACCACGACACGCAAAGCGCGAAGGCAGGGGGCGGTTCCCTTCATTCCCCTTCGCCGAGGGAGCCATCCTCCACGCGCGACCTCAGGCAGCCGCGGGCGTTGCAGCCCCGCAGGCAGCCAGCGCCCGCCCGCGCGTGCGCCCTGATGCTGAAGCCGCCACGAGCCATGCCAAGAGGACCGCAGGACGGAGGGCAGCCCGATGCCGAAGCCGCAGGAGCAGGATGACGCACTCGATGCCCTGATCACCGGAGGCGGGCCGGCCGGGCTCACCGCGGCCGTCTACCTGGCGCGCTTCAAGCGCCGCTTCCTGGTGGTGGACGGCGGCTCCCCGCGCGCCGCCTGGATTCCCAAGAGCCACAACATCCCCCTCTTCGGCGATTGCATCCCCGGCCCGGAGATCCTGCGCCGCGCACGGGCGGCCACGGAGCGCTACGGCGTGAGGCTGCTCGATGGCCTGGTCACGGGGCTGCGGAAGCAGCCCGGCGGCACTGGATTCCTCGCCATCCTGGAGCAGAAGGGCAGCGGGGCCGCGCGGCAGCTCCGGGCAAAGCGCGTGCTGCTCGCCACCGGCGCGGTGGATGTGGAGCCCGAGCTTCCCGACCTGACCGACGCGGTGCGCCGCGGCCTCGTGCGCTACTGCCCGATCTGCGACGGCTACGAATCGCGCGACCAGCGGCTCGCGGTGATCGGGCATGGCGACCGCGGCCTCGCCGAGGCCGAGTTCATCGCCCTCACCTATTCGGACGACGTCACCCTGCTCACCCTCGGGCAGCCGATGGAACTCGACGACGCGCGGCGCGAACGGGCGCGGCGCCAGCGGATCCGCATCGTCGAGGCGCCGATCGCGGCGCTGGAAGTGCAGGGCGACCGGATCGCCGCGATCCGCACCGGCGGCGGCGAGCGATACCGCTTCGACGTGCTCTACTCTGCGCTGGGCCTGAAATACCGGTCCGACCTCGGCACCGCCCTCGGCGCCCGGCATGACCCCTCCGGCGCGCTGGTCGTGGACGGGCACTGCCAAACGACGGTGAGGGGCCTCTATGCCGCGGGCGACATCGTGCGGGGACTGGACCAGATCGTCGTGGGGATGGGCCATGCCGCGCTCGCCGCGACGCACATCCACAACCGTTGCGACCTGCCGCTGGAGGAGGAGGGTGGCGAGGTGGGAAGTGGCCGGTCCTAGCGCCAGGGGAGGATCGCCGTCGCCCGCCGGCCGGTGGCGTCATGCGCTGCCCGATCCGCCCTCCGGCTGCGCTGGCAACGGCGCTCCGGCCGCACCGCCCGCCACGGCATTCATTGCCAATAGCCCTGCCGCCAGCCGTGTCAGGCAGCGCGCGGCCCGCAGGCGGACCGCCGTTGGGCCCTCCACCCCCTCGGGCAGCGTGCAGCCGGCGAGGGTGATGGCCGTGCCGAGGATCCGCGCCTCCAGCGCGGCGGTGACCGCCTCCACCGTGGCATCGCGGCCGAATTCCGCGTCCAGCGCCTCGCCAGCGCGGTCGATCTCGTCCTCCACGCGCGCGTCCTCGGCCGCGATGCCGAGGACCTCCGCGGGCGGGTCCGGTTCCTCGTCGGCGAGAGCTGCCATCAGGCCCATCGCGGCGAGGAGGGCCTGCATCGGCCCGGCCTCGCCGCCACTTGCCGCGAAGGCACCGAAGGCGACCGCGAGGGCCGCCTCGCCCAGCGCCTCGCGCGCCTCCTTGTCCATCCCGGCGAGCGTGGCGGAAGCGTCGGTCGCCCCCGCGCTCTCGCCGGGCAGTCCCGCCGGCGCACCCTCGGGAGGCGCCGCCCCCTCCCCCGGCGCGGTCGGGAGGGCACCCTCGGAGAAGGCGTGGGTGAGCGTCGCGAGGGCAAGGAAGAGGCGGTGCTCGGATATCGTGGCCATTGCCTGATCCTCCGCTGGGAGGGGTAGCGCACAGGAGCGGAGGCCGTTGCCGCGCTGCGGCCCGGCCGCCTCGCCCCGCCACATCCGCCGGACGCGCACGCTCCCCGGCGGGCGCGTTGCCGTTGACGGGGCCACCCCCCTACCCTGCCCGGCCCATGGACCCACCTCTGACCCCGCCCGCCAGCCTCTCCATCCTGCCGGAGTGCGAGCGCCGCTTTGTCGAGAGCCAACGGGTCGGCCGGCTCGCCACCGCCGACCGCGCGGCGGTCCCGCATGTGGTGCCGGTCTGTTTCGCCCTCTCGGGCGATTCGCTCTACGTGACGGTGGACGAGAAGCCGAAGCGGCGGCCCGGCACCCCGCTGAAGCGGCTGCGCAACATCGCCGAGAACCCGGCCGCAGCCATCGTCTTCGACCGCTACGACGAGGACTGGACACGGCTCGGCTGGGTGATGCTGCGTGGCCGGGCGGAGATCCTGGAGGCCGGGCCGGAACATGACGCCGCGCAGGCCCTGCTGCGCGCCCGCTACCCCCAGCTCGCGCCGATGCGCCTCGCCGACCGGCCGGTGATCGCGCTGCGCATCACGCGGACGGTGAGCTGGGGCGACCTCTCCCCCGAGCGCTGATTCATCGCCGCCGTATCACGCCGCTGGCTTCGGCCAGCGCACGGCGACGAGGGGCAGGACCCGCTCGACCAGCAGCCGCGTCTGCGCCAGCACCTCCGCCTCGTCCGCGCCGACCGGGCGCAGGACGAATTTCGACACGCCCACCGCGACGTATTCGCCGATGCGGGCGAGGATCGCCTCCGCGTCGCCGATCGCGAAATGGGCGAGCGGGTCGCGGCCCGTGCGAGCCCGGTAGGCCTCCATCGCGCGCCGCGGCGCGGGGGCGTCCGGATCGCCGAAATGGAAGGCGAAGCCGGCGCCGTAATGGTCCTCGTCTATGGTCCGGCCCGCCTCGGCGGCGGCGGCGCGGATCGCGGCAAGGATGCGCGCGGCCTCGGCCGGCGTCTCCGGCCCGCCCAGCCAGCCCGTGCCGAGGCGCGCGGTGCGCCGGATCGCGGCCTCGGAGCCGCCGCCGATCCACATCGGCAGCTCCGCCTGCACCGGCCGCGGCGCGATCGAGGCGCCGGACAGGCGGAAATGGCGGCCGTGGAAGTCCACCTTCTCCTCGCGCCACAGGCGGGCGATGACCTCCAGCGCCTCGTCGGTGCGCGCGCCGCGGCTGCGCGTGTCGAGGTGGAGCGCCCCCCACTCGGGTGCGAGCGGGCTGCCGATGCCGAAGGCCGGCAGCAGCCGGCCCTCCGAGAGCACGTCGATGGTGGCGCACTGCTTCGCCACCAGCACCGGGTCGCGGAAGGCGAGCGAGAGCACGTTCATGCCGAATTTCAGCCGCCGCGTGCGCCCCGCGAGCGCCGCCGCCGCCGTCAGGCACTCCAGGGTGGGCGTCCGCCCGACCAGCCGGTCGGTCTGCCAGAGCGAGTCCACGGCCCCGCTCGCCTCGCACAGATCAACCCAGCGCCAGTAGCCAGCGGCCGTGGCGAAGGGGAATTCGGCGAGGCCGAGGCCGATCGCGACACGGCGGTGCATGACGGCGCGCCCCGCCCTCAGCCGCCCGCCACGGCGAGCAGCGGCACGTACTCGTCGAGCAGCCGCAGGACCGCGTCGCGGTCAAAGTCCGGGACGTCGAACAGGACGCGCGTGATTCCCGCCTCCCGATAGGCGGCGAGCGCCGCCGCATCCTGCGGCCCGCGGAAGACCGTGACCGTGAGACCCGCCGGGTCGCGCCCCGCCGCTTCGGCCATGCGCCGCAGCCGCGCCATCGCCTCGCGCGCGTCGAAGTCGCCCCGGCCGGCGCGAGGGATCCAGCCGTCGCAGAACTCGACGACGCGGCGCAGCGTGTGGTCGGTCTCGCCGCCCAGCAGGATCGGTGGATGCGGGCGCTGCGCCGGCTTGGGCCAGGACCAGACCGGGTCGAAGTCCACGAATTCGCCGTGGAATTCCGCCTCGTCCTGCGTCCACAGCGCCTTCATGGCGAGGACGCGCTCGCGCATCACCTTGAAGCGCGTCGCGAAGCGCGTGCCGTGGTTCTCCATCTCCTCGGCGTTCCAGCCGGCGCCGATGCCGAAGAGGAAGCGGCCGCCGGAGAGCCGGTCGAGGCTCGCCACGGCCTTCGCCGTCACGATCGGGTCGTGCTGCGGCACGAGGCAGATCCCGGTGCCGAGCAGCAGGCGCCGCGTCGCGGCTGCGGCGAAGGAGAGCGCGACGAAGGGATCGTGGGTGTGGGCGTAGCGCTTCGGCAGCTCGCCGCCGCCCGGGAAGGGGCTGCGCCGGCTGGTCGGGATGTGGGTGTGCTCGCACACGAACAGGGATTCGAAGCCGCGGTCCTCGAGCGCCCGCGCCAGCTCGGCGATCCCGATGCCGTAGTCGGTGGGGAAGTGGAAGACGCCGATGCGCATGGTCCTGTCCTTCCTGCTCAGGCCCGGACGGCCCCGATCTGCCGACCGGCAAGGTGGCCGACGGCGGACGGCCGGCATCCCCCTGATCCCGGAGGAGGACGCCACGCCGAGCCTAACGCCCCGCGCGGCGCGCCGCACGCCCCTCTCCCGGACCTGACCGGCGCCCGCACCCGCCTCGGAAGAATCCAGCCCATCCCAAGGAATCCCCAAACCCCTCTCCAAGCTTGGCGCGCCGCGCCCGCGTAGCCTCCACGCGTGTCCTGGGCGGTCCCGCCGCGGCGAACCGGCGCAGCGCCCGACCAGGCCACGCAGCAGTGATCACCATCAACCCCGCGCGCCGCCGGAGCGAGCCTCCGCCCCGCGCCCGGCCGTCCAGGAGACCGGACCATGAACATGCAGACCGCGAACATGCAGACCGCGGCCCCGAAGCGCACCCCCGTCCCCCTCAACGGCGTGGACACCCCCGCCCTGTTCGCGACGATCGGCGTCGTCGCCGGCCAGCCGGAACTCGCGAAGTTCCAGTTCCGCGCCCAGGGCAAGTGGATGGGCGGCACGCACACCGAGACCACGATGTCCGGCTTCTCCGGCGCCGGCGGCGAGCACAGCCACAAGATGGCCTTCACGGCGGACGGCGATCACCCGGCCGTGCTCTGCGGCACCGACAACGGCCCGACGCCGGTCGAGTGGCTGCTGCACGCCCTCGCCTCCTGCCTCACCGCCGGCATCGGCAACATTGCCGCGGCGCGCGGCGTGAAGCTGGACTCGGTGACCTGCACCATTGAGGGCGACATCGACCTCCAGGGCATCCTCGGCCTCTCGGACAAGGTCCGGAACGGCTACCAGGGGATCCGGGTGAAGTTCGACATCAAGGGCGACGCGCCGCCCGAGACGCTCGCGGCGATCGTCAGGCAGTCCCAGGCCCGCTCGGCGGTCTTCGACGTCATCACCAACGGCGTCCCGGTCTCCATCGCGGTGAACGCCGGCGCCTGAAACGCGGCGGAGGCGAGCCGCCGGCCGCACCACCGGGCGGCGCGGGGCGCGGGCCCCACGCAGAGCCGGCCGGCGGACGCAACCCACTCCAGGAACGTCACACCATGAAGCGCGTCACCGCGGTCGTCATCGGCGCGGGCCAGGCCGGGCTCGCCATGAGCCACTGCCTCGCCCGCCGCGGCGTCGCTCATGTCGTGCTGGAGCGTGGCCGCATCGGCGAGCGCTGGCGCAGCGAGCGGTGGGACTCGCTCCGCCTCCTGACCCCGAACTGGATGAGCCGCCTCCCCGGCGGCTGGTCCTACCAGGGCTCCGACCCCGACGGCTTCATGACGATGCCGGAGGTGGTCGCCTACCTCGAATCCTACGCCCGCTCCTCCGCCGCGCCGGTCGAGGAAGGGACCACGGTGCTTGCGGTGCGGCGCGCTCCCGGCGGCGACTACCAGGTGGAGACGAGCCGCAGCACCTGGCGGTCGCACGCGGTCGTCGTCGCCACGGGTCATTGCGACGTGCCGCTGGTGCCGGCGATGGCGCGGCACCTGTCGCCCACGATCCATCAGCTTACGCCCTCGCAGTACCGCAACCCCTCGGCCCTGCCGGAAGGCGGCGTGCTCGTGGTCGGCGCCTCCGCCTCGGGCGTGCAGATCGCCGACGAGCTGCGGCGCGCCGGCCGGACCGTCGCCCTCTCGGTCGGCCGGCACACGCGGCTGCCACGGCGCTACCGCGGGCGCGACATCCTCTGGTGGATGGACCGCATCGGCGTTCTGGACGAGCGCTGCAGCGAGGTGCGGGACATCGCGCGCGCCCGCGCGCAGCCCTCGATGCAGCTGGTCGGCGATCCGCGGGGACGCAGCCTGGACCTCGCCGTGCTGCACGCGCAGGGCGTGCGCGTCCTCGGCCGCAGCATCGGCATCGAGGGCACCGTGCTGCGCCTGCGGGACGACCTGGCGGAGACCATCGGCGCGGCGCAGCGCACGCTCGAACGCCTCGCGGCGCGGATCGACGTCCTCGCCGACGCCATGGGCGCGCCGCGCGACCCGGAGGCGCTGCGGCCGATCGAATTGCCCGCCTCGCCCGCCACGCTCGACCTCGTGGCCGAGGGCGTCGGCACCGTGCTGTGGGCCACCGGCTACGCACGCGACTACCGCTGGCTGAAGCCGCTGCCCGGCGCGCTCGACCCCGCGACCGGCGAGATCGTCCACGAGGGCGGCGTGACGCCGCTGCCGGGCCTCTACGTGCTCGGCCTCCGTTTCCTGCGCCGCCGCAAGTCGAGCTTCCTCGACGGCACCGGCGCGGATGCCGAGGAGCTGGCCACGCACCTGCTCCGCCACCTCTCCACCCCCAGCCGCGCCGCGGCCTAGCGAAAGGAGCCCCTGCAATGCGCATCAGGAGCAACGGGAGCTACGACGCCCTCGTGATCGGCGCGCGCTGCGCCGGCGCGGCCACGGCGATGCTGATGGCACGGCGCGGGATGCGCGTGCTCGCGGTGGACCGCAGCGCCTATGGCAGCGACACCCTGTCCACCCACGCGCTGATGCGCGGCGGCGTGCTGCAGCTGCACCGCTGGGGGCTGCTGCCGCGGCTCGCCGCGCTGGACACGCCCGCCGTGCGCAACACCGTCTTCCATTACGGCGAGGAGGTGGTGGACATCGAGATCCGCCCGGCCGACGGGGTGGATGCGCTCTACGCGCCGCGCCGGACCGTGCTCGACCCCCTGCTCGTGGACGCGGCCTGGGGCGCCGGCGCGGAAATCCGGCACGGATACTCGCTGATCGAGCTCGTCCGCCGCCCCGACGGGCGCGTCGCCGGCGCGGCGCTGGCCGACCCCGAGGGGCGGCGGGTCGAGATCGCCGCCGACCTGGTCGTCGGCGCCGACGGCATCGCCTCGACCGTCGCCAGGCAGGCCGGGGCGCCGGTGACGCGCGAGGCGCGGCACACGACGGCGGCGATCTATGGCTACTGGTCCGGCCTCGGCTGGCGCAACGCCTATCACTGGCTGTTCCGGCAAGGGGCGAGCGCCGGCGCGATCGCGACCAACGGCGGAGCCCACTGCGTCTTCGTCGCCGTGCCGCCGGCGCGGTTCCGCGACACGCTGCGCCAGGACATGGCGGCCGGGTTCCGCCAGGTGCTCGCCGAGGTCTCGCCTGCGCTGGCCGAGGCGGTGGCCGGAGCGCACCAGGAGAGCCGGCTTCTGGCCTTCGCGGGGCGAAGGGGCTTCCTGCGGCGGCCCTTCGGGTCCGGCTGGGCGCTCGTCGGCGACGCCGGCTACTTCAAGGATCCGCTGACCGCGCACGGCATCACCGACGCCTTCCGCGACGCCGAGCTGCTCGCCGCCGCCGCGGCGGAGGGAACGGAGGAGGCGTTCGCGGCCTATGAGCGGACGCGCGATGCCCTTTCGCTCCCGCTGTTCGAGGCGACGGAGGAGATCGCCTCCTTCGAATGGGACATCGAGACGGTGAAGCGCCACCACCTCGCCCTCAACAAGGCGATGCGGCCGGAGGTCGGGTATCTGGCCGCGCTCGGCCTAGCCCCGCCGGCCGGCACACACTTCGTAGAGGAGATCGCCGCATGAAGACCGCCTCTTCCACCGCCCCCGCCGCCGATCCCTGGGCGGCAACCATGCTCGGCAAGCCGGCACCCGGCGCGGTCGCGGAGCGGACACGACGCACGGGCATGCAGGACGTCGTGATGTTCGCGGCGATGACGGGCGACCGGAACCCGCTGCACTTCGACGCCGCCCTCGCCGCCACCACGCCCTTCGGCGGGCTGATCGTGCAGGGCGGCGTCACCTCCGGCCTGCTGAACGCGGTTGTCGCCGAGGACCTGCCCGGCCCCGGCACGGTGTTCCTTGGCGTCGAGTGGCGCTTCGTGAAGGCGGTGCGGGTCGGCGAGGAGATCACCGCGCGCGTCGAGGTGACCTCGGTGCGCGACGACAAGGCGATCTGCACGCTCGAAACCAGCGTGCGCGACGCGAGCGGCGCGCTGTGCCTCACCGGCAAGGCGACGACCTACACCGTGCCGCTGCAGCGGGCGGATCTCCAGGAGGTCTCCGGGGAAGCGCCGGCTTCACCGCAATATCTCGCGGCGTGCGCCGGATAGGACTCGCCGGAGCCGCCTAGCGCCCTCGCATCGGCGTGGCATCAGCGGCGCCGGCAGGCGGCCGGGCACGCCGCGCAAGCGCCTCGCCGGTCGCGGCGGCCGACTCCGCGGGCACCGCCTCCTCGGGGACGCCGGCCAGCCTCAGCCCCTCGATGAAGCGCTCGACCAGCGAATCGTTGACGTAGAAGTGGAGGTCGCCGCGCGCATAGGCGCAGCTGTAGCCCGGCTTGCGGGCGAACAGTTCCTCCAGCACCGGCGCCGCCTCCTCCGTCCTGCCGAGCTGGCCGAGCGATGCGGCGAGCGTCGCGAAAGGGCGGTAGCTCGCATTCGGCAGGCGCACCGCGCGCCGCGCGAAGTTGCGCGCGGCCTCGTACTCGCGGAGCGAGAAGTGCGCCGTCGCCCGCAGGTCGTGGAAGGAGAAAAGGTGGGGGTCGCGCGGACTCAGCTCCGTCGCGCGCTCGAGCAGCGCGATCCCCTCCTCATCGCGCCCGCACGCGATCATCGCGTGGCCCAGGGCGAAATACCCCTGCGCGAAGCTCGGGTTGAGCTGGATCGCAAGCTCCAGCGCCGCGATCCCCTCCTCCGGGTTGCCCTGCATCGTGTGCACGCGGCCGAGCACGCACTGGTTCATGCAGTCGCGCTCGTCGAGCGCGACCGCCCTGCGGGCACACCGCATCGCCTCTTCGATGAGCGCAGGGCGTTCCTCCGGGTCGCGCATGATCGCGCTCTGCAGCAGCACATAGGCGAGGCCGCCATGCGCCCGCGCGAAGCCCGGGTCGAGCTCGATGGCGCGGCGGAACATCGCCTCGCCCTCCGCAAGTCCGGGCGTGGTGAAGCCCCAGAGATGCCAGAGGCCGCGCTGGTAGCAATCCCATGCGTCGAGGTTGCCGGGCGGCTTGCGCGCCGCGGTCTCGCGCTCGACGCGCCCGAGCTCGGGCTCGATCACCGCAGCGATCTGCTGCGCCATCGCGCTCTGGATGTCGAAGATGTCGGCCAGCCGCAGGTCGTAACGCTCGGACCAGAGCTGCCGCGCGGTCGAGGCGCAGATGAGGTCGGCGGTGATGCGCACCCGTTCGTCGCGCTTCCACACGCTGGCCTGCACGAGGTACCGCACGCCGAGCGCCGTGCCGATCTCGCGCGCGTCCACGTCCCGGCCGCGGAACTGCACGGCGGTATGGCGGCTCAGCACGTCGAGCCACGGATTCTGCGCGAGCTGGCGGATGATGTCCTCGGTTAGCCCGTAGGCGAAATATTCGGTGTCCGGGTCCTGGCTCAGATTGGCGACGGGCAGGACGACGACGGACGGCTTGCGGGAGGCGGTGTCGCCACGTCCGGCGAGCGGAGGCGAGGCAACCCCGGCATCGGCGCGGCCGCCCCCTGCCGCCGGGCCGGTCTGCACCGCCGCGATTGTCTCCGCCGGAGAAGGTCCGGAGGCGGCGCCACCGTCCGGGTCCTCAAGCTCGCGCGCCTCGCCGACGAAGCGGAAGCCGCGCCGGTGGATGGTGCGGATCAGCTCCTGCCGGTCGCCGTCGTCGCCGATGGCCTTGCGCGCGGCGTTGATCCGGCTGCTCAGCGCCGCCTCGGAGACGATCCGCCCCTGCCAGATCGTCTCGAACAGCTCGTCCTTGCTGACGACCCGGTCCCGGTTGCGCACCAGGTGCACGAGCAGGTCGAACACCTGCGGCTCGACATGCACGACCTCGCCGTCCGCGCGGCGCAACTCCTGGCGGCGCAGGTCCATCTCGTGGCCGGCGAAGACCAATCGCACCAGTGCCCTCCCGCGGGTCGGGGCCGCCAACTCCCTGCTTCATGCGCGAGGCGCGGTTGACCAGCCGGGTCGCTCCGCCAGCGCCGCTGCGCGCTTATCCACCCCTGCCCCCTGTCCTGCAAGGGCGAGCCTGGCCGCTTGGCCCTTCGCACCTTCCCTGAACCTCTCCGACCCCATGCGGGCCACCAGCCAAGCGGAACCCCCGCGGTCCGCGCGGGCGCCGCGCGAGGGCGCCGCCGGCCTCTTTTGGTGCCGCCACGAACCGCCCTCGGCGGGCGGCGTTCGTCTCAAACCACATGGCGGCCGTCCGGCGCAGCCGGCGCCGGCGGCCCCGATCGGGAAAGAGGGAAGCGACGCCATGCCTGCCAACGGCGTCGAGGTCTTCGACCGGACGCTTCAGACCACGCATGTCTGGCTCGACGAGATCATGGCGGAGCTCGGGCCGGACCGCCAGGTTGCCTGGCGGGCGCTCTCGGCGGTCCTGCGCACGCTGCGCGACCGCCTCCCGATCGAACTCGCCGCGCATCTCGGCGCGCAACTGCCGCTGCTGGTGCGCGGCGCCTATTACGACCAGTGGCACCCGGCAGGTCAGCCGGACCGCACGCGCGACCTCGACGGGTTCCTCGCGCGGGTGGACCAGAAGCTGGACGGCATCCGGCCGATCAATGTGCGCGACGCCACCCGCGCCGTGCTGCGGGTGCTCTCACGCCATCTCGACCGCGGCCAGGTGCTCAAGGCGGTCGGCACGCTGCCGCGACCGATCAGGGAGTTCTGGCCGCTCGAGGGCACGACGCCGTCGTCTGGCGACGGGGCGACCGAGGGAAGGAGCAGGCGGAGCATGAAGGTCAAGGACAAGATGACGCGCGACGTGCGGCTCGCGCACCCCGACGAGACGATCCGCGACGTTGCCCGGACCATGGGCGAGATCGACGCCGGCGTCCTCCCGGTCGCCGATGGCGACCGGCTGATCGGCATGATCACGGACCGCGACATCGCCATCCGCGCCATCGCCCAGGGCAAGGGCCCGGACACCCAGGTGCGCGAGGTGATGACGCCCGAGGTGATGTACTGCTTCGAGGACGAGGACATCGAGCGCGTCGCGCACAACATGGGCGATATCCAGGTGCACCGCCTGCCGGTGGTGACGCGCGACAAGCGCCTCGTCGGCATCATTTCGCTGGCCGACATCGCCATGGGCGAGGGTCCGCATCCCGCCGGCGAGGCGCTGGCAGGAATCTCCCGCCCGGGCGGGCTGCACTCGCAGATCGGCGGGCCACGCCTGGAGCTGGGTGCCTGAGGCCAACGCGGCTGAGAGCGGCCGCCGGCGGGCAATGGCCGACCGGCGGCCGCTCTTCGGCGGTTCGGAGACGGAGCGAGCGCTTCGCATGATGCAGTCTCGGAAGGCCGAACCGCCTCCGCCCCCGGATTCCCCCGGCTTTCCACACTACCATCCGCGACGGTCGCCGCAGCGGACCCCGGAGGCGCCCGGCCCGGAGCCGAGTCCCGTCTCCGGCCAGCCGCCCGCCGCCCCATGTCACCCGGGCGGGACTTCCCTCTCCATCGCGTAAAGGAGGTGCGGATGGAAGCGGTGCGGCGCGAGCCGATGGAGGTTTCGATCCCGCCCTTCGGCCTGGGCGGACACTACGCGCCGCCGGAAACCGGCGCCGGCGTCGTGGTGTTCGCCCATGGCAGCGGCAGCTCCCGCTTCAGCCCGCGCAACCGCTTCGTCGCCGACGCGCTGCGCGAGGCCGGGCTCGGCACGCTGCTCTTCGACCTGCTGCGGTCGGAGGAGGCCGAGGACCGGCACAAGGTCTTCGACATCCCTCTCCTCGCGCAACGGCTGATGAACGCGACCGACTGGCTGACCTCGCCGGCCGGCGCGGGCGGGGCGGTGCCGATCGGCTATTTCGGAGCCTCTACCGGCGCCGCGGCGGCGCTGGCCGCGGCGGCGCTGCACCCCGATCCGGTGCGCGCGGTGGTCTCGCGCGGCGGGCGCCCCGATCTCGCGGGGGCCGAGATGTTGCCGCATGTCTGCGCACCGACGCTGCTGATCGTCGGCAGCCTCGACCGGGAGGTGCTGGAGCTGAACCGCACGGCGGCGGCGCATATGAGGTGCGAGGTCGAGGTCCGGGTCGTGCAGGGCGCGAGCCACCTGTTCGAGGAGCCGGGCACGCTGGACACCGCCGTCGCGCTCGCGCGAGACTGGTTCGCCACCCGGCTCGGCGAGGATCGTGGCCTGCTGTGACGAAATTCCGCAACCGTACCGAGGCCGGACGACGGCTCGCCGAGCGCCTGCGGCACCTCCGGGGCACAAATCCGGTCGTGTACGCCCTTCCGCGGGGCGGCGTGCCCGTTGCTCTGCCGATCGCCGAAGCGCTGGGCGCACCGCTCGACCTGATGCTGGTGCGCAAGATCGGCGCGCCCGGCCAGCCCGAACTCGCGCTCGGCGCCGTCGTGGAGGGCGATCCGCCGCAGACCGTGGTGAACGAGGACGTCGCCGCCCTGGTCGGCGTGCCGCCGGACTTCGTCACGATGGAGGCGGCGCGGCTGCTCGGCGAGATCGACCGCCGGCGGCGCCTGTGGCTGCGGGAACGGCCGGCGGTCTCGCCCCATGGACGCGTCGCCATCGTGGTGGACGACGG
>ERZ777003.2333-NODE-2333-length-22661-cov-12.253782_pt1 | contig 22661 bp, 22 predicted proteins | sample MGYA00374956_ERZ777003 | MGnify/ENA primary metagenome ERZ777003 (study PRJEB29302, sample SAMN06268252) | bioreactor metagenome | isolation source: Joint BioEnergy Institute, California, USA | place: USA:Joint BioEnergy Institute, California, USA | collected... | reverse complement strand
AGGAGGCATCGGTTGTGCTGGCGCAGGGCGGCGGATTTCAGGTCTACTATCAGCCCACCCGGGCGGGCAAGATCGATGACCGCCACATCGAGGTGATGGGCCGTCTGGCTGAATTCTGCCGCGCTCGCCAGGCGTTCTGTCATAAGAGCGAGCCAGTACCCGAAATTGGCGTTCTCTTCTCTGGTCACTCGCTGTACCGCACGGTGAACAAGCTGTTTGGCGGATGGGGTGCTGCAACGAACCCCGCTCGCGGCTTCGTCGATGCTCTGGTGGAATGCCACTACTCGGTTGACGTGCTGCCGGACTGGAAGCTTGCCGAAGTGATAAAGGCTTACCGTTTGGTGGTGGTTCCGGAATGGAAGGACATCGGCGATGCTGCCGCGGCGACGCTCCTGCAATACGTTCGCGACGGTGGCAAGCTCCTCCTGGCAGGCGCAGAAAATGCCAAACGCTTCGCTCCCGAGTTGGGCGTGACGTTAACGGGCAATCCCTCCGACCAGCCTTCGTGGATAGCCGGCAAGGAAGTGCTCGGCAACGTCCGCGGCGTGTGGCAGAAGGTGGAAGTTCAGACGGCCACGGTGCTCGAGCAGCGATATTCGGCAATGGATACGACTCGTGACGGCACACCCGCTGCAACGCGCAGCCGTGTTGGCAAAGGCGAGATTGTGATGGTGTACGGCCCTCTCGGCTCGATCTTTGCTCACACGCACGCGCCCGAAGTTCGGGAATTCGTCCGGCGTCTCGTGAAGCCGGTTTTCCAGCCGCGGTTTGAGATCGAGGGACCGCCCGTCATTGAAGCCTCGCTTCGCCGTAAGAACGGGCGGCACTACCTCCACCTCAATAATTTCGCGGGCATGCAGGTGGCGGGGGATTATTCTGCCACGGACTTCATCCCTCCAGTGGGGCCTTTGCGGGTCATCCTGCGCTTCGGCCGTCAGCCGCAGAACGTCACGCTCGAGCCTGGGGGCCGCCGGGTGACGGTGCAGCGCTCGGAGAATGGCTGGGCCATAGCCATCCCCAAACTGGAGATTCATTCGGCGGTCGCCTTTACTGTGTGACCAGGGCTCGACGACTCAGAGCTCGCGGCCTTCCAGCCGGCTGATCGCCTGGCGCATCTTATCCGGGACCGGGTGCGGCGTGCTCCTTTCGTAGTCGTACATCACAACCACCGAGTCCCCCTCGGCGACGACCTGATGCTGCGAGTTGAGTATCCGGTGCTCGACCGTCATGCTGGTGCGTCCGATTCGAGTGACGCGCGTGCCGATATGGACAGTGTCCGGATACTTTACCGGGCGCCGGAAATGGCATGTGATGGAAGCCAGGATCGGCCCGATCTTCAAAGGCTCTCCGCTGCGCCAGATGCCGGCTTGTTCGAGGTAGGCAATGCGGCCTGACTCGAACCAGCGGATATAGATCAGGTTATTCACATGGCCGAAGGCGTCCTGTTCGCCCCACTGGACGGGCAGAGTGATGGTGTTGGGAAATTCGGAGAGAAGCTTTTCCATTCGTTCGCAGTGTAACGCGCGATGTCCTGAGGCGAGGTGCGGGAGGCCTTAAGACCGTCCCTTCTGCAATCATCTTGCATAAGATGGGACGAGCGCTTGCAGATCGGTAAGCCGACGCTATACTCAGGATCGTTCACCCCGAGCTGGGTCCGTAGCTCAGTTGGTTAGAGCGCTACCTTGACACGGTAGAGGTCACAGATTCGAGTTCTGTCGGGCCCACCACTTCCACCTTCAACCCAGAGTGGAACATCCTGCTACGAGATTCTTGGCCAAAGAAAACAGCCTCGTGGGCCGCGCGCCGCCAAGCATGCGACTACTGCTTCCGGAATTGTGGGGGAACCTGGCCCGCAGCCGGGCGCCGTTGCATTTCCGGACCTGAGTCCGGTGGAGTCACTCTGCTTCGTAGAAGCACGGCCTGTAAATTGAGGACATACAGACGATCAACGGGATCAAAGAGGAATCGATAAGAGAAGTGAATGTGTGGTGAGTTGGGTAGTCCCTGAGCACCCGCAAGCTGTTGAAGAAATTGCACCAGTACCGCATTGGCGGGCTGCTGACTTGCGCCGAGGGTCATGCTGCTTTGGGCAACGGCATTCAGCGGGACCGTACCAACGACCGTCTTGATACCGGAAGCGCGCTCCACGGCAGAAGCGATCACGGTCAGTGTTTCCAAGCCGCTCCGTGTAGTCGCCGGAAACGAAATCGGTAGACTCAGGACTGAGGATGTGCTCTTCCATCCTCCGCCGGCCGCACGAACGGCCGTCGGCTCGATTGCCAACATCGAACCGTAAGGAGACGCAATTTGAACGACGCGGAATCTCCCTGGAAGCGACTTTGCTTCATGATGGGAGATTAACCGAACGACAAGATCCTGGATGTGGCCCTGTGATGGCGGAGCAGTTGAAAGGGGAAGATCAATCGCATATTCACCGCCTTTGGGCACTCTGATTCGCACGTTTGGATTGGCCGCCCGCTGCCTGGGACTCTGTACTTGATCCGTGATGTCGATGATCTCGTCACTCGCCTCAATCCTAGCGTCCTCGTAATTGATCGGAATGCCAAACCGCTCCTCAAGCTTATCGGCGGCAGCGCTCAAGGGTCGTGGATCGTGGAGTTCTATCGATATCACTTCCGCGGGTTGTCCGAACACGCAAGATGCCAGCCCGCATATCATTACGGACATCCGTTGCCATTTGTACATATCTTCATGATCTGCTGTGCTGATGCGGAGCAAGGTGCCCGGCCGTGCTGCCGGTACCAATTGACCGTCTTAAAGAACCATCCCCCGCCGGGCTCATCTTGCATAAGACTCATCTTGCATAAGACAAGACGAGCGCTGGCGGATCGGCTGAGGGGATGTTATACTCAGGTTTTGCGCACCCCCGTTGGGCCCGTAGCTCAGTTGGTTAGAGCGCTACCTTGACACGGTAGAGGTCACAGATTCGAGTTCTGTCGGGCCCACCACTTCCACCCTCAACTCAGAGGGCTCTTCGCCAATTCCGGGGGCAACCCCGATCCCAAGCCAATAGTTTAAGCACAAAGCACCTGCACGCGTTGCCGATAGTTTTCGAAATTGCGGAAACCGTAGGCCTGGCGGGTGATGGTCTCCATTTTGTTGTGGAAGCCTTCGGTGATGCTGTTGGATCGACTGAAGCGCCACATGCGGACAATCTCCTCGGACCAGGAGTGTGGCGTGTCTCCGAGGGCGGCCAGTTGCGCCAGACCGGAGTGGCGTAACTCGGCTACGGCGCGGAGGAAGCGGGGAATGAGCTTCTGGCATTGGCGGCGCGTTTTGTGTTTTTCAGCAGCAGGTAACAGAGCCGTTGTTGAAAGCGGTAAATGAGTTCGAGGGCGGGATGATCGGCCAGCTACGCCGTCAAGCGGAGTGTCTGATCGGGTTTCAGGTTATGGCGGTGGCGCCGCATCAGCGACAGCAGCCCTCGATTCTTCGAACCGGCCGGATCGATCTCTCGCCAGCAGGCCAGGAAGTGTTGGTTGACGAGGCGGATCACATGAAAGCGATCTTCGGCCACGATCACCGCCTTGGGGAAATGCGTTTTGACGATGGCGCGGTAGACCACCGCCAAATCCATGCAGACCACCCGGACCTGCTCTTTGCCTTCCAAGGAAAGAAAATCCGACTCCAGGGCGGCTTGGGAGCGGCCCAGGGTGACGTCGTAGATGCGGTGGTTCTTCAGATCGCAGAAGGTGGTGGCGTAGCCCTTCTTGCGGGTGAAGAAATGCTCGTCAATGCCCAGGATCTTTGGGCAAAGCGGCGAATGATCCTGGCGGGCGCCACGTTGCAAGCGCTGCAGAAAGTACCGTTACACCGTGGCCGCGCCATGCCCTTGCGGCGGCCGAGGCAACTGCGATTGATGCTGTCGAGGTGCTGTTGAAAGATCATCTCCTGGAAACTCTCACTGGCTCGCTGATATGGCCGTATGCCGGGTAGTTGCTGACGGAAGGAGCGGCCACAATCCAGGCAGAGGCCCTTGCGTACTCTCAGCTCCAGAACACTCCTGCGCAAGCCCCAGTCCTCGTGGCGCACCGTGCGGCGGCACCAGCCCTTGTTCCAAAGCCGCGCACTCCCGCACTTGGGGCAGGATGCTGTTAATCTCGTAGTAGGTAGGCCTAAAACGATCTCAGAGTCGGTCAAAACGTATTCTCCCAAGAATGTTTTATCACTCCTGGGATCACGGCCTGCCCCCGTTTTTGATCAAGAGCCCAATAAAATCAAACCGCGCTGGACTCGACTACCTCGCCCCTCAAGATCCACGGCCCCGGCTCCAACCTCGCCGACACCACCCTCCTCGAACTCACCGCCAACGGCGAACTCATCCTCAGCCGGCGGCGCGGGCAACGGCTACCGGTTCGCCGATCTCGGCCCTGCCAACAACCCCTCCGGCTGGGCCGCCGTGCTTAAGGTGAAAACGCCCGACGGAGCCACTCTCGGCTACGTTTTGCTCTACTCGAATCCGTGACGCCTCGTCCTACGTTGTGCTCTTCATCAGCGTATTGCGAATTGCGGTTGTCATTCCAAAATTCGAACATCTGCTGCACCTCCGCCGTTCGGATGCTCGACCGCCTTAATGCACGACTCGGCTTTTCTTCCGATGGCGCTCTGACCAACCTCGCCGTATACTTAGGTTGCCCGTCGGTTTCCCGGCAGGTCAATCCAACACAATCGACAGGCGCGCGCACGGCGAGGTCGGATCATAGGTGTCTTCGCAGGCTCTCACTCGCAAGCGACTCGACGCGATTCTGGCTGACATCCGCGATCTGCCCTCTATTATCGGCCAATTGGCGTGTCTCGCCGGCTACCGCGATCCAAATTCCGGGATTTACTCTCATCCAAGCATTCTGGACCGAAACGTACATCCTGATGTGCACCGTGAGTTACGACTTCTTCACGAAGCCATCTTCCGCCAGTGGATGAATTTACCCCTAGAAGTCCAGAAGAGGGACCTGGACGTCCACTTCTCCAGCCTGGCCTGTGACCGGGCAACCGCCATCCGAACGTGGGCCACCCTAGAGTCCTACCGCTTCTTCGTGCCCGCGACTGCAAGCACCCCTGAACGCCAGTTGTTCCTGAGCAACCTGGAGACCTTGCTGCGGATCGAGATGGCCGAGATAAGCGGCGTAGCACCAGACGGTGCGCAGCTGCCTCTAGGCATGGAGATTCTAACCATCAAGGAAGCATCCGACCTGCTCCGCGTGCCAGCCCGCACGATCCGTTTCTGGGCGGAACTGGGCGAAATTCCAGCCGTCAAGGCTGGCAGACAGTGGCGTTTCCAGCGAAGAGACATCGAAGACTGGCTTGTTCGACCGAGAACAGCAAGAAAAAATCGCTAGCCAGCGGCAACAACGGCAACTACGGCAAGTACGGCATACAGATGCAAGGAACCTAGCCTATTCTACCTATGCCATCGCGGCATTGTGTGGAACGCTGGAAGCCGCGGAACTTGTCAACGACTTTGAGACAAAGACTGTCCAAGAAATCGGGGGCGGCACACGCCGCGCGCCGGGCGACTTGGACGAGGAGAACGCATGCGTATAGGTGTCGCATCCATACTTTCGCTCGCAGTGATGCATCCCGCGTGGGGCGCCGACCACCACGCTGTCAACGTTGTCGGTGCCAATCAGTACACTGGCTCCCGTGCTCAAGCCATAATAGACAATGCCGTGAACACCGGAGCCAAGTGGGTGATGCTCGGGTTCGTATGGCATTGGTCCGAGCCGTTCGACGTAACTCCATCGCCGGGCGGATGGAATCAGTTCCCCGGTGTTCGCGTAAGTGGATATCACGATTATAGGTTTGACGCGATGGACTATCTCATTCCAGCGCTTCAGCAGCGCGGCATCAACGTCGTCCTCGGCGTCAGCGGCCATCCCACGTTTGTTGGCGGGAACACCTGCACCACGACAGGCGGCGGCAGTCCGTCGACTTGGCCGTGCGGCGTCATTCGGCACGCCAACAAGCAACGTTTCAAGGACTACTACTATGACCTCCTCTACACAATGGCTGGACGTTATCCCGGTGTAAAGCACTGGGTTATCTGGAATGAGCCCAATCTCGACGTGTATTTCAGTCCGGAGCCACCGCTGCTTTATCAGTCCCCGGCAGCTGAGTACATTGACCTCGCAATGATTCCGGCCCACAGCGCGATTCGTGCGCGCATTCCCGACGCAACAATCATTGGACCGGAGATCTACACGTGTAAGAATACTGGCTCCGGTTGTAGCAATTACGATCACAACTGGGGCTACACAACGAACTGGTTGAACGACTGGGTCAACACGCTGCTCGTGAACTGGCCGCAGTACTTCGACAAGTTCTCAATTCACAACTACAGCGACGACGATTGGGGCATGCGCAATGCCGTGGGGGAATTGTGGCAGCGCATGGAAGCGCTCAACCAGCGCAAGTACATCTGGACCACGGAATTCAACTTCAAGAACGGAACCTGCGATTTAACGGAGCAAACCGTGGCCAATCTCACCTGCAAGACGTACAAGTACATGACTTGGGAGCGGGCGTTCTACTTCAGTTTGAACGGCGGCTGTTTCGGCCTGACCCGGGATGATCTAACCCCGAAATCCTTCCTTTTCCCTGCATTCCAGTCAATCGTTGCTGGGAGCTACTACTGCCAGTAGCAACCGCGAGCCACAACGGACCGCGTCCCGGCTGCCCGCAATGGCTCACTTTGCGGGCTTCAGCCTGTAAAACCGAAACGTGTGCTTCGGTTCCACAGCGACAACAGAGCCGCCGTGGTCAACTGAGACATCGAGGAACCTCCGGCCTTCGTCAGTTCTTTCGAGTGCGTCGTACACGCTGCCCTCGATCCAGAGGGTCATTCCCGACGCACTCACGTCATGATATCGGCGCTTGAATAGTGTGAGGTTCGGGCTGTCGATGCCGATCCATGATACCTGCGGAGTGAAGTAGCTGATTGTCCAGAGATCCGGGTGGAATGCAGTGAACGCGACTGCGGTGCCAGACGGCCAATGCTGTCTCTGCCGCATCGCGAAGGAAAGGGGACGGTTTGCTTCAGAACGAGATTGCGGGTAAACAGAGAAGGTCCAATTCCATGCGGCAATCGCAGCTATCAAGCACGGTAGGACACGTCTGATCAGCAGCCACGAACCTGACCTCATGATGCTGCTTGCAGCTAAGACGACAAGGGGCGGTAAGTAGTAGAGCCTATAGAAGGTGTTCTGCGGCAGCCAGAAGAACAGAAACGCGACGTAGGATACGACCCATATCAACGCCGGACTCGACTGTCCTGGATTGCCGTCAGCTAGTCTCCGAACGTCCTCCTTGGGGGCTCGACGAAGACTGCTCAGCACCAGCACCAGGCAGGCCACTGAGGCCGCAAACGCGAGCAGCCCAAGCACTCCGAGTAAGTCTGGCACGAGAGCTCTTACTCGTCCGCCGACGAACAGCCGAACTGAACCTTGGAGTGTGAGCCAGGCATTAAAAAGCGGCCGGAAGGAAAACATCGCGTCTGGTGAGTGATACGTCATCCAACTCCAGAACGGGACGTCGGGTGCGGCGTGAGCATGTGTGAGCGTGTAGACGGGAAGTACCAGGGCTGCGGCAAGAGACGTGTAGGTCGCCACGGTCAGCATCCCCGCACGTGAAACACCGCCGGATCTCTTGATCAAACAGTAGGCTGCGACAGGATAAAAGAAGACGCTGAGTTGGTGTAGCAGCATAGCGGCCGCATGTATCGACGCTACCATCACGGGGTGCGGGGGGCGAACACGGCTCAGATAGGCGTAACACGCAACGAGCAGGAAGACCGACACGACATAAGCGTTCGCATCCGTGGCGAACCTCCACCACGTCGCCGAAAACCCGAGGCCGAGAGCGAGCGTCACGCTGAGGAAGAGGTGTGACGTGTGTCGCCAGAGTACTAAGAACATCAGGCCCACGGTGGCGGCTCCGAAGAAGGAACTGATTGCCTGCATGGTGAAGAGAGCTCGTGTGTGGAGCCCCAAAGCGAGTAGGGCTTTATGCAGCGCATTCGAGGCCAGGGTAAACAGCAAGTGGTTCGGGTGTGCGAGTGGCCAGGACCACACGGTTTCCGTCTTCTCGATATCGATCGCGAAGGCGACTCCGTCCCAGTAGTACTGTTTGGTCGGACACCCGAGATAGAGACCGAGCATCAACAGCGCCAGCCCTAGTGCAAGGCACCCAACCCGTGGCGAGTTCACCGTCATTGCTTGGTTCTGGACCAGCGGCACAAGATAACAGCGCGCCGACGGTATATCAAAAGCCTCATCTGGAGGCATTATAGCAACGCCTCACGCGTACACCACGGCCGCGAGGTTCGAACCCGTTCCGTCCCGGCAGAATCACGGCTTCACCAGGTGTGACGACTGGGCCGAGATCCAAGCGGCGATCTCGGATTGGCGGGATCTCCACTGCCTGCCGATTTTGAAATTAGGCAACTCGTGAAGCTCTGCTTACAGGGCGGCCTACGTCACAAGCCGTCACGGGATGGTCGCTGCCCGCTCACCAATCCCGCGGACGGACTTCTCCGGCGATTTACCAAAGTGCCTTTGGAGCATGCATTTCCAGTCTCCCCTTCTACGCTCCACACTCTTTCAATGCTGATAATGCCGAGTGCCGGATAACCCAGAGTAATGACGGCGAACGACACCCACGCGGCGGTTTGGTGGCGTTTCGACTCGGCATTATCAGAGGGTGTCGAGGAAGGCCAGCAGCGCGTCGCCGGGCTGGAACCGCAGAGAGCCCTTTCCGGCTGGCGTCACACTTCGCAGAGCCCGTTCCTTGATCTTCAGATCCGCCTCGACGTACATGTGGGTAATCTCCGGACTTTCGTGGCCCAGCCAGAGTGCGATGACGGTGATGTCCACTCCGGATTGCAAAAGATGCATCGCCGTCGTGTGGCGCAGGACGTGAGGCGAGACGCGCCTAGCCGCCAGGGTGGGGCACCGCTTTGCTGCCTTCCCGAGAGCCTCTTGCAGGATGTAGTTCACGCCGTCCCGCGACAAGGCTGTGCCGCGCACTCCCGCACTTGGGGCAGGATATCGGCCCGATGTAGCGCGCCGATATTGTAATCGTGCCGCCGCTTCGGACGATGCTGTTAATCTCGTAGTAGGTAGGCCTAAAACGATCTCAGAGTCGGTCAAAACGTATTCTCCCAAGAATGTTTTATCACTCCTGGGATCACGGCCTGCCCCCGTTTTTGATCAAGAGCCCATTCCCATTCGCAGGTGTACACAGTACTACTTCTTTCAGACAACCCGCAAGATTGGGTGGTCAGTCAGAGCGGGGCTCAAGTTTTCGAACGCTTGCCCGGTCGGTTTCGAGATAGAGTTTCTGCTCGGCCAGAATCGCTTGATCGACGCCGGGCAAGCCCCAGCGTTCCCGCGCCTCAGCGACGCCCAGAAAGCGCCGGAGCACCGCACGGATCTCAATCGCATCGCCGGACCGGATCGTGAGGCGCTCTTTCTGCTCGGGGGCGGAAGCGGACGGTCCGCACAGGATCACAAGGATGCGATCCCGGGTCTCCGGCTTCGCGCCGATCCAGAACGCCCCGTCCCCCGCTATCTCCAGCACGCGCATGCGTTCAAAATGCGCCTCCCTGTTAACCAGTTCCTCCGGATTCTTTGTGAATAAGTCATCGAGGTCAGTAATCCGTGCGTCGTCTTCAGGCAAGTGCAATAGCTCCGAGATCTGATTCTCCTGCCTGCCGGCTGCACCGGCTGTCGGCGTCCTCAGGAAAGCGGCCCAATAGAGCACGGGGGTGGCGATCAGAACGAGCGCAATCAGCCAGGCCCATGCACGGGACCGTTGCCGGGGCTTCGCATCTGTTGCCATAATGCACCCTCGCCTCTCCGGACGGCCTCATTCTGTTGGATGCAAATAGAGGCCTTCCCGTGACCGGGATCCGGCTCGTCCCGGCTTTGTGCCGCGGCTGTCTTGCAGTAACGATATGATGCAGGAACGAATGAAAACTCAGGAGACGCAAGAAGCGGCGGCTGCCCAGGGGCGGGCGGGCTGGAGCGTTTGGGCGCCCGTCCTCGTGATGATGGGGTGCAGCTTCATTTCGTATGTCGACCGGCAGGTGCTGGCAGTGCTGTCGCCGTCGATCCTCGCTGATACCGGATTGAGCGTTCAGGACTACGGCACGATTGTTGGTTTCTTCAGCGTGCTGTACATGATCGGGAACCCTGTATGGGGCTATACCCTGGACCGGATGGGGCTTCGCCGCGGAATGACTGTCGCTGTCAGCCTTTGGACTGCCGCCTCTGCCGCACACGCGTTCCTTTCAGGGTTTCGGGGGTTTGCCCTCGCGCGGGCGCTCCTTGGCTTTGGCGAGGGCGCGACGTTTCCCGGAGGTCTTCGAACCGCAACGGATTCTTTGCCGGCCGATAAGCGCTCCAGGGGTATCGCGCTGGCCTACAGCGGCGGCTCGCTGGGCGCATTAATGACGCCGCTCATCCTGACTCCGATCGCTGTCGCGTACGGTTGGCGCGCCGCGTTCCTCTTCACAGGACTGCTTGGGGCTGCGTGGATCTGCGTGTGGCGATGGGTCTCTCACCCAAAGCGGCTGCCGCAGCCTCCTCGGCGAAATGGTCCGATTTCCCTCCCCAAGGTAACGGAAGGACGGTTCTGGGCGCTCGTGTGCGGATATGCTCTTGGAGCATTTCCGCTCAGCTATGTCTTATACGTGGCTCCGCTGTATCTTTCCAAGGTGGTCGGGTTGAGCCAGAGCGACTTGGGGAAAGTGCTCTGGATTCCGCCCCTTGCCTGGGAGATTGGCTATTTCTTCTGGGGCTGGGCCGCCGACCGGTTTGCCGCGGATGAGGTGCGTCCAGTCCGCCTGTTCCTGATTCTGGGCGCGGCCAGTGTCCCGTTCGCCATCACCGGCACTCAGACAGCTCCGTGGATCGTCCTCGCGTTGCTCTTTCTCGCGATGTTCGCTGCTTCGGGCTTTGTCGTCTTATCGCTTCGAACCGGCGCTATGTCGTATCCGAGGGACCATACGGCGCTGGTGGCAGGTATCGGCGCGGGTTCGTGGTCCGCAGCTGTGGCTCTGCTGCTGCCTCTGCTCGGAAGGATGTTCGATCAGGGACTCTATAGGGAGTCCTTTCTTGTGGTGAGCGGGATTCCCGTGGCCGGCGTTGCAGGATGGGTCCTGTTTTCGAGAAGCTGTAAGAGAGTTTCTCTGTAACACCCTGACGAGGACCGACGATGGGCCGTGCGCGACATTCGGGTAAGGCGTCGAAGGGCCTTATTCTGGTGAGGAGAAAGATGTCCGATACTTTGCACAGGAACACGAGGCAGCGCACTGCGATACGAAAGGTATTTCAGTCGGTAAACCGGCCGTTGTCGGCACAGCAGGTGCTTGAGCTCGCGCAGGCGGAGGTGGAAGGTATCGGCATCGCTACCGTGTATCGCAATCTGAAGACGCTGCTTGATGAAGGGTGGTTGACGCAGGTCGAACTGCCGGGCGGGAACCTGCTGTACGAATGCGCCGGAAAAGCGCACCATCATCATTTCCAGTGCGAGAGCTGCAACCGGGTCTACGAGCTGGAGGGCTGCGTCCCCACCATTGAGAAGCTTGCCCGGCCGGGCTTCAAAGTCCGGCGTCATGAGCTGGTCCTTTACGGAACCTGCGCTACGTGCCGCCGTCCTGTGCAGAATTAGCGCCACCGGTTGCTTCAGACCTGCGCGGCGGAAGAACCTGGCAGCTTAGCAGCTTTTGATCTGTTCTCGCGCTGCTTTGGACGCAAGCTCGTCACAGCGGTTATTGTCTGCGTGGTCGGCGTGGCCCTTGGTCCAGACCCATGTTGTCTTGTGCCGCTGCACCTGCTCATCGAGCTTCTGCCAGAGATCCTGATTGAGCACGGGTTTGCCGTCGGCTCGCTTCCAGCCCTTGCGCTTCCAGTTGTGGATCCACTGAGTGATCCCGTTCTTCACGTACTCCGAGTCCGTAATGATCTCTACTTCACACGGCTCCTTGAGAGCTTCCAGGCCGCGAACGGCGGCAGTCAGCTCCATGCGGTTATTGGTGGTTTCGGGCTCGGAGCCGCAGGCTTCCTTCTTCTTGTCCCGATAGCGGAGAATGAAGGCCCATCCTCCAGGCCCGGGATTTCCGAGGCATGCGCCGTCGGTGATCAGTTGCACCCTTTTGAGGGGAGTTCCGTTGGGGCTCAGGCTGTCACTCCCAGGGTTAGTTCTTGTGCGAAGAAGGCGTCGACCGCGTCGAGGATTTGACGGGCTTCCTTTGCCTGGTAAATCGCCACCCGCAGCTTCGATCCGTTGCGGACGCCGTGTGTGAAGAGGGAGGCGAACTGCTTCATCTTGCCTACGATGTCGAGTGGCCGACTCTCCAGCAGCATCGAGTAGTAAGTACGCATCATGTCGTACCGGTCCTGCTCGTTCGGCGTCCAGTAGGAGCCCGTTCGTACGTACTCTTCAATCTGACGGAAGATCCAGGGATTGGAGGAGGCAGCCCGGCCTATCATGACCGCGTCACAGCCGGTTTCGGCGATCATACGGACAGCATCCTCCGGCTTGACGATGTCTCCGTTGCCGATCACGGGAATGCGGACAGCGGCCTTCACCTCCGCGATCCGAGTCCAGTCCGCTTTTCCGCTGTATCCCTGCTCGCGTGTTCGAGGATGGAGCGCGATGGCCTGCAGGCCGCAGTCTTCTGCCAGCTTCGCCATCTGAACGTGGACGAGTTCCCGATCGTTCCAGCCTGCCCGGTACTTCATCGTCAACGGGATGCTGATGGCAGCCCGCACGGACCGCAGCAGCCGCTCTACCAGCGGAAGATCTCGCAGCAGTCCCGACCCTCCGTTGCAGGTGACCACTTTCTTCACAGGGCAGCCGAAGTTAATGTCGACCGCATCAAAGCCCAGGTCCTGGCAAACCCGGGCGGCATCCGCCATGACGTCGGGGTCCGATCCGAACAACTGCGCTGTGATGGGATGCTCCTCAGGCTCGAAGTACAGATACTGAAACGATTTCTTTCGCGCCTGCGCATTCCTTACGACGCCGTGGGAGCTCGTGAACTCGGTCATGAGGAGTCCACAGCCGCCCTGGCTGCGAATCAGCCGCCGGAAGACGGTATCTGTAACACCGGCCATTGGGGCGAGCACTGTCGCCGGACTCACCGTCACCGGGCCGATGCGAAAAGACTGCGGAAACGAGGTCATCGAAACGCTCTTCTTATTCTACCGGCTTCAGTGGAACTTCTTCGAGCCGCAAGCAAATGCAATGCAACGGAATGGCGGTCTGCTGCGTATCAATGGATGTACCCGAGGAGGTTCCGGTGAACTCGAAGGTCTTGTTGGGATTTGCGGCAGGCGTATTGCTCGCTGGCGGCATCGCTTACTTCATGGACAAGTCCGAGACGGCTCCCACTCCGGTGCAGCAGGTAGCACAGGTGGAGCCGCAAAGCGCACAGCCCGACGTTGCGCCGCCGCCTGAGAAGAAAACTGTTGAAGTTCCGGCAGCATCTGTCGCGACTGACCGCAGGCCGGCGAGGCCGAGGCCCGCCTCCAGGTCGTCGGTTGCGGCGGCGCCGCACAGAACCGCACCTCAAGAGAGCACGCCAGCCAGCGCTCCACCAAAGCCTCAGGAAATGGCGCGGAACGACACGCCGCCCGATCACTTGTCTGGGACGCAGTCATCGGCGCCTCCGATCCAAAGTTCAACCGCTGTGCAGCAGCCTGCTCCTCCTCCGCCGCCTCAACCGAAGACAGTCACGATCGCGGCGGGCACGCTGTTGACAGTCAGGTTGGGTGAAGGGCTGTCCACGTCTCGGAATCAGCCGGGCGACACCTTCACGGCTGTTCTCGACAAGCCGCTCGTCGTCGACGGTTATGTGATTGCCGAGCGCGGGGCCCGCGTAGAAGGCCGAGTCGTGGAAGCGGAACGGGCTGGCAGGGTGAAGGGGCTGTCCTCCCTCTCAATTGCCCTTACGAGCTTGCATACATCAGACGGTCAAACACTGCGGCTGAACACTGAAACGTTCCAGAAAATGGGCGAGTCCAGCAAGAAACAGGATGTTGCGAAGGTGGGCATTGCGAGCGGTATCGGCGCGGCGATTGGCGCAATCGTCGGCGGCGGAAAGGGCGCGGGAATCGGGGCAGCCGTCGGCGGCGCGGGCGGCGCAGGCACGGTGCTGGCGACCCGGGGCAAGGACGCGACCCTTCCGGTCGAGACTCGCATCACCTTCAAGCTGAGCGAACCGATTACGGTAACTGAAAGGCTGCCCTAAGAGCAGGTGGAGAGGCAATTGCTGCCCGGTATTGCTTCTCCAATATAGAAACCACCCTTACTTCCTCACGGGGGCTGGCGGATTACTTCGCCGGCCCTATTTTCTTTGCCGCGGGTCTCCGCGGCGGCCCCAACGGGTCATTCGCCGGCGCAGGCCCGATACGCCGGAACGTGATGCTCACGATGCGAACAGGCGTCAGCGGCGCATCCTCGGCATTGGTGGGCACGCTGGCAATTGCATTGACCACCTCCTGTCCTTCCACGACCTGGCCAAAAATTGTGTGCCTTCCGTTCAAATGCGGTGTGGGCACTTCCGTGATAAAGAACTGGCAGCTTCCGGTATTTGGACCCGCATTCGCCATGGCGAGGCGGCCTGGAACGTCAAATTTGAGCGTCGGATGGAACTCATCCGGAATGGTCTCGACATCACCTTCACCAGTGCCTAGCGGATCGCCGCCCTGGATCATGAAGCCTTTGATGACGCGATGAAAGGTAAGCCCGTTGTACAGAGGCTTGCGGGTTGGGCGATTGGTTCTGGGATCGACCCAGGACTTTCGTCCCAGCGCGAGGTCGATGAAGTTCTTTACCGTTACCGGGGCCTCCTGTTCGTAAAGCTTCATTACGATTCGCCCTTTTGAGGTAACCATCGTGGCGTACAGGCCTGGCTCAAGTGCCGGCTTGGCTGGCTGGGCCGGGGCCGTTGTTCTTGTCTGACCACCTAAACCTGCCGCAGCGAGCAGAGACAGAGCGAGGACAGTGAACAGGGGGCGAAGGTGCATGATGCAGATTATACTGAACCGCCCCAGGGAGGTTGGGAAATCTCTCAAGTTGTTCTTGAATTTTGCCCAGCTGCCCGCAGCATGATTCGCTTACGAGTAGGGCCTGCACCGGAGGAACCAACACTGGTAACCTGTGTATGCAGCCATGCGAACAATCTCAAGGAAGGTGCAGTACAGCCTGCGAGCGCTGTATGCCCTAGGTGCGGTTTACGGCCAAGGACCGGTTCTGATCGCCACGCTCGCTGAGCAGGAGTCGATTCCTCTTAAGTTTCTGGAGGCCATTCTGCTCGATCTGAAGAGACTGGGCATTGTTGACAGCAAGAAGGGGCGAGGCGGCGGCTACCAGTTGCGGAAGCCTCCTGAGGAGATCACACTCGGCTCAGTAATTCGCTCGATCGATGGTCCGCTGGCTCCTCTGCCGTGTGCCAGTGAAACCGCTTACCGGCCGTGTGAGACGTGTCCTGACGTCGCTGTTTGCGGCACTCGGATTGTGATGCGCCAGATTCGCGACGCGACGGCGGGAATCCTGGACAAGACGACCATTGCCGACGTCCTCCGTCTGATGAAGGAACAGAGAGAACAGCGCGCTGAGCCGGTGCTCAACTTCGAGATATGAGCGGCAGGAACGCTCGTAACAGCGAGCCGGGGCCGCGGGCTTACACCAGAACGGTGAAGGTGGTTTCTGTACGCCGTACAGGCCGATAGAGGGTATCGCGCTCTACGGGCTCGCGGCCCGCTTTCCGGATCAGGTGCAGGAGTTCACTGCGGCGCAGTCCCTGGCTGGTTGTGGCGCCCGCGTCGTGATAGATCTTTTCCTCCACGACTGTCCCATCGATATCGTCAGCTCCGAAGCGCTGAGCGATTTGAGCAATCCGCGGCGTCATCATGACCCAATAAGCCTTGATGTGCGGAATGTTGTCGAGGAGCAGCCGCGAAACGGCGATGTTTCGAATATCGGCAAAGCCGGTTGTCGGCGGGATATGCTCCAGCGGCGTATTGGCAGGGTGAAAAGCGAGCGGGATGAAGGTTACGAACCCGTGCGTTTCATCCTGCAACTCTCGAAGGCGGATGAGGTGGTCGACGCGGTCCTCCTCCGTCTCAATGTGCCCGTACAGCATCGTGCAATTCGACTTCAATCCAAGCTGATGGGCCTCGCGGGCCACCTCCAGCCACTGGTCTCCGTCGATCTTGTGGTCGCAAATGATGCGCCGGACGCGCTCGCTGAAGATCTCGGCTCCACCGCCGGGCAGGGAATCGACGCCCGCGTCGCGCAGACGCTCGAGGGTCTCACGTGTACTGATCTTGTGGCGCTTCGCGAGGTAGGCAATCTCGACCATCGTGAACGCCTTCAAGTGGACCTGCGGAAACCGCTCCTTCAGGCCGCGCAGCATCTCGCAGTACCAGTCCAGCGTCAGTTCGGGGTGGAGTCCGCCAACGATATGAAATTCGGTGACCGCCTCCGACCATCCTCTGCCCGCCGTTTCCCATACCTGCTCGTGAGACATGGTGTAGGCTTTCGGATCACGAGCCTTCTTGCCAAATGCGCACAGCCGGCAGGAGGCGACGCATACGTCGGTGGGGTTGATATGCCGGTTGACGTTGAAGAAGGTAACGTTTCCGTGCAGCCGTTCCCGCACGAGGTTCGCCATGTAGCCGACGGCGAGGATATCGGGGCTGCGGTACAGCGTCACGCCGTCCTCGAACGAAAGCCGCTCTCCGGCAACTACTTTGTCGAGAATCGGCTTTAAGCGCGCGTCTTCAATCACAACCTGCATAGATCAAGCCCCGGAGCGTGACAGAAAGATATCGGCTGCCCAAAAGAGAAAGAATAGCACGCTCACATAGCCGTTCACGGTGAAGAAGGCGGCGTTAACGCGTGAGAGATCATCGGCTTTCACGAGCCGGTGCTCATAGAGAAGCAATGCGGCGACGACCGCAACGCCAGCAATGCTGAAACCTGAAAGACGAAAGCTTGCCATCAAGGCGGCGAGGCAGACGAGCATCGACACGTGAAAAAGGCGGGCAACCCATAACGCCCGGCTGATGCCCATGCGGCTCGGAATGCTGAAAAGCCCTTCTTTCCGGTCAAACTCGTAGTCCTGGCAGGAATAGATGATGTCGAAGCCCGCGGTCCAGAAGGTTACGGCGGCCGTCAGCCAGAGTATGCGCGCGTCGAGAGAGCCCGTCATCGCAATCCATGCCGCCGCAGGCGCGATGCCGAGGGCGAAGCCTAGCACCACATGGGAAAAGGCAGTAAAGCGCTTCGTGAAGGAGTAGAAGAAAACAATGGCAAGAGCAACCGGCGAGAGAAGGAGACACAGCGGGTTCAACATCTTCGCCGCAAGCAGGAAGACGGCGGAAGAGACCGCCAGGAAGCCCCAGGCAAAACTTCGCGACAGCAGACCTGCGGGTAAGTGCCGGGAACTCGTTCGAGGGTTCCGGCCGTCGATGGCGGAGTCAAGCAGCCGGTTAAAGGTCATCGCGGCTGAGCGGGCGCCGACCATCGCTACGATGATCCATCCGATGCGCCACCAGAGGCCCTCCGTTCCGAACCCCGTCTCGCGCCAGGCGAGAAGGGCTCCAGTCAGCGCGAACGGGAGTGCGAAGACCGAGTGCTCGAACTTGATCATGTCGAGCGTCAGACGAACGCGCTGCCAGAATGAACGGCCGGTTGATCTCTCCATTGGGAGCGGGATTGCGTGTACTATTTTATTTCATGCGGCCGATCGCGACTGTCCTCTGCCTCTGCTTGTTGGTGCTTGCGGTTTCCTGCCGCAACGAGCCGCATCCCGCGTCTCAGTTGAAGCGGAGGATCGTTACGCTTCCGAACGGACAAAAGATCACAGCGGAAGTGAACGTTTTACCGATCGATCTGGCACGAGGCATGATGTTCCGAGACTCGCTGCCTCCCGACCAGGGGATGCTGTTTATTCACGACACTCCGGGCACCTACACCTACTGGATGTACCAGGTGCGGATTCCTCTCGACATCATCTGGATGGATTCGAACCGCACCGTCGTGGAAGTGGCGGCAAACGTGCCTCCGTGCAAGACGAAGGCGAGCGAGTGTCCACACTACGGAGGCAACCGAACTGCCCAATACGTGCTGGAACTGGCGGCGGGCATGGCCGAGAAGTACGGAGTACGCGTCGGGCAGTCAATTGTTTTCTAGTCGCGTGCGCACGAAAACATTTCTCGCCTACAATGGTTTCGGTATGAATGAATGGAGCGCCGGCCAGGCTTTGCCTGCCGGGGCTCGCAGAGCCGTTGTTGGCGTATGATGGTCTCTCGCCGCCTGTGCTGTGTCTCTTTGCTTTGGGGGCGTACAGGAGGCGATGATGACAAGAGAAACCAGGAATTGCTCGCTTTGAGCTTGCGGCTGTGTTTTCTTCATTCATACAATGAAATGTCACGCCACTGTTGCTTCATTTGAAACGAGCGGGCGCGTTCCTGGTAATAAACCGACAGAGAGGTTAAAGGTCAGATGTCACTGACAGCCGCAGGTTTGGAAGGTGTGGTCGCGGCCGAGTCCGAGATCTGTTTCATCGACGGAGAGGCTGGTGTTCTTAGCTATTACGGCTACGACATCAACGTACTGGCGGAGAACGCCACCTTTGAGGAGGTCATTTATCTGCTCTGGCATGGCAGGCTGCCGGCCAAAGCGGAGCTGGAACAGCTCAAGAAGACGCTGGTCTCGTACCGGTCTCTGCCTTCCGGTGTAGTGGAGTTTTTGAAGTCGGTTCCGAACGCGACGCCGATGGACGTGTTGCGGACGGCTGTCTCCATGCTGGCCCTTTACGATCCCGACGTAAAGGACATGACGCCGGAAGCCAACCTGTTGAAGGCTCACCGGCTGATGGCGCAGACCGCGACCATTGTGACGACGTATGACCGTCTCCGGAAGGGACTGCCGGTCGTTGAAGGCGATCCCGAGCTCGGCTTCGCTGCGAATTTCCTCTATACCCTCAACGGCAGCAAGCCTGACGAGGTGATGGAGCGGGCCTTCGACGTCGCCTTGATCCTTCACGCGGACCATGAATTGAATGCTTCGACTTTCGCAGCCCGCGTGACTGCGGCAACGTTGTCCGATATCTATTCCGCCGTCACCTCCGCGATCGGCGCCCTCAAGGGTCCCCTGCACGGCGGCGCCAACGAAGACGTCATCCGGCTGCTGTTGCAGGTGAAGGATGCCGACGAGGCTGTGCAACTTGTTCGGGACCGCCTGGATAAGAAGATCAAAATTCCGGGCTTCGGCCATCGCGTTTACCGCACGCTCGATCCGAGGGCGCGGCATCTGAAGGTCCTTTCTGAGGAGCTGGGCCGCCGGACTGGCCATCTGAAGCTTTATGAAATCTCGAAAGAGATCGAGCAGACGGTGAAGACGCTTAAGAGCCTGAACGCGAACGTCGACTTCTACTCCGCTTCCACGTATTATTCCCTGGGGATTCCGGTCGACATCTTTACGCCTATCTTTGCTGTGAGCCGGATGTCCGGTTGGACCGCGCACGTTCTTGAACAGTACCGAAACAACCGGCTGATTCGCCCACGAGCGGAGTACAAAGGAGCTCCGGTCGGGCGTCAGTGGATCCCGCTCGAGCAGAGATAGGACCGGCCTTGTACGACCTAGCGTATTTTCGAGCGAATCTGGAAACGATCGCCGAGCGGCTGGCGACCCGTGGGTTCAAACTCGATGTGGATCATTTCCGCGCGCTGGATGCCAAGCGGCGCGCGGCCCTCACTGAAGCCGAGTCGTTGAAGGCGCAGAGAAATGCGGAGAGCATGGAGATCAGCAAACTCCGCAAGCAGGGCGTCGATACGACAGAGCGCCAGCAGAAGGTGCGGGAGATTGGTGAGCGGATCAGCTCGCTGGATTCGCAGGTCAGCCAGCTCGATGAGGAGTTCCGCTCCTGGCTCGCCGGCATTCCTAACGTTCCTCATGAATCCGTTCCTGTCGGGAGCGGTTCGGAGGACAACGCGGTTGTGCGTACGTGGGGCGAGCCTCCGAAGTTCAGCTTTGAGCCGAAGCCCCACTGGGATCTCGGCGCCGATCTGAAGATCCTCGATTTGCCCCGCGCCGCCAAGGTGACCGGGGCCCGGTTCGCTGTGTACTGGGGCGCCGGAGCGAAGCTTGAGCGTGCGCTGATCAACTTCATGCTCGACATTCACACGCGCGAGCATGGATATACGGAGGTTCTCCCTCCATTCCTGGTGAATTCGGCGAGCCTGTTCGGCACGGGTCAGCTCCCAAAGTTTGCCCAGGATCTTTTCCGCTGCGAGAACACCGACTTCTGGCTTGCTCCCACGGCCGAAGTTCCGGTGACCAACCTGTACCGCGATGAAACGCTCGATGCGGATTCGCTGCCCATCAGCCTTTGTGCCTATACCCCGTGCTTCCGGAGCGAAGCGGGCTCCTACGGACGGGACGTAAGGGGCATCATCCGCCAGCATCAGTTCCAGAAGGTGGAACTGGTCAAGTTCACTCGCGCGGACCAGAGCTATGAACAGCTCGAGCGGCTGACCGCGGATGCCGAAGACATCCTGATCAGGCTCGGCCTGCCGTTCCGGACGGTAGTGCTGTGCACTGGAGACATGGGATTCTCCTCGGCCAAGACATACGATCTCGAGGTCTGGCTGCCCAGCCAGAACGACTACCGTGAAATCTCTTCCTGCTCGAACTTCGAGGCCTTCCAGGCGCGGCGCGCGTCCATCCGCGTGCGGTCGGGGAAGGGGAAGCCCGAGTACGCTCACACTTTGAATGGGAGCGGGCTGGCCGTAGGCCGGACCTGGGTGGCGATCATCGAGAACTACCAGCAGGCCGACGGCTCCGTCGTCATTCCGGAAGCGCTTCGTCCCTACCTGAACGCGGAGCGCATCGACCCGAAGGGCGAACTCGTCTAGCTCGCGCTAAGCCATAGACAGGCGCAGCAGACTGTACGATTGCGCCGGAAGCTTGACGCGCATCGTCGATCCGGGCGCCGGCGCTTCCAAGCGCTGCGGTGTCACCGCCTGCGGATTCTCGAACGTATTCGCTGCCTTGAGATTCCTGCCTGTCAGCGTCTCGAAGCCGGCAACCCGCCGTGGAGTGACATCGCGGAAGTGGAGGGTCACCTCCCTTTCGCGGGCGAGGTCGCGATTCAAGGCGAACAGGCAGCAGGACTTCGACGAGGCATCGAACGTCGCTACCGCGTCGACGTAAGGAACAACGGTCGTGTTTCGCCCGGAAAGCTCGTACGTCTCCGAGTCGACGACGATATCCAGGACGTTTCCCCGGGCGTGAGCCAGAGCCCAGGCATACGGGTAGTAGATGGTTTGCCGGTACATGCCCGCCGGGCTGGTCATGATGGGAGCAATGACGTTCACCAGCTGAGCGAGGCAGGCGATCTTTACGCGGTCGGAACGCCGCATCAGCGAGTTGAGCAGACCGCCGACGAGCAGCGCGTCTTCCAGGTTGTACTGTTCCTCCAGAAGCCGTGGCGCCTCCTGCCGGTTGCCGTTGCCGTCCCGCGCCCGATACCAGACGTTCCACTCGTCGAACGAAAGCCAGAGCTTTTTCGGGGATTTCAAACGCCCTCGTACGTAATCGCACACTGCGACGACCTGGTCGATCTGGCTTTCCATGTTCAGGTTCAGTGCGAGATAACGCTGCGCCTCGCCTTTCGTCTCAGATTGCTCCGCGTTGCTGTAATAGCAGTGGAGGCTGATCGCGTCCACTACGCCGTAGCACTCTTCGAGCACCTGGCGGTCCCACTCGAGGAACGTGCTCATTCCCGGATTGCTCGATCCACACGCGATCAACTGCAGTGAGCGGTCCACCATGCGCATCTGGCGGGCTGCGTCGGTCGCCTTCCGGCCGTACTCGACCGCGGTCATGTGCCCGATCTGCCACGGCCCGTCCATCTCGTTGCCGAGGCACCAGTAGCGAACATTGTGGGGTTTCTCGTAGCCGTGCTGCCGCCGGAGGTCGGACCATTTCGTTCCACGCTCCAGGTTGCAGTACTCCACCAGCGCCGCGGCGGATTCGGGGGTCCCTGTCCCAAGATTCGCGGCCAGCAGAGGCTCGGCACCGACCGCCCGGCACCATTCAATGAATTCATTCGTTCCGAACTGGTTTGTCTCAATCGAGTTCCAGGCGCGTTCGAGGACTCGAGGGCGCTTGTCGCGCGGCCCGACGCCATCAAGCCAGTTGTAGCCCGATACGAAATTCCCTCCGGGATAGCGGACAATCGGGACACCGAGTTGTTTGATCTCCTGCAAGACATCCTTGCGGAAGCCCCGTTCGTCCGAGAGCCGCGAGCCGGGCTCATAGATGCCTCCGTAGATAGCGCGGCCAAGGTGCTCCAGGAACGATCCGAAGAGGCGGCGGTCAAGGGTGGCGCGGCTTCGCTCCGTATCGAGGAGTATTCGAGCCGGCCGCGGTCCAGGCTGGGCCGACAGGCGGGCCGCCGCCGCGACAGCAGCCAGAGAGCTTCGTAACACTTGACGGCGAGTGAGGTCCATGGCGAGAAGGTAGCGTATCGCGGCTGGGGCGTGCGATGCAACGGGCTTACTCGTAGCGAAGCGCCACGACGGGGTCGAGGCGGGCCGCTTTGCTGGCGGGCCAGATGCCAAAGA
>ERZ777003.2332-NODE-2332-length-22663-cov-6.136412_pt1 | contig 22663 bp, 19 predicted proteins | sample MGYA00374956_ERZ777003 | MGnify/ENA primary metagenome ERZ777003 (study PRJEB29302, sample SAMN06268252) | bioreactor metagenome | isolation source: Joint BioEnergy Institute, California, USA | place: USA:Joint BioEnergy Institute, California, USA | collected... | reverse complement strand
CGCGCATCTCGTCGGAGACGATCGCCTCGAGGTCGAGCGCGGTCACCTGCTTCTTCTTGTCCGCGATCTCCTTGAACCGCTGGAACGCCTGATTCAGGGCGTTGCCCTCGACCTTGAAGCCGAGCTGCTCCAGCGCGTCGCGCAGCGCATGGCGGCCGGAGTGCTTGCCCAGGATGATCGCGTTGGACTCGAGGCCGACGTGGGTCGGGTCCATGATCTCGTAGGTCGTGCGCTCCTTGAGCACGCCGTCCTGGTGGATGCCGGACTCGTGCGCGAACGCGTTGCGGCCGACGATCGCCTTGTTCGGCTGGACCGGGTAGCCGGTGAGCCGCGAGACCATGCGGCTCGTGCGCGCGAGCTCGCGCGTATCCAGCGTCGTGTCCAGGCCGTGGGCGTCCTTGCGGGTCCGCAGCAGCATCACGATCTCCTCTAGCGAGCAGTTGCCCGCCCGCTCGCCGATCCCGTTCACCGCGCACTCGACCTGGCGCGCACCGGCCAGGACGCCCGCGTAGGAGTTGGCGACGGCCAGGCCCAGGTCGTCGTGGCAGTGGACCGAGAGCGTGACGTTCTCGAGCCCCGGGATCAGCTCGTACAGGCGGCGCAGGTACGCCGTGTACTCGTCCGGGGTCGTGTAGCCGACCGTGTCGGGGATGTTGATCACCGTCGCGCCCTCCTCCACCGCGATCGCGCAGACCTCCGCCGTGAACTCGACGTCGGCGCGCGTGGCGTCCATCGGCGAGAACTCGACGTCGTCGCAGTAGGAGCGCGCGAGCGCGACGGCGGCCTTCGCCTGGCCCTTCACGTCCTCGCGATCCGTCTGGAGCTGGTGCTCGATGTGGATGTCCGAGGTCGAGATGAAGGTGTGGATCCGCGGCCGCTCGGCGTCCTTGATCGCGTTCCAGGCGGCGTCGATGTCCGCCTTGTGGGTGCGCGCGAGGCCGCAGATGACCGGGCCCTCGACGCTGCGGGCGATCGCCTCGACAGCCTCGAAGTCGCCCGGTGAGGTGATCGGGAAGCCGGCCTCGATCACGTCCACCCCGAGCCGCGCGAGCTGCTGGGCGATCTCGACCTTCTCCTGCGTGTTCAGCGAGATCCCGGGGGACTGCTCGCCGTCGCGGAGCGTGGTGTCGAAGATGTGGACGCGGTCTGCGTCGGCTACCTGGGGTACGTCGTTGTGCGTTTCAGGGCTCATCGCCCTCCTCCTTCTCCTTAAGTCCGAATCAACCTCTTGTTCTCGCGGCTATCGCGCCGCCCAGCGCTATTCCCCCCGAAGGGGGAGGAGAAGGAGAAGCGCGAGGCTGTCGAGCCGGCGGGTCATTCGGTGCGAAAAGCGTATCGAACGGTTCAAGTGGCGCGCTCGCGCCGGCTGCGATAGCGCTCCCAAAGCGAGCCCTCGCGGGCGGGATGGGTGAGGCCCCAAAGGCCGACGGGCCAGAACAGGAGGGCGGCCGCGGCCCAGCCGTGATGCCCCTTGGCAACGTTCGCGAGCGCGACGAGGATCGCGGCCGCGCCGAAGAACCCGAGGGCGGCGGTCACCCCGGTTGCCGCGGTGTCGGCGAGCTTCACCCAGGACGAGAAGCCGACGACGAGGGCGCCGGCGACGGACCCGGCGATGATCATCGCGTGGATGGACTTGCGGCCGTCCTGCGTCCAGTACACGTCCTTGAGCTCGACCCAGAGGGCGAACTCGTCGAGGGTCAGGCCCATGCCGATCGCGAACAGGACCGTGGTGATCTCCCGCCACGGCGAGTCGGGCTGGATGACCAGCCCGATGTAGCCGAAGATCATCATCGCGATGATCCCCCACACCAGGTGGTGCACGTGGGTGCCGCCGACGGTGACGTTCCCGGGCCACCAGCGCACCTGCTTGCGGATCATCCAGGTGCTCGTCCGGATGAACGCGAACGTCCCGAGCAGCGCGATGAAGAAGAGGAAGGCCGCGAGCCTGCCGCTGTCGACGATCTCCCGCTGGAACTCGTCCCCGACGGAGGCGAGGAGAAGGGTCAAGGCGTCAGCACCACCTTGCCGATGTTCCGCCGCTCGGCGATGAACCGGTGCGCGTCGGCGGCGCGATCGAACGGGAAGCTCTCGGCGACGACCGGGTCGTAGGCTCCCGCCTGGAGGTCGGCGGCGAGCGGCTCGAGCACGCGGTCAAGGCCCTCGCGCTCCCACCACTTGAGCATGTTCAGGCCGAAGACCCCGCGGTTCTCGTTCATCGCCGCGAGGCCCTTCCAGAACGGCATCGTCGCGAACGGCGCCCGCACGAGCGCCCCTCCGAGAGCACGCAGGTTGCGCCCGCCTGCGGACTCCGACTCGGAGTACCCGTACATGACCAGGCGCCCGCCGGCGCGCAACAGCCGGTAGTCCTTGCGGAAGCTCTTCGGGCCGAGGGCGTCGAAGGCGAGGTCGATCCCCTCGTCGTTTGTGATCCGGCGGACCTCGGCGGCGAAGTCCCGGGAGCGGTAATCGATCGCGTGGTCGACACCCTGCGCGCGGATCGCGCCGTGCTTGGACGCGGACGCGGTACCGAAGATCTCCGCGCCGATCCGCCGCGCGATCTGGGTCGCCGCGATCCCGACGCCGCCCGCGGCCGCGTGGATCAGCACCCTCTCCCCCTTCGCGAGCCCGCCCATGATCACGAGCCCGGCGTAGGCGGTCGTGTAGTTGACGACCACGGCCGCGCCCTGTTCGAACGAGAACCGCTCCGGCAGCGCGATCACCTGATCGGTGGGCACGCTCACGAGCTCCGCGTAGCCGCCGAACCGCGTCCCGGCGATCACGGGGTCGCCGGCGGAGAAGCCCTCGACCCCCTCCCCCACGCTCTCGATCTCGCCCGAGACCTCGTAGCCCACCACGCACGGAGGCTTCGGCGCATCCGGGTACACGCCCGAGCGCGCGAGGAGGTCCGCGAAGTTGATCCCGGCCGCCTTGACCGCGATCCGAACCTCGCCCGGGCCGACGGGCGGATCGGGCCGCTCCTCGACCCGCAGAACGTCCGGCGGACCGTGCTTCGGGATGACGACGGCTCTCACGCAGCGCAGCCTAATCCGTGGAGTCGCCGTCGTGCCGGGGATCCAGTGCTGCTGCGCGGCGACGCTCGACGGCTACATCGCCGGCCCGGACGGGCTAGAGGTCGACGGCTCGGCCCGCGAAGAAGCCCTCTTGGGCGGCGATCTCGTCGATCACCTCGGGGGGCACCGGGGCGTCGGTGGTGAGGGCCATGACGGCCTCGCGCTCGCCCTCGGTCGCGCCGACCGCGGCGGAGACGATGTTCACGCCATGCTCGCCGAAGGCGCTGCCGACGCGGCCGATCATGCCCGGCTGGTCGGCGTAGCGGAAGATCGCGAGGTGTTCGGCGAAGGGGATGTAGAAGCCCTGGCCCCAGACCTCGACCAGGTGCGGGACGTGCTTGGGGCCGACACCGGTGCCGGCGACCTCGACGCGGTCGTCGCCCTCGCCGATGCAGACCTTGACGAGCTCGGTGAAGTCCTCCGAGGCGCTCTCCTTGACCTCGATGATCTCGATGCCGCGCTCCTCGGCCATCGACGGGGCGTTGACGAGGTTCACCTGTTCCTCGGTGTGGCCGGAGAGGATGCCGACGAGCACGGCGATCCCGAGCAGGCGGGTGTCGTGCTCGGCGATGCGGCCGCGGAACTCGACCTGCAGCCTGTCGATCGGCTGGTTTGCGAGCGCCTGCGCGAGCTTGCCCAGCTTCTCGCAGAGCGGGACGAACGGGGCGAGCGCCTCCATGGTCTCCGGCCGCACGGCGGCGATGTTCACGGCGTTGGTGACGACCCCGCCGGTGAGCGCGCGCAGGACCTGGTCGGCGGTGTCGGTGCCGGCGCGGTCCTGGGCCTCGGCGGTCGAGGCGCCGAGGTGCGGCGTGACGACGACGTCGTCGCGCTCGAAGATCGGGTGCTCGGTGAACGGCTCCTCGGGGAAGACGTCGAGCGCGGCGCCCGCGATCTTGCCCGACTCGAGCCCGCGCTGGAGGGCCTCGAGATCGATCAGCGGGCCGCGGGCGCAGTTGACGATCCGGACGCCGTCGCGCATCTTCGCGATCGCGTCGTCGTCGATCATGCCCTCGGTCTCCGGCGTCTTCGGGACGTGCAGGGTGATGATGTCCGCGCGCTCGTAGAGCTCGTCGAGCGAGTCGGCGCCCTCGACCCCGAGCTCGCGGAAACGCTCGGTCGTGACGAACTTGTCGAAGGCGATCACCTCCATGTCGAAGGCGAGTGCCCGGCTCGCGACGAGCTGGCCGATCCGGCCGAAGCCGATCACGCCGAGGGTCTTGCCGTAGAGCTCGTTGCCGCCGAAGCGGGAGCGCTCCCACTTGCCCGAGACGAGCGAGGCGTGCGCCTGCGGCACGTTGCGGCAGAGCGCCAGGGCCAGCGCCAGCGTGTGCTCGGCCGCCGCGATCGAGTTCGACTCCGGCGCGTTCGCGACGATGATCCCCCGCTTCGTCGCGGCCTCGATGTCGACGTTGTCGACGCCGGTCCCCGCGCGGCCGATCACCTTGAGGTTGTCCGCCTTGCCGATCAAGTCGGCCGTGAGCTTCGTGGCCGAGCGGATCAGGATCGCGTCGTACTCGCCGATGCGCTCCTCGAGCTGGCCGTTGTCCCAGTCGAGGCCGAGCTCGACGTCGAAGTGCTCGCGCAGCAGGTCGATGCCCGACTCGGCGATCTTCTCCTTGACGAGGACCTTCATCAGCCGACCTCCGCAGACCCCGTCGCCCCCGTACGCGAAGCGGAGGAGGCGACGGGCGTGTGTTCCAAAACCCAGTCGATGCACGCGGTGAGCGCCTCGATGTCCGCCGGCTCGACCGCCGGGAACATGCCGATCCGCAGCTGGTTGCGGCCGAGCTTGCGGTAGGGCTCGGTATCGACGATCCCGTTCGCGCGCAGGGTCGCGGCCAGCGCCGCCGCGTCGACGGACTCGTCGAAATCGATCGTGCCCACGACGAGCGAGCGGTGCGCGGGGTTCGAGACGAACGGCGACGCAACCTCGTGCGCGTCGGCCCAGCCGTACAGGTGGCTCGACGACTTCGTGGTCCTCTCGACGCACCACTCGAGGCCGCCGTTCTCGAGCATCCAGTCCACCTGGTTTGCGAGCAGGAGCAGCGTGGCCACCGCGGGCGTGTTGTACGTCTGGTCCTTGCGGGAGTTGTCGAGCGCGGTCGCGAGCGAGAGGAACGCGGGCTTCCAGCGCCCGTCGGCCCCGTCGAGCTCGCCGATCCGCTCGATCGCGGCCGGGCTCACGAGCGCGAGCCACAGGCCGCCGTCCGCGGCAAAGCCCTTCTGCGGCGCCAGGTAGTACACGTCGGCCTGGCTCGCGTCGAGCGGCAGGCCGCCGGCACCCGAGGTCGCGTCGATGAGGACGAGGGCGTCACCAGCGTCCGCCGGGCGGCGGACCTCCACCATCACGCCGGTCGAAGTCTCGTTGTGCGCCCAGGCGATCGCGTCGGCGCCCGGAGCGCCCGCGGGCTCGGGCGCGCTGCCCGGCTCGGCCTCGATCAGGACGGGATCGGCGAGGAAAGGCGCGCCCTGCGTGACCTTGGCGAACTTGCTCGAGAACTCGCCGTAGGTGAGGTGCACCGCGCGCTCGCGCACGAGCCACACGGCCGCGGCGTCCCAGAAGGCGGTGGTCCCGCCGTTGCCGAGGATGACCTCGTAGCCCTCCGGCGCGCCGAGGAGCTCGGCGATCCCCGTCCGGATCCTCCCGACGAGCTCCTTCACCGGCTTCTGGCGATGTGAGGTGCCCATCACGGCCGCGGCTTCGGCGACGGACTGGAGCGCCTCCGGGCGCACCTTCGAGGGGCCGCAGCCGAAGCGGCCGTCGGCGGGCTTGAGCTCTGCGGGGATCTCGGTTGCGGTCACTGTCATCTCGGGGGGCGGCGCAGCGTATAGGGTGCGCCCGATGAGTTCGGAAGGGACGAGGGACCCCGTCGCGGGCGATGGTTGGGCCGTCGCCAGCCTCGACGGGCTCGGCGAAGGTTACGGATTCCGGAAGGTCCGCAAGGAACTCGGCGTCACCGAGTTCGGTGTGAACGCGATCGTCGTGCCCCCCGGCTTCGAATCGGGGTTCCATCTCCACGAGCGCCAGCAGGAGCTCTACTTCGTCCACGAGGGCGAAATGGAGGTCGAGTTCGCCGACGGGACGACCCGGCGCCTCGGCCCGGGCTCGCTCGTGCGCGTCGACGCGCCAACGCCGCGCAAGTTCCGCAACGTCGGCGAAACCGACGCGACCTACCTCGTCGTCGGCGCCGCCGGCGGCTACGTGGGCCGCGACGGGCTCCTGCCCGAGGGCGAGGAGCGCGTCAAGAAGACCGGCGGCTAGCGGCCCTCACTCGTCCCACTCGAACGGCGGGTAGCGGTTGACCAGCGTGTGGCCGTACGCGTTCGAGCGCAGCTGCCAGCGCATCGGGTTGAGGATCAGCTTGAACATCCCCTCGGGGAGCTTCCCCGTGAACAGGATCACGAAGATCCCGATGAAGGCGACCGCGGCCGAGACGTAGCCCAGGAGCCCGGCGATGAACGCGGCGGGGATCACGAGGATGAACTGGAAGATCCGCCAGCGCTCCATGTGCTCCGGGTAGTCGTACTCGACCCTGACCGGGTATTCCGGGTCGTCCGCGAGCGCGAACGGCGGGTAGCGGTCGGTGAGCAGGAGGATGTAGGCGCCGACCCTGGCCGCCCACCGGTGCACCCCGGTGACGTAGTCCCACAGGCCCCGCGGGTAGCGCGCGGTGAACAGGACCATGATCAGGCCCGCCAGGCCCGCAAAGACCATCCCGATCGCCAGCACCACGAGGACGACGTAGTGCGGGAACGCGAGCAGCCACTTCACCAGCGGCAGGAAGCGGTTGTACTCGTCCTGGCGAACGGCGTTCAGCCGTGCCGGGTACTCAGTTGACGGTGCCGGCGGCTCGGGCGGCGGTGGCTCGGTCGGCGGCGGTGGAGTGGGCGTGGACGCTTCCATGGATCTTCCCCTCGGATCGCGGCGTGTGATTCGCCGCCGATCCTCTCACGCCCATCGGACCGCGCAAAACCGGCTGATCAAAACTCCTGATCGATCCAGGGCATCATCGAGCGCAGCTGCTTGCCGACCTGCTCGATCTGGTGGCCCTTCGCCTCCTCGCGCATGCGGTTGAAGTTCTCGGCGCCGGCCTTGTTCTCCGCAATCCACTCGCGCGCGAAATCACCCGACTGGATGTCGGCCAGCACCTGCTTCATCGCCTCGCGGACCTCCGGCCCGATCACCTTCTCGCCGCGGGTCATGTCCCCGTACTCGGCCGTGTTCGAGATCGAGTAGCGCATCCCCTGGATGCCCTTCTCGTAGAGGAGGTCGACGATCAGCTTGAGCTCGTGCAGCGTCTCGAAGTACGCCAGGCGCGGGTCGTAGCCGGCATCGACCAGCGTCTCGAACCCGGCGCGGACGAGCTCGGTCGCGCCGCCGCAGAGCACCGCCTGCTCGCCGAACAGGTCGGTCTCGCACTCGTCCTTGAACGTGGTCTCGATGATCCCGGCGCGCCCGCCGCCGATCCCGCAGGCGTAGGCGAGGACGAGGTCGCGGGCGTTGCCGGTCGCGTCCTCGTGGATCGCCATCAGGCAGGGAACGCCCTTGCCCTCCTCGTACTGGCGCCGGACAAGATGGCCCGGGCCCTTCGGGGCGACCATGCCGACGTCGACGCCGGGCGGCGGCGTGATCTCGCCGAAGTGGATCGCGAAGCCGTGGCCGAACATGAGCAGGTTGCCCTCGGCGATCCCGTCCGCGATCTCCGCGGTCCAGATCTCACCCTGCTTCTCGTCGGGAAGCAGGACCATGACGACGTCGCCGCGGCTCGCGGCCTCGGTGGTGTCGAGAACCTCGAGGCCGGCCTCCTCGGCCTTCGCGCGGCTCGAGGAGTCGGGACGCAGGCCCACGACCACGTCGTAACCGGACTCCTTCAGGTTGAGCGCGTGGGCGTGTCCCTGGGACCCGTACCCGAGGATCGCGATGGTCTTGCCCTTGAGGGCATCTGGATTGGCGTCGGCGTCGTAAAAGACCTTGTCGTCATTCATGGGCGCCGGAGGCTACCCGCTGCGCTCCATGAACAACTCCGTGAACTCCGCGCAGCGGCCCTCCTCGTCGAAGCGCAGCAGGAAGCAGTTGTCGAAGACGCGGCGCGGGGAGGTGTACGTGCTGGTCCCCACCGCCACCGCCCGATCGCCGTCGATTGCCCACGGTTCGTACTCCGCGTCGTAGGTTCCGGGCTCGTCGGGATCGTCCTCGAGCCACGAGCGCACGATCGCCTCGCGGCCGCGCACCTCCTCCCCGTTCGGCCGGTAGCGGTAGACGCAGTCCTCGGAGAACAGCGCGCCGATCGCAGCGGGGTCGTAGGACTTCCATGCCGCGACGTAGGCGTCCAGCCAGCGCGCCACCTCCTCGCGTTCCATCGCTCCTCCTATCTGAGCATCCGGCGCAGCAGCTTGCCCGACGCCGTGCGCGGGAGCTCCTCCGCGAACTCGAACCGTTTCGGAACCTTGTACCCGGCGAGGGCCTCGGCGCAATGCGCGCGCAGGTCTTCCGGGTCCACCGCCAGCCCGTCGCGCAGGACGACGACCGCGGTCACCGCCTCCTGCCACTCGGCATCGGCGCGCCCGACCACCGCGACATCGGCCACGGCGGGATGGCGCCGGAGCACCTCCTCGACCTCGGTCGGCAGCACGTTTTCGCCACCGGTGACGATCATGTCGCCCAGGCGGTCCTCGACGTAGAGGAACCCGTCCTCGTCGATCCGCCCGAGGTCGCCGGTGTGCAGCCACCCGTCCTCGTCGGCCGCGTCCGGCGCCACCGTCGGCCCCTGCACGAGGATCTCGCCGTCGGCGATCTTCAGGTGCGTCGTCAGCAGCGGCCGACCCGCCGAGCCCACGCGCGTGCGCGCCTCCGAGGGCGTCAGGGTCGTCACCTGCGAGGCGGCTTCCGTGAGGCCGTATGTCTGCACCACGGTGGCGCCGCGCCCAAGCGCCTCCTCGAGCACGTCCGCCGGCACCGGCCCCCCGCCGACGAGCACGGCCCGCAGCGGAAGCAGGTCCACTCCCGCCTCCAGCAGCCGGACGAGCTGCGTGGTGACGACCGAGATCATCGTGACCCCGTCGCCCTCCAGCGATGCCGCGATGCGGTCCGTGTCGAAGCCGTCGTGGACGACCGCGGTGGTGCCGTAGATGACGCTGCGCATGAGGATCGAGAGCCCGCCGATGTGGAACAGGGGCAGGCAGCAGAGCCAGCGGTCGGTCGGCTCGACCCCGAGGTTGAAGGCGGACCCCACCGCGCTCCACAGGTGGTTTCCGTAGGTGAGCCCGACCGGGCGCGAGGCGCCCGAGGTCCCGCTGGTGAGGATGCGGCAGTGCAGGGCATCCAGGTCGTGCTCGCCGAGCAGCGGCAGGTCGGCCTCGGTGTGCCCGATGTCCGGGAGCTCGCCGATCGTGAGCGCCGGCTTCGTCGCCTCGAGCACGGCCTCCCGCTCGGCCGGAGCCAGCCGCGTGTTCAGCGGGAACGCGACCGCACCCAGCTTCATCAACGCGTGCAGGATCACCACGTACTCGAGCCCGGGGCGCAGCTCGAGCGCGACCGTCGCCCCGCGCCGCACGCCCCTCGCGGCGAGCCGGCGCGCCGCGGCCGTCGCCTCCCGCTCGAGCTGGGCGTAGGTGAGCTCCGTTCCGTCCGCGATCACCGCGCAGCGGTCCGGACATGTCTGGGCCCGCTGCGCAAGCCAGTTGTCGAGACGCATCGTGTGGCATTGTTGCTGCCCGCCGCACAGATCGACCGGCGGCAACCCGATGCCCAAACTGCACAAGGACGCACCGCCCAAGGAAGAGCTCTACGCGCCCATCGAGTGGCGCGAGGCGCACCCCTACGAGGACATCCTCTACGAGCGCGCCGAAGCGATCGCGAAGATCACGATCAACCGGCCGGAGGTCCACAACGCCTTCAGGCCGAAGACCCTCGCCGAGTTGCGCGACGCCTTCCGCCGCGCGCGTGACGACACCGAGGTCGGCGCGATCATCTTCACGGGGGCGGGCGGCAAAGCGTTCTGCTCCGGGGGCGACCAGCGGATCCGCGGCGATGACGGCTACGTCGGCGACGACGAGGTCGGCCAGCAGGGCATCGGCCGCCTCGACGTCGGCGACCTGCACGTCCAGATGCGCCGCACCCCGAAGCCGATCATCGCCGCCGTCGCGGGGTACGCCGTCGGCGGAGGGCAGATCCTGCACCTGGTGAGCGATCTCTCGATCGCGGCCGACAATGCGGTCTTCGGCCAGACCGGTCCCCGCGTGGGCAGCTTCGACGGCGGCTTCGGCGCCGGCCTGCTCGCCCGCGCCGTCGGGATCCGCAAGGCGAAGGAGATCTGGTTCCTGTGCCGCCTCTACGACGCGCAGGAGGCGCTCGAGATGGGTCTCGTGAACGCCGTAGTCCCGCTCGAGGAGCTCGAGCGCGAGGCCGTCGCCTGGTGCCGCGAGATGACCGCGCTCTCCCCCCTCTCGCTGCGGCTGCTCAAGGCGAGCTTCAACGCGGCGGAGGACGGGATCACCGGCCTCCAGCAGCTCTCCCACGACGCGACGCTGCTCTTCTACATGACGGAGGAAGGCCAGGAGGGCCGCAACTCCTACAAGGAAGGCCGCCGGCCGAACTTCGCGAAGTTCCCGAAGCGTCCTTGATCGTTCCCCGACACCACCGCGGGCGGAGCTGAGCAGATGTCGGGCCTGCGGTTGTGGCTCATGGCGGCTCGCCCCCGGACGCTCCCGGCGGCGATCGCTCCCGTGCTCGTGGGCAGCGCGACGGCCTGGTGGGCATTCGAGGACGGCTTTCGCTGGGGCGCCTTCGCCGGCGCGCTCATCGGCTCGGTCTTCATCCAGATCGGCACCAACCTCGCCAACGACTATTCGGACGCAAAGCGCGGCGCCGACACCGAGGACCGCCTGGGTCCGGTGCGCGTGACCTCCGCCGGGCTCGTCGCCCCGCGCCGGGTGCTCCACGCCACCTGGCTCGCGTTCGGCGTCGCGGTGGGGGCCGGGGTATACCTGGCGGCCGTCGCCGGCTGGCTGATCATCGCGGTCGGCGCCGCCTCGATCGCGGCCGGCGTCCTCTACACCGGCGGGCCGCGCCCCTATGGCTACGCGGGGATGGGCGAGCTGTTCGTCTTCCTCTTCTTCGGCCTCGTCGCGGTCAACGGGTCCTACTACGTCCAGCACGAGGAGCTCGACTGGGTGCCGTTCCTGCTCTCGATCCCGGTCGGCTTCCTCTCGACCGCGATCCTCGTCGTCAACAACGTCCGCGACATCGACACGGACCGACGCGCGGGCAAGCGTACGCTCGCCGTGCGCCTCGGGCGCGAGCGGGCGCGCAAGCTCTACCTGGCGCTCGTCGGCGGCGCCTTCCTGTTCACGCCCGTGGCGCTCGTGGCAAGCGACGGCCCGGACGCGGGGATGATCGCCCTGCTCGCCGCGCCGCTCGCGTACAAGCCGGTCGAGGCGGTCACCACCCGCACCGACGGCCCCTCCCTGAACGCGGCGCTCGCGCAGACGGGGGCGTTGCTCGCGGTCTACAGCCTGCTGCTGTCGGCCGGGGTCGTGATCGCCTCCTGATGAAGGTCACGGGCGTCGAGCTGATCCCGTACGCGCTCCCGTTCGAGCGCCCGTACGTGACGGCCCGAGGGACGCTCGAGCGCCGCGAGATGATGCTCGTGCGCCTGCGCACCGACGCCGGCCTCGAGGGCCACGGCGAGGCGGTGCCGCTGTCGCTGCGCGGCGGCGCGGGGCTCGACGACGTCGCTCGGGGGATCGGCAAGGCGGCCCGGCGGTTTCGCCGCGCCGACCTCTCCGACTTCTCCGGCCCGGAGCCGCTGCGCGCCGCGGTCGACGCCTACATCCACGTCGCCGCGGGGCGCCGCCTGCCCGCGCCCGCGAAGGCCGCGCTCGAGATGGCGCTCTTCGACCTCGCCGGCAAGGCGTCGGGAAAGCCCGTGCACGCGCTGTTGGGAGCCGCGCAACCGGCGCCCGTCAAGTGCAACGCGACGCTCGTCGCCGGGGAGCCCGGCGAGGTCGCGGCCGACGCCGAGCGCTGGGCGGCCCGGGGGTTCACCACCTTCAAGCTGAAGCTGGGTGCCGGCGACGACGTCGCCCAGGTACGGGCGGTTCGCCGGGCCGTGGGCGAGGGCGCGCGCATCCGCATCGACGCCAACGGCGCCTGGGACGCGGACACGGCCGCACGCATCCTCGACGAGCTCGGACCGCTCGGGATCGAGCTCGCCGAGCAACCGGTCGAGGGCGAGCGGGCAATGGCCGCGCTCACGGCCGCGGCCACGGTCCCGATCGCGGCGGACGAGCTCGTCTCGAGCGGGAAGGACGCCCGGCGCGCCAAGGAGCGCGGCGCCTGCGACCTCGCCACGGTGAAGCTCGCGAAGGTCGGCGGCATCGGCGAGGCCAACGGGATCGCCTCGCATCTGCCGATCTACCTCTCGAGCGCCCTGGACGGACCGCTCGGAATCGCTGCCGCGGCCCACGCGGCGCAAGCCCTGCCCTTCGAGGGTGCGGCGAAGGGGCTCGCGCACGGGCTCGCGACGCAGCTCCTCTTCTCGGAGAACATCGCGAGCACGGCGTGCGAGCTGCGAGGCGACGAGCTTCACGTTCCCCCGGGCCCCGGCCTCGGCGTCGAGCTCGACTGGGCGGCGATCGAGGCCCACCGCATCTAGCGTTACGCCGATGGACCCGACGAACCGCAACACGGCGCTCGCATCGGCCCTGATCGAGGAGCTCGTGCGCTGCGGCGTGCGCGGTGCGGTCGTCGCGCCCGGCTCGCGCTCCACCCCGCTCGCGCTCGCCTGCGTGCGCGAGCCCGGGATCCGCGTGACGCCCGTGGTCGACGAGCGCTCCGCCGGCTTCTTCGCGCTCGGCGCCGCGCACGCGTCCGGCGTGCCCGCCGTCGTCATCTGCACTTCCGGGACGGCGGCGGCGAACCTGCACCCCGCGGTCTGCGAGGCGAGCGAATCGAACATCCCGCTCATCGTCATCACGGCCGACCGCCCGCCGGAGCTCCGCGAGATCGGAGCCGGGCAGACGATCGACCAGATCAAGCTCTACGGCTCGTCGGTGCGCTGGTTCTGCGAGGTCGGCACCCACGACGCCGACGACGCCGGCCTTTTGCACTACCGGTCCGTCGCCTGCCGCGCCTTCGCCGCCGCGATTGGCGACTCCCGGCCCGGGCCGGTGCACCTCAACTGCTCCTGGCGCGACCCGCTCGGTCCGGAGCCGCGCCCCGATGACGTCACCGCGTCGAGCGCGCTCGCGCTCGAGGGTCGCGGCGAGCGCCCGCTGACGACGGTGCCGAAGCCGCCGGTCGCGCCGGCGCCCGCGCTCGTCGAGGCGGCGGCGGCGCGGATCACGGGCGCCGAGCGCCCGCTGATCGTCGCCGGGCGCATGCGTCCCGGTGCCGCAGCGCAGATCGCCGAGCTGGCCGGAAAGCTCGGCGCCCCGATCCTCGCCGAGCCCACCTCACAGCTTCGCTTCGGCCCCCACCCCCGCGACCTTGTCGTCTCCGCCTATGAGCCGATCGCGCGCCTGCGACCCGAGGCGCTCGCGCCCGACCTCGTGCTGCGCTTCGGCGAGATGCCGACCTGCAAGCCGCTTCGCCAGTGGCTCGCCGACCTGCAGGGAACCGATCAGCTTGTGGTCGATCCGGCCGGAGGCTGGAACGAGCCGACCCGCATCGCCGGGGCGATCGTGCGCGCGGAGCCGGGGGCGTTCGCAAGCGCGCTCGGCGCAGCCGTCGGCGAGCCCTCCCCTTCGGAGTGGGCGGAGCGCTGGCTCGGTGCCACCGGCGCGGCCGAGGAGGCGATCGCCGCCGCGATCGGTGAAGTGGACGGCCTGAGCGAACCCGGCCTCCACGCCGCCCTCGCCGGGCACTACCGCGACGGCGACCTGGTCTACACCGCCTCGAGCATGCCGATCCGCGACCAGGAGGCATTCCTACCGGGCGGTGAGGCCGACGTCGTCTTCCTCGCAAACCGCGGGGCGAACGGGATCGACGGCCTCGTCTCCTCCGGGATCGGCGCCGCCGTGGCAAGCGGCCGGCGCACCTGGATCATCACCGGTGACCTCGGGCTCTTTCACGACATGAACGCGCTCGCGATCCCGCGCCTGCGCGAGGCGAACGTGAGGATCGTGGTCACGAACAACGACGGCGGCGGGATCTTCGAGTTCCTGCCGCAGGCGGAGCAGGTGAATCGGGAGGAGTTCGAGACGATCTTCGGCACGCCGCTCGGGCTCGAGCTCGAGCGGATCGCCGCGCTTTTCGGCCTCCCGTTCCGGCGCCTGGCGAGCGCCTCCGAGCTCGCCGACGCGACCGCATCACCGGGGCTCGTGGAGGTTCCCGTCGACCGCCGCGAGAACGTCGCCCTTCACCGGCGGATCACGGAAGCCGCGGTGGCTGCGGTGGAGCGGGCCGTCCCCTGACATCAAAAAGGCGCCCCGGCGCCGGTACCAGCGCCGAGGCGATAACGACCGCGAACGATTCGTATCCCCCCTCCGAATCGTGCGCGTACCCCCTTGGTCGCTGTTGAATGAACCTAAGTCAGCAGAGCGGCGGCGTCAGTACCGACTTGGTCCCACCACAGTCCCACCGGCGCGCTCAGCCGGCGATCAGTGGCAGCAGCGCGCCGAGCTTCACCTCGGTTTCCGCCAGCTCGGCAGCGGGATCCGAGTCGCCGACGATCCCGCAGCCGGCGTAGAGGTGGGCGGTGCGGTCGCGCAAGAGCGCCGAGCGCAGCGCGACACAGAACTCGCCGTCCTCGGCCGCGTCCATCCACCCCACCGGTCCGGCGTACCAGCCCCGATCCATCCCCTCCAGGCCGGCGATCGCCGCCAATGCGGCGTCGCGCGGCTCGCCGCCGACGGCCGGAGTCGGATGCAGCAGCCCGGCGAGCTCGACCGCGGAGAGCGGCTCGGCAAGCTGCGCGTGGATCGGTGTCGCCAGGTGCTGGATGTTCGCGACCTTGACGAGTCCGGGCTCGGGCTCCGCCTCGACCCAGACCGAGTGCGGCCGCAGCACCCGCGAGATCCGCTTGGAGACGATCAGGTGCTCGTGGCGGTCCTTCTCCGAGCGCAGGAGCTGCTCGCCCAGGTGGTCATCGACCGCGGGATCGGCGCTGCGCCGCGTCGAGCCGGCCAGCGCGACGGTCGCAGCCCCGGCGCCGCGCCGGCGCACGAGCAGCTCCGGGCTGGCGCCCAGGAACGCCCCCTCCGGCGAACCGACGCAGAAGCTGAAACACGACGGGAAGAGCTCGCGCAGGGCGCCGAAGAGCGCCGCTGGATCGTGAGCGGAGCGCGCCCCCACCGTGACCTCGCGGGCGAGCACGACCTTCTCGAACGCACCCGCGCGGATCTCGGCGACCGCCTTGCCGACGATCTCCTCGTAGCTTCCCGGCGGCCGGGCGCTGCGGATCTCGGCGGGCCCGGCCGGGCTCGGGTCGAGCATCGGGAGCGAGGCCTCGCCGAGGGTGGCGATCCTGGCGGCGAGCCGCTCCGCGGCGGCGTCGAAGTCGTCCGCGCCGACCACAGCGCTCACGGTCAGCCACGTACGCCCCTGGGAGCGCACGAGCGAGAGCTCGGGCAAGACCATCAGCGCGGGTGGGAACGACGACCACGCGCTCGCGCCCGCGCCGTTCGGGTCGAACGCGAACCCCCCTACCCACACCGGCCCGACCCCGGCGGGCACGCCCTCCGGCTCGTCGGCGATGCGCCCCTGGCCGACGCGCGTCGCCTCCGCGACGATGTCGGTAAACCGGCCCGTCCCCCGCGAGATCGCCTCGTGCGCGGAGCCCAGGCAAGCGAGCGCAAACCCGCCGGCCTCCGGTTGCTCCCAGGCAAACCACCGGTCGGCCGCTCGCCGCGCCGCGAACACCGCGGCGGCGGGATCGGAGAGCTCGACCTCCGCCGTGACGCTCGCAAGCACGCGGTCGCCGGCCCCGACTTGCCCTGCGAGGCCGGCGAACCGATCAGCTGCCGTTTCAGCCCCGGCGATCACCGCCCGCCGAGGCTACTCCTCACTCCCGCGGGAGGACCCTCCACTTGCGCTTGGCGGGCGTCGGATCCACGTTGCCCGCGGCGTCGATCGCGCGCACCCGCAGCTTGCGCTTGCCTGGCGCAAGGCGCTTGAACTTGACCTTCGCCGGGCAGGCGACGAACGGGTTCCGGTCGAGCTTGCACTCGAAGCGGACGCCCGCCTCGTTCGAGGCGAACTTGAACTTCGCCCTCGTCTTCGTCGTGCGCTTTGCCGGGCCCTTCTTGATCAGGGTCTCCGGAGCCTCACGGTCGGCCGAGCCGCCGCCCCCGCTCGGAGGCTTCGGATCGGCGGGCGGAGCATCGTCGGGGTCGCACGCGGCTCCCAGCCCGTCGCCGTCGAGGTCGGCCTGGTCGGGGTTCGGAACGAGCGGGCAGTTGTCGGCGTCGTCGCCGACGCCGTCATCGTCATCGTCGGCGTCGAAGAGCTCGTAGGCGCCGATGTCGGGGGCCGCGCCGTCGATGCGGGCGTTGCCGTCGAGATCGAACGCGCCGCTCACCTCGTCGAGCGCGCCGGCGTCGACCGTCGGCGAGGCCGGGAGCTCGTGGAAGTCGCCGCCTGGCGCGTCGACGAACACCGGTTCCTCGGTCTGGTTCGTCCCGGCGCCGGCGGGTGTCACCTCGGGATCGTTGTTGCCGCCCACGAACACTGTGTTGTAGTTGGAATGCGCGAACGTCATGCGCGCGGTCGAGGTCGTGTCCTCGGAGATGTAGACGTCGTTCACCGCGCCCATCGCGATCACGCCGCGGGCGTCGATCTCGTGATCCGCGCCGGTGCTTGACTGGAGCCTCACTCCCGCCGAAGCGGCGAGGCTCCCCGTCGCGACCGCGGTCACGTTGCGCAGCTTGACCTTCATCTCGCCGCCGCTCATGTTCGCGCCCACGCCCGCGCCGTTGATCCCGGTCGAGTAGCAGACGCTGTCGCGCACGATCGCGGTGCCGCTGGTGGCGCACCCGAAGCCACCGCCCGCGCTCGTGCGGGCGTAAACCTGCTCCGCCGTGCCGGCGGTGAACATCAGCGCGTTGAACGGGCCGGTGTGGTTGATGCGCATCCGGCTCAGCCTGGCGCCGGGGTTGTTGGAGAAGATCCCCTGGTTCGTCGACGCATTCACAACCGGCATCGGTTCGCCGGCTTCGCCATGAACGTGGATGGCCTTCGTGAGAGTGAGCGCCTGGGCCTCGGTCGTGATCTCGTAGATCCCGGGGCCGACGACGACCTCGTCCCCGTCGCTCACCGAGGCGTGGGTCATCGCCGTCTTGATGTCGCACGGGTCGTCCTGTGGACAGGTGGTCGCCGCGGAGGCGTCGCCGGTGGGCGAGGCGTACCGGGTAGCGGCGCTCGCGGCGGTGGGCAAAGCGAGCGCCAGGGCGGACAGGGCGGTGATCAGTATCGGCTTCGTCTTCATGGCGCGCAGAATCGCCCGCGGCAACGCGCGCGCCATCGAGGGGCACCCCTAATCCCCACCCCAAACCTTTGGGATGGGACGCTTGCCTAACCCCTAGGAGTCCGGCCGGGTCTTGGTGATCGCCACCTCGCCGGTGCGGGCCATCTCGAGCAGGCCGTGCGGGCGGACCATGCGCTCGAAGGTGTCGATCTTGTCCTGGTCGCCGGTGACCTCGATGGTGAGCGTGCGGCGGCTGACGTCGACGATCTTCGCGTTGAAGATCTCGGCGAACTGCATGATCTCGCCGCGGCTCTCGACCGGCGCGTTTACCTTGAAGAGCGCCATCTCGCGGGCGACGGTCTCGCCCGGCTCCATGTCGCGGATCTTGATCACGTTGACGAGCTTGTGGAGCTGCTTCGTCACCTGATCGATCGGGTGCACGGCGCCGTCGAGCGTCAAGGTGATCCGCGAGATGTCCGGATCCTCCGTCGGGCCGACGGCGAGCGTGTCGATGTTGAACCCGCGGCGGCTGAACAGGCCGGCGATCCGCGCCAAGACGCCCGGGCGGTTCTCGACCATGAGCGAGAGGATGTGCTTGCGCCCGGTGAGCTGGCGCGAGGCCTCGAGATCCTCGAGACGGACGACTTCCTGTGTGCCCGGCTCGCCCATCAGCCGACCATGTCCCTGGCCGCGTGACCCGCCGGGATCATCGGGAAGCAGTTCTCGTTCTTCGTCACGTGCACGTCGAGCAGGACCGGCCCATCGGTCTCGAGGGCGGTGCGCATCGCGTCGCGCAGCTCGGCCTTGTCCGTGCAGCGCATACCGGTCCAGCCGAAGGCCTCGGCGAGCTTCGCCCAATCCGGGCTCGGGCCCATCTCCACCGACTGGTAGCGCTCATCCCAGAACAGCTCCTGCCACTGGCGAACCATGCCGAAGTGGCCGTTGTTCATGAGGAAGACCTTGACCGGGATGTTGTGCTGGACGGCGGTCGCGAACTCCTGGCAGGTCATCACGAGGCTGCCGTCACCGGAGATGCAGACGACCTGCTCGTCCGGCTTGGCCACCTTGGCGCCGATCGCCGCCGGGAGCCCAAAGCCCATCGTGCCGAGGCCGCCGGAGTTGAGCCACCGCCGCGGCTTGTCGAAGTGGTAGTACTGCGCCGTCCACATCTGGTGCTGGCCGACGTCCGAGGTGATGATCGCGTCGCCCTCGGTCGCCTCGTACATCGCCTCGATCATGAACTGGGGCTTGATCTCCGAGTCCGCGGAGTCCTCGTAGCGCAGCGGATAGTTGGACTGCCACTCGCGGATGCGCTTCCACCAGTCGTCGAGCCGGCTGCGGTCGGCGTCGAGCTGCTTGTACTCGCGGGTCAGCTTCGGGAGCACGTCGGCCGCGTCGCCCACGATCGGGATGTGAGCCGGCACGTTCTTCGAGATCTCGGCCGGGTCGACGTCGATGTGGACGAACTTGGCCCGCGGCGCGAACTCGGAGAGCTTGCCGGTGATCCGGTCGTCGAACCGGGCGCCCACCGCGACGATCAGGTCGGCCTCGTCCATCGCGTAATTGGCGGTGCGCGTGCCGTGCATGCCGAGCATGCCGAGCCACTGCTCGTGCGGCGCCGGGAACGCGCCGAGGCCCATCACCGTGAGCGTCACCGGGAAGTTGTCCGAGAGACAGAAGGTGCGGAACTCCTCGGAGGCGTTCGCGTTGATGATCCCGCCGCCGCCGTAGATCACCGGTCGCTTCGCATTCGCGAGCGCCTTCGCGGCGAGCCGGATCTGCTTGATGTTGCCCTCGGTCGGCGGCTTGTAGCCAGGCAGGTCCGGGGTGCCCTCCGAGGGCGAGTACTCGATCTCCGCGCGGGAGAGGTCCTGCGGGATGTCGACGAGCACCGGGCCGGGGCGACCGGTCGAGGCGATGTGGAAAGCCTTGTGGATGTAGTCGGGGATCTGGCGCGGATCGGTGACGAGGAACGAGTGCTTGACGATCGGCAGCGTCATGCCGGTCACGTCGGCCTCCTGGAAGCCGTCGGTTCCGATCAGGTCGGTGCGCACCTGGCCCGTGATGAAGACGGTCGGCACCGAGTCCATCACCGCGTCGGCGATCGCCGTGATCAGGTTGGTGGCGCCGGGGCCCGAGGTGGCCATCGCCACGCCCACCTTGCCGGAGGCCTTCGCGTAGCCCTCGGCCATGTGGCCGGCGCCCTGCTCGTGGCGCGCCTGGATGTGGTCCAGGTCGGCGTCGTAGAGCGCGTCGTAGATCGGCAGATTGGCGCCGCCGGGGATGCCGAAGATGTGCTCGACCCCCTCGGCCTTGAGAGCCTCGAAAAGTGCGTCAGCCGCCCGCATCGAAAAGCGATTGTAGAAGAGCGCAAAAAGCGCCGAATCAGGCCTGCAGAACGAGGGAAAAGAGTTGCTCGAGCTGATCGCGCATCCGGGCGAGGTCTTCCTCCCCGCTCAGGCCCTCCGAGAGGGCGTGCAGGAGGATGCCGTCCGCGGCGGCGAGGAAGAACGGGGCGAGGCCCTCGGCGTTCTTCACGCCGGCGCGCTCGAGCGCATAGCGGGCCAGTTCCGTGAACGCCTGCTGCCAGTGGGTGGCCGCCTTGTGCAGGCCGGGCCGGCGGGCGGCCTCGAGGTAGAGCTCGAGCTTGGCGAGCCGGCGGCCGAAGGCGTCGGCGTCGGGGAAGAGCACCTCGGCGACGCCGGCGGCCGACGCGCGCGGCGAGCGGATCTCGTCGCCCAGCTCCTCCGCCTTGGCGGTGAGCCGGTCGATCTCGTCGGCGATGAGCAGGCCGAGCGCCTCGCCGATGAGCTCGTCCTTCGAGCTGAAGTAGTAGGTCGTGGCCGCAAGCGGCACGCCGGCGCGCTTGGCGACCGCGCGGTGTGTGACCGCTGCGAGTCCCTCGTTTACGAGGATGTCGATCGTCGCGTCGAGGATCGCGCCGCGTCGCTCCGCCCTCTGGACGGCGCGCCTCGACCGAGCGGGCGCGGACGCGACGGCGGTCACGCCGTCTCCGCCTTCTCGACCTCCGCTACGAGCTCGCCCGGCTTCCACCGCGTACGCGGCAGGATCGCCCGCTCGATCACGCGGTCGCGGTAGCGATCGATGATCCCGAGCACGGAGCGCACGAGCTCCTCGCTCAGGTAGTGCGGCTGCAGGCCGAGGTCCAGTAGCTTCGAGTGCGCGGCGTTGTAGTAGTGCTGCTCGGCCTCGATGCGCGGGTTCGGGTAATTGCGGACCTCGACCTCGCGCCCCGTCTCCGCGGCCGCCTTGCGCACGACCTCCGCGAGCTCCGCGACCGAGAACTGCTCGGTGAACTGGTTGAAGACCCGGTACTCGCCCAGCTCGGCCGGGTTGTTCACCGCGAGCTCGACGCACTGCAGCGTGTCGCGGATGTTGAGGAAGCCGCGCGTCTGCCCGCCCTCGCCGTAAACGGTGAGCGGGTGGCCGATCACGGCCTGCACGCAGAACCGGTTGAGAACCGTGCCGAAGTACTCGTCGTAGTCGAACCGGGTGAGCAGGCGCTCGTCCTGCGCGGACTCCTCGGTCTCGATGCCGTAGACGACCCCCTGGTTCAGGTCCGTCGAGCGCAGGCCCCAGATCCGGCACGCGAAGTGGATGTTGTGGGAGTCGTGGACCTTCGAGAGGTGGTAGAGCGACCCCGGGACCTTCGGGAACGGCAGCGTGTCCTTGCGGCCCTTGTGGTGGATCTCGATGAAGCCCTCTTCGATGTCGATGTCCGGGGTGCCGTACTCGCCCATCGTCCCGAGCTTCACCAGGTGGCAGTCCGGCACCCTGTCGCGGATCGCGAACAGCAGGTTGAGCGTGCCGATGACGTTCGTGTACTGCGTCTCGACCGCGGCCTCGCGTGACTTCATCGAGTACGGCGCCGACGGCTGCTCGCCGTAGTGGATGATCGCCTCCGGCAGGGTCTCGGCGATCACGCGGTCGAGGAACGGGAAGTCCTCGATCGAGCCGACGTAGGCGTGGATCTCCTTGCCGGAGACCTCCTTCCACGCCTCGATCCGGTCCGCGAGCGAGCGGATCGGGGTCAGCGAATCGGTCGAGTGCTGTGTATGCCAGCGCCTGCGCGAGAAGTTGTCGACGATCGAGACCTCGTGCCCACGCGCCGAGAAACGCATTGCAGTGGGCCAGCCGAGGTACCCGTCGCCACCCAGGACCAGAATCCTCATGACCGGGCGAGGGTAGCGGAGGAAGGAGACGCGCCACATCCCCCGCCGCCTACGCTTCTCGGCCCAATCGTGCCCGCAATCGCCGACATCTTCCCGCCGGAGCTCACCGCGATCCGCGCCACGGGCCTCGTGCTCGCGGTCTTGATCGCCGCGTATGCGATCGGCCGCAGGCGCGCGTTGCGAAACGCGGACGTGCTGATCCTGCTCGTCGTCGCGTTCGGGCTCGCGCTGGTCGCCGGCACCGAGATCCCGGACGCGATCCTCGAGCGCTTCTCGTTCAGGCGCGAGAACGGGACCCGGATCCTCGGCGTGGCGGTGTTCGCGATCCTCATCCTCTTCGCCCTCACCCTGCGCGCGCTCGCGCAGAGCTCGCGCGTCTCCCAGCAGCTCGCCGGCGCCCTCGAGGGGCTCGCGTGGGAGGAGTTCCGCGCCGCCGGGCACCCCGAGCGCTTCCGCGACACGATCGCCGTCGTCATCCCCGCCTACAACGAGGCCGACAACGTCGGGCACGTGCTCGACCGCATCCCCGAGGAGGTGTGCGGCGTGCGCACCTCCGTCCTCGTCGTCGACGACGGCTCCCGCGACGGCACCGACCGGGTCGCGAAGAAGCACGGCGCGGTGGTCGCCCGCCACGTCGTCAACCGCGGCGGCGGCGCCGCCCTGCGAACCGGCTACCGCCTGGCCGCGGACTCGGGCGCGAAGGTCGTGGTGACGCTCGACGCCGACGGCCAGCACCTTCCCGAGGAGATGCACCGGCTCGTCCAGCCCGTCCTCGACGGCGAGGTCGCCGTCGCCCACGGCTCGCGCGTGCTCGGCGAGGCCGAGAAGAACCACCCGGCGCGCGAGGCCGGGATCGTCGTCTTCAACAAGCTCGTCTCGTTCATCACCCGCACGAAGGTCACCGATTGCTCGAACGGCTACCGGGCCGCGCGCGCGGACGTCCTCCCCACCCTCGTCCTGCGCCAGGAGCAGTTCCACACCTCCGAGTTCA
>ERZ777003.2331-NODE-2331-length-22668-cov-6.691063_pt1 | contig 22668 bp, 19 predicted proteins | sample MGYA00374956_ERZ777003 | MGnify/ENA primary metagenome ERZ777003 (study PRJEB29302, sample SAMN06268252) | bioreactor metagenome | isolation source: Joint BioEnergy Institute, California, USA | place: USA:Joint BioEnergy Institute, California, USA | collected... | reverse complement strand
CGGGACGTCGGACAGGGAGAGTTCCGTCGGCCGGGCGGCGAGCGGCGGCTTCGGCGCCGGGCGCTCGCAGGGCACGGCGCGCGCCGGCTGGTCGAGCTGCGCCGCCCAGGCGGCGGCGGGCGAAGCGGGGAGCGACAGCCCGCCCTGGCCGGCGAGGAAGGTCTCCAGCCGCGTCAGCCAGCGCGCCGGAACGGTCGGGCTGCCGCCGCGCTTGGCCGCGCGGGTCAGGACGGCGGTGGGCGCGGCGCAGGCGGTGAGGAGGAAGTCGGCGCAGACGCGGCCGATGCGGGCCTCCGGCTCCGGCAGGCCGAATTCCTTGCGCATCGGCCGGCTCATCCAAGGACCGGGATCGGTGGCGAGGGGCCAGACGCTCTCGTCCAGCGCGCCGAGCACGACGCGGTCGAAGGAGAGCAGGCGGGCCTCGAGCAGGCCGAGGATCTCGACGCGCGGATGCGGGCCGCCGTCGCGGCCCTTGCTCGCGCGCACGCTGCGCGCGGCGACGCCGGCGAGCGAGGCCTCGAACAGGGCGGGATAGGCGGAGGGGGCGATGGGCGGCAGCTCGGCGAAGGCGGGGGCGAGGGCGGCAAGGTGGGAGGCGAGCGGCTCGCCCTCCTCGCCGGCATAGAGGCGCAGGCCGCCCGGCTCGGTGTCGGTGGCCGCTAGCGCCTCGGCGGCGGCGAGGTGGGCGGCGAGAAGATCGGCGGGCGGGCGCGTCCTCCAGCGCGGTGAAGCCGTCGAGGGCATGCTCCAGCGCATCGAGCAGGGCGCCGGCGCGTGACAGGGCCTCGGCGTCGCGCTCGCCGCGGAAGGCGGTGGCAAGGGCGGTGCGCAGGCCTTCGAGTCCCGGCGCAGGTCGCGGGCCGCGCAGGGCGCGGCGCTCCAGGAGCCGCGCGGCGGCGAGCCAGGCGCCGCGCTCCATCCCGCCGGCACAGATCGGATGCTTGAGCACGGAGAGCAGCGGCACCGGCGCGAATCGCTCGGCGACCATGCGCGCGATCAGGCGCAGGAAGGCGCCGGCGGGGGTCTCGGCCAGGGGCTCGCCGGCGGAATCGTCGGCGACGATGCCGTGGCGCGCGAGCTCGGCGCAGACGCGGCGGGCGAGGTCGCGGTCCGGCGTGACCAGCGCGGCGCGGGCGCGGGGGTCTTCGAGCGCCTCGCGCAGCAGCAGGGCGATCGCCACCGCTTCGTGTTGCGCGTCCGGCGCGGTGAGCAGCGAGAGGCCTTCGAGGCCGGGGCGCCAATGGTCCGGCTCGCGCTTCGTCCAGGCGTTCATGCCCTCGGGCGGGCGGAGGGCCATGCCGAACAGCTCCGCGCGGCGTTCGGGCGCGGCGCGGTGCGTGATGAGCTCGCAGCCGGGCCAGGTGCGGATGTGGTCCTGCTCGGCCGCGATGGCCTCGAGCAGCCGCGCCTGGGAGCAGAAGGGGTGGGTGGGGGCGTTCTTGATGGCGTCCCACACCTCGCCCATGGTGCGCCGGTCCACGCCGTGCAGCACCACCGCGCCGCGCGGCAATTGCGCGACGATCTCGAGCAGCGCCGCCGCGGCCGGGATGGTGCCGCCGACGCCGATGCCGGCGGCGATGACCCAGTGCTCCGGCGGGTCGCGGTCCCACGCCTCGGCCTGGGCCTGGAGCGCCTTCACGCGGCGGACGCCGACATCGAGCAGGCCTTGGTCGCGCAGCCAGGCGTTCCACTGCGCGACGACGCCGCGCAGGAAGGTCAGCGTGATCTGCCAATGGCGCGCATGCTCCTCCGGCACGAGCTTCGCGAGCCGGTCGAGCCAGTGGTCGGCGAACAGCTCCGGCGAGACGGTGGCGAGCATGCCGAGGTCACGCTCCTCCAGCGCGATCTCGTCGAGCAACGTGGCGAGCGCGCCGGCGAGGCCCCAGGCCTGTTCCGGCGTCGCCGGGCCGCCATGGCGCTGGGGCAGGCGCATCACGAAGCCGGTCAGGACGGACTGGCGGCGCAGCGGCTCGACGGCCGGCGGCAGGTCGAGGAGCACGGGCAGGGCAAGCTCGTCCGCATCCTCGGTGGAGAGGCCGGCGAGGGCGCGCATACGGGGCAGCAGCATCGCCCGGCCATCGGCCGCGCGCAGGAAGGCCTCGCGCAGCGCGCGGGCGGAGCGGCGGGTGGGGAGGAGGATGGTCGCACGCGACAGGGCTTCCGGCCCCTCTCCCTCGTGCAGCCTGAGCACGCCGGCGGCGAGGCAGTCGAGGAAGGGGAGGTGCGCGGGGATGTCGTAAAGGCGCATCGCCTCGGGCCGCGGCGGCCGTGCCATCAGAACAGCTTCCGCTCCAGGCCGGTGCGCAGCGCCTCCTCCGCCTGGACGAGGTCGCGCGGGCGGGAAAGGTGGAACCACACGCCGTCATGCACCAGGCCGTAGAGCCGGCCTGCGGCGAGCGCCTTGTCGTAGATGAGGTTCAGGCTGAAGGGGCTGTCCTCCGGCGTGCCCTCGAACAGTGCGGGCGAGAGGATCTGCACGCCGCCGAAGAGATAGGGCGCCAGCTCGCGCTCGCGCGGTCGCCGGAGCTTGCCGAGCGGGTCCATCAGGAAGTCGCCCTGGCCGACCTCGCCCTCCGCATGGGTCGTCCGGATCAGCAGGAGCAGCGCGTCCATCGCCGCCGGATCGAAGGCGGCGGCGAGGCGCCTGAGCGCCGGGGTCGGCCCGTCGAGCCAAAAGGCATCGCCATTCACCACGGCGAAGGGCCCTGCGCCGAGCTGCGGCAGGGCGCGGCGCACGCCGCCGCCGGTCTCCAGCAGCAGGTCATCCTCGCGCTGCAGCATGATGCCGGGGTCCTGGCGGGCGGCGACGGCGGCGGCGATCTGGTCAGCGAACCAGTGGGCATTGACGACGATGTGGCGCACCCCCGCCGCCTCCAGCCGGTCGAGCGCGTGGTCGAGCAGGCTGCGGCCATTGAGCGGCAGTAGCGGCTTGGGGCGCTCGTCGGTCAGCGGCCGCATCCGCGTACCGAGACCGGCGGCGAGAACCATCCCGTGAGTCAGGGCGATCACGCGGTGAACTCCGCATCGATTGCGCCACCACCGGCCGGAACCGCCGCCTTCGGCGGCTGCGTCATGGCGGGGGCGGTGGCAGGGTTGCAGCGCAGCGCCGGCGGCACATGCGCGTCGAGGAAGGCGGCGAGCGGCGCCGCCGCCGGATGGCACAGCGCGCGCCCGAGCAGCGCCCAGGTGCGTGGCGCGTAGGCGAGGTAGCGCGGCTTCGCGTCCCGCCGCGCGAGGCGCACCCAGAGCGCGGCCACGCGCAGGTGACGCTGCGCCGCGCAGGCGGCCATGGCGGCGAGGAAGGCGTCGCGGTCGAGGCCAGGGCCGCGCAGGGCGACGTAGCGCGCGATCGCCGCCTGCCGCGCCGCCTCCGGCACGTCGCGCCGCGCGTCCTCGACCAGCGAGACGAGATCGTAGGCGGGATGGCCGAGGGCGGCGTCCTGGAAGTCGAGAATGCCGGTGCGGCGTGGGCCGTCGCGGTCCGGGAGGCGCATCAGGTTGGCGGCGAAGAAGTCGCGGTGGACGAAGGCGCCGGCGCCGTCGAAGGGGGCGAGCATGGCGCGCAGCGCCGCGTCGAAGGCCGCGCGCACCTCCTCCGCGGGCGGTGCGCCGAAGGCCGCGGGCCACCACCAGTCGAGGAAGGTGGCCGCGGCGAGGCGGGCCATGGTCGCCGAGTCCCAGGCCGGCAGGCCGTCCGGTGGCGGTCCCGCGTGCAGCGCGGCCAGGGCCTCCGCCGCCTCCGTGTAGAGCGTGACCGGATCGGCGTCGCCCGCATCGAGCAGGGCGGCATGGGTCGCGTCGCCGAAATCCTCGATCAGCAGGAAGCCCGCCTTCTCGTCCGCCGCGATCACCTTCGGCGCGGAGAGGCCGAGGCTCGCGATGTGCCGGCCGATGCGGAGGAAGGGCCGGACATCCTCGGGCGGCGGTGCGTCCATCAGCAGCGCCGGGACCGGGCCGCCATGCAGGCGGACGTAGCGGCGGAAGCTGGCGTCCGAGGGGAGGGGCTCGCGCCGTGCCGTGCCGAATCCGTGCGCGGCGAGGAAGGCGGCGGCGGCGTCCTCGCGGCGGCTGGCGTTCGTCATGGCGCGAGCACCAGCGGGGCGAGCCGGGCCGCCGGCCAGCCGGAGAGGACCGCCTCGCGCTCCTCCTCGCCCGCGCCCGGTGCGAGCGCGATGCGGAGCGCCCCTTCCGGGGCGAGCGGGCCGAGGCGGTCCGGCCACTCCACCAACGCCACGCCCTGCCGCGCCTCCTCCCAGCCGAGTTCCGTCACCTCCTCCGGGCTATGGAGCCGGTAGAGGTCGAAATGCCAGGCCGGGCCGAGATGCCCCGGCAGGTCGTAATGCTGCACGAGGGTGAAGCTCGGGCTCGGCACTTCGAGGTCCGGGTCGGCGGTGGCGGCCCGCAACAGGGCGCGCGCGAACTCGCTCTTGCCTGCGCCGAGCGGGCCTTCCAGCAGCACCACGTCGCCCGGTCGAAGCGCCTGGGCGAGTCGCGCCGCCAGTGCGCGGGTCGCCGCCAGATCAGAGAGATGCACCTTGAACTGCTCTTCCATCGCTCGCGTCGAAGGGCGGGCCCGATGCCGACCGAGGCGCGAATTGCGGCCCGGCCGCAAGGCCCGCCGGTTGCCGACTCGGCGGCTCGCGCGGTCCCGGCCGGAGTGTGCCCGCCGCTCGGCCTGCCCCTCAAGTCTGGTGTTCCGGCTTTGATCCCGTCTGGCGGGTCGTCTATCAGGTCCGGCGGGAAAAGGGGAGAGATCATGCCCGCAACGGTCGAGACCGATGTCGCGATCATCGGCGCGGGGCCGATCGGCCTGTTCGCGGTGTTCGAGTGCGGCATGCTGCGCATGCGCTGCGTGGTGGTGGACGCGCTCGACGCCATCGGCGGGCAGTGCACGGCGCTGTATCCGGAGAAGCCGATCTACGACATCCCGGCGCATCCGGAGATCGGCGCCGCCGAGCTGATCGAGCGGCTGGAGCGCCAGGCCGCGCCCTTCACGCCGCTCTACCTGCTCGGCCGGAGGGTGGAGAGCCTGCGGGAGGAGGGCGGTGGCTTCGTGCTCGGCACCTCGGCGGGGGATACGATCCGCTGCAAGGCGGTGGTGATCGCCGCTGGCGCCGGAGCCTTCGGCCCGAACCGGCCGCCGCTCCCGCGGATCGAGGAGTTCGAGGCGAGCGGCGCGGTGCGCTACCTGGTCGCGCGGCGCGAGGACTTCCGCGGCAAGCGCGTGGTGATCGCGGGCGGCGGCGATTCGGCGGTGGACTGGGCGCTGTCGCTCAAGCAGATCGCGGCGCGGGTGACGGTGGTGCACCGCCGGCCGAAATTCCGCGCCGCCCCGGAAACCGCCGCGCAGCTCGAGGCCGCCGCGGCGCGGGGGGAGGTGGACCTGGCGATCCCCTACCAGCTCCACGGGCTGGAGGGCGAGGCGGGGCAGCTCTCGGCGGTGGTGCTGGCGACGCTGAAGGGCGAGACGCGGCGGGTGGAGGCCGATCACCTGCTGGCCTTCTTCGGGCTCTCCATGGAGCTCGGGCCGATCGCGAAATGGGGGCTGGCGCTCGACCGCAACCACATCCGCGTGAACCCGGCGACGAACGAGACGAGCCTGCCCGGCGTGTACGCGATCGGCGATGTCGCGACCTATCCGGGCAAGCTCAAGCTGATCCTGCAGGGCTTCTCCGAGGCGGCGATGGCGGCGCACGCGATGTATTCGCGGATCTTCCCCGGGCAGGAGCTGCATTTCGAGTACTCGACGTCGAAGGGCGTGCCGCTGGCGAGCGCGCCGGGCGGACAGGCGGGAGTCGCGGCGCCGGCGGGCGGCTAGACGCTGCGACCGCCCACGGGGGACACGCCCGGAGGCGTGAAGCCGCGCGTCAGGCAAGGACCTGCAGCGGAGTGGTGTTCGGCTTCGAACCCGATCCGCTGCGGCGTCCGGACCCGGGGGGTGAAATCCGCGGCAGGTTGGGCCGCGGAGCGTCCTCGTGACCGGTGCGTGCGAAGTTTATGTTCAGGCAGGCTCGGCCGGGCGATCGGTAGCGGCAGCGGCCAGGGTCGTCGCTGCTGGCCGGGCGAGGCGCATGGCGCCCCTTCGGGTGCTCAGGCGGCGCGGGTGAGGGCGGAGATCCACAGCCGGTCGCAGGCAGCGACCAGCTCCGCGTACTCTTCAGGCGAGAGGCGAGTGCCGACCGCGCCTGCCTCCTTGTCGCCCTGGACCCATGCGGCGAGGCGCGCCGGCAGGTCCGCGGCTTCCGCGATCGGCAGCCCGAGTGCGGCCAGGTCGCGCCCGGGATCCTCGTGCAGGTCGAGGTATCGGTTCGATGCCTCGATCGTGTCGGCTGCCGCATCGGGCACCCGCACCGCCAGGATGCGGGTCGCGTAGGGCGGCTGGGTGCCGGGATGCAGCGCGGTGTAGCTGCAGATCATGCCCGCCAGCAGGCTCGCGGGCGGCGTCGGGCGGAACAGGGCGCAGAAGGCCGGGGCAAGGGTTCCCGTCGTGCTGCGCAGCTGCAGCGCAAGGCCGCTGCCCATGACGAGCGCCGGCCCTTCGAAGGCGGCGCGCATGCCCGCGAAGTGCTGCACCAGCGTTGCCACCATTCCGTCGGCCGGTCGCGGCGCCGGGACGATGACGATGGAGCCGCGCAGCAGCCGGCCAGCGAAATGGGGTGACTGCGCCCGCGTATAGGTGGCGTAGGCGCCGCACATGAACGAATCCCGAGGCTCCAGCGCGCGCGTCGCGGGGGCGGCTCCGACCCGCTCGCGCAGCGCATCCGGCGACAGCCCGTAACGGGAGGCGACGGCCAGCACGAAGGCATCGAGGTCGCAGGCAAGGAGCCAATCAGCGGTGTGGCCGGTGTCCAGCAGCCTCGCCCATTCGGCGTAGAGCCTGGGGGAGCGCGGCAGCGACCGTCCCTGTATCCACTTGTAGGATCGCGCGAGGTCGAAGGCGGTGTTCGGGTCGGCGGCGCGGAATGCCGCGTCCAGCGCCTTCTGGCTGTCGCAGCCGAGCGCGGCTGCGGTCAGGCGCAACTTGGCGGCGAAGTCCCTTGGCCTCGTAGCGGTTCGCAACGGTCCTGCCGTCCTCGCGCGGCACCCTCCCGACCCGGATGGCGGCACACCGGGCCACGGTTGGAATGGCTGGAATCTTTGTCCTTGCCATTGCTCTCCAGGAATTCTCCTGGCCGCCCGGCGGCTGGCGGGAGTTCCTTCGCGCTGCTTCATTCTGCGGACGGACGTGTCGCATGACAAGCAGAACCGACGACGACGTGTCCCTGTCCCTGGGCGCGGCGCTACCCAAGCTGGGCGAATGGCCGAACCTGCGACGACAGTTCGCCCTCTTGCTCCGCACCGTCGTGACGCGACGACAGCTCGCCGAGGCCGATGACCACACGCTGAGGGACATCGGCATCAGCCGTGCCGATGCGATGGCCGAGGCGCGGCGCGCGCCGTGGTGCCTCAGGCCACGCCGCACTTGCCGCTGAGATTGGCCACCTGACATCGGCTGACCTCGTCATCCCCGTTACCAGCGGGCGGAGCCCCGCGCGCGAGGGGCGGTGCGTGCACATCGTGCCGCGATGAACAGCCATCGGCTGTCCTTCGAGTGGATCACAGCCTTCCGCTTCCCGCTCGAGGGCCGGATGCAGACCTGATCGTCACCCACGACCCCTGCGTCGCGCGCTGCTGCGACTGCATCGTCGAGGTGGTGAATGGGCGCATCCTCGCCAACCGGCCGGTCAGCGCGGTGGAACGGGCCGCGCCCGGCGAAGGGAAAATTTCGCCGCGGATGGCGCCTGAGGGCGCGATCGCGAGACGCGAGGCGCAGGCTGCGACGAGCGACGCCTTGCGCGCCAGCACTGAGACGCGTCCGGACGTTCGGGGCACTGGCGCGGCCGATCGATCCGGCCGCCGCCGGAAACCGGTGCAATCGTGCCGGCGACGGCGCGGCGTCATCCGGTCCACCTACGCAATGCGCGCACGGATGTGAGCCCTGTTCCATCCCCCATGTGGCACATGCAGTGTTGGACGAAGCGCTTGTCTCCGCCCGGCGATGGGCCGCGCCCCGCACAAGGCCGCTCCGAGGAGGGAAGGGTCCTTGAGCCAGTTCGTCGATCGCCTGCTGTTCTTCCGCAAGTACCAGGGGACCTTCGCCGGCGGACACGGCGTCGTCACCGACGAGAACCGGAGCTGGGAGGACAATTACCGCTCGCGCTGGCAGAGCGAGAAGATCGTGCGTTCCACCCACGGCGTGAACTGTACCGGCTCCTGTTCCTGGAAGATCTACGTCAAGAACGGGCTGGTGACGTGGGAGACGCAGCAGACCGACTACCCGCGCACGCGGCCCGACCTGCCCAACCACGAGCCGCGTGGCTGCCCGCGCGGGGCGAGCTATTCCTGGTATCTCTACAGTTCGAACCGCATCAAGTATCCGCTGGTGCGCGGTCGCCTGCTCGCCCACTGGCGCGCCGCGAAGCTCAGGCACACAGACCCGGTGCAGGCCTGGGCGAGCATCGTGGAGGATCCGGAGAAGCGCCGCGACTACCAGAAGGTGCGCGGCCTCGGCGGCTTCGTGCGCGTCGGCTGGGCCGAGGTGGACGAGATGATCGCCGCCGCGAACGTCCACACGGTGAAGACCTGGGGGCCGGACCGCGTCGCGGGATTCTCGCCGATCCCGGCGATGAGCATGGTGAGCTACGCCGGCGGCGCGCGCTACCTCTCGCTCATCGGCGGCACCTGCATCTCCTTCTACGATTGGTACTGCGACCTGCCGCCCTCCTCGCCCCAGACCTTCGGCGAGCAGACCGACGTGCCGGAGAGCGCGGACTGGTACAACGCCGGCTTCCTGATCCTCTGGGGCTCCAACGTCACGATGACGCGGACCCCGGACGCGCATTTCTACACCGAGAGCCGCTACCGCGGGACGAAGAGCGTGGTGATCACGCCGGACTTCGCCGAGGTCGCGCGCTTCGCCGACATGTGGCTGCATCCGACGCGCGGGACGGACGCGGCGCTGGCGCTGGCCTTCGGGCATGTGATCCTGAAGGAGTTCTTCCTCGACCGGCAGGTGCCCTACTTCCAGGACTACGTCCGCCGCTACTCCGACCTGCCCTTCCTCGTGGAGCTCGAGCAGGGCGCGGAAGGGCTGAAGGCAGGCCGCTTCCTTCGCGCAGCCGACTTCGGGGGTGCGCTCGGACAGGCGAACAACCCGGACTGGAAGCCGGTGGTGTGGGACGAGCGGGAGGACCGCATCGTCGCCCCGCAGGGCACGGCGGGCTTCCGCTGGGGCGACCCGGGCAAGTGGAACCTGGAGCCGCGTGACGGCGCGGACGGGCACGAGATCACGCCACGGATCACGCTGCACGGAGCGCCGGGCGCGAGCGTCGAGGAGGTGCTGTTCCCGTATTTCGGCACCACGGGGCGCCTCGGCACCACGGACCACGCGCCGGTGCTCCGCCGTGCCGTACCGGTGCGCCGCGTGCGGCTCAAGGACGGGCGCGAGGTGCGCGCCGCCACCGTGTTCGACCTGCTCATCGCGAATTACGGCTTGGCGCATGACGCCGCGCCGGGCGCCGCCGGCTACGACGCGGACCAGCCCTGCACGCCGGCCTGGGCGGAGCGCATCACCGGCGTGCCGCGCGACCGCATCGTCGCCGTCGCGCGCGGCTTCGCGCGGAACGCGGAGGCGACGAAGGGGCGATCCATGGTGATCGTCGGCGCGGGGCTGAACCACTGGTACCACATGGACATGTCGTACCGCGCCATCATGGCGATGCTGGTGCTGTGCGGCTGCGTCGGAAAGTCTGGCGGCGGCTGGGCGCACTATGTGGGCCAGGAGAAGCTTCGCCCCCTCGCCGGTTGGCTGCCGGTGGCCTTCGCCACGGACTGGTACCGCCCGCCGCGGCACATGAACGGCACGAGCTACTTCTACGCCCACACCGACCAGTGGCGCTACGAGCGGCTGCGGCCGCAGGAGATCCTCTCGCCGCTCGCCGATGAGGCGCGCTGGTCGGGCATGACGCTGATCGACTGCAACGTCCGCGCCGAGCGCATGGGATGGCTGCCGAGCTCGCCGCAGCTCGACCGCAACCCGATCGCGGTGGCGCGCGAGGCGCGGGCGGCGGGGCGCGAGCCGGCGGAGCATGTGGTGGAGTCGCTTCGCTCCGGCGCGATCCGCATGGCCTGCGAGGATCCGGACGCGCCGGAGAACTGGCCGCGCAACCTGTTCGTCTGGCGCGCCAACCTGCTCGGCGCCTCGGGCAAGGGGCACGAGTACTTCCTCAAGCACCTGCTCGGCGCGCGCAACAACGCGCTGAACGAGGGCGGCGACCAGCGGCCGCAGGAGGTCGTGTGGCACGAGCGGGCGCCGGAGGGGAAGCTCGACCTGCTGGTGACGATCGACTTCCGGATGAACACGACGACGCTGTTCAGCGACGTCGTGCTGCCGACCGCGAGCTGGTACGAGAAGAACGACCTCAACACCACCGACATGCATCCCTTCATCCATCCGCTTCAGGCGGCGGTGGATCCGGTCTGGGGCGCACGGACGGACTGGGCGATCTTCCGCAGCATCGCGGAGGGGTTCCAGCGCCTCGCGCCGGGGCATCTCGGCATCGAGGAGGACGTGGTGCTGACGCCGCTCGGCAAGGACACGCCGGCCGAGCTCGGGCAGCCCTACGGGGTGCAGGACTGGAAGCGCGGCGAGGTGGAGCCGCGGCCAAACGCCACCATGCCGGCGATCACGGTGGTCCGGCGGGACTACACGGCGGTGTTCGACCGCTTCACCACCCTCGGCCCGCTGCTCGGGGAGCTCGGCAACGGCACCAAGGGCATCCAGTGGGACACGAAGGAGGAGCTGCGCTACCTCGCCGAGGTGAACGTGCCGGAGCCGGCTGGCGGGCGCGCCGGCCGGCCGCGGCTGCACGCCGACCTCGACGCCATCAGGACCCTGCTGACGCTGGCGCCCGAAACCAACGGCCACGTCGCGCTGAAGGCCTGGGCGGCGCTGTCCAAGGCGACGGGGCGCGACCACAGACACCTGATCGCGAGCCGCGCGGAGGAGAGGATCCGCTTCCGCGACATCGCCGCGCAGCCGCGGCCGATCCTCACCTCGCCGGTCTGGTCGGGGATCGAGAGCCACGAGCTCTGCTACAACGCCGGCTGGACCAACGTTCACGAGCTGATCCCGTGGCGCACGCTGACGGGCCGCCAGCAGCTCTACCAGGACCATGCCTGGATGCGCGACTTCGGCGAGCAATTCGCGACCTGGCGCCCGCCGATCGACACGCGCTCGGTGCCCGAGGAGGTCGCGCGCGCGCACGACAACGGCAACCCGGTGCTGCTGCTCAATTTCCTCACTCCCCACCAGAAATGGGGCATCCACAGCACCTTCACCGAGAACCTGATCATGCTGACGCTGGCACGCGGCGGCCCGATCGTCTGGATCAACGAGACGGACGCGGCCGGGGCGGGGATCGAGGACAACGACTGGATCGAGGCCTTCAACCGCAACGGCGCGCTGGTGGCGCGCGCCGTGGTCAGCCAGCGCATCCCGCGCGGCACGGCCTTCATGTACCACGCGGCCGAGCGCACCGCGAACGTGCCGGGCAGCGAGATCACGCACAACCGCGGCGGGATCCACAACTCCGTCACCCGCGTGACGCTGAAGCCGACGCACATGATCGGCGGCTACGCGCAGTATGCCTATGGCTTCAACTACTACGGCACGGTCGGCTCGAACCGGGACGAGTACGTGGCCTTGCGGAAGATGGCGGTGGTGGACTGGCGCGACCGGCCGCTCGAGGAGAAGAAGCCCTACATGCGCGAGGACGAGACCACCTCGGGCGAGAGGCCCCTGCCCAGGACCCGGCTGGCCCAGACGCAGGAGGCGCTGCGATGAGGATCCGCGCACAGATCGGCAAGGTCCTGAACCTCGACAAGTGCATCGGCTGCCACACCTGCTCCGTCACCTGCAAGCAGGTCTGGACCACGCGGCAGGGCGTCGAGTACGCGTGGTGGAACAACGTCGAGAGCAAGCCCGGCATCGGCTATCCCAAGGACTGGGAGAACCAGCAGCGCTGGCTCGGTGGCTGGGTGCTCGGGCGCGGCGGCGCGCTGCGCCCCAGGACCGGCGGCAAGTGGCGCATCCTCTCCAAGATCTTCGCCAACCCCGAGCTGCCGGAGATCGACGACTTCTACGAGCCCTTCGACTTCGAGTACTCCTACATCCACCATGCGCCGGAGAGCGAGGCGGCGCCCACCGCCCGCCCGGTCTCCATCGTGACCGGCGAGCGGATGGAGAAGATCCGGTGGGGACCGAACTGGGAGGAGTCCCTCGGCACGGAATTCCGCAAGCGCGCGCGGGACTACAACTTCCGCGACGTCGAGAAGGCGATCTACGGGGAGTTCGAGAACTCCTTCCTGATGTTCCTGCCGCGGCTCTGCGAGCACTGCCTGAATCCCTCCTGCCTCGCCGCCTGCCCCTCGGGCGCGATCTACAAGCGGGAGGAGGACGGGATCGTCCTGATCGATCAGGAGAAGTGCCGCGGCTGGCGCATGTGCGTCACCGGCTGCCCCTACAAGAAGGTCTACTACAACTGGCACACGGGGAAGTCGGAGAAGTGCATCTTCTGCTACCCGCGGATCGAGAGCGGCCAGCCCACCGTCTGCTCCGAGACCTGCGTCGGGCGGCTGCGCTACCTCGGCGTGATGCTCTACGACGCCGACCGCATCGCCGAGGTCGCGGCGCAGGCGAATCCACAGCACTGCTACCAGGCGCAGCTCGACATCTTCCTCGACCCGCACGACCCCGGGGTGATCGCCCAGGCGAAGGCCGACGGCGTGCATGAGCGATGGATCGAGGCGGCGCAGCGCTCGCCGGTGTACAAGATGGCGTGCGAGTGGAAGGTCGCCTTCCCGCTGCACCCGGAATACCGGACCGTGCCGATGGTCTGGTACATCCCGCCGCTCTCGCCGATCCAGGAAGCGGCGGACGCCGGCGCGATCGCAACCCTCGACGGCATCCCGGACATCGACAGCCTGCGCATCCCGATCCGCTACCTCGCCAACCTGCTCACCGCGGGGGCGGAGGCGCCGGTCCGGCTCGCGCTGCGCAAGCTGCTCGCGCTGCGCGCCTACATGCGCAAGCGGCACATCGAGGAGATCCGCGATCCCTCCATCCCGGAGGCCGTGGGCCTCACCGAGGCGCAGGTCGAGGAGATGTACCGCGTGATGGCGATCGCCAACTACGAGGACCGCTTCGTCATCCCGACCTCGCACAAGGAGGTCGCGGCGAACGCCTACGATCAGCGCGGCATCGCCGGCTTCCATTTCAGCCAGACCAGCAGCGAGGGCAACAGCCGCTTCATGTTGTGGGGCCAGGACACGCGCAAGACGCGCGGAGAGCGCTTCCCCGTGGAGACCAGGTAGATGACGGCGCTGCGCGCCCCGCTGAAGGCGCTCGCCGCGCTGCTGCTCTACCCGGAGGAGGGGCTGCGCGCTGCGATGCCGGAGGTGGCGGCGATCCTCCGCGCGCCCGGCCTGCCGCCCGAGGCGGTGGCGGCGGCAGAGTTCGCGGAGCACCTCGCGGCCGCCGCGCCGCTTGAGGCCGAGGGCGCCTATGTCGGGCTGTTCGACGGCGCGCCCTCGCTCTCGCTGTATCTGTTCCAGCACGTCCATGGCGACGACCGCGACCGCGGCGCCGCGATGGCCGCTCTGATCGACGACTACCGCGCCGCCGGCCTGGAACTCGCGGGTGAGGAGCTGCCGGACTTCCTGCCGGTCTTCCTGGAATACGCTGCGACGCGCCCGGATGAGGCGGAGGCGCGCGCGCTGCTCGGCGAGATCTCGGACATCGTCGCCCTGCTCGCGCTGCGGCTGGAGGGGCGCGGTGCCGCAGGCTACGCGGCCGTGATGCGCGCCCTGGGGGCGCTCGCCGCCCGCCCCGCCGATGCGGAGGCGGTCGCGGCCCGCGTCGCGGAGGACGTGCCCGACCACACGCCCGAGGCGCTCGACGCGGCCTATGAGGAGGCGCCCGTCTCCTTCATGGAGCCCGTCGCGCCCAACGAGCCCTGCCCCAAGGCCGCCGAGATCGTCGCCCGCTTCGAGGCGGCGGCCGCCGACGCGGCGGCAGGAACCGACAAGCCCCGACGAGCCTGAGGAGACCGCGGACATGGACTGGCTCAACCAGTTCCTCTTCGGCTTCTTTCCCTATCTCTGCATGATCGCCTTCTTCCTCGGGAGCTGGGCGCGGTTCGACCGCAGCCAGTTCACCTGGCGCAGCCAGTCCTCGCAATTCCTGCGCCGGCGGCAGCTCGTCTGGGGCAGCAACCTGTTCCACATCGGCATCCTGGGCCTGTTCCTCGGCCACACCTTCGGGCTGCTGACGCCGCCCGAGGTCTATCACGCCCTCGGCGTGACGACGAAGGGCAAGCAGATCATGTCCATCGTGGTGGGCGGCATCTTCGCGCTGACCGCGGCCATCGGCGGCGCGCTGCTGATCCAACGGCGGCTCTACGATCCGCGCATCCGCCAGACCAGCAAGCCGACGGACATCTTCATCCTGCTGTTCATCTACTTCCAGCTCTGGCTCGGCATCGTCGGGATCTGGTGGTCGCTGCACAACATCGACGGCACCTACATGCTGGTGATGGCGGAGTGGGCGCGCTCCATCCTGCTGTTCAGGGCTGGCAGCGCGCACCTGCTCGAAGGCGTGCCCTGGATCTACAAGATCCACATCGTCGCCGGCATGGCGCTGTTCTTCCTCGTGCCCTTCACTCGCATGGTGCATGTGTGGTCGGCGCCGATCTGGTATCTCGGCCGCCCCGGCTGGCAGATCGTGCGCCGCAACGCCAACATCGCCAAGGAAGGCGTGTGATGCGGCGGCACTGCCGCCGCCATGCGCTGCTCGCCGCGGCGGCTGGCCTCGCCGTTGCCGGCGGCTTCCGGGGACAGGCGGAGGCACAGCCGGGTCCGGCGCAGCGTGCGCAGCCGGGTGGCGGCACCGCACCGATGCCCGGCCTCGCGCCCACCGGCGACGAGATCAGCGAGCGGCGCATCCCGCGCTATCATCGGGCCACCCCACGGATCGCGCTCTCCGGCCCGCTGACGGAGCTCGGCGTGCGCGAGGCGAAGCGCCTCGGCTTCAATTCCATCATCGACCTCCAGCCCGATCCCGCGCGCGCCGCGGAGGAGCGGCGCAATGCCGAGTTCGCGCGCATCCGCTATCACCACCTGCCGGTCCAGGGCCCGGTGCCGGATGACGAGGTGCTGCGCCGCTTCGGCGAACTGCTTGCCGATCCGGGCAACCTGCCCGCGCTGGTGCATGGCGCGAGCGTGGACCAGACCGGCGCGCTCTGGGCGCTCTGGCGCGCGCGCAACGGCGTGCCGCTGCAGATCGCGCTGGTGGACGGCGAGACCGCGGGCCTTTCCGCAAGCCTCGGGGCAGTAGGCGCGCGGCTCGGGCTCACCGCGCCGGCGGCGCGCTGAGAGGGAGGAAGGCCGTGGCGCGTAGCGGCGGCGGCGGCACCTGGCTCCGCACCTGGGATCCGGAGGACCCGCGTTGGGAGGCGGAAGGGCGGCCGCTGGCGCGGCGCACCCTCGTCATCACCACCGCCAGCCTGCTGCTCGCCTTTGCGGCATGGTTCATGGTGAGCGCGCTGGTCACGCAGCTCCCCGGCATCGGCTTCCGCCTCACGCCCTCGCAGCTCTTCTGGCTCACGGCGCTGCCGGGGCTGGCGGGCGGGACGCTGCGCATCATCCACGCCTTCCTCACGCCGATCTACGGCACGCGGCATGTGGTCGCGATCTCCACGCTGCTGCTGCTGGTGCCGATCCTCGGCTGGGCCTGGGCGGTGCAGAACCCGGACACGCCCTACTGGGTGCTGATGCTGCTCGCCTTCGCGGCCGGGCTCGGCGGCGGCAACTTCTCCTCCTTCATGCCCTCGACCAGCCTGTTCTTCCCGAAGCGGCTGCAGGGCACGGCGCTGGCGATCCAGGCGGGGGTGGGGAATTTTGGCGTCTCGGTGGTGCAGTTCCTCACGCCTTGGGTGATCGGTCTGGCGCTGTTCGGCGTCCTGGCGGGCGCGCCGCAGACGCTCACCGGGCGAGGCGGGGGGCAGACGCAGGTCTGGCTGCAGAACGCGGCGCTAGTCTACGCGCCCTTCGTGCTGCTGTTCGCCGTACTCGCCTGGGTCCTGCTGCGCAGCGTGCCGGTGCGGGCCAACCTGCGAGAGCAGTTCGACATCTTTCGGCTGAAGCATGCGCTGGTCATGACGATCCTCTACGTCATGACCTTCGGCACCTTCTCGGGGCTCTCGGCCACCTTCCCGCTGCTGATCCGGCAGGGCTACGGCCACCTGCCCGGCGCGCCGGACCCGCTGACCTATGCCTTCCTCGGGCCGCTGGTCGGCTCGGCGGCGCGGATCGTCGCGGGGCCGATCTCGGATCGCTGGGGCGGGGGGCGCGTGACGCAGATCTCGGCGATCGGCATGGTGGCCTGCGCGCTGGCGGTGCCGTTCTTCACCACGCCGCAGTCCATGTCGGAGTTCAAGTGGTTCGTCGCAGCGATGCTCGGGCTGTTCCTGTTCTCGGGCATCGGCAACGCCTCGACCTTCAAGCAGATGCCGATGATCTTCCCGCCGCGCCAGGCCGCCGGGGTGATCGGCTGGACCGCCGCGATCGCTGCCTACGGGCCGTTCTTCTGCGGCTTGGTCTTCGCCCAGGTCTACGCCTGGTTCGGCACCCCGAACGCGTTCTTCTACTGGGGTGCCGCCTACTTCGCCGCCTGCGGGGTGCTGAACTGGTGGTACTACGCCCGCCGCGGCGCCGAGAAGCCCTGCTGAGACAAGGAGTGCGCGCGCCCATGATCCGCGTGGACGGCGTGGAGATCCCGGAGGAGGTGATCTCGCTCGAGGCGCAGTTGCAGGACGCGCCGGACCCCACCAGCGCCTGGGAGGTGGCGGCCCGTGCCCTGGTCGTGCGCCAGCTTCTGCTCAACGAGGCCGCGGCACGTGGCCACACCGGCGCGGCCGCGCGTCCCGAGCCGGGCGAAGAGGAGGACGAGGCCGCGATCCGCCGCCTGCTCGAGTCCGTGCTGGCGCTGCCCGAGCCGCAGGAGGCGGAGCTGCGCCGGTGGTACGACGCCAACGCCTCCCGATACCTGTGCAGCCCGGACCTCTGGCATGCCCGCCACATCCTGATCGCCGCCGATCCCCGCGACGAGGCAGCGCGTGCCGCAGCGGAGGAGCGGGCGCGCCGGCTGCTCGCCCAGGTCCAGGCGGATCCGGGCCTGCTGCCCGAACTGGCGCGGCGGCATTCGGACTGCCCGTCGCGCGACGCCGGGGGCGATCTTGGCCTCATAGAGCGCGGCAGCACCGTGCCGGAGTTCGAGACCTTCCTCGCGGGCCTGGAGCCCGGGCAGGTCTGCCCCGTGGTGGTGAAGAGCCGCTACGGCATGCATGTCGTGCAGCTCCTGCACAGGGCCGAAGGGCGCGTGCCTCCCTTCGAGGCCGTCCGCGAGCGGATCGCCGACTTCCTGCGGGAGGCGAGCTGGCGCCGTGCGGTGCAGGGCTATATCGGCATGCTGGCGGGCCGGGCGCGCATCGAGGGCTTCGACATCTTCGAGGGCGTGGATGCGGCTCCGCCGCAGGGCGCCTGGCCGGCCGGGGCGAGCTGCGTGTCCGCGCCGACGCCGAGGGGCGGCTGAGGCGCAACCGGCCGGCAGCTCAGCGTGGTGCCTGGGCTGACGGCGCCGGGGCGTGTGCTCCACGCGGCGCCGGCGGGATCGGCGCGGGCGCCTCGGGCGCCGGCAAGGGCCGTTCCGGCAGGCCTGGCGAGAGCGTCCAGCCGAAGATCCGCCAGGGCTGGCCCGTCGGCCTGCGGGTGAGCAGCCCCTGCGGGCGCAGCAGCATCACCAGCACGATGATCAGGCCGTAGAGGATCAGCCGGAACTCGCTGGTGAAGCGCAGCATCTCCGGCAGGGCGGTCAGGATCACGGCGCCGGCGATCGGCCCCCACAGCGTCTGCAGCCCGCCGAACAGCAGGAAGATGATGTAGTTGAGCGAGACGAAGAAGCCGAGGTCGTGCGGGCTGATCACCAGCACGTAGTGCGCCTGCAGCGCGCCGCCGAAGCCCACCAGCGCCGCGCCGAGCGCGAAGGTGATCACCCGGATCGCGGCGACCGAGATCCCCATCGCGCTCGCCGCCAGCGGGTCGTCCCTCACCGCCCGCGCCGCGAAGCCGAGGCGCGAGCCGTCGAAGCGCCAGGCCACGTAGAAGGCGAGCAGGGCGGCCGCGACGCAGGACCAGATGCCGGTGTGAAGGGTGATCCCGGTGAAGCTGTTGGCGCCGCCGATGTAGTCCCAGTTGAAGGCCAGCACCGCGAGCGCCTCGCCGAAGGCGAGCGTCGTCAGCTTCAGGATGAAGTCGCGCATCCTGATCGTAACCAGGGCCAGCGCGGTCCCCACCAGGGCCGCCAGCGCCGCCGCGGCGACGAGGGAGAGCAGGAAGGGCAGGCCCCACTTGGTCGTGATCACCGCGGCGAAATAGGCGCCCGCCCCCGCAATCGCGGCCGTCGCCATGGAGAGCTGGCCCGACATGGCGGTGATGTAGAGGCCGAGCGTCATCACCACGTTCAGCAGCGTGAAGATGATCACCGGTTCGAGGTAGGCGAAGCCCGGCATGGCGGCGCCCTCCTCCGCTCAGGTCTGGTAGGAGCCGAACAACCCGTTCGGCCGGAAGTACAGCACGCCGATCAGCACCAGGAAGGCGACCGCGTCGCGCAGCGAGGAGGAGACGTAGCCCGTCACCAGCGCCTCCAGAACGCCGAGGAAGATCGCGACCGCCGCCACCCCTTCGAAGTAGCGGTTGCCGGCGACAAGCATGCAGGTGAAGGCCTTCAGCCCGTAGAGCAGCCCGACGAAGGCCGAGGCCGAGCCGTAGAGCGTGCCGACCGAGACCGCCGCGATCCCCGCCATGGCGGAGGCAACGACGATCGTCACCTGGCAGACCCGCGCCACGTCCACGCCGAAGGCGGCGGCGACGTCCGGCCGCTCGGCGATCGCCCGCGTCGCCCGGCCGATCCGCGTGCCGCGCACATAGAGGCTGACGAAGGCGAGCAGCAGCAGGCAGATGCCGAGATTGGCCGCCTGCCGCACCGTCACGCTGACCGGCCCGATGTCGAGGAAGCGCCGCGGCAGCAGCGGCGGATAGGGCACCGGGTCCGGGCCGACGATCAGCGCCATGCCGTTCTGCAGCATGATCGCGACGCCGAGCGTGGCGATCAGCGTCGTCAGCACGTCGCGCCCGCGCAGCGGCTCGATCACCGAGCGCTCGATCGCGTAGCCGAGCACGCCGGCGCCGATCAGCCCGCCGAGCATGGCCAGCGCCAGCCCGCCGAAGGGGAAGGTCTCGGCCGTCACCAGGCCCGCGAACATGCCGACCATGAACACGTCCGGATGGGCGAAGTGGATCACCCGCAGCACGGAGAAGGCGAGGGCGAAGCCGAGCGCGACGACGGCGTAGGTGCTGCCGATGATCAGCCCGTTGGCGATCTGCTGGAGGAACAGGTCCATCTCAGGCATGGCCTCCGAGGAACACGGCCTGCACGCTCTCCTTGCCCGCGACCTCGGCGGCCGGGCCGCTCTCGACGATGCGCCCGGTCTCCAGCAGATAGGCCCAGTCGGCCACCTTCAGCGCCTGGCGGGCGTTCTGCTCGACCATCAGGATGGCGATGCCCATCGCGTTGATCTCCTTCACCAGCGCGAAGACGTCGCGCACCACCAGCGGGGCGAGGCCGAGCGAGGGCTCGTCCATCAGCAGCAGCCGCGGGCCGGAGACCAGGGCGCGCGCGATCGCCACCATCTGCTGCTCGCCGCCCGAGAGGGAGCCGGAGATCTGGTTGCGGCGCTCGCCGAGGCGGGGGAAGCGCTGGAACATCTCGTCGATCCGCCGGGCCACCACCGTCTCGTCCCGCTCGCGGAAGCCGCCCAGGCGGAGGTTGTCGAGCACCGTCAGGGTGCTCCAGAGCTGCCGTCCCTCCGGCACCCAGGCGATGCCCATGCGGTGGATCTGGTGCGGCCGGCAGCGCAGCAGGTCCTGCGTGCCGTCGAGCAGTATCCGCCCCCGCCGCGGCCTGAGGAGCCCGAGCACGGTCTTGATGATGGTCGTCTTGCCCGCGCCGTTGGCGCCGAGGATGACCCGCAGCTCGCCCGGATGGATCTCGAGCGAGACGCCGTCCACCGCCGGCACAGCGCCGTAGGAGACGGCGAGGCCCTCGATCGCCAGCAGTGGCGGGGCCAAACCATTCCCCCTCATGCGTCGGTCCCCAGATAGGCCTCGATCACCTGCGGGTCCGCGCGGATCTCGGCCGGCGTCCCCTCGGCGATCCGGCGGCCGAAATTGAGCACCACCACGCGGTCGGAGGCGGACATCACCACGTTCATGTTGTGCTCGATCAGCATCAGGGTGACGCCGCGCTCGCGCAGCCTCGCGATCAGGTCGACCACCGCCGTCGCCTCGCGCGCCACCATGCCGGCCGTCGGCTCGTCGAGGATCAGCAGCCGGGGTTCGAGGCCGAGGGCGCGGGCGATCTCGACCCGGCGCTGGTCGCCATAGGGCAGCTCGGAGGGCATGCGCAGGCGGTTCGCGCCGACGCCGACCCAGTCGAGAAGCGCCTCGGCCCGCTCCACCAGGTCGCGCCGCTCGCGCCGGTCGCGCGGGGTGGCGGCGAGCGCGTCGAGGACGCCGGACCGGCCGTTGGCGACCAGGCCGATCATCACGTTCTCCAGCGCGTTCAGATGGGCGAACAGCCGGATGTTCTGGAAGGTGCGCCCGACGCCGAGGCGGGCGATGCGGTGCGGCGGCAGGCCGGTGATGTCCCGCCCGTCCAGCCGCACCGTGCCGGAATCGGGCGGGATGACGCCGGTGATCAGGTTGAACAGTGTGGTCTTGCCGGCGCCGTTCGGCCCAACGATCGAGACCACGCTGCCCTGCGCCACGTCGAAGCCGACTCCGTCCACGGCCACGAGGCCGCCGAAGCGCTTGGTCAGGCCGCGGACCGAGAGCATCGGCTCCTGCCGCCCCGCCTAGACCGTCTGATAGGCGCCCCGGCCGGTGATCTTGATGACCACCACCGAGGGGTTCTGGTTGTTGCCGTCCGGCGGGTTGCGGAAGGTGACCCGGGTGCCGAGCGGCGTGGTGATGTCGAGCGAGCCGAGCGCCGCCTGCAACGCCTGCCGGTCGGCCCGGCCCGCCTTCTTCAGCCCCTCCGCGATCGCGATGATCGCGTCGTAGCCATAGGTGGAGAAGGAGGTCGCCTCCTGCGGGAAGCGGGCGTTGTAGCGGTCGAGGAAGCTCTTCAGCGCCGGGCTCGGCGCGCGCAGGTCCTGGGCGAGCCAAGTGTAGCAGCCGCGCACCTGCCCGCGCGTGCCGTCCCAGTACACCGGGTCCTCGAAGCTGCCGAAGCCGGTCATCAGCGGCTTCTCGATTCCCGCCTCGCGGATCTGGGAGACGACCTTCACCCCGTCGCCGGTCGCCGCGGCGACGTAGATCGCGTCCGGCCGGGCGCTGCGGATCTTGGCGATCTGCGGCGAGAAGTCCTGGTCGTTGGCGCGGAACGCCTCGTAGGCGACGACCTCGTAGTTCAGCTCGCGCGCCATGGATCTCGTCACCTCGGCATCGCCGAGCTGCGCGTCCTGGGTCTGGTCGTAGATCACCGCCATGCGGCGGACCTTCTCCGCCGGCACGACCTTGCGCAGCACCTGCGGCACGGCGATGGAGGAGACCGGATTGACCCGGTAGGAATACGGGTTCCACTCCCGCACCGGCGCGCCGGAGCCGGTGCCGACCATCGGGATGCGGAGCTGGCCCGCCGCGGGGACCATGGCGACATAGCCCACCGAGTTGCTCGGGCCGAGCACGGCGAGGACCGCCGCGTCGGTCGCCCATTGGCGCAGCAGCGTCACCGCCTGCCGCGCGTCGTTGGCCATGTCCTCCGAACTCATGTCCAGCCGGTAGGTGGTGCCGCCGAGGTTGAGGCCGCCCGCGTTGTTGACGTCCTCCAGCGCGAGGATCGCACCGTCGCGCGCACGGATGCCGTAGGCGGCGGAGGGCCCGGTGAGCGCTTGTGTATTGCCGATCCGGATCGCCGGCGGCTGCGCGCGGCCGATTCGTGGCGGCGCCGCCAGCGCGAGGGTCGCCGCGCCCGCCGCGAGGCCGCCCAGCCGACGGCGGCCGATCCCAGGCTTCGCATCCTTCGTCATGGCCCAGTTCGCTCCCTGTTGTTTGTCTTCCGGTCGGGCGTTCCGGCGGCCACGCGCCCGCCGGCGGGCGAGAGGGCACCATGCCCGTCGTCCTCCGTGCAGGTGAACGCCGCAACGCGTCACCCACCCGGCAAGCAGCGAAACCGCGCGAGGCTGGCCGGGGCACCCCGCGAGTCGTGAATCAGGATGCGACGGGGGGAGCCACCGCGTCCACACGCGATTGGTGCGGCGGACGGGCGGGGGTGAACGCCTGGGCTATGCCGGGGCAGCGTCGAAGAGGAGGAGAACGTCCCGGCCGGCGTTGGGTCGGCCCGGCGGGATGCGATTGTCCGCGGCGAAGGGCGCTGCCATGCTGCCGGGCCGAGGAGGGCGCCCCAGGTGGACGTCACCGCCGCAGTCATGGTCCGGGCCCGTGCATGAGCGC
>ERZ777003.2330-NODE-2330-length-22668-cov-15.403883_pt1 | contig 22668 bp, 18 predicted proteins | sample MGYA00374956_ERZ777003 | MGnify/ENA primary metagenome ERZ777003 (study PRJEB29302, sample SAMN06268252) | bioreactor metagenome | isolation source: Joint BioEnergy Institute, California, USA | place: USA:Joint BioEnergy Institute, California, USA | collected... | reverse complement strand
GGTGCAGGGCACAGCGCCTGCAGAACACGCCTGGGTGCAGGACGGACCACCGCGTAAGTCCTGATAATTGACGGGGGGCGAGCCGCGGATCTCAGAGGTGCACCAGGCTGATATCGGGGTCGCGCTGCTGCAGCGCCTCCGCGACAACCAGCCGGTGGCAGGTGGAGACGTCCGCCTCGAAGCACAGCAGCAGCGAGCGGCTGGACCGCACGATCGCCAGCGCCTCCTCGAGCGCGGGCTCGTTCTCCTCCAGAAGCGCGCGCATCTGCGCGAAGAACTCCGCGTAGTCCTTGGTGCGGCGTATCTCGTCGCGCAGCGGCTTGGGCGTCCCGAGCGCAGGGATGTGGGTGTACGCGATTCCCGCCGCCTCCAGGTGCGCCTGCAGCCGCTTCTTGGAGAAGTCCGGCTTGCGGCTGAAGGGCAGCTGGCGCACGTCGATCAGGTGCTCGATGCCGTTGCCAGCCAGCAGATCGAGAAACGTCTCGATCGTATGGCCCTGGTAGCCAGCGGTGTAGCAGGTGATCATCGCAGCGCTCCTTGTGCGGCACAACGATTGTATCACACCCGGCGCGGCGGCACATCCCCTGCGCGCCACCGCCGGAGGCTGGCAGCGCTATCGAAGAAGGGCGAGCGTGCAGTACGCAGGGTGACGGGCGTGGCGCACGCCGTGCTATGATGGGCGCATGTCGATCGCATTTCAGATGCTCGGCGCCCCTGGCCAGGACAACGCGCTGCTGGTGCGCGTGCAGACCGGGCAGGCCACTCACCGGCTGCTGCTCGACTGCGGCGCGGGCTGCCCAGACCAGCTCAGCGTCGCGGAGCTGCAGGCTGTGGACCACCTGCTGTTCTCGCACCTGCACATGGACCACGTGGCCGGGTTCGACAGCTTCTTCCGGCACACCTTCAACCGCCTGGACCGGCCGAACCAGATCTGGGGGCCGCCTGAGACGGTGCGGATCATCCACCACCGGCTGCAGGGCTACCTCTGGAATCTCACCGCGCAGCTCCAGGCGGTCTGGCACCTGCACGACATCCACCCCCACCACGTCGAGCGGCGCAGCGCCCGCGCCAGCGAGGGGTTCGCGGCGCTCCACGAGTGCGGCGCGCTCCCGCACGACGGCCGGCCGATCGTCCACCACGACTACACCGTCGAGGTGCTGCGGCTGCACCACGGCACGCCCACACTGGGCTACATCGTGCGCGAGGCGCCGCGCGTGAACATCGACCCGGACCGCCTCGCCGCGCTCGGCCTGCGGCCAGGACCGTGGCTGCGGCAGGTCAAGCACCCCGCGGCGGACGACGACGGCCCGATCGACGTCGGCGGGGAGCTGCGCGACCTGGGCTGGCTGCGCGAGACGCTGCTGGTCGAGACGCCGGGCGATTCGCTGGCCTACCTCACCGACTTCTCGCTGGCCGGCGGAGAGCTGGAGCGGGTGGCGCAGGCGCTGCGCGGGGTTGGCACGCTCGTGTGCGAGAGCCAGTACCGCGCGGCGGACGCGGCGCTGGCGCGAGCTAACTACCACATCACCGCCCGCGACGCGGCTGAGCTGGCGGCGCGGGCGGGGGTGGGCCGGCTGGTGCTGTTCCACCTGTCGCGGCGCTACACGCGCGACGAGTGGCGGCTGCTGCTGGAGGAGGCGCGGGAGATCTTCCCGGCCGCCGAGTTCCCGGCGGAGTGGCGCGTGTGAGCTGCAGAAGGCCGGGGCGACCTGAAGCTGTGCAGCTTCAAGGGCGCCCCGGCCCTTTTTCAGGTGTTCGGCGGCGGCCTCGCCCCGCGCCCTCGGAGGGTTGGGGAGGTGAAACCTCCCCAGATCTTCTTCTTTCCGCCGCTCTGCGGCTGCGAAGCAGCCGCAGAGCGGCGGGAAATAGCGTCCGTGGAGGGCTTGCAGCCCTCCACACCTCCCTGCTGGAAGCCACCCTGGCGGGTCCGCGGCCCGCCGGGCCTCTCCGAAAGGAGGGCGGGCGGCGCGGGCGCGGGAGGGGCGCCCCGGGCGTCACGCGCCCGACGCCAGCGCCTCGAACCGGTCGATGTCGTCGCGGATGATCGCCAGGCTGGCGCGCCAGAAGTCGCTCGAGCGGATGTCGATGCCCATGCGCTGCGCGAGCGTCGCGGCGTCCGCCTGCCCGGTCGAGGCTAGCAGCTCGTCGTAGCCCTCCCGGAACGGCTCGGGGTCGCGCCGGTAGATCGCGTACAGCCCCAGGCCGAACAGCAGCCCGAACATGTACGGGAAGTTGTAGAACGAGCGCCCGGTGCTGTAGTAGTGGCCCTTGACCGCCCACATATACGGGTGCAGCACCTGCTCGTCCAGCCCGTCGCCGTAGGTCTGCCGCTGGGCGTCGAGCATCAGCTCGTTGAGCTCGGGCACCGAGAGCTCGCGCCGCTGCCGGCCCTCGAACACCGCGCTCTCGAACAGGAAGCGGCTGGAGATGTCCACCACCACCTGGCAGGCACCCTGGATCGCCGCCTCCAGGATCTCCAGCTGCTCCTCGCGGCCGGCGCCCTCCAGCGCCGCGTGGCGGATGACCGTCTCGCAGAAGATGCTCGCCGTCTCGGCCAGCGTCATGGGCGTGTCGCGGTTGAGCTGCGTCTGCCTCGACAGGTTCAGGTTGTGGTAGCCGTGCCCCAGCTCGTGGGCCAGCGTCAGCACGCTCTCGATCGACGGCTTGTAGTTCGTCAGGATGCGCGACTCATCGCGGCGCAGGTACATGCAGAACGCGCCGCCGACCTTGCCGGCGCGCGGCTCGGCGTCGATCCAGCTCTCGCGGAACGCCCGCGCCGCGAAGTCGCTCAGCCGCTGCGAGTAGCGGCCGAACTGGGCCACGATGAACTCCGCCGCCTCGTCGTAGGCCCACGAGCGCCCGCTGCCCCCGACCGGCGCGAACAGGTCGTACCAGGCCAGCCGCTCGAGCCCCAGCAGGCGCGCCTTGGCGCGCAGGTAGCGGCGGAAGTCGGGGAAGAACTCGCGCGCCGCGCCCAGCATCGCGTCCAGCGTCTCGCGGTCGATGTTGTTGTCGAACAGCGCGGCGTCGAGCGGCGAGCCCCAGCCGCGCCGGGCGGCGAGGACGCTCACCTGGCCCTTGATGCTGTTGAGCGCCGAGGCCAGCGGCAGCGCCACCTTCTCCCACGCGGCGATCTCCGCCTCGTACGCCCGCCGGCGCAGCGCGCGGTCTGGCTCGTAGGCCAGGTTGCGCACCTGGCTCATCGGCAGCTCTTTGGTCTCGCCGTCCACCTCGACCGGCACCAGCAGCTGCGAGGTGATGTTGCTGTGCAGCCGGGCCCACGCCGAGCCCCCGGTGACGTCCAGCTCGGCGGCCAGCGCCTCCTCGGCGGGCGACATCAGGTGCTGGGCCTCCTGCTGGGCGCGGCGCAGCATGTAGGCGTGCTCGCGCGCCACGGCCGAGCGCTCGATCAGCGCCTCGACATCCAGGCTGCCGACCCAGGCGGTGAAGCGGGTGCTGAGCTGCGCCAGCTTGACGCTCTCCTGGCGGAACACGCTGTACTTGGCCTGCGCCAGGTTGTCGCGCGAGTCGGTGGAGACGAAGCTGTAGATGTACGCCCGCAGCGTGGTGACGCGCTCGAGCAGCCTTTCCAGCGCCCCGGCCACCTGCTCGAACGCCGCGACGGTCGCGTCGTCGAGCGCCGCCGGCGCCCGCTTGTCGATCCCGAGCCGGTCAAACAGCGCGACCGTCTCGTTCAGCATATGCAGCGCCTCGTCGAAGCCGCGCTCGAACTCGGGCGAGTCCAGCCCCGGGTAGACGACCGCCATATTCCAGCGCGGGAGCGCCCCAGTCTCTGTAGCCATGCTAACCCTCTCGTGTTATCGGTCTTACACGGTGGCGGCGCGGGGAGACGTTATCTCCACGAAGGCCCGTCGCTCGGCGCCCGGGGTGGAGCCTCCTCCGGAGCGAGGGGCCGGCCCCACCGCTCAGCGCAGACCGAGCGCGGCCTGCTGCACCGCGATCAGCTCGCGGATCCCGGCCGAGGCCAGGTCCAGCAGGGCGTCGAACTCGGTGCGGCTGACGGCGCGCGCCTCGGCCGTGCACTGCACCTCGACGAGCGCCCCGTCGCTGGTCTGCACCACGTTGCAGTCCATATCGGCGCCGCTATCCTCGCTGTAGTCCAGGTCCAGCAGCGCCACGCCGCCCACGTAGCCGGCGCTGACCGCCGCCACCGGGCTGATGAACGGGTTGCGCTCCAGGTCGCCGCGCTCCACGAGGCGGCGCAGCGCCAGCGCGAGCGCCACGCAGCCGCCGGTGATCGAGGCTGTGCGCGTGCCGCCGTCCGCCTGGAGCACATCGCAGTCCACAGTGATCATACGCTCGCCGAGCGCCGGCAGGTCCACCGCCGCCCGCAGGGCCCGCCCGATCAGGCGCTGGATCTCCTGCGTGCGGCCGCCCGGGCCGCTGCGCTCGCGGCGGGTGCGCTCCAGCGTCGAGCGCGGCAGCATCGCGTACTCGCCGGTGACCCAGCCGCGGCCCTGGCCGCGCAGCCACGCCGGCACCGATTCCTCGACGCTCGCCGTGCAGAGCACCTTGGTGTCGCCCATCTCTATCAGCGCCGAGCCCTCGGCGTAGCCGTAGGTGTCGGTGGTGATCCGCACCGGGCGCAGCGCGTTGGGCATCCGGCCGTCACGTCGTTGCATCGCTCGCTCCTCGCCGCTCACAGGTGTGGTTGCCGAGCTGCATTATAGGGCATCCGCATGGGGCGTGCGCAGGCCGCGAGCGACCCGGATCCGGCTCCAGCACGCTGGCGCGCAGATGCCGCGCTGGTGCTACAATACACCATGCGCCGCCGGCCTCAGTCTGCCTGGAGCGACGCGGCGGGGAGGCGAGGCCTCCAGCGGGCGCACTTCATCCGCCGCTCTGCGGCGCAAACCTTCCGGCGGAAAGCAGCCACGGAGGGCCTGCGGCCCTTCGAACCTCACAAGAGGAACGTAGCCTGTGCCGAACACGCCTCGCACCAGACCGATCTCCGCCACGCTCCGCGACGGCCGCACCGTCACGATCCGGCCGCTCGCAGCGGAGGACGGGCCGGCGCTGCTCGCCTTCGGCGCCGCGCTGCCCCAGGACGACTGGCTGTACCTCCAGAACGACCTGCGCAACCCCGATGTCGTCGGCCGGCTCATCAGCGCGCGGGACGCCGAGCACTGGCGGCAGCTCCTCGCCGTCGCCGCCGACGGCACGATCGCAGCCTACAGCTCGGCCCGCCTGCTCCCCGGCTGGTCGAGCCACGTCGCGGACCTCCAGCTGCTCGTCGCGGAGGGGTGGCGGCGGGTCGGCTTGGGCACGCTGCTCGCGCGCGAGACCGTCGACGCGGCGCGCGAGATCGGCGCGATCAAGCTCATGGTGGATATCGTCGAGGAGCAGGCGGACGGGCTCACGATCTTCACCCGCCTCGGCTTCACCCGCGAGGGCCTGCTGATCAACCACACCCGCGACCGGGACGGCAACCGCCACAACCTCGTGGTGCTGGGCTACCGCTTCCCCGAGAGCTAGAAACACAAGAACCGAGAGCCGAGCTGAAGCGCCCGGCTCTCGGTTCGAGGCTCGCGGTGCCCGTTCCTACTCGTCCAGCGTCGAGAGATCCCCGGGGTCCTGCCCGAGCGCCTGGGCCTTGAGCACGCGCCGCATGATCTTGCCCGAGCGTGTCTTCGGCAGCGAGGAGACGAAGTTGATCTTCTCAGGCCGCGCGATCGGCCCCATCTCGCGCCCGACGTGCGCCCGCAGCTCGTCCGCCAGCGCCTCGGTGCCCTCGTACCCGGCCCGCAGGATCACGAAGCAGTGGATCGCCGTGCCCTTCACCTCGTGCGGCAGGCCGATCGCCGCCGCCTCCGAGACCGCCGGGTGGCTCACCAGCGCGCTCTCGATCTCCGCGGTGCCCAGGCGGTAGCCCGAGACCTTGATCACGTCGTCGATGCGGCCGATGACCCAGAAGTAGCCGTCCTCGTCCTTGCGGGCCGAGTCGCCGGCGGTGTACATGCCGGCGGGCGCGCTGTTCCAGTACTGGTTGGCGTAGCGATCCGGGTCGTGCAGGATCGTGCGCATCATCGCCGGCCAGGGGGTCTTCACCACCAGCAGGCCGTCCTCGTTGGGGCCGAGGCTCTGGCCGTTCTCGTCCACCACGTCGGCCACGATGCCGAGGAACGGCTTCGTGCCCGAGCCCGGCTTGAGCGGCGTGGTGGGGTTGGGCGTGATCATGAACATGCCGGTCTCGGTCTGCCACCAGGTGTCCATGATCGGGCAGCGGCCCTTGCCGATCACGTTGTAGTACCAGCGCCAGGCCTCGGGGTTGATCGGCTCGCCGACCGAGCCGAGCAGCCTGAGGCTCGAGAGGTCGTGGCGGTTCGGCCAGGCGTCGCCGAAGCGCATCAGGCCGCGGATGGCGGTGGGCGCGGTGTACATGATGTTGATGCCGTACTTCTCCACCAGGCTCCACCAGCGGTTCGGGTAGGGGTAGTTGGGCGCGCCCTCGTACATGAAGGAGGTGGCGCCCTCGATCAGCGGGCCGTACACGATGTACGAGTGCCCGGTGACCCAGCCCGGGTCGGCGGCGCACCAGTAGCGGTCCTCCTCCTTGAGGTCGAAGGTCATGTGCAGCGTGGCCGAGATGCCCACCGCGTAGCCGCCGTGGACGTGCACCACGCCCTTGGGCTTGCCGGTCGAGCCGGAGGTGTAGAGGATGTAGAGCGGGTGCTCGGCGTCCACCGGCTCCGTCTCGCACTTCCCGCTCGCGATCGGCAGGTTCATCAGGTCGTGCCACCAGTAGTCGCGGCCGAACTGCATGTTGACATCGTGCCCGGTGCGGCGGAGCACGATGCAGGTCTGGATCGTGGGGCTGTGCTCCATCGCCTCGTCGGCGATCTTCTTCAGCTCGACGATCTTGCCGCGCATGTAGCCGCCGTCGGCGGTGATCAGCACCTTGGACTGGGCGTCCGCGATGCGGTCGCGCAGCGCCTCGGTCGAGAAGCCGCCGTAGATCACCGAGTGGGCCGCGCCGATCTTGGCGCAGGCCAGCATGGCGAACATCAGCTCGGGCACGCGCGGCATGTAGATCGAGACGATGTCGCCCTTCTGCACGCCCATGCTCTTGAGCACGTTGGCGAGCTTGGAGACCTCGCGGTTCACCGCCAGGTAGGAGAACGTCCGCACCTCGCCGCTCTCGCCCTCCCAGATCAGCGCCTGCTTGTTGCGCCGCCAGGTCTTGAGGTGGCGGTCGATCGCGTTGTGGACGATGTTGAACTTACCGCCGACAAACCACTTGTAGAACGGCTTGTTGGAGTCGTCCAGCACGCGCTCCCACGGCTCGTACCACTCGAGGCGCTTGGCCATGTCGGACCAGAACTCGAGCGGGTTCTCGACGCTCCACTTGTACAGCTCGTCCCAGCTGGAGAAGCCCTTGGAGCGCGCGTAGCGCATGATGTTCGAGTTCTCGACGATCTCCGGGGCCGGCTGGTAGACTTCCTCGCCCGCGCCACTGATGGTGGTCGGGGCGACATCCTGCACGTCGCTGGTCATCTGGGAACCTCCGTTGATTCTCTCGCGGCTTTGACGACCCTGCCTATTGTATCACTCATCACTGACGCGAGTTACGCGGTGGCCTGCGTAAGTGCCCGGCGGGGAAAGAGAGATTCTGAGGAGGCTTCGCCTCCCCAAACCCCTCCGGGGGTGCGGGGGCCAGGCCCTCGCAGCACTCGCATCATCCTAGCCCTCCATCGTGCTCAGGTCGCCCAGCGGCTCGCCGAGCGCCTGGGCCCTGAGCACGCGCCGCATGATCTTGCCCGAGCGCGTCTTCGGCAGCGTGGCGGGGAAGTTCACCGTCTCCGGCTTGGCGATCGGCCCCATCACCCGCCCGACGTGCGCCCGCAGCTCGTCCGCCAGCGCCTCGGAGGGCGTGTGCCCCTCCCGCAGCAGCACGTAGGCGTGGATGGCGTTGCCGCGCACCGGGTGGGGCAGGCCGATCACCGCCGCCTCGGCGACCGCCGGGTGGCTCACCAGCGCGCTCTCGACCTCGGCGGTGCCCAGGCGGTAGCCCGAGACCTTGATCACGTCGTCGGTGCGGCCGATGACCCAGAAGTAGCCGTCCTCGTCCCGCTTGGCGGCGTCCCCGGTCAGGTACACGCCGGGGTAGCGGCTCCAGTACTGCTCGCGGTAGCGCGCATCGTCGCCGTAGATCGTCCTGAGCATCGCGGGCCAGGGGCGGGTGATCACCAGCGCGCCCTCGACGCCCGGCGGGACGCTCTGCCCCTGCTCGTCGAGGATGTCGAGCGCCACGCCCGGCGCCGGGAGCGCGCACGAGCCCGGCTTCATGGGCATGGAGCTGAAGTTGGAGATCATCGGGCGCGAGGTCTCGGTCTGCCACCAGTTGTCGATGATCGGGCAGCGGCCGCCCCCGATCACCTCGTAGAACCAGCGCCAGGCCTCGGGGTTCAGCGGCTCGCCGGCGCACGCCAGCAGCCTGAGCGTCGAGAGGTCGCGCCGCTTCGGCCAGGCGTCGCCGAAGCGCATCAGGCCGCGCACCCCCGTCGGCGCGGTGAACAGCAGCGTCACGCCGTGGCTCTCGACGATCTGCCACCAGCGGTCCGGGTAGGGGTAGCTGGGCGCGCCCTCGTACATCACGGTGGTGATGCCGTGCATCAGCGGGCCGTAGAGCACGATCGAGTGGCCGACGATCCAGCCGGCGTCCGAGGTGCAGAAGAGGGTGTCCTCCTCCTTGAAGTCCAGCACGTACTTCAGCGTGGTGTAGACGTCCACCATGTACCCGCCGACGGTGTGGACGACGCCCTTCGGCCGCCCGGTCGAGCCGGAGGTGTAGATAATGAAGAACAGGTCCTCGGCGTCCAGCGGCTCCGGCTCGCACTGCGCGGAGGCGATCGGCAGGCCCATCAGCTCGTGCCACCAGTAGTCGCGGCCGGTCTGCATCGTGACCCCGTGCCCAGTGCGCTGGATCACCACGCAGGTCTCGACCGAGGGGGTGTGCGCGATCGCCTCGTCGGCGATCTGCTTCAGCTGGACGATCTTGCCGTTCAGGAAGCTGCCGTCGGCCACCACCAGCACCTTGGCCTCGGCGTCCTCGACGCGGCTGCGCAGCGCCTCGGTCGAGAGGCCGCCGTACACCACGGTGTGGACGGCGCCGATCCGCGCGCAGGCCAGCATGGCGATCGCCTGCTCGGGGCAGCGCCCGGTGTAGATCGCCACCCGGTCGCCCTTGCGCACCCCGAGCGACTTGAGCACGTTGGCGAACTTGTTGACCTCGCGCAGCAGCTGCCAGTAGGTGAACGTCCGCACCTCGCCGCGCTCGCCCTCCCAGATCAGCGCGAGCTTGTTCTTGCGCCAGGTGCTGGCGTGCCGGTCCAGCGCGTTGTAGGTGAGGTTGGTGGTGCCGCCGACGAACCAGCGGTAGAAGGGGGCGTCGCTGTCGTCGAGCACCTTCTGCCAGGGGGTGAACCAGTGCAGCTCGGATGCCGCCTCGGCCCAGAAGCCCTCAGGGTCCGCGAGCGAGCGCTCGTAGACCTGCCGGTAGTCGCGCAGGTTCGCCTGCCGGGCTGCCGTCTCGGGCGGCTCGACGATCGAAGTGCCGGGCTGGAGGCCGGCGGTGGACGCAGACTGTTCCATCGGTCACCTCGCTGTGACAATGTCATCGCGGCGTCGCCGCGCTGTCCCCGTCTTGCGCCTGTTCGCCCGGAGCTAACGCTGCTCAAACAGGAGGACGCGCTGGCTTCGCCCGCCACGCCCGCCCGCCGAGGGAAGCGCCTCCCGGGGGTCCGCCGAATCTGTGAGAGCTGGATGCCCCCAGTATACAGGAACTTCGTCAAGTTTGATTAAACTCAGTGTTAATTTAGCGTAAATTCGCTCACATGAGCTGCGGCTTTTGTGGTATCCTGAAGTATCTCCCGCAGGCGTACGGCAATACGTCCCCACACACGACACGCGTCACGTGCGCGAGCGTTCGGTGATCCGCCCCTACACAACCAGAGATCTGCAGCCCATGAATCGCCCGAATATCCTCTACCTCCACTCCCACGACACCGGCCGCCACACGCAGCCCTACGGCGCTCCGGTCGAGACGCCCGCGATCCAGCGCCTCGCGACCGAGGGGATTCTCTTCCGCCAGGCATTCAGCGCCGCGCCCACCTGCTCGCCGAGCCGCGCGGCGCTGCTCACCGGCCAGTCGCCGCACTCGGCCGGGATGCTCGGCCTGGCGCACCGCGGCTTCTCCCTGCACGACTACGGCCAGCACCTGCTGCACACGCTCCGGCCGCACGGCTACAGCGCGGCGCTGTTCGGCATGCAGCACATCGCGCGCGACCCGGCGGTGATCGGCTACGACACGTACTGGACCGAGAGCACGCGCGTCGAGCGCGTCGCCCCAGCGGCCGTCGAGTACCTGCGCACGGTCCAGCAGCCCTTCTACCTCGAGGTCGGGTTCTTCGAGACCCACCGCGACTTCCCGGACCCGGGCGAGGGGCCGCACTTCTGCGACGTGCCGCCGGTGCTGCCGAACACGCCGGTCACCCGCTACGACATGGCCGGGTTCTACGCCGCCGCCCGCGAGCTCGACCGCGGGGTCGACGCGGTGCTCGAGGCGCTCGACACGTTCGGCCTGGCGGAGAACACGCTGGTGATCTTCACCACCGACCACGGGCTGGCCTTCCCCGGCGCGAAGTGCACCCTCACCGACCACGGCATCGGCGTGGCGCTGATCATGCGCGGGCCGGGCGGCTTCCGCGGCGGCCAGATCACCGACGCGCTGGTCTCGCAGATCGACCTGTTCCCGACGCTGCTCGACCTGCTGGGGATCGAGCGGCGGCCCTGGCTGCAGGGGCGCTCGCTCATGCCGCTGATCCGCGGCGAAGCCGACGAGGTCAACGACGCGGTGTTCGCCGAGGTGACCTACCACGCCGCCTACGAGCCGCAGCGCGCGGTGCGCACGCGGCGCTACAAGTACATCCGCCGCTTCGACGGCCGCGACCGCCCGGTGCTGCCGAACATCGACGACAGCCCGAGCAAGAGCCTGCTTCTGGAGCACGGCCTGGCCAACCGGCCGGTGCCCGAGGAGGCGCTCTACGACCTGGTGTTCGACCCGCAGGAGGCGCGCAACGTCGCCTCCGACCTGCGGCTGTTCCCGGTGCTGCGCGACATGCGCGCCCGCCTGGAGCAGTGGATGCAGGCCACGGACGACCCGCTGCTGCGCGGGCCGGTGCCGCTGCCTCCGGGCGCGGTGGCCAACGACCCGGACGGCGTCTCGCCGAACGAGCCGACCTCGATCGTCGGCGAGTAGCGGCCGCGACAGCCGCCCTGACTAGTAGGGAGGTGTGAGGTCCGGCCCTCCACGAACCCGCTTGTCACTCTGCACGGCTTATGCGGCGCGGTGCTGCGGCGCCCGCCGCGGGAGGTCTGGAGGGCTAGAGGCCCTCCAGGTGCCTTCTTTCCACCGCTTCTGCGGCGACATAGGCCGCAGCGCGGTGGGGAAAAGGGACGTTCTGGGGAGACAACGCCTTCCCAAACTCCTCCGAAGGAGGGCCTATGGGCATTGCTGCCGACATTGCTTTGATTCTTGTTGCCGCCCTGGCCGGCGGATTCGTCGCACAGCGCCTCGGCCAGCCGCTCATCCTGGGCTACATCGTCGCCGGCATCCTGGTCGGCCCCTACACCGCCGGCCCGACGGTCGTCGAGATCCACGACATCGAGCTGCTGGCGGAGATCGGGGTCGCGCTGCTGCTGTTCGCGCTGGGGCTTGAGTTCAACCTGCGCCAGCTGGCGCGCGTGCGCTGGATCGCCTTCTTCGGCACGCCGCTGCAGCTGCTGCTCTCGATCGCGCTCGGCTACGGGCTGGGCCGCCTGCTCGGCTGGGCCGACTACGCCTCCCTCTGGCTCGGGGCCATTGTGGCGCTCTCGAGCACGATGGTGATCCTCAAGACGCTCATGGCCCAGGGCGCGCTCGGCACGCTCGGCAGCCGGGTGATGCTGGCGATGCTCGTGGTGCAGGACCTGGCGGTGGTCCCGCTGATCATCCTCCTGCCGGAGCTCGGCGACCTGCGCGACGGGCTGCCGCAGCTCGGGCGGGCGGTGCTGCAGGCCGGCCTGTTCCTGGCGGCGATGATCTTCGTCGGCACACGGGCCATCCCGTTCGTGCTGCGGCGCATCGCGGCCTGGAACTCGCGCGAGCTGTTCACGCTCGCCGTGCTGGCGCTCGGCCTCGGCGCCGGCTACGCCACCTACCTGGCCGGGCTCTCGTTCGCCTTCGGCGCGTTCGTGGCCGGGATGGTGCTCAGCGAGTCGGAATACAGCCACCAGGCGCTGAGCGACATCGTCCCGGTGCGCGATATCTTCGGCATGGTGTTCTTCGTCTCGGTCGGGATGCTGATCGACCCGGCCTTCCTGTTCGCCCACCTGGCGATCATCCTCGGGCTCGTCGCCGCGATCTCGGTCGGCAAGGGGCTGATCTTCGGCGGCGTGGCGCACATGTTCGGCTACGACGGCGAGGTGCCGCTGGCGGTCGGCCTGGGGCTGTTCCAGATCGGCGAGTTCGCCTTTGTGCTGGCGCGCGTCGGGCTCGGGACACACGCGCTGAGCGCCGACCAGTACGCGCTCGTGCTGGCAACAGCCGTGACGACGATGGTGCTCACGCCGTTCGCCAGCCGCGCCACCCCGCCGCTCGCCGCGCTTCTGGCGCGCTGGCGCGGCGCAAGCGAGCCCGAGCCAAGCCCCCTGCCGGCGCACGCCCTCCACGGCCACATCATCATCGCCGGCTACGGGCGCGTCGGGCGCTACACGGCGACCGTGCTGCAGCGCCTCGGGCTGCCGTTCGTCATCCTGGAGCGCGACCAGCGCCGGATGGACGAGATCCGGGACGCGGGGCTGCCGGCGATCTTCGGCGACGCGAGCAGCCCGGTGGTGCTGGAGGCGGCCGGCATCCACACCGCGCGCCTGCTGCTGGTGGTGGTCTCGGCGGCGATCGACGTCGAGCTAATCGTCCGCACCGTGCGCACCATGTGCCCCGATCTGCACATCGTCGCCCGCGCCACGCGCCTGCAGCAGCTGGAGGTGCTGCACAAGCTCGGCATCCACGAGGCGGTGCAGCCGGAGTTCGAGGCCGGGCTGGAGATGGTGCGCCAGACGCTGCTGCACTTCGACATGCCCGCGGCCGAGATCGAGCAGCTGAGCGACGCGGTCCGCCACGAGTACTACCAGCCGCTGCAGAGCGCGCACGCCGACGCGGCCTTGCTCGAGCGCCTGCGCCACGTCCGCTCCCGGCTGGAGGTCACCTGGATGCACGTGCCGGACAGCTCGCCGCTCGTGGGGCAGTCGCTCGGCGGCAGCCGGGTCCGGCAGCGGACCGGCGCATCGATCGTCGCGATCGTCCGGGGCAGGGAGGAGATCGAGAACCCCGGGCCGGAGGTGGTGCTGCAGGCCGGCGACCAGGTGGGCGTCCTCGGCACGCCGGACCAGCGCGATGCGTTCGGGCGGCTGCTGGCGGGATCGGCCGCCTCGCTGACCGACGGCGCGCTGGCGGCGGAGGCCTGAAGCTCCCGCGCCGCCAGCGCACGCCTGCCAGCAGCCGCGCAGCGAGAGGCGCTCAGCGGAGAAACGCCTCGTGCAGCCCGCCGTCGACGGCGATGATCTGGCCGGTGGTGCGGCTCAGGCGCCCGCTGAGGAGCAGGAAGTACGCCTCGGCCTGATCGGCGGGGGTGATCGTCGCCTTGGTGAGCGTCCGGTCGGCGTAGAAGGCCGCCAGCTTGGCTGTGAGCGCCTCGGTCGGCTCGTCCGGCTCGAAGGGGATGCCGTACTTCGTGAGCGAGGAGATCACCCGCTCGCGCGGGAACATGGCGCTCCCCTGCACCACCGTCGCCGGGGCCACCCCGTTCACGCGCACCAGCGGAGCGAGCTCCACCGCCAGCTCGCGCACCAGGTGGTTCACCGCCGCCTTGGAGGTGTCGTAGGCCAGCGAGCCCTTCTTCGGCACGACGGCGTTGGCGCTGCTGGTGAGCACGAGCGCCGCCGGCAGCCCCTGCGCCCGCCACACGCGCGCGGCCTCGTCGGCGACGATGTACGAGCCGGTGACGTTGATCGCGTAGGTCAGCGCCCACTTCTCGTCCGGGATGCGGCCCTCGCTGTCGGAAGGGACGATCACGCCGGCCGTCACCGCCACCCCGTCCAGCGCGCCGTAGGCCAGCGCCACCTGCTGAAGCGCCGCGCGCACGCTCGCCCGGTCGGTGATGTCGCACGCCAGCCCGATCGCCGGCCCGCAGCCGCCGATGTCGGTCCCGCCGACGCCGATGCCCTGCCCCAGCTCCGCGACGATCTGCCGCGCGGTCTCGTCGGCCGCGTCCTGGCGCAGGTCCAGGCAGACCACCTGCGCGCCCTCGCGGCTCACCCGCCGGGCCACCTCGCGGCCGATGCCGCTGCCGGCGCCGAACACCGCGATCACCCGCCGCGCCAGCTCCTTCTCGGGCGGCATGCGCCGCAGCTTGGCCTCCTCCAGCGCCCAGTACTCGATGTCGAACGCCTCCTGGCGCGGCAGGGCGACGTACTCGCTCACCGCCTCGGCGCCGCGCATCACCTCGATCGCGCAGCTGTAGAACTCGGCGGTCACGCGCGACTCGCTCTTGTCCTTGCCCCAGGCGATCATGCCGAGGCCGGGGATCAGCACCACCGTCGGGTTCGGGTCGCGCATGGGCGGCGAGTCCGGCCGGCGGTGCTGCTCGTAGTAGGCGGCGTAGTCGGCGCGGTAGGCGGCCAGGCCCTCCTGCAGCTTGGCGCGCAGCCGGTCGGCGCCCTCGGCCGGGTCCCAGTCCACGTACAGCGGCTTGATCTTCGTGCGCAGGAAGTGGTCCGGGCAGGAGGTGCCCAGCTCGGCCAGGCGCGGCGCGTCGACGCTGTTGACGAACCGCAGCGTCGCCTCGTCGTCCTGGAAGGTGGCGATCCAGCGGGTGGACTCGCCCAGGCGGCCGCGCAGCCATGGCATGAGCTCGGCCAGCAGCGCCCGGCGCGCGTCGCGCTCGAGCGCCTGGTAGCGCGCCCCGCCGAAGGTCCCGTCGCCCTTGTCGTGCGCGGCCAGGTAGCGCGCCGCCCGCTCGATCAGGCTCAGCGTCAGCTCGTAGCACGCCTTGCCATCCTCGGCCCAGTTGATCAGCCCGTGCCCGCCGAGCACCACCCCCTTGGCCTGGGGGTGCTCGGCGCAGACCTGCTGCAGCAGCACGCCCAGGTCGAAGCCGGGCCGCTGCCACGGCAGCCAGACGACCTCGTCGCCGTAGATCTCCCGCGTGAGCCGCTCGCCATCGCGCGACGCGGCGATCGCGATCACCGCGTTGGGGTGGGTGTGGTCCACGTGCCGGGCGGGCACGAAGCCGTGCAGCGGCGTGTCGATCGACGGCGCGCGCGGGTTCAGGCCGAAGGTGCAGTGCGGAAGCATGCCGACCATCGCGTCCTCCACGGCCGACTTCGGGCCGCGCGCCGGGTCGGACAGGTAGCGCTCCCGCAGCGTATGGAGGCGGTCCAGGTAGAGCGAGGCGAAGTGCTCGCGCCCGGCGGTGCGCAGATCCCCGCCCGAGCCCTTCACCCACAGCACCTCCACCGGCTCGCCCGTCAGCGGGTCGCGCGCGCTGACCTTCGCCGAGGTGTTGCCGCCGCCGGTGTTGGTGATGCGCGGGTCGGCTCCGAGCAGGTTGGAGCGGTAGACCAGCAGGTCCGGCTCGTCCAGCCCGGCCGCCCGCGCGTCGTCCCAGAGGTAGTTCACGAACTCGTAGGTGTTATTCTTCGCCATCGCTTGCCTCCTCGCTCGCCCACTCACTGGAGGGGCCTGGAGAGACTTCGCCTCCCCAAACCCCTCCGGGGCGGGGGGTGGGGCACCCAGGAACTACGCGGTCGTGCCGACCGCCCTCCTCAGCGGGAAGGTCGCTTTCCGCCGGGAGGTCCGGGGGCCTGCGGCCCTCCGAAACCTTCTCGCCGCAGAGCGGCGGAAAAAGGGGAGGCCGGGGAGGCTTCGCCTCCCCAAACCCCTCGAGGGCGGAGCCCCAGCGCCCGCGCCCGATCACTGGAAGCCGCCGCTGGTCGCCCTCACGCCGCGCTCGCGCGCGATCTTCTCCTCGTAGCCGCTCGCGCGGTAGGCGGCGATCGGGTCGGCCGGCACGCCCAGCTCCTCGCGCACCTGCGCCAGCAGCGGCCGCACGTCCAGCCGGAAGGCGTCGGTCAGAATCCGGTGCGCCTCGAGCACATCGCCGGCCGCCTGGGCCTCGGCCAGCCGGCGGCGGGGCACGCAGAGCGCCTTGGCGTAGGCCTCCTGGCAGTTGAGCACCGAGTAGATCATCGGCGCCACCTTGCCCTCGATGTTGTGGGCCTGGTCGATCATATAGGCCACGCGCAGGGCGGTGCTGCGCGCCGGCTCGTCCGCGCCCAGCTCGGCGCCCGCCAGCTCGTTGTAGATCAGGAACAGCTCGTAGGGGTTGGTCGAGCCGACGATCAGGTCGTCGTCGGCATACTTGCGGTTGTTGAAGTGGAAGCCGCCCAGCCGCCCCTCGTCGAGCAGGAAGGCCACGATCTGCTCGATGTTGACCCCCTGCGCGTGGTGGCCGAGGTCCACCAGCACCTGCGCCTGCGGCCCGAGCTTGAGGCACAGGGCGTAGGCCGTGCCCCAGTCCGGGATGTCAGTCGAGTAGAACGCCGGCTCGAAGAACTTGTACTCGATGAGCATGCGGCCGCCCTCGGGGAGCCGGTCGTACACCAGCTTGAGCCCCTCCTCGAAGCGCCGCTTGCGCGCCCGCAGGCTGTCCTGCCCGGCGTAGTTCGTGCCGTCGGCGAACCACAGGCTGAGCTCGGTGCTGCCCACCTGGCGCATGATCTCGCAGCACTCGAGCAGGTGGTCGAGCGCCAGCTCGCGCGCTCCCGCGTCCGGGCTGCCGAGCGAGCCGAGCTTGTAGGCCTCGTCCTGGAACACGTTGGGGTTGACCGCGCCGATGCGGATGCCCTGCGACTCGGCGTACTGGCGCAGCGCCACGTAGTCGCCGTCCTCGGGCGTGTCCCACGGGATGTGTATGGCCACCGAGGGGGCGATGCCGGTCAGCCGGTGGACCTGCGCGGCGTCATCGATCTTCTCGCGGGTGGTGGAGGCGGCGCCCGGCCAGGGGAAGGCTTTGAAGCGCGTGCCGGAGTTGGCGTAGCCCCACGACGGCGTCTCGATCCGCTGGCGCTTCAGGGCCTCCTTGACCGAGTCGATCGCGATATCCTGGGCGGCGAGTGTCTCGGCGAGTATATCGTACGCAGGGGTGGTCATGGCAGTACTCCTCGTCCGCGGTCAGTAGCCGGTCGGCAGCATCGTTGGGAGCCGATCAGAGACGCACGCTGCAGCGCGTGCCTGTGTGCGTACAGCGAGGAAGTGGCTACTCCAGGTGAAACACTTCCTCAAGCCGCAGGAACCCCTCGTCGGGCCTCCGCCCGTCCAGCCCCTCGAAGAACGGCGCCATCTCGGCCTGCCAGCGGGCGTTGACCTCGCGGGCGGCCATGCCATCCAGCGCCGCCTGCAGGTCCGGGGTCTCGAAGTAGCCCACCAGCAGGCCGTCGTCGCGCACGAACAGCGAGTAGTTGTGCCAGCCGGTCTCGCGCAGCGCCTGCAGCATCTCGGGCCAGACTGCGGCGTGGCGCTGCTTGTACTCCTCCAGCCGCTCGGGCCGGACCTTCAGCAGAAAGCAGACGCGCTCCATCCCTCACCTCACGAATCGCGCCGGCAAGCGCACCCGGCACACCTCTTCGGGGGGCAATGCTAGCAGCGTTCGCGGGCGCTGTCAAAACCAGCCGGCCCAGCTCCGCGCAGGCGGCTGCGGCCGGCGATACGCGCCGTTCGGGCACGGCGATGGGGTCAGCGGAACTGATCGACGTTCCGGGCGGCCCACTGGGCGAAGGTCGTCGCCGGGCGGCCGGTGATCTCCGCGACGGTCGGCACCGCGCGCTGCGGGTTTGCGGCCAGCGCGGCCATCCCTTCGACGTACCAGGCGGCGTACTCGCCCATGGTCGGGGTCAGCTGCTCGACCATCTGCTCGTGGGTGAGCTCGATGTAGGGGATGTCCCGCCCGAGCGCCGCGCCGATCAGCCGCACCATCTCGGCGCGGGTGAGCGTCTCCGGCCCGGTCAGCTCGTACGCCCTGCCGACGTGCCCGTCCTCCAGCAGCACGGTGGCCGCCACGGCAGCGATGTCGTCCAGATCGATCGGCGCGTTCGCCGCGTTGGGGTAGGCGTCGCGCACCACGCCGGTGCGCCGGATCTGGTCGGCCCACATCAGGTAGTTGGTCATGAACTCTCCGGCCTCCAGGTGCGTCCAGGCGATGCCGGAGTCCTCAACCGCCTCCTCGACGACGTGCCACCAGCTCCCCTCGGGCCCGGCCAGGTCGACGACCCGCTCGACGCCCGCCTCCTTCGCGAGCGCCATGACCTCGCGCGCCGTCTCGGGGAGCGGCGCGAGGTACATCCGCTCGACGCCCTCGAGCGCGGCCGGCAGCGTCTCCGGCCGGCCCAGGTAGCCCACCACGACCTCGACCTCGGCCGGCAGCGCCGCCTTGCGCGGGTTGGTGGTCAGCGCCCGCACGCGCTTCGCGCCCGCCGCCAGCAGGTGGTTGATGACCAACCTCCCAACGTTGCCGGTCGCGCCGGTCACGAGAATCGTCATTGCCTCCTCCTTCATTCGACAGACGCGGCGGCCCAGCCACACCTCGGACGGGCGGCGCGACCGCGTCACTCCTGCAGGGGGCGTGCGGAAACCGGCTCCGGCGCGCAGGCGCCGGAGCGGACGCGCGCCGCTTCGGAAATCCGCACAGCGATTCTAGCGGGCTGGTGTGAATGTGGAGGGTTTCAGCCGTGGGGGTGCTGCGAGGAGTGCGCCAGTTCGATCATGCGCCCGATCTGGCGGATGACCTTCTGCGCCCGCTGCTCCAGCTCGACCAGGCTCGAGAGCCAGCGGTCGGCGATCGTGCGGATCTCCTCGTCCTCGCCGGGCATGTCCAGCGCCGAGCGCAGGTCGTCGGTATGCCCGGCGTCGAAGCGCCGCAGCATACGCAGGATCGCCATGAGGCTGTACCCGGCCTGCACCAGGGTGCGGATGACCCGCAGCCGCCCGAACTCGGCGGTCCCGTACAGCCGGTACCCGCTGGCGGGGTCGCGGGGCACGTCGATCAGCCCGTTGCGCTCCCAGTTGCGCAGCATATCGACGGAGACGTGCAGGTGGCGCGCCGCTGCGCCGATATGCACCCGCTGCCGGGGCGCGTCGATCACGTGCCCCGCGGCCCAGCGCTCGAGGAACTCGATCGCGGCCTCGGCGTTCGTTCGCTCCATGCGCACGTGCGCCAGGTACTTGTAGGCCAGCTCCATCGCCGTCCCGAAGTCGCCGCGCGCCGCGCTCTGCACGAGCTCCAGGAGCAGCGCCTTGTCGCCCACGTAGGGCCAGCGCAGGGCGAGGTGCACAAGCCGCGCCTGCTCCAGGTGCATCGCCGTGAAGCACCGGTAGCCGTTCGGCCCGCGCGGGACAGGGGGCAGGAATCCGGCCGCCTCGTACTGCCGCACAGTGTTGACGTGCACCCCGAGATCCCGGGCGATATCGATCGTGCGTAGCGCTCGTGCTGCCATTGCGGAGCGAAGGGCTCGCCGCGCGGCGCCTCACTGTGAGGCCAGCCGCCGCCAGAACTCTCCACCATTGTACCAGGGTTTGCTTCACCCGCCTCGCGCACAGCGCAGCACGAAAAAAGGTCAGTCCCTGTCCGCTTCTCCTGCTACACTCAGGGAAAGAGAGGCGGCCGTGCTGCCCTCCACGGACGCTTTTTTGCTCTGCGGCGGAAAGGGCCTGGGGAGGATCAGCGTACAATAGTGCGCGATCGGCAGCGCGTCCCGCACAGCCAGCCCAGGCGTAGACCGAAGGAGAAGCCATGATCACACCGCGACCATCGGCCGGCGGCACAGGCCGGGGCGGCAGCTCCGCCGGCGACGTCCTCAGCCAGCGCGCGCTCAACCGCGCCCTGCTCGCCCGGCAGCTGCTCCTCGAGCGCCACACGCTACCGGCCGAGGCGGCGATCGCCCATCTCATCGGCCTGCAGGCCCAGGCCCCGAACCCGCCCTACGTCGGCCTCTGGTCGCGCCTGGAGGGCTTCCAGCCAGAGGATCTCGCCCGCCTGATTACCGAGCGCCGCGCGGTGCGCATCGCCCTGATGCGCAACACCGTCCACCTCGTCACCGCCGAGGACGCGCTGACCCTGCGCCCGCTGGTCCAGCCGGTCTTCGACCGCGACCTGTACCGCAACGTCACGCACGGCCCCAGCATCCGCGGGATAGACCTGGAGGCGCTCGTGGCCGCCGGGCGGGCGCTGGTCGAGGAGCGGCCGCGCACGCTCAAGGAGCTCGGCGAGCTGCTCCAGGCCCAGTGGCCCGACCGCCCGGGCGCCGCGCTCGCCTACGCCATCCGCAACCAGCTCCCGCTGGTGCAGGTGCCCCCGCGCGGCATCTGGGGGCAGAGCGGCCCGGCGGCCTGCACCACCCTCGAGGCCTGGCTGGGCCGCCCGCTTGACCCCGCTCCCTCGCCCGAGACGCTGGTGCTGCGCTACCTGGCGGCCTTCGGCCCGGCCAGCGTGCGCGACGCCCAGACCTGGTCCGGCCTCACCGGGCTGCGCGCTGTCTTCGCGCGGCTCCGGCCGCAGCTGGTCAGCTTCCGCGACGAGCGCGGCACCGAGCTGTTCGACCTGCCCGGCGCGCCGCGGCCCGACCCGGACACGCCCGCGCCGCCGCGGCTGATCGCCGAGTTCGACAACCTGATCCTGTCGCACGCCGACCGCACCCGGGTGATCAGCGACGACGCGCGCCGGCGCATCGCCACCCCCAACGGGATCTTCCCCGGCACGATCCTGGTCGACGGCTTCGTCTCCGGGACCTGGGCCATCGAGCGCCGGCGCGACGCCGCGACGCTGCGGATCACTCCGTTCGCGCCGATCGGGGAGCGCGACCGCGCCGGGCTGGCGGAGGAGGGGATGCGGCTGCTCCAGTTCGCCGCCGCCGACGCCACATCCCACGACGTTGAGTTCGCCCCGGCGCAGTAGGCTGGGGAGCCGCCCGCTCATCCCTCATCGGCGGCCAGGAAGCGCTCGGAGGGGAGCGTGTACAGCGCGAGCATATGCCCGAAGTACGGCGCGTCGCGCTGGTAGGCGAACCCCACCTTCTCCAGCACGCGCCGCGACGGCGTGTTCTCCGGCACGACGAGCCCGATGACCTGCGCGAGCCGCGCCGTCTCGAACCCGAACCGCAGGCAGGCGCGCACGGCCTCTGTCGCGATCCCGCGGCCCCAGAACAGCGGCGCCAGCGCGTAGTCGATCTCGACCTCGTCCGTCGCCGCGATATACGCCAGGCCACAGTGCCCCAGCAGCTCCCCGCTGGCCCTGTCGGTCACGAGCCACTCGCCGTAGCCGCGCTGGCTCCACAGGTTGGACACGAAGGCGAGCATGCGCTCGGCGCGCGCACGCGGCTCGGTGACCGGCGACGGGATGTAGCGGGTCACTCGCGGGTCAGCGAAGATCCGCTGCGTCCAGGCGTCGAGGTCGCCGGCCGTCGGGGGCCGCAGAAGCAGCCGCTCGGTCACGATCGTCGGTACATCTGATGGTTGCACGCCCAGCTTCCCTCTCACACGTGCTGCGCCTCGTGTATCAGCTCCACCAGCCCCTCCGGAACGCCGCGGAGCACCGGCCGCACGCCGCAGCAGGCGCACGCGTCGCCGAGCAGGCGCAGCCCGGCGCGGTACCCCGTGACGGAGAGCACGGCCCCCTTGGGAACGACCAGCGTGCCGCGGCGCAGCTCCTCCCGTGCCCGTACCCTGCGGCCGACCCACTCGGCCTTCGTGCGCGGTTCGTTCATACAGCGCTCCTCATCGCGAACACCCACAAGATCGTCGCCGCAGCACGGCCAAACATCACAACACATCTCGTAAGCCCGAGTGACACGGTCGCGCCGGCCGCTCGGAGGCAGGGGGCGCAGGGCCGCCGCTGCCCGCAGCGCCCCTCGATTTCTCTGCTATACTATGAGCACGATCGTCGCACACGCTGGAGGGCAAGCAATGGAGCTCGCGCAAAACCCGATGGTGATAGCCGGCCTGCTGGCGGGCGTCCTGCTGGCCCTCCTGGTCTTCGCACTCGACATCCGGGCCGCCTACCGCTCGGCCGACCCGGAGAGCCACGCCGCGGCCGCCGCGACGATCGGCCAGCTGCTGGTGGTCGGCTGGGCGATCACGGGCCTGATCACGGTGGTGGCGATCTGGCACGGCCGCGTCGGCGCGGCGGTTGGCGGCGCGAGCCTGTTCTGGCTTGTGAGCGCCGCATCCACCCGGTTCGCCCGCAGCTGCCAGGCCTGGGAGCGCCGCCACGCCCAGAGCGTCCAGTAGCGCAGCAGCCGCCCCACACGATCTATCCCTCGACCGAATCTTTCTGTGTCACGCTGCGCGCTCGCGCTCTGCCGTGTCGCGGCCAGCATGCGCGGCGCCCGCCCACGGGCATCGTGAGCGGGCGCGGCCGTTCCTCAGGCTGACGAGGGGCGGGCTACTGGCGGGCGCTCGCCGCGCCGCGCGCCCCCGGCAGCGGGATGCGCAGCCAGCGGGCGGCGGCGGCCAGCACCCGCAGCACCAGCGGCTGGAAGCCGATCACCCCCACCACCCGG
>ERZ777003.2327-NODE-2327-length-22684-cov-18.599585_pt1 | contig 22684 bp, 28 predicted proteins | sample MGYA00374956_ERZ777003 | MGnify/ENA primary metagenome ERZ777003 (study PRJEB29302, sample SAMN06268252) | bioreactor metagenome | isolation source: Joint BioEnergy Institute, California, USA | place: USA:Joint BioEnergy Institute, California, USA | collected... | reverse complement strand
ACGGCGGCTGTAGTGGACGAGCACGTCGTAGTCGAGCGCGCTGTACCCCTTGCCGGTCTGCGCGTACGTGTTCAACTGCCGGAACACGGCCACGGCGTCATCGCCCATCCAGGCCGTCCCGCCGACGTGATGCACGTACACCTCGGGGTCCGGTGTCTTTTCGGCGACCGGCGGGCGCACCCAGGTCATGCCCCAGTCGGCCGCGGTCAGGTAGCGGACCGTCGTCATGCGTTCGCCTCCATTGTGGGGGTGTTTGTCGTCGGGTGGTCAGGAGGACACGGGGCCGACGTCCTTGAGGGCGAGCCACGCGAGGACGGTGCCACTGCCGACAGCGCCGCCGGCGGACATCAACGCCTGCGATGTCCGCATCACCTGCGCCGTGATCGTCGCCGAGGTGCCGGTCCCCCAGAACGGCGGCGACGTCGCCGTCCCCAGCATCTGCCGCGCCTCACCCGTTCCGATCTCGTCCGCCTCGTAGGCGAGGAACCGACACACCTCGGTCGAGGCGCCGTAGAGGACGCGGCCGAGGCCCGCCGCCCGCGCGGTCGGCGCGGAGTCGTTGCGTTGCCACGTCACGTACACGCCGACCGTCACCTCGTAGTACCGGGTCGGTGACAGGGTCTGAGTGATCGAGAGGGATGTGAGGTTCGTCCACGTGTTCACCGACCCGATCGACTGGGCGTCCGACTTCACCACCGTGGCGATCCGTCCGCGCGCCCACTGCGTGGTGTCGATCGCCGGCTGCGCCGCGACCCATCCCGACCCGTCATGCCAATGGAGGACACCGTCGTTGGTGCCCGACGACGGCACCCACAGGTCACCCTTTGCGCCGGTCGGTGTCGGCGCCGCGACACGGGCATGTGGCCACTTCCACGCGAGTTTGTTGTCCGCGGACGTCAACTGCTCGAGGACCTGGCCGGTCTGACCGCCGGTGAACGCCGCCTCGAGCCACGACGCGATGCCGTAGCCGAGGGTTGCACCGTCGGGCGGGTCCGACGCCACCTGGTACGGGACACCGTTCGACGTCTCTGGCATGTCGACTCCTTAGGAAGAGGATGGGGGGTCGGGCGTGCCGGATGCGAGGAGGTCGCCCCATGTGGCGAACGTCGAGACGACATCGTCCCAGTCGTCGTACTGGTCGACGACGTCCTCCCAATCGATCCACTGGGCGACCCGGTCGAGGCCGTACCGGACCGTCCACTCCAGCGACTGGTAGTCGATGGTGTGCTCGACCCGCTGCACGACCGACGCCTGCACGAACTCGGCGCGGCCCGGCGGATGGGCGATGATCCCGGCGAGGTCCCCGGGCCGGAGCCACAGTGCTGGCCACGGCACACGCGCGTCGCGGCCGGCGAGGGTGAACGACGGAATCATCATCCGCGGCACCTCACGCTCCGCTAGGAGTGCGAGGGCACGGGTGTACGCGTCCGACTGGTGTGCGAGCTCGGTGTCGACCCGTAGCACGCGTGCCGTCGGGTACGGCCGGGACGACTGAGCCTTGGCCGTGACCGTGTCCGATCCGACCGGGATCGACACCTCGACGCGGCGGACGAGCCGGTCGATCCCGTACACCGGCTGCACGTCCATCACCGGCGCGCCGGCCGCGCCACGCGTGTCGAACCAGACGACCGGTGCGCCGAGGTCGGCGATCCGGTAGAGGGGGACACCATCGTTGTCGTGGGCGACGGTGATCGTTGCACCGTCACCGTTCGCGAGGCGGATGATGTGCTCGAGGGCGTTCTGCCCGGCCACGTTCGTCGCCGGTACGACGTCCGGGAATCCGGTGCCGACGACCATGTGCCCGGTGCCGACCGATTCGCACACCCGCACGAACCGGGTCGCCGTCGTGTCACCGGACCACGGGGTCACACCCCACCCGTAGAAGTTGAACAGGTCCCAGTTTGTGGTGTCGTCCGGGCTCGCGTCGGCGTCGGTGAGGGCCAGGTACGAGTATCGGCCGGGTGCGGCCGTCGACGTCGACCCGATCGAGATCGTGTCGAGGTCGAGCGGGAACCCGGACGGCGCAACAACACCCGCGACGTCCTCGTCCACGTAGAGGGTGTAGAAGCTGCCGAGGCCGCGCACGATCCGCACCAGGTGCGGGTCGCCGTCGGCGACGACCACCAGACCGCCGGACGAGTCGCCGGGGGCGTTCAGTCTGGCGGTGCCGCCGGGCATGTCCACCGTGACCGTGAGGGACCCGCCGGGCCCGGTGAGGGCGATGATGAGGTCCCCGGTCACGACGCTGCCGGCGTCCAACTCGACCCACACGCCGACCGCCCAGCCGGGGTCGTCGAATGCCTCCGCGCCGACGGGGATGTCCCCGCGCTGATTCCCGGGCCCGATTGTCACGGCGGGTGACGAGTCGTGCGGCACGACCGGATCGCCGACGGCGACCGGCGCCGTCCATTCACCCACCACAGTCCCCTTCGCCGGCGCGATCACCGTGCCCGGTGCGTTGAGCGGCCAGACACCGACGACGACCGGGGACGCCATGAGGTCGGCGAGCAGGATGCCCTCGTCAACCTGCCGCGACGCTAGCGCGGCGAGCGCGTCGACGACCTGTAGCTCGACAGTGGCGTCACCGAGCTCCCATCGTGGGACGATCCGGTCGACGTACCCGGCGAATAGGACGTGCCCGTCGGTGTCGGTGTCGAGGTCATCCTCCGACTCGTACACCGTGATCCGGATGCGGGTGCCGTAGTCGATGCCGGGCGCGCCGTCCGTCCACCATGGCGAGTTGATGTTCGACGGGTCGAGCGCGCCGGACCGGTTGTCGAGCACGAGTTTGCATTCGCCCGGTTCCGCCGAATCGACCTGGGCGTCCCGACCCTCGACCGTCTCGATCGATCGGACGCAGCACACATCATCGATCCGGGTCCACACGAGCTCGTCGAGTGGCGTGTAGTACGACTGCCCGATTGCCGCCTCGACCTTGACCGCTGGTACCCCGCGGTCGGTGCCTGGCGGTACCCACACGGCGGCGGCGCGCCCGGCGATGGGGAGTGTGCCGGTGGCGTCTCCAACATCCTCGGCTTCACCGGTAATCGCGAGGTCGCCGGTGGCGTCCGGAGGGTCCGCCACGAACTCGATCGGTGGCGTGGTGATCTGCCGGACACTCACCGTCTGCCCGGACGTGAGCCCGAACGACTCCGCCTCGTTGTCCTCCGGGATGTTCTCCGGGTCCAACTGCAGGACGACGTCGCCGCCGGGGAGTCCGTCCTCGCCGACACCCTCGTAGATGACTAGGTGCGACAGATCGAACCGGTGAGAGAGGCCGATGTACAGGTCCAGTTCGCTTGACCGCAGGTCGGACGTGGTGTACGCGACGTCGTTGACGGCGATCCAGTCGAGGTCGCCGGGTTGCGTCGCCTGATCGGCGGCGTGCCAGAAGTAGATGCGGCCGCCTGCCTGGTCGCGGCCCACCGCGTACCACCGCCACACGCCATTGATGTCGACGTCGTAGGTTGTGGCGACCTGCGCGGCGGAGCCGGTCGTCGTGCGGCCGAAGAACTCGATCCCGTCGGCCCCGCCCCCCGTCTGGTAGAACCGGACGATGAAGTCGTTGATCACCTGGTCATCGCCGCGGGCGACTACCAGACGGGTGTCGATGTCGGGGTACGTCCGGGCCCGGAACACGACGGAGAAGTCGCCGGGCAGGTTGAGCTCAGGCGAGTACGGGACGCGGAGGTGATTGCTGTTGTCGGGGAACGCGATATGTGCCATGACCTACGGCACGCTCATCGTGATTGACGCGACCGCGAACGACCCCTCCTCCTCGACCGATCGGGCGCTAGACAGGGTTGCGTACCCGCGGTACGCCGAGCCATCCCACAGTGACACGTGTGTCACCGTGCCGGAGGCGGACAGGTCGGTCCACGTGATGATGCCGCCCGTCGTCGTGATCGACCGGTTCGTCGCCGAGCCGAACGTGATCGACGCGTCGTCCCCAGTACCGAGCACGTTGTCCGTGCCCGCCGAGCCGGGATCGCCCGTGTGCAGCCGGGCCGTGTCACACGTCCCGAACGCCGCGTCCAGCGCGTCGTTCGCCGCATCATCACTCGCGCTCATCCATCACCTCACGTAGCGAACGCGGCGCGTCCGGTGCGCCGCTCACGGTCCTGATAGTGCGGCACCAACGCCCGCGCGATCACCCGGCCGTCGAGCACAACGTTGATCGGGGTCGACCCGTCCGCCAGGTCACGCGGCCGCTCGTCGACGATCGACTCGTACCGTGACACCTCGGCGGCAGGCATGACGATCTCGCCCGAGTGGATCACAGCGAGCCCGTCCGACAGCACCCGGCCACCAGTGTCGAGCTCGGGCAGCTTCGGCACACCGATCACCCCACCGCCGATGCGCCGGCCGAACACCGACACGGTCGGCAGCCGGAACTGCAAACTGTTCCACGCCCGAATGATCTTGTTCAGGATCTCCCTCAGGAAATCCCACAATGGCTGCCAGATCTTCCGAGCGATATCAGCGATATACCGCCGGAACTTCTCGAACCATTCCTTGACCTTGTCCCAGTTCTTGATGATGACGTACGTGCCGGCGAGCGCCGTGATGAGCCCGAGCACGAGCGGGTTCGACGCCGCGGACGCAAGCCCAAGAGCCCGCATCGCCGTCGACACCAGCCCGAGCGTGCGGACCAGCGAACCGAACGTCGAGACCATCTGGCCACCGACGAACAGGATCGGCCCGAGCGCCGCCGCCAACGCAAGCGCGCCGAGCACAGTGGTCTGCACCGGCTTCGGCAGCGACGTGAACCAGTTGACCAACCCGATCACCAGGTCGAGCAGCGGTTTCCCCGCCTCGAGCAGCTGGAACAGCGCCGGCATCAACGCCTGGCCGAACTCGATCGCGACGTCAGTGATCCGGTTCTTGAAGATCTGCCATTGCGCGGCGAACGTCTCGTTACGGGTCGCCACCTCGGTTTGCAGCGCCGTGTTCTCCGCCCATGCGTCGTTGGCGAGCTCGATCGACCCGGTGAGCACGTCACCGGCGCCGGCGAGGCGCAGGAGGGCGTCACGCACCCTGATCTCACCGAGCTCGAGCCGATCGAGGGTCTCGAACACGTTGCCGCCCGCCTGCTGAATCCGCTGCAGGCCGGTGACGAACGCGATGATCGCCGACACCGGGTCGGTGCGGAACGCGTTCGCGAAGTCGGTCGCGGTCATCCCGGCTACCTCGGCGAACGCCGCGAGGTCCTCGCCGCCACTGTGCACGGCGTTCGCCATCGTGATCATGACCCGGGAGATCGCCGAGCCGCCCGCCTCCGCCTCGATACCGACCGACGACAGGGCGCCGGCGAGCCCGAGGATCTGCGCCTCGGTGAGGCCGATCGTGTGGCCTGCACCGGCGATCCGCAGGCTCATCGCGACGATGTCCGCCTCGGTGGTGGCCAGGTTATTGCCGAGCGCGACGACCGTCGACCCCAGACGGTCGAACTGGGTCTGCGGCATCTGCGTGATGTTCGCCAGGCGCGCGAGGGCGGTCGCCGCCTCCTCGGCCGACATGTTCGTTGCGGTGCCGAGCCCGACCATCACCTCGGAGAACGACAGGATGTTCGGCACGGCGATGCCGAGCTGGCCGGCTGCCTCGGCGACCCCGGCGATCTCGACAGCTGACTGCGGAAGACGCTTCGCCATCTGGCGAATGCCGTCCTCGATCTTGGCGAACTCGGCGTCGGTGGCGTCGACGGTCTTGCGGACACCGGCCATCGCCGATTCGAAGTCGATCGCCGCCTTGGCGGACAGGCCACCGACGGCGAGCAGCGGCGCGGTGATCCCGACCGTCAGCTGCGTGCCGATAGACGACAGTTGCGACCCGAAGCGGCCGATGCTTTCACCGGCCCTGGTCAGCCGCTGCCCTAGCGCCTGCTCGACGCCCCCGCCGACCGAGTCGGCGATCCGCTGCGCCGCGCCACGCGCCTGCTGCTCAGCCTTGCCGAGATCCTCACCGAACTTCTGCAACCCGACGACGAGCCCGAACGACGCCGACCCGATCTCATCAGCCGCCATCCGTCACCTCCCGCGCTCGACGCTGTGACGCTGCGTTCAGCATCCGCTTCCACCGGTCCCGCGCCTCGAGCACGGTCCGGCGATCCTCCTGTGACAGCGGCCGCTGCCGGCGCTCACCGGCGATCACCCGCTTCGCGCGCTGCAGGTAGGACTGCAGCGGCTTGAGCCGCTTCACCCTCATGAACGTCGCCGTGTGCCACGCCAACGCCAGGTGGTCCGTCTGTGTCGCCTCGCGGCGCCGCACGTAGGCGTCGACGAACTGTGCCGCCTGGCGTGGCGTCAGCCCCCACGCGTCGGCGACGCTCAGCCCTGCGGTGAGTGCGGCGTCGACGAACTGTTCCCAGTCCCAGCGTTCGCCGCGGCCATCGCCGCGGCCCGCAGAGGGTCCACCGGGGACGGCTCCCCCGCAGCCGCCGCAGCCTGCTCGAGTGCTTCGGTCCGCTTCTTGAACGGCAGCGACAGCTGCATCAGCGACAGCGCGTAGCTGTACGCATCGTCGAGCCCGACGTGCTCGATGATCTCGTACGCGTCGTCGACGGTGTATTCCGGGCCTGGCGCACCCTGCAGGCGACGCTCGTGCTCGATAGCCGCCCACAGCACCGTTGCCGTCACCGACACCGGGAACACCGGCGGCGTCTCCGTGTTCCCCTTCATCGCCGCTTCGATGCGCCGCTGCACGTCGACGTAGATGTCGTCGAGCGGCTTGCCGGTCGCCTGCTCGACCCACACCATCGCCCGCGCGCCGAGCCGGCCGATGACGTAGCCGGGGTCGCGCGGGTACGGGATCGCGACCTGCCCCTCGTGCGGGTTGACCGGTCGGCTCATGCGGAGATCGGCGTCATCCCGCCGGAGATCGCGAGTTCGAGCGACAGCGTCACCTTGTCCTGGTCCGGGAACGCCATGCTGTAGCTCGTGATCGTCGCCGTGCCCTGCTCGAGCTCGGTGCCCGACACGACGATCGCGACCTGGATCTGCTGCCCGGTCTCTGCCGCCTTGCGGATGATCTCGGTCACCTCGGTCGGCGACGTCTTGAGCTCGGGCCACGCGCCCGGGTTCGCCTCGACGCTCATCGTGCGCGAGCGCCTGCCGGGCAGGTTCGTCGCGTCGCCGGTGTCCTTGCAGGACGTGTCGAACGTGTCGGCCTCGAGGGTGTATTCACCGCTTGCCTGGCATGGGATCACTTCCCAGCTGGGCGACTGCTCGGTGCCGGTGTTCACCGCGACCAGCACTTCGGATCCGTTCATCGGCATGACGGCCTCCTGCGGGGGTTGGGGTTGGGCGGGATCAGGCGTCGACGGATGACACGTTCCGCACCCGCAGCGCGCGTGCGTAGAACTCGTCGTCGTCGGGGTCGTACACGTACGGGCCGGACACCTCGGCGAGCCATGAGTGCTCGAGCGGGTGCCTGTGGAACAGCTCCCGGATTCGTTCGGCGATGGCGTTGATCGCCGAGGTCGACCCGGTCGCACGGTCGAAACAGCCAATGACGATGTGTTCGTCGCGGCCGCGGGTCGTCTTGGTGTCGTCCGGCTCGACGCTGTCTGCGCCGAGCACGATCACGTAGGGCGGTTCAGCATCCTCGGGCAGGGTGCCCTCGTCGGCGACGAACACCGCCGGCTGCCCCCGGTAGGTCGAGAGCAACGCGACGAGCGTGGCGTCGCCGATCATCCGCTCAGCTGCTTCGGTCGCGACCGTCACGACGTGCTGTCGACGTCCAACGTGCCACGCGCGACGACCGGCGCGTCGCCGCCGGCGTCGGCTTCCTGCTGTGCGGCCCACCGCTGGCGGGCAGCCTCGAGCGCGGCACGTCCGGGTGTGTGCCGGTGCGCCGGTCCGGTCTCACCGCACTGCGGGCAGGTGACTGCCCACTCGAACACGCCGTTGTGCTGTGAGAACTTCCCGCAGTTCGGGCAGTAGTGAGCGACAGGCATCGTTCACCCCTTCTTCTTCGCGCGCGGCGTGTACCGCTTGGCTGTGTCGCGCAGGATTTCCGCCATCCGCTGCCGTTCGGACGCGAGCACCGGTTCGGCGAACGGGCGGCGCCCCTGGTTGTACCTGCGGCCCATCCGGTCGGTGCCCCGGAACCCGGACGCGAGCCGCACAGCCTGCGCTCGCATCCGGCCAGGGAACGCCTTGCCCTTGCCGGCCGAGTCGTGCGGAGACTTCTTCGGGACACCGACGTCGACACCGACGTATTTGCGTCGCCGCTGAAACTTCCGTGATGACACCGACCGTTGCAACAGGCCGGTCCGCTTGCCTGGCGGCGACCCCTCGGGCGACGGGGACGAGCCGCCAAGTCGCTGCTTCATCACCCGCCGGGCGTGAATCCCCGCCTTGCTCAGCCCGGCCGCTAGCGCCTTCTCGACGTCATCCTTGACGGTCTCGTCTCGCCAGACGAACCGGACCGTGGTACTCCTAGCCACCGGTCTGCACGTCCTCGACCTGCGCTACGACGTGGTCGAGCCCGGCGATCGGGTCGATCCACTCCCCCACCGACAGCACCACCATCCTCGAGCCGGGACGGGGCGGCACCGGCACCCATCCCTCGCCGAGCCGGCGCACGGCGACCACGACGACCATGTCGTCGCGGCGCAGGTCCGTACCGGGGTCGCAGTAGAACTGCCAACGGAACTCGGCGCGCTCAGCCTCACCGGCCTTGGTCTTGGCGACGAACAGCGGCTGCAGCGACCCGTCGATCGTGCCAACAACGACCGGCGTCTCGGGGAACCCGCCCTGCCCGTCCGGTACTCGCTCGATCCGGGTCACCTCGATCCGGTGGGTGCGGAACTCGTCGTGCAGTGCCATCAGGCGACCGTCGCCCCTCGCAACGCGTGCAGCCGCGCCGCCTCGTCGCGGGTCAGCCACAGGTTCACACCGGCGACCGACGTCGCGTACTGCACGTACTGGGAACCTGTGGTGACGCCCTGCACACCCTGTACCGATGTCGGCCGCGTCGCGCGCTGCACCGTCGAGCACACGAGCGCGACGATCCACTCGGGAACCGGGTCCCACCCGTGCGTGTAGGTGACCTCGACCTCGCGCGGGCAACCCCACCAGCCGGCACGCTCGACGTGCCCCCAGCGGCGCACCCGGTACGTGTCCGGGTCGACGGTGACACCGTCGAGCACGATCGACGACACCGACACGACTGGGAGTTCGGGCAGCACGAGCAGGTAGCCGCCGAGGATCGCCGTGTCGTCGAGCGTCACCGTGTCGTGCTCGACGCGGCTGATGTGCAGCCCGGCCTCGCGACGGATGAACGACGACGCATCGTCGAGCAGCGTCTGCAGCCGCGCAGGGTCGACCGTCGTGTCGTAGCGCGCCTGATAGTCGTTCACCGTCGCGAGGGTCATCGGGCCTCCACTAGATGCGTTCCGGGGTGCGCCACCACCAGACGTGCGCCACGATCGCGAGGAACAGCCACGGGCCAGGGATCACCTGCGCCGCTGCCGCTGCCATCACCGGACCGGCGGCGTGCTGCACGAGCCGGACCGTGTCCGTCGCGACGAGCAGCTGCAGGTGCGCGGCGGCGAGCGTGACGATCACCCACGGCGACGGGTCGTACAGCGCGGCGAGGGTGACGCCCCACGGCGCGACCATCAGCCACGCGTCGCGCCACCGGCCGCGGTGGAACTCGAGCGCCGAACGGATCGGGTGGTCGGCGATCTGCTGGAACTGCGGACCGAGCGGGTCCGGCCCGGGCCGGCGCACGAGATGAGCGACGCAGGGTGCGACGAGCACGAGCAGCGGCCACGGAGACCACAGCCACAGCGCAGCCCACACCGGCGCCGTTTCCCGGATGCACGCAGCGGCAAGCAGCAGCAGCCACGGCACGACCGGGACATCCGCCGCGAACCCGGCGACGGCGCACAACGTGACCGCAGTTGCCGGCAGGTCAACCCCGACCGGGATCACCACTGACGGGCCTAGCACCCCGGGCAGCCCGACCAGCAGCGCCATCGCTGCAACAGCAACTGTCAGGCTGTCACCGGCTGCGAGTCGCCATGCGATCATGCCGGCAGCGGCGACCGGCCACGACGCCAGGTACACCGCCCACCACCTGCGCGCGTCGGTGCGGCACAGCACCGGCAGCAGCCACCGCACGTTGAACGGACGCGACACCCGATCACCGGTCGCGGCGATCAGGTAGCGGCGCGCGTCAGGACCGAGCCGCACGGTAGATGTCCTCACCGACCCACAGCTGCTTGTGATGGGTGGTCTTCACCCTCGTGTCAACGTGGATCGGGACGCCACAGGCGCCTGCCTTGGCGCAAAACGACAGATCTTCGGAGAACAGCTGCCCGGTCGACGGGTTCGTCATCCGGTCGTACCAGCGGCCGGCGCCGTACTTGTCGGCGATCGTCTCGAACACCGACCGGTGGATCAGGATGCACGCCGAGCCCGTGCCGGCGACCTGCACGACCTGATCGTCGGGGTAGTCCATCCATGCGAGGAACCCCTGCCGGCCGTCCGGGGTCTTAGCCCACCGGTACAGCGTCGGGCACGGCGCGCACGCATAGCCGCCGTAGCCGTCCTCCGACATCTCCTTCCACGCGAAGCACAGCGCACCGACGACAGGCCGTTCGACGGGGTCGGCGGCGTCGACGAGCCGGTCGATCACGTCCGGCCGGAACCCCATGTCGGTATCCACCCACCACAGCCAGTCGGCACGCCCATCCTCGAGGAACATGCGGACCGCCTCGTTGCGTGCCTCGACGAGCCCTCCGGTGCTGCACCGGACAGCGATGTACGCGGCGCGCATCACCCGCTGATGGTTGGCGAGGTCGTAGCCGAGCAGGTCGATCATGGACTTGTGCCACGCGTAAGACACGTCGTGCGGGTGCACGTACGCGATGGAGACAGCGTCGGCGTCAGCCACGGCGGACCCCGCGACGCTCACCCGGGCGACGTGTCGCGGCCTCGATGCCGTCGAGCCCTGGCGCGCGGGTCGTGCGATGCACGTACCGCTCGTCGTCGGTGAACAGGTCGGGGTACTGCTGCACGAGCGGGTCGTCAGCGACCCATGCGGTGCCACGTTCGATGTGGATGCGCTGCCCGTCGTGTGTGACGTTGACGGTGTCTTTGGCGACGACGATGCCGCCGCGGATGCGGGGGGTCTTGCCCATCTCGGGGCCTCCTTGTGGCGGTCGTGTGGCGGTTGCCCCCGCGCGTCGTCGACCGCCACAGCGAACGACGCGCGGGGACGATGCGGGGCTCAGGGTCAGGCGCTGTTCTGCAGCAGCCGGAACCCGAGGTCGTTGATCGAGTCGGCGCCGTGCCGGGCCCACGCGAACCAGCCGCGCTGACCGGTCGGCCGGCGGTTCGTGCCGACGAGGTGCGGCACGAGCTCGACGCTCATCCCGGCGCGGTCCGCGATCAGGTAGTTGCGGAAGTCGCCGAGCACGAGGATGTTCGCGGCGTTGGTGGTGCCGGTGAAGTCGGGGAAGTACGAGGCGTACTCGACCGGGCGGGTGCGGATCGTCTCGACCACACCGGTCAGGTCGACCGTCACGAACGACAGGGCGTTGTTGTTGCCGAACGTGGCGATCTCGGCGCCGACGCCGTGCGACATCACCCACGTCGCGTTGCTCTTGTAGCGGTCGGGCAGCGCCTTCCACACCTTGTTGATGTCGCCGCCGGACAGCGCCCCGTTCGTGGTGACCGTCACCTCGACGTTCGTGTTGGCGTCGAGCGCCGTGATGATGCCGTACGGCTGGTTGGAGGCGTCGCCGGCCCCGACCGCGAACGCCTCGGCCTGCAGCTCGTCGTAGCCCTCGAGCAAGCACGTAGCCATCTCGGACGCGAACGACGGGTAGTCGTCGCCGATCTCGAGGCTGTACGGGATGAAGCCGCGGGCCGTGTGGATGTTCACGACCGGCTGCGCGAGCGTCGGTGAGTCGTCGCTGACCTCGGCTGCCTCGGCGTCGTACGACCACGTCACACCGGCCGAGCTCACGCCCTTCCACGCGTTCGTGGTGATCGTCTCGACGCGGGCGATCCGCCGGAACGGGTTCAACGACCCCTGCGCGGTGAGGATGATCGACGGGTCGATCAGCACCGGCACGCCGTAGCCGCCGGCGGACGGGGTGCCCTCGTTCATCGCGCGGAACTCGCTGTATGCCTGCACGGCGCGCGCCTCGTCGGGGGTGAGCAGCGGCACGGGCTGCGTCACGAGCTTCTGGAACGCCGATCGGTACTCGGCGGACTCGGTGATGAGCAGCATCCGGGCGATGTGATCGCCGTTCAGGTTGCGCGACCGGGTGCGGATCAGCTTCTCGACGCGGGAGCGGACGTCATCGGCGTCCAGCTTCGCCTCGATGCGACCACCGAACGGCAGGTCGGCGGAACGCGCGACACCGCCGTCGAGGTGAGCGAAGTCGTCGCGCCCCTCGAGCATCGCGAGCGCCTTGTCGCGCGCCTCGTTCGGCCGCAGGTACGGCACCTCGTCGATGGCCGGCCGCGCGAGCGCCTCATCGTGGCGGCGCAGGAACGTCGGGGCGGGCTTCGCCGCCGCGCGACGCTCCTGCTCGGCAGCCAGCTCGGCTTCGCGGGCCTGCAGCTCGTCCAGCTGCGGCTTGATCTCGTCGAGCTTCGCCCTGGCCTCGTCGATCGCTGCAAGCTCGTCGTCGGTGAACGCGAGCGAGCGGCGTGCCGTCTCGTCGGGCTCAGCGGCGCGGCGCGCCTCGAGCGCCTCGGCGGCGGCGTCCATCGCAGCGATGTGAGCGTCGCGCTCGGCCATGAGCTCCGCGATCTGGGCGCGCAGCAGCTCCAGGTACTTCATCGGGGGGGTCCTCCTTGCCGCCGTCAGGCGGCGTAGCGGGTGATGAGTGCTCGGACGTCGGCGACGTCGAGCGTCCTGCTGTCCGAGTGGCTGCGCGCCGGCTCGGCGGTGTGGTCGGCAGTGCTCGGGGCGGCTGCCTCGGTGTGGGCGAGCAGGTCGCGGGCGGCGCGCTCGGCTGCGCCGGTCCTCGCGATCCTGCGGGCGATGTAGTGATCGGTCAGTGACCGGGCGGCGGCAGTCGCCGCCGGGTTCGCCGGGAACACGACCGGCCCGAACTCGTACAGGCGGAGCTCGCGGATCGTGCGCTCAGGAAGCTTGTCCGGGTTATGGTCGGTCGCCTTGGTCGGGTTCACCCACTCCTCTTTGGTGACCCGGAACCGGAACGACGACCCGAGCACCGACCCGAGCGTGCGACCGTCGATCGTGCGGCCCTGCAGCATCGGCAGTATCCGGTCGCGCACGTAGTCGGTGTCGAGCAGCGCCACCTCGTAGTAGCCGCCGACGTCGTCCGCGCGCAGGTCCTCGATCACGCCGAGCGGAGCGTCGCCGATGTGCATGTCGTAGCCGTGGTCGAACTGGACGACGACGCTGTCACGGTTCTCGCGGATCGTCTTCGTCAGCGCGCCAGGCGCGACCCGCTCGAGGAACCGGCCCTCATACCAAGAATCGATCTCGTACCACGTGTCGAACACGGTGAAGTGCCCGTACATCGTGCCGGACGTCCCGCCGGTGTCGTCGCGTAGCTCGACGCTGTCGACCCGGCCGCGGTAGAGATCGTCGACTGGTGCAGGTGCGCTCATGCTGCGCCTCCTTCATCGCTTCCTGACGCGCCCGCTTCGCCTGGCATGGGCACGCCTGGCTCGTCGAACTCGGGGCCGGTGTACGGCGGCTCGTCCTCGAGCGCGCGTACCTCGTTGACGCTGATCGTCCGGTTCCGCAGCCGCGTCTCGTACACCCGCCAACGCGTCTCCGGGTCTCCGCGCAACACCGCGTCACGCCGATACCGGACGACCCGGCCCCCGGGCAGCAGCTCGGTCAACGCTTCCTCAAGCAAGTCGAACGGGTAGGACAGGGTGTGCTTGAGGAAGTTCAGGTCGGCCTGCGTCACGTTGCTGTATGTGACGTTCTGGCCGGTGACAGTCGCGTACACCATCGACGGCGGAACACCATGCCGACGGCACGTCTGCAACACCTCGAACTCCATCAGCTCGATCAGCCGCGAATCGGACGGGGTTGACTGAAGCTGCTTCAGCTCGGCCTTGGACAGGACGATCGGCTCGCGGTTGCCGCGCGTCGACGCCATGATCTCGGCCTTCAGCTTCGCCGCGCCGTCCGGGCCGGGGTCCGCCTCCGGGATGATCACCGCCGTAGGGTGCGCCCCGTCGACAAACCACTGACCACCGAATTCCTCCGCTGCGAGAGCGGTAGCGGTGACGCGCGACCCGTACCCGACCGGTGACAGCCCGAACGGGCTGCCGGGCAGCACGAACTCGCCGGCGACGTGCCACAGGTCGCCCCACGGGTACAGCTGATGCACTTCGCCGTCGATCCGTGCCTGCGGCACGTTGTCGACGACACGACGGTCGATGACCTGCTCGGGAGCGACGAGCTCGATCATGCGCGGCCGCAGCGACGCATCAGTCGCCGTGACCATCCCCCACACGTTCCCGTCGGTGAACATCGACGCCGCAGCGGCGAACGTCCACGGGCGGCGCCGCATCATCGCTGACGGACGCGCGATCACCTCCGGCAACGGCATCGGGATTCGCCGCTCGCCGTCGTACCGGACGACGTCCACAGGGGTCGACGCCATCCCCTTCGCCTTGATCAGCACGCACGCCCACGTCGCCGCCTCACGCAGCGCCTCGTCGATCGACGAGACACCGAGCCGGCTGCCAATCCCGAGCATTGCCGCGTACGCCTGGACCGTGAGCGGGTCGAACTTGGACCGCGTCTCGTCGCGCGTCACCCGCCGGGTGCGACGGAAGATGCTCACAGCACCTCACCGTCCTCGCTGTCGGCGAGCACGTACGACACAGCGAAGATGCCGCACCCCGCGACGATCCAGCCAGCCGCGGGCGCGATCATCGCCGACCCAACCGTCGCACAAGCGATGCCGACGAGCTCGCCGACCGTGGTGAGTACCTGCCTCAGCATCGCCTCCCGCCTCCCGTCAGTAGACAAAGAACGCCGGCTCCGGTTCGGCCGGGTCCATCGTCATCGCCGCTTCGAACGCGAGCACGTCCGCGACTGCAAGGTCGATCTTCCCGCCGTCGTCGCCCTTGACCAGCGTGTAAAGGGTCCGGTTATCCCCATCCGGGGCGTTCGCACGTGCCTTCTTCCGGTAGGCGTTCAACACGTGCTCAGTCGTGGTCGGGTCACCGTCGTGCGTGTGGGTGCCCTCGACGAGCCCGGTCACCCACCGGTCAACCGCCGGCGCCATCCGGGTATCACTGTTCGTCGGGAACTCGAGCACGACATCGTCGCCGTACCGTTGCGCCCACTGCTCAATCTCGGTCCACCACTTCGGCGGGTCGCACAACATGCGCCGCACCCGCCACGTCGCAAACGCCCGAGCAACAGCCTCGTGTACCTCGAGGCGAGGGACACGCCAGTCTCGGACGCCTTGGGGGCGGACCCATTTGCCGATCAGGAACGACCGGCCGTCGCGCGTGCAGCCACGTAGCCCGGTGGCGTCATCCGAGATCGACCCGTCGAACCCGATCCCGATCTCAGTACCTGGCGGCGGCAGCACACCAGGGTCGACCTCGCGCAGACGCCACAGGTCCGGGTCGATCGCGCGTCCGTGGCCGGTCACGAGGATGTTGCCGAAGAACCGTTTCGCCTGCGGGGCGTCGCGCTTGAGCAGCTTCCGCGCTTCGCTGTCGATCGCCTCGAGGTCGATGTGCCCGCCGTTCTCGCGCCACGTGTCCGGCGGGTACACGATCTGGAAAATGCGGCGCCGTTCCTCCGCCACCTCGAATCGCAGGTCGCTCGGCGCACGATCGAACTGCACGTAGATGTCGGGCTCGTTCGCCTCGTACATCATCTGTGCAACCGACCCCTCGGACGGGTCCCACGCGTTCGTGGTCAGCGACGCCCTGCCGCCCATGCCGGCCAGGCCGCGGTACTGAGTGTCGGCGACCTTCACCATCTTGTTGGCGACCGTCCACAGCCCGACCTCGTCCTGCGGCACGAACGTGACGCGCTGACCGAGCCGTGACGTCGCCGAGGACGTCACCGTGTCGATCCGGCCACCACCCGGCAAGCGGATGAAGTCCTCCCCCGTCTTGGGGATCAGGTCCGCCAGCGGCCCAAGCTCGATCATCGGACGCAACGCGTCGTAGATGTTGTCGGTCTGTTCCTCCGACGTCGCCGTGATCTGGATCAGCGGCGTCGGCCACGGCATCCCCATCGGCTCGCCCGGCTCGTACGGGTACTCCCACCCGCAGCCGCACCCGTGCTCGGCGCATACATACCCGTCGTCGTCACCGGCCCACCCGGCGAACAGCGCCGGGCCAACCGCCTCGAGGCAGACATGCGCCGCCGTGTGCGGCCCCTTCCCGAGCTTCTGCGGCCCGACAAGCATCCCGCGGCTGTAGACGAACGCCGACGCCAGCAACGGCCGCTGCGGATCCCACACCGCGCTTGCCCGCACCAAGTAGAACGCCCCGAAGTAGCGCAGCTGGTAGTCGTAGAGCTCGAACGGTGCGCCGGCGTTGAACCCGTCCGGCACGACACAGTGCGCCTCAATCCACTCGGGGACGACCGTCATCGTGCGCGCCGTGCGCGGCGCGCTACTCCGACGCCTTGCCACCGTCGATCGCCTGCAGCCTCGCCCGAGCCGACCGCCTGCCAGACGTCCGACGCGACGGACGCTCCTGCTCGTCCACCGGAGCAGACGGCGCCGACTCGACCCGCCACCGGTTCCGCAGCATCGCCGCCGGGTTCAGCCCGAGACGGTCCGACCACTGCCGGGACTCCTTCGCCGCGTCGAGGCTGCCCGACTCGGCGAGCACCTGCAGCCGGACATACAACGCCACCTCGCGCGTCCACCGCAGCCGCTCCCACATCACCGCCTGCGGGGTCCGCCAGATGTCCGCCCACAGCGCGAGTTCGGCGTCGTGCTGATCACTCTCCGGCAGCGGCCACTCGGGCGGATCACCAGGCCGGCCATCCGCCGGCAGCGTCACCCACCCGGCAGCATCCGCCTTCCGGTCTCGGCGCAGCGCATTCGGGTCCGGCGGCGGTCCCGAGTTGATCCGAGCTCCACCCTTGGGCATCAGCCATCACCCTTCCTGAGGAAGTAACTGCCCGCAGCAGCCGCCGAGCCGAGGCCGGGGGGTCCACTGAACCTGCCCAACTTTTTAGAGCGGCGCCGGGGTGTTCTGGCTGTTGTGCCTTCCCCTAAAGAACGGACGTGTGTTCGTTGTCCGGTTCGCTGCTGCGGTGTGGCGGTGGTCAGCGCAGGTGTCGTGCACCTTTGCTGCGGTTGCAGTCCGCGTGTTCCGGTTTTGATTGCCGCCCCGGCCCCTGGTGGCCGAGATCCCATGTGCTGCCGGGCTCGATCGTTTTGCCGCACTCGGCGCAGGTGACGTGTCCTGCTTCGACGAGGGGCGCCCAGTCGGCTCGTTCGGCTTGGTGGTGTCTGCCGTAGAGGGCGTTGTGCCTGCGATTCCGACATCTGGTACAGCGACTCCCCCGCGTCGGCAGACCACAGTCGAGGCAGAGGGTAAGGGCCATCCGAGCCTCCCCCGGGGAGCATCCGAACAGGTCGGCGTCAAGCACCACGTGTCGCCAACCGTAGCGACCACGATAGCGCAACGAATTACACACGTGCAACTCATACCCCACTACCTGGGGATTCGTTGGCCCACACTCGCAAGATGTCGATCACGGCGACGACGATGCGTCCGGCACAGTGCGACCTCACCGTCACGAACCACCCAGTGCCCACCCACCAGCTCACACCCCCGGTAGCCGTCACCACGGCCACGCTCCACCGGACGGCCACACCCCGGCACCGAGCACACCGGCACGGTGTCAGCCGCCGGATGCAGATACCTCGCAGCGATCTGAGCCATCGCCCGCATCGAGGTCTGCACGATCAGCCAATGATCCTGCATCGCCTCCAGGTCCCCGGCGAGACGACCCATGCGCACCGCCTGCTCACCGGTCGGGTCCGCATAGTCGATCGCCCTCGGCTCCACCAGCCCGGCAGGCCCCCGGCGATCACCATCCGGTGTGCGAGCCGGCCAGCCGTGAGCACGCAGCTCGGCACGCAGCGCAGTCCAGCCGACCTCGATGACCTCGGCATCGACCACCCACGCCCGCAGAGCCCGCACCACCCCGAGCCGGTCCCGACGCAACACACGCCTCATCGGCCGACCGTTCACGCCACCACCCTCGACGTCACCTTGTCGGCCATGGCCCGGAAGTGACGAAGCAGCCGCTCGAGGCGGCGGCCGTGCTCGATGAACCGCCACGGAAGCGGAACGTCAGGGTCGAGCGACCGCCAGTCGATCCCACAGATGGCGGCCGCACGGTCGGCGTCAGCTCGCGTGGAGAGCGCTGCGATCGCCCGATGGTCGGACCGTGCGAGGACAGTGCACAGCCGCGCCATCCGATCGGTGCGACCGGCATGCTGACGGATCTTCAAGCGTCGAAGCGACTTCGTGCCGCTCTCGACCAGGCTCATGAGACGACGAGCACCTCCACCGCAACCGAACCATTGCATCGGGGTGCCAGGGAGCGGCTGGAACGGCTGCCAGTGGATCGACAGGTTGCGGGTGTTGCGGAGCTGGTTGTCGATGCGGTGGAGAACATCCACGAAAGCAAAGACGTCATCCGGTTGTTCACCGGGGAGCCCGGCGATCATGTGCCATGCGGCGCGTCCCTTGGCGGTGTCGTCATCGAGACGGCTGAGAAAGGCGACGGTGTCGTCGACGAGCCGATCGTCGGTGAGATGTCCTTTGCCGATGAACCGGCGGGCTTCCCATGTGAGCCCTTCGACCCCGAACGCATAGCGTTTGTTCGCGTCGATGATCTCGTCACTGGTTTGGGTGGTGTCGAGCCGTCCGGTCCAACCAGTGTCGAACCCTCCGTGCTCTTTGAGCGCCGCCCTGATGTGCGCGATCCCGGAGTGCGACTCGGCATCACCTGCTTGCAGATGCACTATCCCTGGTGATCTCCGGATCTCGACGGCGACAGCTTCGGCAGTGTTCTCGCGTAGCGGGGCGTGCCAGCCGAGTGAACAGAACCGACATGAGAACTTGCAGCCGCGTGCGATCTCGATGCGACGCAGCCCGTTGAGGTTGACACTGATGTGATTGTTGAGCGTGACAGTGATGTCGGTGGCGCAACCCCGCTCGAGAACGTCCGTCTCCGGATCGTGGCGGGACGGGACGAACACGCCCGGCACCGCAGCGGCAGCATCGAGGAAATCGTCGGTGTTGCCATGATCCGCCCACAAGTTCAGCAGAGTCGGGAGTGAAGGCTCGGCGTCGCCGAGGACGATGAGGTCCGCGATGTCGGCGAAAGGAAGCGGGTTGTAGAGCCCCGATCCTCCAGCCCAGACGAGCGGACCAGAGGTCCGGTCATGGCGTGACAGTGGGAGCCGCCACCGATCAAAGTAGGTGGCGGTATCGACAAGGTTGCGTGAGTCGAGAACACCGATCATCACGGCGTCGAAGGCCGTGACAGGCTCGCTGGTCTGTTCCTCGGCGACCATCTCCAGCCCGTGAGGCCGGCCGATGGCGTGCACGATCTCAAGGGGGAAGGTGAGCCCGTGTTGATGCCGGACGCCTTCTTGGCGTTCGATGCTGCGCCAAGCACCGAGGGACGAGGCGATCGCTCTCATGGCTTGGGCTGCCGGGTGCAGAGCAGAGCCGCATCGAGCAGCGCGGGTCGAGCTCGGAGCGGGGCGAGCTGATCCCACCATGTGAGCAGCTCGGGGAGGGTGGTGTCGAGCCTGGCGACAAGTTGAGGCCGCGGCGTGCGTTCGCGGGCCTCCTGCTCACCGAGTCCTCGCTGTCGGAGCGACAACAAGAGGTCCAGTTCCTCGGCGAGGCCGAGCGGACTGGCTGCCCCCATCTCGGTCGCCCATGTGCCGGCACGGGCATAGAGCCATGCGTGCGATTTGCGTGTGATCGGGATGATTGACGCGGTGTCAGTGGTGATCTCCGGGAGCTCACCGCGGGGATGGTCGATGACACTGTGACGACCCACAGTCGATGACACGATGGTCATGTCACGCCAGCGGGAGTGCGGATTGCGGATCGGCCCCCACGCGTTGAGACACCAGACCGCGGCGGGACCGATCTGGTGACCGACCAAGTCGTAGAGCGCGAAGTTGCCGGACACCACGTCGACCGTCGGCCACACCGGCCCGTGTCGACCTGTGAGCGTGCAGACGCCACGCATGAGGGTGGGGGCGACACCAGGCGGGTCGGGCTGCCCGGCGGCGTCCCAGATCCGGAGAGGGATGTCGTTCATGGTGCGAGCACTTCGACTTCATGGAGACGCCCGATCGAGGACTGAGTGGGAGGAACATAGGGGGGCCGGTACGCACCGAGGGTGGTGTCACCGTCGTGACCGATGAGCGGCGCCCATGCAGGATGTAATGGGCGGTTGACACGTGACCATCTCCGCGGGTCTTCAGCTACCCACTTCATGATGTCAGTTTTCGACCATCCGTCAGGGATCGGCATGGCATCCACGTTCCAAGCGGTGACCTTACCGTTCCCTCGACGGGATTTAGCACCGATCCATTTCACCTTGTGGAGCCAGTCGGAAACCACGGCAGCAACCCCGACCGCACGCCACGTGACAACCCCCGTGAGGGTCACCTCGTCGCTGGTCCACAGCGATTTGTCGGGCCCGGTCGAGATGTTGATGCGACCTGCATGCCCGTGGGCACGATGGAACGGGATGTCGGTACGCCGCCCCCACGGTTGGGGCTCAACAGGGGTGTCGGCTGGCCACATCGCGGCCGACGCACACCACGAGAACTGCTTGCCCTGACTCCCTGGTTTACACGCCATGAGCGGCAGGTTGGACCGGTGACGGTCGTGAACACCGGGCCTGACGCCACGGATGATCTGACGTTCGACCATGCACAGAATCCCGTCGAGCAGCAACGGCCAGAACGGGTGGCCGGCGATGACACCGTGCGGGGTGGTGGCAGTGACGATCAGCAGCGAGCAAGCATCCCGATCAGGGACGAGCGCGGGGAGCGCCCCCCTTCCGCTGCCGACCCTGAGCGTGTGGTGCGGCCAGTCAACGGATCGCATCGAACACGGCGCGGTAGTCGTCGGCGTGGTCGGTGACGAACTGCAAGCCCCGGTCAGCGGCGGCACCATCGACGAGGGGCGACAGGTCGATGCGGCCGTGCCCGGTCGCTGAGCGTCCACCGAAGTGACCTCCGGTCTCGACGATGTGGCGAAGGCAGGCGTGCAGCCAGTCGTTGTCGTCGCTGGTCGCCCAGGGCCGCAGGTCGATCACACCAACCACCCTCACCCCGGCCGAGAGCGTCTCGACCTGGTAAATCATCTGGTTGCCGTCATCGTGCTCGCCGTCGACAACGTCGACGCTGACGGGGCCACCGTCGTGACGGACATACTGCTCGAGGTCGAGCAGCCGTCCGACGCGCATGTCGCTGGGGATGCCGGTGATGTGCGCGGTCTCGGCACACACCGGCAGGAGCTTGCCGACCACGAGCGACCCTTGATGGATGCTCCCGCCCCATGACCCGCCGAACAGGGAGAGGTGCGGGAGCCTACGGGTCAGGTTCTGGAGGTCGACAGGGAGGGCCGGTTCAGCGATGAGTGCACCGCCGGATGAGACGATGCGGAGCACCTTGCGGGATGGCGGGTTGTCGGCCCAGCCGAGCCGGTCGGAGAGCAGCCAGGCGCCGGCTCGACGGAGGACACCACGAACGGCGTTCCCGGAGAACACCGGGCATTTGACGATCTTCCCGTCCGGCTGGATGATCGATTCACGGCGGAAAAGCACGATGTTGCTGTCGTCGGTGCCGCCACCATGCACGAGCGACGACGACAGGATGGCGTCAATCAGGATGGTCATGACTGGGTCTCCTTGTTGGCTTGACGGGCGACACGGACACGGAGCACGGCGAGGTCAAGCCGCTCCGACAGTTCGGTGAGCACGCCCGGGACGTCGAGCGCTTCGAGCAGTGCTTCAGCGGTCGCTTTGCTCATCTCGCTGGCACCGAGTGCACGGAGGTGGGGGGCGACCTCGACCCAGAGATCGGGGCCTGTCTCCGCGCGGGCAGCAGCGACTCTTATCCGGGACGCCGTGAGCGTCCATTTGGCGACACCGAGATCGGTGCATGTGTCGCCGAGGATGCGGACGACGGTCGTGGCTGCTTCCTCGGCCGGGGTGAGGGATGTCATGTGTGTCCTTTCAGTCGTCGGGGGGTGGGAGTTCACGCCGCCTCGAACTCGATGTCGGCGTCGACCCATGCGGGCCATGTGTGCCGGCCGTAGACGGTGGGTGCGGTGTGGCAGGCGCAGTCGCATGGCTTCTTGCCGCGGGTGACCTTGCGGTGCCAGCGGCCGGGGTGGTGGCAGGTGTGGCAGCGGGGGGTGTTGCTCACTTGCGGTGCTCCTTGGGTGCGGGTTGGTGGTGGTCGCCCCATGCGGCGGAGGCGTGGGCGTCGCGTTCGCGGCGTTCCTTGGCGCCGGGGCTGCCGCCGATGGGTGGGTCGGTGATGGGTCGGGTGATGCGGCCGGCGGTGTCGAGCTCGCGGTACTGCTCGAGGGTGAGTGCTTCCTGCGGGAGCGGCCGGACGGTGCTCACTGGTCGTCCTCGTAGTCGTGGTGCTCGTAGCGGCCCCAGATGAAGCAGCCGGTGGCTGGGG